>ENA-OQMN01000267-OQMN01000267.1-human-gut-metagenome-genome-assembly--contig:-NODE-267-length-12301-cov-2.218088_pt1 | contig 12301 bp, 10 predicted proteins | sample MGYA00242765_ERZ504861 | MGnify/ENA primary metagenome ERZ504861 (study PRJEB26092, sample SAMD00036417) | human gut metagenome | host: Homo sapiens | study: EMG produced TPA metagenomics assembly of... | reverse complement strand
GGCATTGGACAGATCCAGGATCTGCTCCTCGGAAAGATCGGAATGGTCGCGCAGCATCGCAATGAAATTGTAAATGGTCTCCGTGCGGTTTACGGAATTGTCGATGACCACCCGCCCATCCGGGTAGATGACATAGTTGCTGGCATTGCCCTCAAAGGCAGAGCTGTCCAGCAATCTAAGCACCGCATCATTATAATAAGAGATGGCAACGGCATCGTAGGCAAAGCCCCGGTAGCTGCCCTGCGTTTCGGGACAGATGAACGCAAGCATCTGGGTTTTGCCGGGCAGAGCCGTATTCATCACAATATCGTTACCGCTGGCAAGCTCTTCGTCCAGATTGGTCTGCAGGCCAAGGTAGCCCGTTTCCCCGGTCACAGTCATGTAGTTGCCGTCATAGGTAAGAAAGTAGAATTCGGCAAATCCGGTCGCCTGCTGTGCCGCCCCGATATACGCCTGTATTTCGGCCTCATCCGAGGTAGTTTCCAGAAAGCCGTTGTACAGATGCAGATAGGTCAGGTTCTTGCGCACCATCTCTTTCAGCATATTATTGGATTTATGCAGCACCTCTTCCAGATGCGAGGTGCTTTCCTGATAGATGGTCTGGGACACAAACGAGATGTACCGAACGCTGAAACCTGCTATCAGCAAGACCAGAAGAAGGATGGCCGCAGCAGGGAGCCACTTTTGCCGGGGATGGCAGTTTCGTTTGGATCCATGCTTTTCGTCTTCCATCCCGCTCACCTCAGTGTCATGTAGTTTTCAGGCTCTGCAAGCGCTGCGCCGCCGCCGGAGAGATGATCGCGCCATCTGTTTTTTACCCATGTATCTCCGTCCAAAGACCTGCCGCTTTCGCTCGCAAGCAGCGCTTCCATCTGATTTTCCGCTGCCAGACAGGTCACGGTAACGGTGTCGTCGTCCCGGAGCGGCTGTCCGTTCCGGGTGATGCCGGTCAGGGTATAGCTGCCGCCTGCCTCTTTGACCTCCACGGCAATGCCGCTGACCACCGGCAGAGAACCGCGGTTGAAGGGCACAAACCCTCCCTCGCAGCCCTCCACAAAGGCGCGGACGGTCTCCTTCAGCTCTGCGCCGATCATGGTGCGCTGGCGGGACATCAGACCGTTGGGCATGATCATGGAAGCGGCCATTTTCTTGTTATAATCTGCCTGCAGCACACTGCCGGTAAAGCTGTTTGCGGTGGCAAGCAGCACATCGGTGCCATAAACGCCCCGCAGCGTGTTCGCCATAACGGAGAAGGAGGCGCTGCCGCCGTTTGCGTGGAAGACATTGGAATAGCTCTTCCCGGAGGTCAGCACGATCTCGTCATCGGCAGGCGTATCCTCAGCAAGAAGCCGGGCATTGAACGCACGATAAGCCTGCTGTGCCGTGTACTCGCCCGCGATCATTTTGGAGACAACGTCCTTGGAGACGGCAAAGAAATCGTCGGAGGCGATGCGGATGAACATGTGGTTTTCTTCCACCACATCGCGCACATCCTTCATGTACTCGGTCAGGCGCAGGGGGACGTTCTGACTGTAGCTCAGCAGGTCCTGCCCCTCGGCAACGATACGGCTCTGCGCCTCCTCGGAGAGCATGACGTTCAGCACCTTCATGGCTTTTTCGCGGCGCGCGGTGTCCTGCTCGAGGTCACGGTTCAGAGCGATCTGGAAATAGGGGGTGGTCATGATCCACTTTTCGCCGTTCTGGCTGAAGAAGGGCAGGAAGATCGTGTCGATGCCCTCATCCTGAAACACCTTGACACCGGCGGAGCTGCCAAAGTACATGGCAGCTTCTCCGTTCCGGAACATCCCGGTCACGTCATCGTAGGTGTTCTCGAGGTCATCCGCTGTGAGGTGGGTATCCTGAATGAACTGCGCCATCCGCTCAAACACCCCCGGCCACACGGTGTCGTCCAGACCTACCCGTGCGGTGCTGGCAGGGTCGCTGTAAGCAGTGCGCCACTTGCGCCCTTCCGTCGTGGTAAGCTCGGCAGCGGAAAGCCCCTGCAGCGTTTCCATGCAGGTGTAGTCGTAGGTGTAATCGGCGGTAAAGCCGCGGATGCCCACCTTCTCAAACGCCTGACAGGCCGAAACGAAGCTCTCGTAATCGGTGGGCAGGGGGATACCGTACTGCTCAAAAAGGCTGCGGTTGACCACAAAGCCGTGGGCATCGGCGCAGACCGGCAGCCAGTTCACGCTGCCGTCCTCGTTTTTGAAGCTGTTGAGGTAGGTGTTGTACACAGCGCCCGCTTCGTTGGTCAAGGCAAGGTTCATCAGGCTGTCCTTCAAGGGAGCCGCATCGTGCAGCGAGAAGCGGCAGCAGGTGATGATATCCGGCAGGCCGCCGTTCTCCTGCAAAAACTTGTAAAAATCCAAATCGTTGTTTCCCACGATGAATTCAATATTTACATCCGGCAGCTGGGACTGGATATAAGGCGCATAGGTTTCGTACAGGTTATTCGTCCACAGATACACCTGAATGGTCTGAGCATCCTCCTGCTTTTCCACATTTTCGGCGGTTTTTGTTCCGCAGCCGGTCAGCACAGATAGACCTATCACCAATGCCGCAAATGCAGAAATAAGTCGGTGCAATGTTCTTTTGTTCATCAAATCGTTCCCCTCACAACTCTTGGGCAGCTGCCGTTCCGCGATCCCGAATACCACAAAAAGGCATCGATACAGCATGACAGAACTATAGGATTATTTTACCACCGCCATGATGGATTTTCAATAAAATTTCATATGTTGATTCATAAAAGCAGCGCGTGTCTGATTTCTTTGCGCCAGTCGATGCAGCTTTTTTGAACAGTATATATACCAACGCATACAGTATGTATATGTAACATTATAACAGAGGCATTTCAAGGGTTCATGCTTGTGAATCCTGCTTATGTTCTATTATTATCACTTGATAAAAAGGCGGCTTTGGCCTGTTGGGTTATTTTGCTCCCCGTGGCCCGAGCAGGCCCTGCGGGCCAACATCCACTGCCAGATCTCGCTGGCTCTCAACCGCATCTACACCGAGTGGTACCCCAGCAAGGGCTACAGTTTCAACATCACCAACTCCACCAGCTACGACCAATACTACGTCCATGGCCGGACAGTGTTCGACGTCATGGTGCGGCTGACGGACGACATCTTCAACACCTATATCCGCAAGACCGGCACCGTGAACCCCTACTACGCCGAGTACTGCGACGGAAAATCCGTCACCTGCCCCGGCCTCAAGCAGTGGGGGACCGTCACGCTGGCCAATCAGGGCCGCAGCGCACTGAGCATCCTCAAATACTACTACGGCAGCAACATCGAGATCATCCGCACCAACAACATCCAGTCCATCCCCCAGAGCTACCCCGGAAGCCCTCTGCGGCAGGGCAGCACCGGAGCGGCGGTGTTCACCCTGCAGCGGCAGCTCAACCGCATCACCAAGGACTATCCCTTCCTCGGCCTGCTGACGGTGGACGGCATCTTCGGCCGCAAGATGACCGAGACGGTCAAAAAGTTCCAGAGGCAGTTCAACCTCACCGCCGACGGCGTGGTGGGCCGCAGCACCTGGTATAAGATCAGCTATATCTATGTCTCGGTGAAGGACCTCGCCGAGCTGACCAGTGAAGGCGAGACCTTCAGCGGCACCCTCTCGGACGGCTCATGGAACTTCGGCAGCAGCGTCCTCAAACAGGGCTCCACCGGCAGCAAGGTAGAGCAGATGCAGTTCTGGCTGAGTACGCTGGCTCAGTATGAGAGCAGCATCCCCTCTGTCACGGTGGACGGCGTCTACGGCAGCGGCACAGCGGCGGCTGTCCGGGCGTTCCAGCGGCGCTACGGCCTGACGGTGGACGGCATCGTGGGCCGCACCACATGGACCGAGCTGTACGACCAGTTCCGCAGCATCCAGTCCGACAACGGCACCCCCAACGCCTACCCCGGCACCGCCCTGCGCCAGGGCAGCAGCGGCCAGAACGTCCGGCTGGTGCAGTTCTGGCTGAAGATCGCGCGGACGGTCTATTCCAGTCTCAACAATGTCACCGTGGACGGCATCTTCGGCTCGTCTACCGCAGCGGCCGTGCGGCGGTTCCAGACCTACTTCGGCCTCACCAGCGACGGCGTCGTGGGCCGGACGACATGGAACAAGCTCTACGAAGTCTACAACGACATTGCCAACCGCCTGCTTTCGCCCAGCCTGCGGCCCGGCGAGTACCCGGGCGTGCTGCGCAATGGCTCCACCGGCACCGCCGTCCGGGAGCTGCAATTCTACCTCTACCTCATGAGCGCCTACCAGAGCAGCATTCCCTCTGTCTCCATCGACGGCCGTTTCGGCGCGGCCACCGAGGCCGCCGTGCGGGCCTACCAGCGGTTCGCCGGGCTGACAGTGGACGGCATCGTAGGCCGGAAGACATGGGATTCGCTCTACGGCAAAGCGTCGGCCCTCCGCTCGTCCGGGCCGGTGGTCACCCTCAAGCGTCTCCCCTACCCCGGCACACCGCTCACCGTCGGCACCGACAGCAGCGCCGTGCTCTACTACACCCTGCTTTTGCAGCGCATCGCCTACTACTACGACAGTGTAGCGTCCCCCGCGCTTTCCAGACAGTACACACAGGAGACCGCGGACGCCACCGCCAGCGCACAGGAGCTTCTGGGCCTGCCCGCCACCGGCGTGGCAGACGCCGAGACGTGGACAGCAGTGGAAGCCCTGAGCTTACAGCTGGCGGCCTTCACCCCAACCCCGACCGGCATCCCGGGCAGGGGCCGGACTACCCGGACCGGGCCATGAAGGAGGGCAGCGTGGGCGCTGATGTCCGCCTCATCGAGGGCTGGCTCAATGACCGCTCCCAGCTCTACTGCGAGGAGGACTACGTCGCCGACAACGCTGTCTTCGGCCCGGAGGACACCGCCGCTGTAAAAGACACGCAGCAGCGGGCGGGCCTTGAGCCAAACGGCGTCGTGGACCGGCCCACCTGGGCCGCACTCCGCGCCCAGAGTCATACTGCCTGCGACAGCTGCACCGAGGAGGGATGAGAGATGGCACGCTTACTGGTCTATGACGCCTACGAGAACAGAGTCTACACCTATTCGAGTCTGCGCGAGAACGACCCCATGCCCTACAGCACCGGCAGGACTCTGACCGTGCGGGAGTTCCGGGGCAAATCGAACAGCCCGGTGCTCTGGACGACCATCGCGGCAATGGAAGCGTGGAACCTCACCCGCCGCAAATACGGCAGGGGCATCCCGGTGGGATACGCCTTCCGCCGCATCTGGGAGGGAGGCCACGGCACCCGCAGCCAGCACTATGCCGGCGTGGCCTTCGATGTGGGGCAGAGCTTCAGCCGGACCCAGCGCACCGCCATCTACAACGCCGCCCGCTCCACCGGGGCGTGGGGCTATGTCGAGCCGCTGAGCCAGACCCCCACATGGGTCCACTTCGACCGGCGCTACGGCACGCCCGCCTGCAGAGGCACCACGGCAGGCTACCCCACCCTCCGCCGGGGCAGCCGGGGCTGCTACGTCATGATCCTCCAAGATGCCCTCTCGACGCTGGGCTACCAGACCGGGAACCGCATCGACGGCATCTTCGGCAGCCGGACGGAAGAAGCCCTCAAGGGCTTCCAGCGGCGCACCAGTCTGCGTGCCGACGGCGTCTGCGGCTGCAACAGCTGGAAGAAGATCTCCACCGCCGTGCTGGGTGTTGGACGGACGAAGACGACGATCGATTGATTTTATAGTAGTGTAAAATAAAAAGGCTGCTGCAAAGTATGACCTCTCTGTCACGGCTTCGCCGTGCCGGAGAGGCTGCTTGCAGCGGCCTCTTATTTTTTATGATTCAATCGTCCAGCACAACATCCTCGCTGAGCACCTGTCCGATGGGCTTTGCAATGCACAGATCGGCCTCGGCGTCCGCATTCGTGGGCTGCATATTGATGACCACGAGGTGGTCGCCCCGGAAGTAACGGATGAGTCCCGCCGCCGGGTAGACCACAAGGCTGGTACCGCCGATGATGAGGGTATCAGCGCGGCGGATGGCCGAGACTGCGCCGGACAATACCTGCTCATCCAGCCCCTCTTCGTAGAGGACGACGTCCGGCTTGATGATGCCGCCGCATTTGGGGCAGCGCGGCACACCGGTGCTGTTGGCGATGAAGTCTGCATCGTAGAACGCACCGCACTTGACGCAGTAGTTGCGCAGGGTGCTGCCGTGGAGCTCGTACACCGTCTTGGAGCCTGCCGCCTGATGGAGGCCGTCGATGTTCTGGGTGATGACGGCTTTCAGCCTGCCTCCCGCTCGAGCTTTGCCAGACGCAGATGCGCCGCGTTGGGCTTTGCTCCCTTGACGATGAGCTTATCGCGGTAGAAGCGGTAGAACTCCTCGGGGCGCTCTTCCCAGAAGGTGTGGCTCAAGATCGTCTCGGGCGGGTAATCGTATTTCTGATGGTAGAGTCCGTCCACACTGCGGAAGTCCGGGATGCCGCTCTCGGTGGACACGCCCGCACCGCCGAAAAAGACGATGTTCTGGCTCTGCGAAATGATTTTTTCCAACTTTTCAACCATATTCAACACCTCTTTTGTATCTATCGACGGAAATCAGTGCAAAATTTTATGGATTCTGCATTTTGTTTTTCACATTTCAACGGTCATTTTCCGCAAACATCTGCCCCAGATGTACGAAAATATCCTGCGGGAGCATCCCATATTCGCCTTTTTGGCGGGCGGCACGGTCAGCGGCGGCACCGTGGAGCCAGACCGCACAGGCGGCGGCTTCGCAGGCGGACAGACCGCAGGCCAGCAGGGCCGACATCATACCGGCCAGCACATCGCCGCTCCCACCCCGGGCAAGACCGGGGTTGCCCGGTGGGGTTGACGCAGACGCGGCCATCCGGGGCGGCGACCACGGTCCGCGCCCCTTTCAGCACCACCACCGCATTCCACTGAGCGGCATACCGCCGGGCGACACCCTCCCGATCGGCCTGAACGGCCTCCACCGAAAGCCCCGTCAGCCGGGCCATCTCCCCCGGGTGGGGCGTCAAAATCAGCTCTTTGGCCGGGTGCGGCAGTTCCTCACCCGCGTTCATGAGGCTGGCGGCGGCGTTGAGGCCATCGGCATCCAGCACCGCACTGACCCGAAAAGCCGGTGAGCAGCTTCTTCACCAGCGTCCGCGTCTCGGCGGCGCGGGCCGTGCTCGTGGGCAAGATACGCCCACGCCCCGGCCCGATGAGCAGGACGGCGGCCTTCTGCCGGAGGATGGCGGGGATGCTCTGGGGGGAGATGCCCCCCTTCTGCCCCCGGCTCACAGGGGCAGAGACAGCATTCCGGCAGGCGTGCCGACACCGCCGCCAGCACCGGTTCAACACTGGCCAGCGTGACGATGCCTGCGCCGGTGCGCAGAGCGCCCTCGACGGTCAGCGACGCCGCACCGCGGTAGCAGGCGCTTCCCGCCACAGCCAGCACCGCGCCGAAGCTGCCCTTGTTGCTCTCCCTCGGGCGTTCTGGAATATGTGACCAGACAAATTCAGCCGTAATTTCGGGTGCCATGCTCACGCCTCCCCCTGAATGCAGCGCCTTATCTCTTTTTCCACGTTCTGCACCTCTTCGTGGAACATCCGGGCCGAGACGCGGAGGGCGCCGTGGCCCAGAATGATGACCTGTTCCATGCCGTCGGAGGTCGCCACCCGGACCCGGCGGTTTTTGCCGATCTCGTGGGTGACGCGCTCGATGAACATATCCGCCGTTTCGGCCTCTTTGGTGTAGACGACGTGGATGTTGTGGTACTGCTCGATGCTGCCGGGACTGCCCGGCACACGGTAGGCATCGAACACGAGGATGAGGACGCACTTTTTGAAGCCCTGATAGTTGCAGAGAATGTCCATCAGCCGGTGGCGGGCGGCGTCGAGGCTCTCCTTGGAGAGGGCGTTCAGCTCGTCCCACCCAAAGATGATGTTGTAGCCGTCCACCAGCAGGTATTCGGGGGCGATCTCCCACTGCTCGGCGGCGAAATCGGGCCGCTCCCGCTTCTGCACCGGGCGGAACGCCGCCAGCGGGTCGCGTTTGATGGGGCCGTAGGTGCGCTCAAAAATTTTCAGTAGTTCGGCATCCTCTTCCAGCGTAGCGCGGTAAGCCGCCATCCGGCGGGGACGGGCCGCTGTTTCTTCTGCTGTCGGGGCGGTGCGGCCCCAGCCGCTGTCCACGTGCATATGGCTGCGCACCTGCTCCCACGGCACCACAAAGCCCGCACCGCGGGAGCAGAACACCGAGTCCGCCGGGTTGTCCAGATCGTGTTCCGGCTCATAGCCCACTGCCTCGATGACCTCCGCCGCGTTGTGGCAGGGGCGGTATCCGTCCAGCGTCAGGTTCAGGTGTCCCCTGCCCCGGGTGTAGCTGACCACCTCCATGGGGTAGCTGCGCATAGTGGCCACCGGTGCAAAGCCGGTGAGGGCGGCGGTCTGGCCGTCCGGTGCCGTCTCGGGCGGGTCAAAGCTGCCCTCCATCCGCTGGACGTCGCTCATGGCGCGGCCAATGTTCTCCGCAGGCACTTCCAGCCGGAAGGAATACCACGGCTCGAGGAGCTCGGGTCTTTTTGATTTGGTTTGCCATCATAAGGCCCTGCCGCACGGCGCGGTAGGTGGCCTGCCGGAAGTCGCCGCCCTCGGTGTGCTTGAGATGGGCGCGGCCCGCGATGAGGGTGATCTTCATATCCGTCAGCGGCGCGCCGATAAGGACGCCGAGGTGCTGCTTTTCTTCCAGATGGGTCAGCACGAGGCGCTGCCAGTTTTTGTCCAGCTCTTCCTCCCGGCAGTCGGCGGCAAACTGCATCCCGCTGCCCCGGGGCAGCGGCTCGAGCTTCAGATGCACCTCGGCATAGTGGCGCAGAGGCTCATAATGGCCCACGCCCTCGATGGCCTCGGTGATGGTTTCCTTATATAATATGCCGCCGGAGTCGAACTCCACGTCCAGCCCGTACCGCTCGGCCAGCAGGCTCTTGAGCACCTCGAGCTGAACTCTCGCCCATGAGCTGGACGTGTATCTCGCCCAGCGTCTCGTTCCAGACGACGTGGAGCTGAGGTTCCTCCTCTTCCAGACGGTGGAGCTTGCCCAATGCGGCATGAACGTCCGCGCCCTCGGGCAGACATACCCGATAGCTCAGGACAGGTTCCAGCACCGGGAGGTCACTATCCCGCTCGGCCCCGAGGCCGGTGCCGGGCTTCGCCCGGGTCAGTCCGGTGACGGCGCAGACCTGCCCCGGGCCGATGGCCTCTGTCAGCGTATATTTTGCGCCGGAGTAAAGCCGCAGCTGGTTGGCCTTTTCGGCCCAGGGCTCGCCGTCCGCTTCGCCGGTGAGCTGGGCTTTGACTTTCAGCTCACCGCCGGTGACGCGCAGCCAGGTCAGCCGCTCGCCCCGCTCATCCTGCGAGACTTTGAACACCCGCGCACCGAAAGCTTCCAGCGCCGGGGCGGCGCGGGTGTATTCGTCGAGGCCGGCCAGCAGCTCGTCCACGCCCTGTAAGCCGCCGGCATTCTCCCTCTGCAGAGCCACGCCAAACCAGCAGGGAAAGACGTGCCGCCGGGCGACGGCCGGGATGATGTCCTCCGCCGTCAGGCTGCCCGCGTCCAGCATCTTTTCCATCAGGCGCTCGTCGCAGAGGGCCAGTGCCTCGTCCCGTTCGGCCTGCTCTGCGCCGAAATCCACGAATCCGCCGCCCAGACGGTGGGAAAGCTGGCTCAGCAGCGTCTCTTTGCCCGGGCCGGGCAGGTCCATTTTATTGATGAACACGAAGGTCGGGATATGATACCGCCGCAGCAGACGCCAGAGCGTCTCGGTATGGCTCTGGACGCCGTCGGTGCCGCTGATGACCAGCACTGCGTAGTCGAGCACCTGCAACGTGCGCTCCGTCTCGGTGGAAAAGTCCACATGGCCGGGGGTGTCCAGCAGGGTGATATTCGTACTTCCCGTTTTCAGCAGGGCCTGCTTGGAAAAGATGGTGATCCCACGCGCCTTTTCCAGCGTGTCGGTGTCGAGGAAGGCATCTTTGTTATCCACCCGGCCCAGCTTGCGGATGCTGCCCGCGCGGTAGAGCATTGCCTCGGAGAGGGTGGTCTTGCCGGAGTCCACATGGGCAAGGATGCCCACCACCAGCTGTTTTTCGCTTTTTTCTGCCATGTCCGCTGCCCTCACACTGCGCCTGCGATGAGGCCGATGATGAGCAGCGCCCCGCCCAGGATGAGATTCGAGAGCATGCTGCAATAGGTGCGCTCTTCCGGTTCCAGCTCCTCGAAGGAGACGATGCGCTCATCGGCAAAGTCCACGATGGACTTGGTGGAGTGGAACTTCTTCTTTTTGCCCATATTCTTAAACTCTTCGCCCAGATGATGGATGGTCACGCCGTCCAGACGGAGGTAGTTCACCCACGCCCACATCAGCAGCACGACGCCCAGCAGCAGGGCCGGGGCCTGCCACATGGTAAAAGTGCCGTCGCTGACGTAGCGGTCCCACAGCAGCATCAGCACAGCCGCCACCGACACCCGGGTGACGGATTTATACAAAATGGGGCGGAACATATATTTTTGATACATCGAAACCAGCTTTTTCATCCGTGTACTCCTTAATACAGGGTTCATTCAGTAGTATTGTAGCATGATTTTATGAAAAAGATAGCCGCTTTGCGTTTTCCGACTTTCGTTGTATCCATCCATCATCTTGTAAAGGTACGACTTCTTTCCATTCTTTACCGTTTTTTTTGCCGCAATTTTTCAGAAAAAAGCATCCGTTACCATTTTGTTTCTATTTCAGCGCTGTATGTCATTGACTTCTTTTGCCCAGAATGTTAGAATACGAAAGGTGCAGTCCCGGGCGCTTTGTGCGTTTTTGGCACCCGGAGCGCGCCGTTTTTTGCATTTAGGATAGGAAAAGGAAATAATATCTCGGAGGAGCGTATCTCAATGAACATCGATTTTGAGTCCCGCAACATCACCCGCCGACAGCTTCCTGAAAGGGCGCAGGCGTCGTGGGTGCCGCCGGCCTGCTGTCCGCCTGCGGCGGCAGCAAGTCCAACAACTCCGGCAGCACGGCCGCTTCCGGCGCACAGGCCCCCAACTCCACCGGTGCCACCCCCCTCAAGGAGTACATCTCCTGGGAGTCCGCCAACCGTGAGATCGAGAGCTGGAACCTGCTGTACAGCCAGACCCTCACCGACGCCAACGTCGTCACCAACCTGTGGGACGGCCTGATGAGCTTCGACTGCTACGGCAAGCTGGTACCCGCCATCGCCACCAGCTGGGAGGCCAACGAGGACTCCACCGTCTGGACCTTCCACCTGCGCGACGATGTGGACTGGGTGGACTGCAACGGCGAGGTGAAGGAGCACATCACCGCCACCGATTTTCTGGTCGGTCTGGAGTGGGTGCTGAACGCCTCCAAGAACGAGGCCAACAATACCTCCATGCCCACCCTGTACATCGTGGGCGCTGAGGAGTACTACGAGAAGACCAAGGATATGGGCGCTGCCGCCGCCGACCTGCACTATCAGGATATGCTGGACGCAGGCGTGGGCATCGAGGCTCCCGACGACTACACTCTGGTGTTCACCTGCAAGGACCCCTGCCCCTACTTTGATACCGTGGCCTCCTACACCAGCTTCTACCCCGCCTCTCAGGCGCTGATCGACGAGCTGGGCATCGAGACCTTCCGTGGCTGCGATAACACCAACATGTGGTACTGCGGCCCCTATATCGTCGAGGAGTATATCCAGGGCAACACCAAGAGCTATATCCCCAACCCCCACTACTACAATGCTGCCAACGTCAGCCGCTTCGAGCGTATGACCGTGACCATGATCTCCGATCAGGCCATCGCATTCCAGCTCTACCAGAACCGCGAGCTGGACGAGATGGACCTGAACGAGAGCACCATCACCACCATCACCTCCGACCCCAACAACGAGTACAACAGCCAGCTCTGTGAGAAGCGCGCCCGCCCCACTGCCTACGCCATGCACTTCAACTACCAGAAGAACAACGCCGACGGCACCCCCGATGTGAACTGGAACAAGGCCATCGCCAATACTGCTTTCCGTCAGTGCTTCTACCGCGGCCTGAACCTGAAGGCATGGTTCTCCCGCTACAACAAGATCAACCCCCTGAAGTGCGAGAACGACTACTACACCATGAAGGGCCTGTGCTACAACACGCAGGGCGTTGAGTACACCACTCTGGTGGCCAAGGAGATGGGCTTCGACGCTGAGAAGTACGACGGCGAGACCATGATTCGCCTGCGTGCCAACGGCGGCGACATCTCCGCCCTGAAGAAGCAGGCCATGGA
>ENA-OQMN01000266-OQMN01000266.1-human-gut-metagenome-genome-assembly--contig:-NODE-266-length-12351-cov-3.311764_pt1 | contig 12351 bp, 12 predicted proteins | sample MGYA00242765_ERZ504861 | MGnify/ENA primary metagenome ERZ504861 (study PRJEB26092, sample SAMD00036417) | human gut metagenome | host: Homo sapiens | study: EMG produced TPA metagenomics assembly of... | reverse complement strand
ACGATTTCGGATCGTCGGTGACGTTGATTCATCGTCGTTCTGAATTCCGCGCATCGCAGATTCACGTGGAACGCGCTCAGCAGAATCCGAAGATCACCATCGTCACGGATTCCGTGGTGGAGGAAAATCTTGGGTGACGACAATCGGAGCCCAAATCCGTGAACATTCGCAACGTCATCACCGGAGAGACCAGCACGATTGCCGCAAACGGCATTTTTGTGCGATCGGCCATCCCCCGCACAGCTTTATTGACGGCATTGTGCAGCGGGCGAGATAGGCCACTTTATCAAAGCTGCCACCCACGCCGAGCCCAGCACGATGGGCGGGCAGGGGTTGGAGCCGGCCAGCCTGACCGTCTCGATGACGAACTTCTTGAAGCCCTCCACGCCGTCGGCGGGCCTGAGCATCTGGATGCGGCTCATGTTCTCGCTGCCGAAGCCCTTGGGGGCGACGGTGATGGTGCAGCCGTCACCGTCCACCAGATGCACCGTGATGGCGGCGGGGGTGTTGTCGCCGGTGTTGCCCCGGCGCAGCGGATCGGCCACGATGCTCTTGCGCAGATAGCCGTCGGTGTAGCCCCGCCGTACGCCCTCATGGATAGCAGCCTCAAAGCTGCCGTCGATATGGACGTCCGTCCCCAGCTCCACGAAGACGCAGGCCATGCCGGTATCCTGACAGATGGGCAGATCCTCTTCTTTCGCCGCCGCGAGGTTCGACCAGAGCAGGTCGAGGGTGTTCTTTGCCAGCGGCCAGGGCTCTTCGGCCCGGGCCTTGTCCAGTGCTTCCTGCACGTCCCGGGGCAGGCGGGTGTTGGCCTCGATGCAGAGGCGGGCCACGGTGTCCGTGATCTGCTGCGCGGAAATGGTTCTCATAGGAGCTCCCTCCGTTTACAGGCGGGCCACGCCGCTCTCGCGGGCAGCTTCTGCCACAGCGTTCGCCACAGCCTCGGCCACCCGGGGGTCGAAGGCACCGGGGATGATGTTCTCTTCGCTGCGGTCATCGTCGGTGATGAGGTCCGCGATGGCGTAGGCGGCGGCCAGCTTCATCTTGTCGTTGATGTCGCGGGCGCGGACGCTCAGAGCGCCCCTGAAGAGGCCCGGGAAGCAGAGGACGTTGTTGACCTGATTCGGGAAGTCGCTGCGGCCGGTGGCCATGACGCGGACGCCGCCGGCCTTGGCCTCGTCGGGCATGATCTCGGGGGTGGGGTTGGCCATGGCAAAGACGATGGCGTCCTTGTTCATGGTCCTGCACAGCTCAGTGGTCAGGATGCCGGGCTTGGACACGCCGATGAAGACGTCTGCGCCCGCAAGAGCTTCCTTCAGGCCGCCCTTGATCTGGCGGGGGTTGGTCACTTCGCCCAGCCAGTTCTTGTGGGCCTCGGCGCTGTTGCAGCCCTTGTACAGGGTGCCGAACTGGTCCACGGCGATGATGTCCTTCGCGCCGGCGGTCATCAGCATCTTGATGATGGCCGTACCGGCAGCGCCGGGGCCGTTCAGGACGATGTGGACGTCCTCCATCTTCTTGCCCACCACCCGCAGGGCGTTGATGAGGGCGGCAGTCACGACGATGGCGGTGCCGTGCTGGTCGTCGTGGAAGACGGGGATGTCCAACTCACGCTCCAGGGTCTCTTCGATCTCAAAGCACTCGGGGCTCTTGATGTCTTCGAGGTTGATGCCGCCGAAGGTGGGGCGATGGCCTTGCAGGCCGCGATGACGCTGGCCGCGTCGTGGGCGTCGATGCAGATGGGAAAAGCATCCACGCCGCCGAACTCCTTGAACAGCACAGCCTTGCCCTCCATGACCGGCAGACCTGCCTCGGGGCCGATGTCGCCCAGCCCCAGCACGGCGGTGCCATTGGAGACGACCGCCACCATATTGCCCTTGAAGGTGTACTTGTAGACGTCGTCGGGATTCTCTTTGATCTTGCGGCAGGGTTCAGCGACACCGGGCGTGTAAGCTGTTGCCAGCTGGTCGCGGTTCTTGACCTCCACCTTGCTCACGATGCCCACCTTGCCGTGGTGCGCCTCGTGCATTTCCAGAGCTGCTTTATTGAAATCCATGGGTTTATCCTCCTTTATCAACCTCTCAGTCTCGCTGTCGCTCGACAGCTCCCCTAGCGAGGGGAGCCTCTGGCGAAGAGAGAAAGCTTTCCGGAATGCCAAGGCCTCTCCTATCGAGGAGAGGTGGCATTGCGAAGCAATGCCGGAGAGGTTATTCCTTATAATTACTCTCATTGTATCAGAACCCCCTCCCCATTTCCACCGATTTTCCGCCTTTTCGCACTCTCCGGCCCCAAAAGTCCGACAAAGGGCGGGGAGAGTGTGGAAATTTTGCAAAAAACTTTTCTTTTTCATTTTTACCCGATATAATAGAGGTTGTTTTTCGAACCACCGGCAAAATACCGGTCTACCAACAGGAGGGAATTCTTTTGAAGCGTATTTTCACCAAGGCACTCTGCCTTGTCTGCGCCGGCGCTCTGGCGCTGAGCCTCGCTGCCTGCGGCGGCAAGGCCGACAGTGCCGCATCCAGCACGGCATCTTCTTCCGCACTCGGCAGCGCGTCCGACTACGACTACCAGAACTTCAACTACAGCGATGGTCTGGACGAGAAGGGCTACTGGGAGGGCATCCGCGCTCTGGACTATGTGACCCTGCCCGAAGACTTTGCATCCGTCGCCATCAAGCGCTCGGACGTCGAGCCCACCAGCGAGGAAGTGGAGAAGCAGATCAGCGATCTGCTGAGCCAGCATTCCTCCACCGAGCACATCACCGACCGCGCTGCCGCCGACGGCGACACCGTGAACATCAACTATGTCGGCTCTGTGAACAACGTGGCGTTCACCGGCGGCAGCGCCGAGAACTACGATCTGACGCTGGGCAGCGGCACCTTCATCGACGGCTTTGAAGACCAGATCATCGGCCACAAGCCCGGCGAGACCTTCGACGTCAACGTCACCTTCCCCGACGGCTACAGCGACTCCACCGATGCCAGCGGCAATGCTGTGAAAGCTCAGCGGCCAGAAGGCCGTCTTTACCGTGACCCTCAACTACATCAGTGAGAGCGTCCTGCCCGAGCTCACCGACAGCTGGGTGGCCAGCACCCTCGGCACCTCCAACAACATCTACACCGTGGAGGCCCTGCGCGCCTACTATCAGGACCAGCTCTACACCTCCAACCTCAACACCGCCGTCATGGACCACCTGCTGGAAAACTCCACCTTCAAGTCCATCCCTCAGCAGGTGATGGATTATCAGGTCAACCAGTGCCTGAACTACTACAGCACGCTGGCGGGCTACTACGGCTATGACCTCGACGGCCTCGTCCAGAATCTGCTGGGCTACGAGAACACCGACGCCATGCTGGCCCACCTCGAGAGCAATCTGGAAGACTACGCCAAGGAGGCTCTGCTCTATCAGGCCGTGGCCGAGTCGCTGGACATCGCCCCCACGCAGGAGCAGCTGGACGCCTACTCCGATTATAAGGACACCTACGGCCAGAACTACTGCACCATGGTGGCCCTGATGGACGCTGTCACCAGCACGCTGACCAGCGGCGCGGTCGTTTCCTGATCCGAGCTGCACATGAAAAAATCCCTGCCGATGGCAGGGATTTTCTTTTGCTCATCCTTCAGATAACGTAGTCGTTGCCTGCCTCATCGGGTGCGGCGAGGTCGGCAAGGGTGATCTTGCCAAAGTAGTCCTCAATGAGGTCATCAAGGCCCTTCCACATATTATAAGTGCGGCAGCCGCTCATCCGGGGGCAGGGAGCCGCGCCCTGTACAAGACAGCTCACCGGTGCAAGGCTCCCCTCAGTAAGAGTCAGGATCTCGCCCACGGTGTACTGGTCAGGCTCGCGGGTCAGACGATAGCCGCCGCCCTTGCCGCGCAGACCCTCGAGGAAGCCGTTCTGCACCAGGACCTTGAGGATGTTTTCGAGGTATTTTTCGGAGATCTCCTGCCGGGCGGCGACCTCTTTCAGCGGGACATATTTTTCAGAGCGGTGCTCAGCCAAATCTATCATCACGCGCAGCGCATAGCGCCCCTTGGTGGAAACGATCATAGACATTCCTTTCTCTTCTTTCCTGTTATGATTGTGAGGCAGCCGGGTCAGCTGCGGAACACGCTTCCGTTCATTTTAACCTATTATACAATGGGGTTTATAACTTTTCAATCAGAAATTTTCGATTTTCCATTGACAACCGCCCCAAAGGAAGCTATAATACAGCCAAACCCACAAACCATATTGGTTTAACGGGAATATGAGGGACATCGAGACGACACCGGCTTTATCCGGTGCAGTCGGGCGCATCGCCCGCAATCGGGAGGTTTACTATTATGAGCAGGATCTATACTTCCGCAGACCAGCTGATCGGCCACACCCCGCTGCTGGAGCTGACCCATATCGAGAAGGACGCAGACCTTTCTGCCAAGCTTCTGGCAAAGCTGGAATACTTCAACCCCGCCGGCTCCGTCAAGGACCGTATCGCCAAGGCCATGATCGATGACGCCGAGGCTTCCGGCAAGCTCAAGCCCGGCTCCGTCATCATCGAGCCCACCTCCGGCAACACCGGCATCGGTCTGGCTGCCGTGGCAGCTGCCAAGGGCTACCGCATCATCATCGTGATGCCCGAGACCATGAGCGTCGAGCGCCGCCAGCTGATGAAGGCTTACGGCGCAGAGCTGGTGCTGAGCGAGGGTGCCAAGGGCATGAAGGGTGCCATCGCCAAGGCTGACGAGCTGGCAAAAGAGATCCCCAGCTCCTTCATCCCCGGCCAGTTCGTCAACCCGGCCAACCCCAAGGCTCACATCGCCACCACCGGCCCCGAGATCTGGGAGGACACCGACGGCAAGGTTGACATCTTTGTGGCCGGCGTCGGCACCGGCGGCACCATCACCGGTGTGGGCCAGTACCTCAAGAGCAAGAATCCCGGCGTCAAGGTCGTGGCCGTTGAGCCCGCTGCCTCCCCTGTCCTGAGCAAGGGCACCGCCGGTGCGCACAAGATCCAGGGCATCGGCGCAGGCTTCGTCCCCGACGTGCTGGACACCAAGGTCTACGACGAGATCATTGCCGTCGAAAATGACGACGCCTTTGCCACCGGCCGCCTAATCGGCCACAACGGAAGGCCGTTCTCGGTGGGCATCTCCTCCGGTGCTGCTGTCTGGGCTGCCATCCAGCTGGCAAAGCGCCCCGAGAACGCCGGCAAGAACATCGTCGTCCTGCTGCCCGACACCGGCGACCGTTATCTGTCCACCCGCTGTTTGCTGATGATCCTCTTATCCTTCGCCCCTGCTGCGGCTTTCCGCCCGGCAGGGGCCTTTTGTTTGCCTTCGTGAGACGATATGGTGTGATTTTTTGCAGTTTTTGCAAACTTTTTGTGAATCCGAGGCTCTTACGGGTTTTGCCTATTGACATTGCAGCGTGTTTGGAGTATATTTTTAGCAGTCGATGAGCTAGAGTGCTAAAACAGCATTCCAGCCCACCGCCTGAATCTCAACTTCCGGTACGAATGGAGGCTTGACTTTATGAATACCAATCAATATACCCAGAAGACCCTTGAGGCTCTGCAGGCAGCCCAGCAGCTGGCTGTGGAGTATCAGCATAACGCACTGGAGCCGGAGCATCTGCTCCACGCTCTGGCGACACAGGAGCAGGGCCTGATCCCCCAGCTGCTCCAGAAACTGAATGTGGACGCAGGCAGCTTCTCCGCCGCTGTGGCCGAAAAGCTTTCCGCAATGCCCCGGGTGTCCGGCTCTGGCCGTGACCCCGACAAGGTCTATATCTCGCAGGCCACCGACAAGGTGCTGAGCGCCGCCGCCCGCGAGGCCAAGGCCATGAAGGACGACTACGTCAGCGTCGAGCATCTCTTCCTCGCCCTGCTGGACGAGCAGACCCAGAACACCTCCGAGCTGTTCCGCGCCTTTGGCATCACGAAGGATAAGTTCTTACAGCAGCTCACCGCCGTGCGCGGCAACCAGCGCGTGACCAACGACAACCCCGAGGACACCTACAATGCCCTGCAGAAGTATGGTCAGGACCTCGTTGACCTGGCCCGCAAGCAGAAGCTGGACCCCGTCATTGGCCGTGACCAGGAAATTCGGAATGTCATCCGCATCCTGTCCCGTAAGACGAAGAACAACCCCTGCCTCATCGGCGAGGCGGGCGTCGGCAAGACGGCCATCGCCGAGGGTCTGGCCCAGCGTATCGTCCGGGGCGATGTGCCGGAGAACCTGAAGGACCGCACCGTGTTCAGCTTGGACATGGGTGCTCTGGTGGCCGGCGCAAAGTACCGCGGCGAGTTCGAGGAGCGTCTGAAGAGCGTCCTGAATGAGGTGAAGAAGAGCGAGGGCAAGATCATCCTCTTCATCGATGAGCTGCACACCATCGTGGGTGCCGGCAAGACCGACGGCGCAATGGACGCCGGCAATCTGCTGAAGCCCATGCTGGCCCGCGGCGAGCTGCACTGCATCGGCGCGACCACGCTGGACGAGTACCGCCAGTATATCGAGAAAGACCCCGCTCTGGAGCGCCGCTTCCAGCCGGTTCAGGTGGATGAGCCTACCGTGGAAGACACCATCTCCATCCTGCGCGGCCTGAAAGAGCGGTACGAGGTGTTCCACGGCGTGAAGATCAGCGACAACGCACTGATCGCCGCCGCCACCCTCTCTGACCGCTATATCACCGACCGCTTCCTCCCCGATAAGGCCATTGACCTCGTGGATGAAGCCTGCGCCATGATAAAGACCGAGATGGACAGTATGCCCAGCGAGATGGACGACCTCGCCCACCGCATCACCCAGCTGCAGATCGAGCAGGTCAGCCTGAAAAAGGAGACCGACGCTCTGAGCCAGAGCCGTCTGCGCGACCTCGAAAAAGAGCTGGCCGAGCTGCAGGATAAGTTCCACAGCATGAAGGCAAAGTGGGAAAACGAGAAGAACGCCATCGGCAAGGTGCAGTCTCTGCGCGAGCAGATCGAGCAGACCAACGCCGCCATCGAAAAGGCACAGCGCGAATACGATCTGAACAAGGCCGCTGAGCTGAAATACGGCAAGCTGCCTCAGCTGCAGAAACAGCTGGAAGAAGAGGAGAAGATCGCCGCCGCCAAGAAGGAGGACAGCCTGCTGCGCGACCGCGTGACCGACGAGGAGATCGCCCGCATCGTGGCCCGCTGGACCGGCATCCCCGTGGAGAAGCTGGTGGAGGGTGAGCGCGAGAAGCTGCTGCATCTGGACGATGTGCTCCACAAGAGAGTCATCGGCCAGGATGAGGCCGTCACCAAGGTGAGCGAGGCCATCCTGCGCAGCCGCGCCGGCATCGCAAACCCCAACCGCCCCATCGGCAGCTTCCTCTTCCTCGGCCCCACCGGCGTCGGCAAGACCGAGCTGGCAAAAGCTCTGGCACAGGCTCTGTTCGACGACGAGCGGAACATGGTGCGTATCGACATGACCGAGTATATGGAGAAGTTCAGCGTCAGCCGCCTGATCGGCGCGCCTCCGGGATACGTCGGTTATGAAGAGGGCGGACAGCTGACCGAGGCCGTCCGCCGCAAACCCTACAGCGTCGTGCTGTTCGATGAGGTGGAAAAGGCTCACCCCGACGTCTTCAACATCCTGCTGCAGGTGCTGGACGATGGCCGCATCACCGACAGTCAGGGCCGCACGGTGGACTTCAAGAACACCGTCATCATCCTGACCTCCAACCTCGGCAGTGACATCATCCTGAACGATCTGGAGCAGCGCCGCGCCGAGGGCTCCAACGAGCTGAGCGAGGACGCCCGCAAGCAGATCGATCTGCTGCTGAAGAGCAAATTCCGTCCCGAGTTCCTGAACCGTCTGGACGAGATCGTCTACTACAAGAGCCTCACCAAGGACGAGACCCGCAAGATCGTGGACCTGCAGCTCGAAGATCTGCGCAAGCGGATGGACGAGGGCAAGCACCTCAAGCTGGACGTCACCACGGCTGCCAAGGACTTCATCATTGATTCCTCTTATGACAGCGTCTACGGCGCACGTCCCATCAAGCGGTTCATCCAGAGCCGTGTGGAGACCCTCATCGCAAAGGCCATCATTCAGGGCAGCTACCCCGAGGGCGCGACCCTGACGGTGGACTACGACGGCACGGGCCTTGTGCTCCGCTAAAAGCCGCAAACTTTTTACCTATTTTATCCCTCCTCCTGACAGGAACGCTTGCACCGGCGGGTGGAATATGATATTATAGGCGTTGAACAAAGTGCTTTTCATCGTCGAAGGCAACGGTGGAAAGCACTTTTTGGTTAACATATTATTATAATAAGAAAGTAGAGTTGATCAACCTTTATTATGGACGATGGCAGTATAACGCTCTTGGTGGCGCTGATCGTTTTGATCGCGTTTTCCGCATTCTTCTCCGCCTCCGAGACCGCATTTTCTTCCCTGAACCAGATACGCCTGAAAAGCCGCGCTGAGGAGGGCGACACTTCCGCCGCCCGGGTGCTGGCGATGGCCGAGAAGTACGACAAGCTTCTCTCCTCCATCCTCATCGGCAACAACATCGTGAATATCGCCGCCGCCTCCATCGGCACCGTCCTCTTTACCAAGTGGCTGGGTGCAGAGCGTGGCGCCACCACCTCCACCATCGTGCTGACGGTAGTCGTCCTCGTCTTCGGCGAAGTGACCCCCAAGACCCTCGCCAAGGAGATGCCCGAGACCATCGCAACCGCCGTATCGCCGGTGCTGAACCTGCTGATGACCCTCCTCACCCCGCTGACCTGGCTGTTCAGCCAGTGGAAGAAGCTGCTGGGACGCTTCGTCCACAGCAGTGAGAGCGACGCCATCACCGAAGGTGAGCTCATCACCATGGTGAGCGAGGCCGAGAACGACGGTGAGCTCACCGACCGGGAAAGCCAGCTCATCCGCAGCGCCATCGAGTTCGATGACGTGGAGGTGGAGGAGATCCTGACGCCCCGTGTAGACGTGGTGGCCGTGGAGGACGATATTTCGCTGGAAGAGCTTGCGCAGACGTTCGCAGAATCCGGCTATTCCCGTCTGCCCGTCTATCACGACACCGTTGACAACATCATCGGCGTCGTCCATGAGAAGGATTTCTACATCGCCCGTCTGAAAAAGACTGCCACGATGGAGGACCTCATCGCCCCACCCTCTACACCACCGGCTCACCCAGATCTCCCAGCTGCTGCGCACCCTGCGGGAGCAGCACCATCACATGGCAGTCGTCGTGGACGAATACGGCGGCACCGAGGGCATCATCACCCTCGAGGACATTCTGGAAGAGCTTGTGGGCGAGATCTGGGACGAACACGACGAGGTCACCGAGGACTTCCGCCAGCAGTCGGACGGCAGCTGGCTCGTGTCCGGCTCGGCCAGCGTGGACGACCTTTACGAGACGCTGGGCCTGCCCGAGGATGAAGACATCGACTCCAACACCGTAAACGGCCTCGTGCAGGAAAAGACCCACCATCTGCCCAAGGTAGGCGACCATTTCCAGCTGAACGACTACGAGGGCGTCGTGACCCGCACGGCCCGCCGCCGCGTCACCGAAGTCCGGTTCACCCACACCGCACCTGCCCCGCAGGACGACGAAAAGGACAAGGACAAGCGCTCTTCCCGTCTGGCGCAGCGCACCGAGGGCCGATAACACTCGATAACACACAAAAAAATCCTCTCCCGATGGGAGAGGATTTTTTCGATCCGGCTATTACTGCTTTTTCCAGCGGCGCATGATGCCCATGCCCAGCGCATAGGGGCCGGTATGGACCGCGATGGTGGAGCCGATCTGCAGCAGGCCCACCTCGCATTGTGCGGCGGGGTACCTGGCACGCAGGGCGGCGCGGGTCTGCATCCAGAGCCGTTTGCCCTCTTCGTCATCGTAGCCGTAGCCCACGATGATGCGGTAGTCGTCGGGGGTGCCGCCGTTGGCATCCAGATAGTTCATCAGCTGCTCAAGGGCCTTCTCAAAGCTCTTTTGACGGCCCCGGGCCACACCGCCCGAGAAGATCTCGCCGTCCTTGAAGAGGATCATCGGCTTGATGCCCAGGAAGTTCGCCGCCCGGCCAGAGACCTTGCCGATGCGTCCGCCCTTGATGAGGTAATCGAGGTTGCCCACCGTGAAGAAGATGTTGTTGGTGGATTTTTCCGCTTCCAGCCAGGTCACCGCCTCGTCCAGCGTGCAGCCTGCGTCGCGGATGGCCACAGCGTTCTCCACCATAGTCGCCTCCGTGACAGTAGCCGCTGCCGAGTCCATCACCTCGATCTTCGCGTCGGGGTAGTCCTCGAGCACCAGCTCCCGGGCGTTGCGGGCGCTGCCCACGCAGCCGCTCATCTTGCCGGTAAAGCAGAGGCAGAGGGTGGGGCGGCCGGCCTCAGCCTGACGGCGGAACACCTCCTCGAAATCCTCGATGGAGGCAAGGCTGGTCTTGGGGTAGGCAGAGGGGTTGTCCACCATGAACTGGTAGAAATCCCGCACAGCGATCTCCTTGCCCTCCTTGCGGTAGTGCTCACCGTCCAGCGAAACATAGAACGGCACGATCTCCACGCCCATCTTCTGCGCCATTTCCGGCGTAAAGTCACAGGCGCTGTCGGCGATGATGTCAAACATTAGCGGCATCCTTCTTTCCGGTGAATTCAGGGTTCAGACCACGTGGTGGATGTATGCCTCACGCTCTGCGCCCACAGAGATATAGGTGATCTTGCAGCCCACGGCCTTTTCCAGATACTCGACGTAGTTCTGGGCCTCCTTGGGCAGGTCTTCCCACTTGCGGGCGGCGGTGATGTCGCAGTGCCAGCCGGGCAGATACTCCACCACCGGCTGTGCGGTGTCCAAAGCCTCGCCCATGGGGAAGCGGGTGGTGGTGGTGCCGTCGCTCAGCTTGTAAGCAGTGACCATGGGGATCTTCTCCATGTAGTCCAGCACGTCCAGCAGGGTCAGGGCGACCTCGTCGCAGCCCTGGCAGAAGACGCCGTAGCGGCTTGCCACCAGGTCGATGGGGCCGACGCGGCGGGGACGGCCGGTAGCGGCGCCGTACTCGTGGCCGGCCTCACGCAGAGCGTGCTTCTCTTCCTCGGTCATGGCCAGCTCAGCGGCAAAGGGGCCGTCGCCGACGCAGGAGGAATAAGCCTTCATGACGCCGATGGAGTTGGTCAGCTTGTGGCCCGGGATGCCTGCGCCGATGGGGGCGTAAGCGCCGATGGTGTTGGAGGAGGTGGTGTAGGGGTAGATGCCGAAGTCGATGTCACGCAGAGCGCCCAGCTGGGCCTCGAACAGCACCTTCTTGCCGGCGGCATCGGCGTCTGCCAGATACTGGCCCACGTCGCAGATGTAGTCCTTGAAGATGGCGGCATACTTCTCCAGCCATGCCCACATCTCGTCCACGCTGATGGGAGCGGCGTTGTAGCTGCCCTCCATGACGAGGTTCTTGGAGTCCACCATGGTGACCAGGCGCTTCCTGACGGAGTCGTCCAGATGCAGCAGGTCGCCCATGCGGAGGGTCTTCTTCATGTACTTGTCACCGTAAGTGTAGGCGATGCCGCGCTTGGTGGAGCCGAACTGAGCGCCGGTCTTGGACAGACGTGCCTCTTCCAGACCGTCCTGATCGACATGGTAGGGCATGGTGATGGTGGCGCGGTCAGAGATCTTCAGGTTGGCAGGGGTGATGGAGATCCCCTGCTCGCGCAGCTTGTTGATCTCACCGTCCAGATGGTGGGGGTCGATGACCATACCGTTGCCCATCACGCAGACAACATTGGGACGAGGATACCGGAGGGCAGCAGGTTCAGCACGAACTTGCCCCGCTCGTTCTTGACGGTATGACCAGCGTTGTTGCCGCCCTGATAGCGTGCAACAATATCGTACTCCTGGCTGATCAGGTCGACCATGCGGCCCTTGCCCTCATCGCCCCAGTTGATACCCGTAATTGCAGTAAGCATAATAAATGACCTCTTTATTGTTTTTCAAAAGGCGGCCTTTTCCGCGCACCCTGCCCGGGATACGCCGCCTTGGGAAACTTGTTTTCTGCCGCGCGGCTCCTGCCGGAGCACACAACAGCTCAAGTATAAGTATAGCACTCTTTCGCCCACAAAAAAAGAGGAAAAAGCGGTTTTGTACGACTTTTTCCTCCCGGTTCAGTTCTTTTTGCTCACTCTGTGGATGGTGCCGTCCGGCTCCTTGATGGAGGTGTGCTCCAGCTGGGCGCGAAGGCTGGACTTCATGTCCTCGATATACTCCTTGCGCAGAGCCTGCTGCTCGGCTTTTCGGCCTCGTCAGGCCGTGGTCTTGCTCTTGTGTGCCAGCTCGTTGATGCGGGCTATCTTTTCTTGGTCATTCGAAGTTTTTCCTCCGTTTGTGGTATAATAGGTATTAG
>ENA-OQMN01000265-OQMN01000265.1-human-gut-metagenome-genome-assembly--contig:-NODE-265-length-12365-cov-3.500000_pt1 | contig 12365 bp, 10 predicted proteins | sample MGYA00242765_ERZ504861 | MGnify/ENA primary metagenome ERZ504861 (study PRJEB26092, sample SAMD00036417) | human gut metagenome | host: Homo sapiens | study: EMG produced TPA metagenomics assembly of... | reverse complement strand
TGTCTCGCCAGCCTGCGTTACTGCGGCTGCTTGCCGATGTAGGCGAGGATGCCGCCGTCGACGTAGAGCACGTAGTCCGTTCACGAAGTTCGAGGCGTCGGAGGCCAAAAACACCGCCGGGCCCTTGAGGTCCTCGGGCGTGCCCCAGCGGGCGGCCGGCGTCTTGGCGATGATGAACTGGTCAAACGGATGGCGGCTGCCATCGGGCTGGATCTCGCGCAGCGGCGCGGTCTGCGGGTGTGGCGATATAGCCCGGCCCGATGCCGTTGCACTGGATGTTGGCCTCGCCGAACTCGGAGCAGATGTTGCGGGTGAGCATCTTGAGGCCGCCCTTGGCCGCGGCGTAGCCAGCCACGGTCTCACGGCCGAGCTCGCTCATCATCGAGCAGATGTTGATGATCTTGCCGTGGCCCTTGGCGATCATGCCGGGCAGCACGGCTTTGGACACGATGAACGGGCCGTTGAGGTCGATGTCGACAATCTGACGGAAGTCTGCGGCGCTCATCTCGAGCATGGGGGTGCGCCTGATGATGCCGGCGTTGTTCACCAGGATGTCGGGTGTGGTGCCGAAGTCGGCCTCGATGTGCGCAACCAGGTTGGCGATCTGCTCCTCGACGGTGACGTCGGCGATGTAGCCGCGCGCCTCGATGCCGAGCTTGCCGTACTCCTCGAGTGCCGTGTCGATCTTTGCCTGGTCGCGGTCGTTGAAGGCGATCTTGGCGCCCGCCTCGGCCAGGGCGGTGGCGATAGCGAAGCCGATGCCGTAGGAGGCGCCGGTGACGAGGGCCACCTTGCCGTCCAGGCGGAAGCTGTCGAGCATGTTTGCCATGAAAACCCCTTTCATATGGAATGCCTGTACGTCCATGACTCTAGAGTTAGTAAACCGGTTTGTCAACCAAAATGAGTTCGATATATCCCTAAAGTACTGGTTGACCATTAATTTCTAGCTTGTAGACATAAACCGGTTTATATAGACGTCGCTTCGAACTGCAAGCTGTGGACTGAATGCAGCGGCCATGTGCGTATCGTGGTGGTTGCGACAGGCTTTTGGGTGTCTGCTCTGCACCATCTGGCGAGCATCCCATCATTTCAAAAGAATTGCATGATTTCACACCGTTTGAAATCATGCAATTCTGCGGAAATCATGAGCGGGAGGCTGGTAGCCGGTTTTTCGCGCGCATCCTGCTCGATCCACTTGACTCCTCGGAGGTTCCGGCAGAGCTCGCAGCATCGAAGCGGAAGATCGGGATGGGTGCTGTTGTCTGCCTTGCCTCCGACGCGCGACCCATCAACCGGCGCGCATGGGTGTTCCCCATCTGGTCGGTGTGACCACATCGTGCGCCGCGCCGTCGATGGCGACGCTGCTGGAAACGATCGTCGGGGCATATGGCCTGGCGTCCGATGCCGTCGGCTTGTAGCCTGCGCCGTTCCCTACAGCGTCGACGACCCCCACTGCACGCTGCAGCCGAGCACCTGGTGCGGGTCAATCTTACCCTCGCCGGAGATCTGGTCGAGCAGGATGCGCGCGGCCTGCTCGCCCTCGGCCTCGGACGGCTGCACCACCACCGATACCGACGGGCTCGCCACGCCCGCCCACTCGGTGTTGTCGAACCCGAGCAGCCCCAGGCGATCGGGCATGAGCGAGTAGAGGTCCCGGCACGCCATGTAGATGTCGGGCAGCGCCCAGCAGTTGGGGGCGAATACGAGCGTCGGCGTGGTGCCGTCGACGTTTTCGTGTAGGAAGGTGCGCACGCGCTCGCGGTCAACATGGCTGTCGTCGATCAGGAACTGCGTGAAGCCCAGGCTGTGCGCCTCGAGCGCATCCACAAAGCCGCTGAAGCGTTCGATGCGGCTGGAGATGAGCCCCGGCGTGGCCGTGACCACCAAAAACCGCTCGTAACCCTTGTTGATGCACGCCTCGACCGCCTGGTAGGACGCCTCGTAGTTATCGGTTTTCACCCAGTTCGACGTGAAGTCATAGAGCTTGGAGTCGATGAACACAAGCTGCTTGCCCGCCTCGGAGATCGAAGCGCTGAGCTCCTTGAACTGCGCGGTGGGCTGCACGATGAAGCCGTCGACGCCCAGGGCCAGGAGACGGTCGATGTAGGCGAGCTCATCGGCGCGGTTGAAGTTGGAGCTGCATACCAACAGGCGGTAGCCGGCCGCGCTCGCCACGCGGTCGATGCCCTTCACGATCTGGTTGGCGAACGTGTTGGTGATGTCGCCGATGATGACCCCGATCAGATTGCTTTGCTTGGCGTTCATGCCGCGCGCGAGCGGGCTGGGCTCGTAGCCGGTGTTCTTGATGGCCCGCTTGATGCGGTCCTGGGTTTCCTGCGACATGCGCTCGGTTTTGCCGTTCAGGAAAAACGAGACGGTTGTTTTCGAGGTATTCGCCATGGCGGCGATGTCGCTGATGGTGATGCGCTTCTTCGCGCTCGGTTTGGATGTTGCCATGGCGAACCCTCTTGTATATGCGTACTGGAACGTAAACCAGTTTATCATGCATGCGCGCTGCAGGTTTGGGGTTCGTGTGCATCGAGTGTGGTGCCGATGTTCGGCTGTCGGCAACGCAGCTTGTGCGCGATGGCGAATGGCGCTTGCCGCCGACGGCGATGCGGGGCTGCGGGACGGCGGGTAGCCGGTGCGCCCGGTGCGCGGCCGGGCTTACAGCAGCCGGATGCGGTGCCCTCTGCAGGCTGAACTCGCTCATAAAAGTGTTCTGCGGAGAGAAAACTCGCTCATAAAAGTGTGCTGAAGGTACAAGAACTCGCTCATAAAAGTGTAACGAACGCCGAAAAACTCGCTCATAAAAGTGTAAAATACGAGGTAAACGAGCTGATAGGAGAAGAGTATGTATCTGCAGAGAAAAATCGACAGCATGCTCCGCGCATGGAAGCACGATGAGAACCGCAATCCGCTTATTATCAAAGGGCTCCGGCAGGTGGGCAAAACCGAGAGCGTCCGCCGCTTCGCCCGTGCGCACTACATGAGCATCATTGAGATCAATTTTGTCGAAGAACCGCTGTATCGGGGAATCATCGCCGATGGCTACAGTGCGGCGGCAATCGTCAAAAGCATCTCCCTGATCGACCCCTCGAAGCGGTTCGTGCCCGGTGAGACCTTGCTGTTTTTCGACGAGATCCAGGAGTTTCCCGACATCGCGACGTCGCTGAAGTTCTTCAAGCAGGACGGCAGGTTCGACGTGATATGCAGCGGCTCGCTGCTGGGATTGAGCTATCGCAGGATCGAGAGTAACGGCGTCGGCTACAAAACCGATTACGAGATGCACTCGATGGATTTTGAGGAATTCCTCTGGGCACAGGGCTATGACGCCTCTTTCATTGACGGTCTTGCCACATCGTTTGGCGAGGTGCGTGCCCTCGGTGCGCTGCAGACAACGGTTCTCGAGCGGCTGTTTTTCGACTATTGTGCGTTGGGCGGCATGCCGGGTGTTGTTGCACCGTATGTTGAGGGCGGAACCTTCGAGGGCGCTCTCGCAACGCAGCGCCAGCTCATCAATGATTACCGGGAGGACATCCAAAAGTACGCCGAGGGCCTGGATCAGGGCAGGATTCTTAATGTGTTCAACCATATTCCCGTTCAGCTTGCGAAGGAGAACAAGAAGTTCCAGATCGGGAAGGTCGAACGCGGCGCTCGTTTCAAGACCTATCGCGGCTGCATCGAGTGGCTCGTGAGCGCCGGGATGGTGAACGCCTGTTACTGCCTCAATGTGCCGGAGTTGCCGCTGAAAGGCAACTACGACGAAACGAAGTACAAGCTGTATTTCTGCGATACGGGCTTGTTCATAGCGATGCTGGACGATGAGGCGAGCGAGGATTTCAGGGCGAACAGGAATCTCGGTGTCTACAAAGGAGGGCTGTTCGAGAGCATCGTGGGGGAGGCCCTGGCCAAGCAGGGCTACGGCTTGTACTACTACAAGCGGGACAATTCGACACTTGAGCAAGATTTCTTCGTTCGGACAAGGAGCGCGCTCGTGCCGATCGAAGTCAAGGCAAAAAACGGCACCTCGAAATCGCTGAGGACGCTGATCGCATCCGAAACGTATGCCGATGTCAAATTCGGCATCAAGTTCTGCGCTGGCAACATCGGATGCGATCGCAATATCGTGACAGTGCCCTACTATCTTGCGTTTCTGCTGCGCCGCGTGTTGCGGACATGGGACGAGACGGGCTTTCCCGAGGGGCTCGACGTCTCGTAGCGCCCCACTGTTTTGGTGCGCCGTCGGCGTGGAATCGAGTTGGCCGCCGGCTGGGTGTCCCGGCCGGCGGCCAACGGCAAGCGTGCGAGCTGCGCCTCTACGCGCGGGCGGCGCGGGCGAGGTCCATGGCCTCGGCGGCCGTCTTCTCCACGGCAGAGAAGTCCCCGTCGGCGAACAGCTCGGGCTTGACCATCCAGGTGCCGCCGCAGGCGATGATGGAGGGGCAGCTCAGGTAGTCGGCCACGTTACCGGTGCTCACACCGCCGGTGGGCATGAAGCGGTGCCCCACGAACGGCGCGGCGAGTGCCTTGATGGTGTTCAGGCCGCCGTACTGGGCCGCCGGGAAGAACTTGGTGACCTCAAGCCCCAGGGCGCGCGCGGCGGTGACCTCGGTGGGCGTCACAGTGCCGGGCAGGACGGGAACCTCGCGCTCGGATGCAGGTGCGCACGACGTCCTCGGAGAAACCCGGGCTCACAATGAACTGCGCGCCCGCCGCCAGGGCCTCGTCGAGCTGGGAGAGGTTGAGCACCGTGCCGGCGCCCACGCACATCTCGGGCTCGGCGGCGGCCATGGCGCGGATGCACGCCGCCGCGCACGGCATGCGGAAGGTGACCTCAGCCGAGGTCATGCCCGCGGCCATGAGGGCGTGGGCGAGCGGGGCGGCGTCCTCAACGCGGTCGAGCACCACGACGGGGACGATGAGCAGGGATTCGAGCTTCTCGTAGAACGATTCGAACATGGCAGGTCCTTTCCGGAACGCGAATGGGAGGGAGATGGTGCCGGCGCGGCCACGCGCCGGCACCGTGAGGAAAAAGGAGGGAGCAAAGATTGGGGCGGCCGCCGGCGGCGTGCCGACGCCGCGGCGCGAGAGGCGTTTGCCCAGGGTCGCGGCGTGGCGTGGCGCGGCGCGCAGGACGGCAGCTCGAGTCGCGCGGCGCCTTAGCGGGCGACGCGCATGCCTCCGCCGTGCGCCGCGATGGCGGCGATCTCGTCGGCGGTCACGAGGTTGGAATCGCCACGGACGGTGAGTTTCAGCACCGAGCCGGCGATGGCGTAGTCGATGGCCTGCTGGCCCTCGAAGCCGAAGGTGAGCGCGTGCAGGTAGGCGCCGGAGAACGCATCGCCGGCGGCCACGCCCTCAAGCACGTGCACGTGGTGAACGGGGGAGAACCAGTGGCGCTCCTTGCCGTCCGAGCCGGCGAGCAGATCGTCGTTGGCGGCGCTGTAGAGCATGCCCATCCAGTCGGACTCCTCGACTGACGCGATGTTGCGGATGACCGACAGCACCTGCTTGCAGCCGAACTCGGCGCAGATCTGGCGCGCCATCTCCACGTAGTCCTCGCGCTCCTCGATGCCGTGCTCGAGCGAACCCGACACGCAGGTGACGCCCAGGCCAGCCGGTGCGTCCTCGTCGTTGGCGATCACGATGTCAACGAGCGGCAGCAGCTCGCGCATGGTGCGCTGGGACGCCTCGGGGCTCCACATCTTGCCGCGGTAGTTCACGTCGCAGGCGGTCACGATGCCGCGTGCGCGGCAGGCCTCGAGCGCCTCGCGGCAGGCGATGGCCATCTCCTCGGAGATGGCGGGGGTGACGCCGGAAAAGTAGAAGAGCTCGACGCCGGCAAGGATCTGGTCCCAGTCGAATACCGTGTGCGAGGCCAGGTTGATGGCCGAGTACTTGCGGTCGTACACGCAGCCGTTGCCGCGCATCGAGGCGCCGACCTCGAACACGTAGCTGCCCAGGCGGTCGCCGGCGCGCACCACGCGCGAGGTGTCCACGCCGTAGGCGCCGATCGAGCGCAGCGCGCATGCGCCGAGACGGTTGCTGGGCACCACGGAGACGTAGGCCGCACTGCCGCCCTGGTAGGCCACCGACAGGGCAGCGTTGGCCTCCGCGCCGCCGTAGCGCACGTCGAACTCGCCCGCCTGCTCGATGCGCAGGTGGTCTTTGGGCGAGAGTCTCATCATGATCTCGCCGAAGGTCAAAACGGTTGACTGGCTGTTCACGATACGTTCCTCCTTGGTTAACGATACCGCATATATCCTTTACGAAATCGGTTTCGTAATCGAGTTGTAGTATAGTGCTTGCACAGGATTTGTCACGCGTTTTTCAAAAAATCGCACGCGGAAGGTCGCAGCCGCTAGGGGCCGTACGCGGACCCTGCGGTGGTGGGGGCCTGGTTGTAGCGCCGCGGCTGCCGTTCGGCTGGGTCCGCTGCCGTCTGGCTGGGCCCGCTGGCGGGAGGCGAGCGCGCGAGCGCGAAGGAAGGGGTTGCCGATGGCGCGCATGCGCATTCGCGACATAGCCGAGCAGGCCGGGGTGAGCCCCGCCACCGTCTCGCGCTATCTCAACAACACGCCCGGCCAGATGACCGAGCAAACGCGCGCCCGAATCGCCGAGGTGATCGAGCGCACGGGATATAGGCCCCGCACCGCCGCGCGCAACCTGCGCCGTGAGCGCTCGGGCCTGCTGGGCGTGATCATGGCCGACGTGCAGAACCCCTATTCGAGCGCGATGCTCGAGCAGCTCTCGGCCCAGGCCGCGGCTGCTGGATGCGCGCTCATGACGGCGTTTTCGGGCGGGGATGCGGCGCGCGAGAGCGAGGCGATCGAGCGCCTGGTCGATGCGGGTGTGGACGGGCTGGTGGTCAACGCCTGCGGTGGTAACGACGAGGCGCTGGTCCGTCTGGCCGCCCGGGTGCCGCTCGTCTTGCTCGATCGCGAGGCGGAGCCCGGCGGGGTGGATGTGGTCACGTCGAACAACGGCGAGCTGATGCGCGGTCTGGTGGCCGATCTGGCGGCTGCCGGCTGCACCCATCTGGCGCTGCTCACGGAGCGCGTCGATGTGAGTTCGCCTCGCCGGGAGCGTGCGCGCGCCTTCGAGCAGGCCGTACGCGGCGCGCAGGTGGCGGGCGAGACGGTGGTGCTCGACGAGGATGAGGCCAAACGCGCCGCGCAGCTCGACGGCTGCATGGTGCGCACGGCCGGCGGCAAGCTGGGGTTGGTGGCCGCCAACGGCCTGGTGTTCCTGCGCTTGGTCGAGGCCCTGGCGGCGTTCGGCCCGGCGCTGCCGCAGGGGCTGCGCGTGGCCACGTTCGACGATTATCCCTGGAACCATGTGCTGTTCGGCGGCGTCACCACGGCGGCGCAGGACACCGAGGCGATCGCGGCGGCGGTGCTGGAACGCCTCGAGCTGCGCCGTCGCCGCGCGGCGACGGCGGTGGGGGAGGCGGCGCGGGTCGAGGCCGTGCGCATCGAGGTGCCCGGCCGCATCCTGCGGCGCGCCTCCACACACCGCTGAGCGGCTCGGCCTTCGCATCGGGGCCAGCGCGGGCATCGACGCGCGCCGGTGCGGGTGCCGACCGCGAGTGCCGGCGCGGGAGCGCGAGGGCGGATGCGGGGCCGAGCCCGGGTTCGCGAGCACGCGCTCATCGCGCCCATCGAGCTCGCCGCGCCCGCCGCAGGATGCGCATCCGCCCGCACTTGCCGATGCGGTGTTCCCCTACAGCTTCGCCAGCTCCTCCGCGCACAGGGCGTTCAGGCGCCGCACCGTTTCGCGCATCTCGTCCTCGCGGGTCTCGGGGTGGATCGCGCAGATGCGCAGCACCTTCATGCCCTTGAGCTCGGTGGTGTAGATGGCGGCGTACCCGCCGTCCAGCATGCGGCGCGAGATGCGGGCGTTCAGCTCGTCGAGCTGCTCGGGGCTGCAGCCGTCCGGGCGGTAGCGGAAGCACACCATGGCGAGCTGCGCCGGCGAGACGATCTCGACCTGCGGATTGCGCTCGAGTTCGTCTTGGGCCCAGCGCGCCAGGTCGAACCCGTGCTCCACCGCCGCGGCAAGCGCATCGGAGCCCATCGTCTGCAGGGTGAACCACAGCTTGAGGCCGCGCGCCGGGCGGGTGAGCTCGGGGCTCAGGTTCGAGGGGTTCGTGAGCTGCGCCACGGCCTCCAGGTCTTTGAGGTATTCCGGGTTCACGCTGAGGCTGCGGGCGAGCGTGTCCTCGTTGCGCACGAGCAGCATGGCGCAGGAGTAGGTTTGGAAGAGCCATTTGTGGGCGTCCCAGCTCAGTGAGTCGGCCTGCTCAATGCCGGCGAGCAGGTGCCGCTTCGAGGTGAGCAGCGCCGACGCACCGATGGCGCCGTCGACGTGCAGCCACAGTCCGTGCTCATGCGCCACCGCGGCGACCTCGTCGATCGGGTCGATGGTGCCGGTGTTGGTGGTGCCGGCCGTAGCGGCCACGAAGAAGGGCTGCAGCCCGGCCGCGCGGTCGGCTTCGATCGCGCGGCGCAGGGCACGCGTGTCCAGGGTGAAGTCATCGCGGCAGCCGAGGATGCGGATGCGGTCCGGGGCGATGCCGGCGATGTGCAGCCCCTTGGCCACCGAGCTGTGCGCCTGATCGGACAGGTAGGCCACGCCCGAGTGCCAGCTGCTGGGCTCGAGCAGGGCGTCGCGGGCCGCCACGGCTGCCGTCATGTTCGCCATCGAGCCGCCCGAGACGAAGGTGCCGCCCGCCTCGGCCGGAAAGCCCGCCTGGTCGCAGAGCCAGCGCAGCAGGCTGTGCTCGGCCATGCAGCCGCCGGGGTAGTTGGCGAATCCGCCGGCGTGGCGGTTGTAGCCCGACACGATGAGGTCGCCGAGCCAGGACAGCGCCGTGACGGGCCCGGGGACGAAGCCCATGAAGCGGGCGTGATCGAGGTTGGAACCGCAGCCCACCACGGTTTCCTGCATCTCGCGCACCACTTCGTCGAGCGCCCGGCCGCGGGCGGGGATGCCCTCGCGTGCGATGGCGGCGAGGTCCTCGCTGTCGATCGGCGTGATGACCGGACCCTCGGAGAGGTGGCGGTTACGTCCGAACAGGTCGCAGACGAAGCGGATCGCGGCGAGCTCGACATCTTGCTCCTGGGCTGCTCGGTTGGTGTGCATGGGCGAATTCCTTTCTCGATGACGTTGGCGTGCCCGCGCAGCGCCGCCGGCGGGGACGGGCGGCCGCGTGCGCCCCGTTTGCGTGTGCGACGGGGCGCGCGGCGTATGGGGGCGTGGATGCACTCCATCGTGTCAGAGCGAGAGCTATGTGTGAAATGAATCTCTTGCAACGCGATATTATGTATTCGAATAGCTCCTGTTTGGCAGAGGTGGAGCCCGGTGGAGGGAAGACCGTTTGTCGCGGCGGGGGAACGGGTCCGGCAGGTGGGGCGGGAGCGCCCGGCAGGCGTGTCGCCATCGGCGGGGCAGGGGCCGGCAGGCGAGATGGGGTCCGGCAGGGGCGTCATCTGCGAGCGGGGCTCCGGCAAGCAGGGTGCCATCGGTATGTGGGATAAGGCCCGGCAGGCGGGTCACCATCGGCGGGCGGTTGTCTGCCGATGCGAAGAGAGGGGAGCGGCATCATGGAGCTGCGGTCGGTCGAGACCTTTCTGGCGGTGGTGGAGCACGGGACGTTCTCGCGCGCCGCTGAGCGGCTGGGATACTCGCAGTCGGCGGTGACGGTGCAGGTGGCGCGCCTGGAGCGCGAACTGGGCGTGCGCCTGTTCGATCGACTGCCCCGCGGCGTGGCGCTCACCGAGCAGGGGCGCGCCTTCGTGTTCCATGCGCGCGAGCTGCTGGGGGCGGCCGCTGCAGCGCGCGCCTCGGTGAGCGCGCGTCCGGGTGGCGCGCGCGAGCTTACGGGGACCCTGCGGGTGGGTGCGGTGGAGTCGGTGTCGACGGCGCTGCTGCCGGGGCTGCTGGCGCGGTTCAACGTGCGCTGCCCCGGCGTGCAGGTGGTGGTGGCAACCGAGCGCCGCGAGCGGATGGTGGACGGGCTGCGCGGCAACGCGCTCGACATGCTGCTCACCTTCGAACACCACCTGTGCCTGTCCGGCTTGGTGACGCAGGGGTTGCGCCGCGAGGCGGTGTGCTCGCAGATCCGCTTGACCCCGCGGCGCTCGTCCGCCTGCCGTTCGTGCTCACCGAGCGCGGGGAGAGCTATCGGCTGGAGCTCGACCGGACGCTGGCGGCGGCGGGTCTGCGCCTCGACCCGGTGGTGGAGGCGGGCAACACCGAGACGCTCGTGCATATGGCCGAGCTCGGTGTGGGTGTGGCGTTCGTGCCCCGTTTTGCGGCGGCGGCCCAGTTGGCGGCCGGCACGCTGCGCGAGCTCGCCGCGGGCTTGCCGCCTGTAGAGATGGAGCTGCAGCTGCTCCGCCATCGGAACAAGTGGATCGCCCCGCACATGCAGGTGTTCATCGACCTGGCACGTGAGGAGTTTGATGGCAGCGCGAACCGTGCGGATGCGCGCGGCGTCCATGAGGGGTAGGATGGGATACTTCTGGTCGCCGAGTCGCCGATAGGAGAACCGATCATGGCCGATACCCGTACCGTTGACGCCGCCGCCGTCATGTCGATGGTCGCCGCGTTGGGCTTGGCGCCCGCCGCTTCGTCGGGGCAGCATTCCGATACCGCGGACGCCGGGCACCCGGCGCGCCCCGTCACCGCCCCCGCCTCGGCGCGCCCCATATCTGCGCCGCTGCCGGCCTCGTCCGCTCCCGCCGCAACGCCCGCCTCGAAGGGGCCGGGTTCTGCCGCCGCGGCGCGCACTGCCGCGAGCGCCGCGTCCGGTGCCCGGGCCTCGGCAGCCTCTGCAGCACGTTCCTCGAAGCCGACGGTGGCTCCCGCCGTGGTCACAGCCCAGCAGCCCGCCGCCGCCCAGCAGCCCGCGTCGTCCGCGCCCGCCGCAGCCCAGCAGCCGGCCTCGCCCGATCCCGCCGCCACCTATACCGCTCCTGCCGCCGAGGAGGTCCGCGCCCGCATCGTCTCGGCGCTCGCCGCCGAGCTCGCGCTGGCCCCGGCGCGCGTGGAGGCGGTCGTGGCTCTCATCGAGGAGGGCGCCACGATCCCGTTCATCGCCCGCTACCGCAAGGAGGCCACCGGCGGCATGGACGACGTCGCCCTGCGCACCCTGGACGACCGCCTGTCCTACCTGCGCAGCCTCGAGGAGCGCAAGAACATCGTGCTCACCCTCATCGACCTGCAGGGCAAGCTCACGCCCGAGCTGCAGGCCGAGATCGAGGCGGCCACGGTGCTGCAGCGCGTGGAGGACCTCTACAAGCCCTTCCGCAAGAAGCGTGCCACGCGGGCCTCGAAGGCGCGCGACGCCGGCCTGGAACCCCTGGCGAACATCATCCTCATGCAGCCGCCCCGCAGCGACGACCCGCTCGCGGTGCGCAGGGCTACCTCAACCCCGAGCGGGCTTCGACACGCCGGCGCGCGCCCTGGGCGGCGCGCGCGACATCGTGGCGGAGGTCGGTGGCCGAGGACGCCGAGAACACGGCCGACCTGCGCGCGTTCACCCAGCGCAGCGGTGCGATCCAAACCGAGGCGGTCGACGCTCAGGAGAAAACGCCGTACGAGGCCTACTACGAGTTCTCCGAGGCAGCGCGCTCCATCCCCAACCACCGCATCCTGGCTATCGACCGCGGCGAGCGCGAGGGCAAGCTCCGCGTGCGCGTGCAGGTGGATGCCGAGGCGGCCGCCGAGCGCCTGCTGGCGCGCTACCCCCGGCGCCGCGGGCCGTTCGCGCCCGTGCTCGCCGAGGCCATCGCCGACGGCTACCGGCGCCTCATGGCTCCCTCGCTCGAGCGTGAGCTGCGCGTGGACCTCACCATGCGCGCGCAAGCCGACGCCATCAAGGTGTTCGCGAAAAACACCGAGAGCCTGCTGCAGCAGCGCCCGGTGCGCGGCGCGCGCATCATCGCGCTCGACCCGGGGTTCCGTGCGGGCTGCAAGGTGGCGGTGCTCGACGAGTACGGCAAGCTGCTCGACCACACGATCTTGTACCCCACGCCGCCCCGCCGCGACGTCGCCGGCACCAAGCGCGAGCTTGCGCGCCTCACGCGCAAGCACCGTATCAACACCATCGTGGTGGGCAACGGCACGGCGAGCCGCGAGACGGAAGAGGTCGTGTCCCAGTTCATCGCCGAGTCGGCACCCGAGCTGCGCTACACGATCGTCAACGAGGCGGGCGCCTCGGTGTACTCGGCTTCCAAGCTGGCGAGCGAGGAGTACCCCGAGCTCGATGTCACCACGCGCGGCGCCATGAGCCTGGGCCGCCGGCTGCAGGACCCGCTTGCCGAGCTGGTGAAGATTCCGCCGCAGTCCATTGGCGT
>ENA-OQMN01000264-OQMN01000264.1-human-gut-metagenome-genome-assembly--contig:-NODE-264-length-12372-cov-2.891466_pt1 | contig 12372 bp, 10 predicted proteins | sample MGYA00242765_ERZ504861 | MGnify/ENA primary metagenome ERZ504861 (study PRJEB26092, sample SAMD00036417) | human gut metagenome | host: Homo sapiens | study: EMG produced TPA metagenomics assembly of... | reverse complement strand
AGCGGCAATTTTTGCAAGGTCCTCTGCCGTGGAGACGTTGCCGTAGTCGTACAGACCGTGGACGCAGGAGAAGGCGGTATCCGTGCAGCCCAGCTCCTTGGCGCGGGCGTTCATCTGGGCCACGAAGGCCGTCAGGTCGCCGCCCGAGACGTCGCTGGCGATGACGCTGGCCGCGTCGTTGGCACTGGCCACCAGCAGACCGTAGAGCAGGTCGATGCGGCGCACCGTCTCGCCGATGCGGAGGTTCATGGTGGAGCCGTTGGCGTTCTGGATGTCCTTGAACTCCTGGGTCAGGCTGGTGGGGATGGTGATCTCAGCGTTCATGTCCTTGCCGCTCTCGAGGAAGAGCAGAGCCGTCATCATCTTGGTGAGGCTGGCGATGTAGCGCTGCTGGTCAGAGTTCTGCCTGAGGATGGGCTTGCCGGTATCCAGATTGAAGAGATAGACCGACTCGGTGTCGCTGGCCGTCTGGATGGGCATCTGATAAGCGGCAAACCCGGGCAGGGCGGCGCAGACCATCAGCACCAGCGTGAGCAGCAGCGCCGTGCTCCGGCGCAGGAAGGTGGGTCGATTCATAGGCTTGTCCTCCTTAACATTCAAACATCAGCCAAACACTTTGTGCCAGAATGCACTCAGCCCGTGCTTCTCGGGTTCGGCCTCGGGCTCTGCCGGGGCGGGGTGCAGTTCGGGGCTGGTAAAGGCCCAGTCGAACAGCTCTGCCGCCTCCCGGAAGATATTCTGGGAGTTCGAGCCCAGGATGACCAGACCATAAGTATGGACGTCCTGCCGGGCAAAGGTGACGAAGCACCGCCCGGCCTGGGTGGTGAAGCCGGTCTTCATGCCGTGGGCATCGCTGCGGTAATAGCCGCTGCCGGGCTGCAAAAGCTTGTTGGTGGTCGTGACCGTCCGGGCCGGATGCAGGTTGGTGGCGGGCAGTTCATAGGACACTGTGTCCGCTATCCGGCGGTAGGTCGGGTCTGCATAGCAGGCCAGCGCGATCTTCGCCATATCGCGGGCCGTGGAGTAGTTGCCGCCGTCGTAGAGGCCGTGGGGGCAGGTGAAATGGGTGGCCGTACAGCCCAGCTGGCTGGCCCGGACGTTCATCTGAGCCGCGAAGGCGGCCAGACTGCCGGAGACATCGACGGCCAGCACGCTGGCCGCGTCGTTGGCGCTGGGCAGGAGCATGGCGTACATCATATCGATGCGGCGCACCGTCTCGCCGGCCTGCAGGCCGATGGTGTGGCCCCGGTTGGCCCGGATGGACTGAAGCTCCGGCGTGAGGCTGGCCGGGATGGTAATACTGGCGCTGAGGTCAGTGCCGCTTTCCAGCACGAGAAGGGCCGTCATCATCTTGGTCAGGCTGGCAACGCAGCGGGGAAGGTCGGGGTTCTGCTCCGCGAGAGCTTCGCCGGTGTCGGCATCGAAGAGGTAGATGGATTCCTGCGGGTAGGCGGCCTGAATGGGCATCGCGTAGACGGCGAAACCGGACAGCGCCGCTGTAGTCATGAATGCAGCGGTCAGGACCAGAGCCAGAAACCGCCGCGCAAAGGGATGAAACTGCATAAATTGATACTCCTTCGGAAGCCTGGGGGCTTCCTTGCTCCGACAATAAGAGCTATAATAAAGAATACCATAAATGAAGCAAAAGAGAAAGGTGGTTTTTCAACAATGATGCTCTCCTTTGGTGGAAAAATGCCCCGGGATGAGGGCGCTGTCTTTGTGGCGGCGAATGCGACGGTGCTGGGCGACGTGACGCTGGGCAGGGGCGTGAACATCTGGTACGGGGCTGTACTGCGGGCCGACGAGGGCGCGCTGATCCTGGGCGAGAACAGCAACGTGCAGGACAACGCCGTGCTCCACTGCGACCCCGGCGGGCAGGTCGTTCTGGGCAAAAACGTCACGGTAGGCCACAGCGCCCTCGTCCACGGCTGCACGGTGGGGGACAACAGCCTCATCGGGATGCATGCTACCATCCTCAACCACGCTGTCGTGGGCAGAAACTGCATCATCGGGGCCGGGGCGCTGGTGCCTGAAGGGATGGTCATCCCCGACAACTCGGTGGCGGTAGGCGTGCCTGCCCGGGTCATCAAGACCATCCGGGACGACCAGCTGGCCCACAACATCGAGAACGCAAAAGCCTATGTGGAGATGGGCCGTCAGCACGCGGCGCTGGGCTCTCATGCTGAAAAATAAGCATCCTTCTCCCCAAAAATTTCACAGGCCGATTAACAAATCTTTCACAGGAAAGACATGATTTTGGCCGGTAATTCGGGTATACTATAGCTCACAAGGGTGCGGGGCCGCAACCGCCCCTTGCACATGATTCCTCCTCACACCAAAGCAATACCCCAAACAGCAAGACCCCCTCTGGCGTCGCCGCAAGCGCCAGACAGGGGTCTTGTTGTATCCGGGAAACAGAACGCCCCCGCTCAGCATTTCCTGAGCAGGGGCGTTTTTGCATATTTACATCATGCCGCGGAAGACAGCCTGTGCGATTTGGAAGTAGAGGATCAAGCTGCAGGCGTCCACGATGGTGGTGATGAAGGGGGTCGCCATGATGGCCGGGTCGGCGCCCAGCTTCTTGGCGGCCAGGGGCAGCATGCCGCCCACCAGCTTTGCGAGGATGACGCTGAAGAACAGCGACACGCTGACGACCACTGCGTAGCCGATGACATTGTCATACTGGCCGGCGTAGAGGTAGGTGTACATCAGGTAGATGCGCAGACCGTTGACGAGGCCCAGCACCGCGCCGACGATGGCGGAGACCCGCAGCTCCTTGCCCAGAACTTTGAGGAAGTCGCTGGGCTCCACCTCGCCCAGAGCGAGGCCGCGGACCATCAGGGTGCTGATCTGGTTGCCGCAGTTGCCGGCGGTATCCATCAGCATGGGCATGAAGGAGACCAGCAGGGGCAGGCTGACGAAAGCCTCTTCGTAGTGGGTCGTGACCATGCCGGTGAAGGTAGCAGAGAGCATCAGGATGAGCAGCCAGGGGATACGCTGCTTGGCGTGGGTCCAGACGCTGGTGCCGAAGTAGGTGGTGGCATCGTCGTCGGGCAGAATAGCTGCCATCTTCTGCATATCCTCGGTGCTCTCATCGGTCAGGACGTCGATGGCGTCGTCGATGGTGATGATACCGACGAACATGCCCTCGTTGTCCAGAACGGGCATCGCGGTGAAGTCGTAGCGCTGCATCTCGCGGGCCACATACTCCTGGTCATCCGTGACCTTCACGGTGACGACATTGTCGTCCATGATGTCCACGATGGGGGTAGAGGGGTCAGACAGCAGCAGGCTGCGGGCCGACACGACGCCCTGCAGGCGGTTGCGCTCCACCACATAGCAGGTGTAGACCGTCTCGGCGTTCTCACCCTGCTTGCGGATCGCGGCGAAGGCGTCACTGACGGTCATCTCCTGCCGCAGACGGACGTATTCGGGGGTCATCAGGCTGCCGGCAGAGCTCTCGGGGTAGTTCAGCAGCTTGTTCAGGCTCTCACGGGTCTGGCGGGACGACTTTTCCAGCACCCGCTTGACCACGCCTGCGGGCATATCCTCCAGCAGGTCGGCGGCGTCGTCAAGGCTCATATCTTCGATGGCGCTCACCAGCTCGACGTCGGAGAACGCATTCACGAGGTCGTCGCGGGCCTCATCGGACATATAGGCGAATGCTTGCGTTGCAACGTCCTTTTTCAGCAGACGGAACACCACGAGGCGGTTGTTCTCGTCCAGCTCTTCCAGCAGCTCGGCCAGGTCGGCGGGCTGCTCTTCCTCGGTCACTTCGCGCAGCTTGACGTACTGCTTCTTGACGAGCAGCTTGAGCAGACGGCTCTTGGTCAGCATCTCGGGGTTGGCCTTGACCTCTTCGTCGTTGGCCTCCTCTTTTTCGGCCTCGCGGACGTCCTGCTTGAGGTCTTCGGTGGCCTGCTCGTTCAGGTCTTCGGCCAGCTTCTGGCGCACCTCAGCGGGAATATCCGTGGGCAGCTCCTGCACCGGAAGAGCCTGTTCCTCTTCGCGCTCCGGGGTCTTCTTTTCTTCTTCCATTTGTGTTCCTCCTCTTTTCTGTCTCAGGAGGACACAGCCGCATCAACGCAAAAAGCGCCTCTCCTGCGCCGCAGACCCCGGGCCGCACTGCCCATCTGCACGCGCAAAGCTGCGCCTCTTTTGTACGGCAGCCGGACAGCGGATACTCCGCTGTTCAGCGTACAAAAAAGGCGAACGCAGCACCTTTCGCGGTCGCTCCGGCCGCATCATTCCATCGTCTTCGACTATGATCCGGGTCCATTGTCCTGCGTTCACCTCCACAAATTCGTTTTGCTAAGTTTCTTAGCCTATAAGTTTATTATATCTCCACTCAAATGCCCGGTCAACCCTGTAAGGCATCCATTTCCGGAATATTGACGCAGAAAAAACGCACAGCGCCCTCCCCGGTGCTTGCGGCTTCACCGGAAAGGGCGCTGTGTTTGGATATTGCTTTGGTGTGAGGAGGAATCATGTACAAGGAATCGGTTGCGGCCCCGAATCCTCATGGCTGTAGTATAGCAGATTCCGCACCGGATTTCATGAAAAACCTATGAAGAAAGTGTAAAAGACACAAAAATACGCCCCGGACACTGTTTCCAGTGAGCGGGGCGCTAAAAACGGGATCCGTTTTTGACTGCGGCAAGATACCTGCAGGCAGGTCTTATGCAGCAGGCGGGGCAAGGTATCTGCGAACAGACCTTATGCTCCTGACACACGCGAAGTATGCTTTCAAGGACCCTCGCGGGCGCTTTGGTATTTCAGGCTCTGCCCGCCCCGACGCGTTCGGGCGCGGGCAGAGAGTTGAAATCAGTTTGGAGTACAAAGCTCCAGTCTCTGCGTAGAAATAAGCCTGTCATTTCTTCTCTGGCCGGGGCCACAGTTTCGTACTGCTGCGTTGCGCAGTAATCGCCAGCACGGAGCAGCCGCCCTTTCGGGACTAAGGTGCCGCTGCGGCAAAATTCCAGCCAGAATCAAAAGAACTTTGGCTTACTTGTACAGCTCGACCAGGCGGGTCAGATGCTCGTAACGGTCGTTTGCGACCTGCTCGTTGCGAGCGAACAGCTGCTTTGCACGCTCCGGGAATGCACGAGTCAGGCGGCTGTAACGGGTCTCGTTTGCCAGCAGGGCCTGATACTTCTCGGCATCCACAGCCTTGGAGGTCAGGGTGAAGGGGTTCTTGCCCTGCGCCTTGTTGGCCGGATTGAAGGTGAACAGGTTCCAGTAACCAGACTCAACTGCCTTCTTCATCTCGTTCTGGCAATTGGTCATGCCGCCCTTAACACCGTGCAGCTCGCAGGGAGCGTAGCCGATGATGAGGGAAGGGCCGGGATATGCCTCAGCCTCTGCGATAGCCTTGACAGCCTGGTTCATGTTAGCGCCCAGAGCGATCTGAGCAACATAGATGTAACCGTAGGTCATAGCGATCTCAGACAGGCTCTTCTTGCTGATCTCCTTACCGGCAGCAGCGAACTGGCAGACCTCACCGATGTTGGAGGCCTTGGAAGCCTGTCCGCCGGTGTTGGAGTACATCTCAGTATCGAAGACCATGACGTTGACATCCTCGCCGGAAGCCAGGACGTGGTCCAGACCGCCGAAGCCGATGTCGTATGCCCAGCCGTCACCACCGAAGATCCAGATGGACTTCTTGGCGATGAACTCCTTGCTCTTCAGGATCTCAGCGGACTCGGCGCAGCCAGCGGCAGCAGCCTTCTCCAACTCAGCGATCAGAGCCTTAGCGGGGGCATCGTTAGCCTTGGTGTTGTTCTTGGTTGCCATGAACTCGTCAAAGGCAGCCTTCAGCTCAGCAGAAGCCTTGTCAGAACCAGCGACCTCAGCGATGCGCTTGATCAGGTTCTCACGGACGGTCTTCTGGCCCAGATACAGGCCCAGGCCGTGCTCTGCGTTATCCTCGAACAGGGAGTTGCACCATGCAGGACCGTGGCCGCTGTCCTTGTTGACAGTGTACGGAGAGATGGAAGCAGTACCGCCCCAGATAGAGGAGCAGCCGGTGGCGTTGGAGATGTACATCTTCTCGCCGAACAGCTGGGTGATCAGACGTGCGTAAGAGGTCTCAGCACAGCCTGCGCAGGAGCCAGAGAACTCCAGCAGCGGCTGGTTGAACTGAGAGCCGATGACGGTGTCGTCTGCGAACTTAGAGGGCTTCTTGGAGATGTTGGCGACGCAGTAGTCGAAGACTGCCTGCTGATCGGCCTGAGACTCCTGAGGAACCATCTGGATAGCCTTGGTGGGGCAGACGGTGACACACTCGCCGCAGCCCATGCAGTCCAGAGGAGACACAGCCATAACGAACTTGTACTCGTTAGCGGGCTTGTTGTCGCGGCTCTTGGTCTGTGCGGGAGCTGCTGCCAGCTCGTCAGCGGTCAGCTGGAAGGGACGGATGGTTGCGTGAGAGCACACGAATGCGCACTGGTTGCAGCCAACGCACTTTGCAGCATCCCACTCGGGGACGTTCACAGCGGTGCCGCGCTTCTCGTAAGCGGAAGCACCCTGCTCCCACTCGCCGTTTGCGTTAGCAACGAAAGCAGAGACAGGCAGGCTGTCGCCGTCCATACGAGCGATGGGCTCCATGACGTCGCGGATCTGCTTGACCAGCTCGGGACGGCCAGACAGCTCCTTCGGAGCGGGATCGGCCTCGGGGTTGGACCAGGAAGCGGGGACGTCCACCTTGTGGATGGCGTCAACACCGGCATCGATGGCCTTCCAGTTCATCTCAACGACGTCCTGACCCTTCTTGCCGTAGCTCTTCTGAGCTGCCTGCTTCATGAAGTTGACGGCGTCCTCGATGGGCATAACGTCAGCCAGCTTGAAGAAAGCGGACTGCAGGATGGTATTGGTGCGCTTGCCCATACCGATCTCGATAGCCTTGTCGATCGCGTTGATGGTGTACAGCCGGATGTTGTTGTCCGCGATGTACTTCTTGGCCTCAGCGTTCAGGTGATGGCCCAGCTCCTCATCGTTCCACTGGCAGTTGATCATGAACACGCCGCCGGGCTTGACATCCTGGACCATCTTCATGCCCATGTGGATGTAAGCGGGGTTGTGGCAGGCCACGAAGTCAGCCTGGTTGATGTAGTAGGGGCTGCGGATGGGCTTGTCGCCGAAACGCAGGTGGCTGATGGTCACGCCGCCGGTCTTCTTGGAGTCATACTGGAAGTATGCCTGAACATACTTATCCGTGTGGTCGCCGATGATCTTGACGGAGTTCTTGTTCGCACCGACGGTACCGTCGCCGCCCAGACCCCAGAACTTGCACTCCTTGGTGCCGGCTGCTGCGGTGATGGGAGCGGGCTTGACCTCAGGCAGAGACAGGCCGGTGACATCATCGGTGATGCCGAGGGTGAAGCGCTCCTTCGGCTCGTCCTTCTCCAGCTCCTTGAACAGAGCGAAGATGGAGGACGGGGGAGTGTCCTTGCTGCCCAGACCGTAACGGCCGCCGGTCAGGATGACATCATTCTTGCCAGCCTCACGCAGGGTAGCTGCGACATCCAGGTACAGGGGCTCGCCCAGGGAGCCGGGCTCCTTGGTGCGGTCCAGAACCGCGACCTTCTTAGCGGTAGCAGGCAGGACCTTCAGCAGAGCGGAGGACACCCAGGGACGGTACAGGCGGACCTTGACGATACCGACCTTCTCGCCCTTAGCGTTCAGGTAATCGACGACCTCGTCCGCAACGTCGCAGACAGAGCCCATAGCGATCATGACGCGATCGGCATCGGGTGCGCCGTAGTAGTTGAACAGGTCGTAGTTGGTGCCCAGCTTCTCGTTGATCTTGGCCATGTACTTCTCGACGACTGCGGGCAGTGCGTCGTAGACAGAGTTGCAGGCCTCACGATGCTGGAAGAAGACGTCGCCGTTCTCGTGAGAACCGCGCATCTTGGGGTGCTCGGGGTTCAGAGCCTTTGCGCGGAACTCCTCGACAGCCTCCATGTTGCACATTTCCTTCAGGTCGGCGTAGTCCCACTTCTCGATCTTCTGGTACTCGTGAGAAGTACGGAAGCCGTCGAAGAAGTTCAGGAAGGGGACCTTGCCCTCAATGGCTGCCAGATGGGCAACAGGGGACAGGTCCATGACTTCCTGCACGCTGCTCTCGACCAGCATTGCGAAGCCGGTCTGGCGGCATGCCATAACGTCGCTGTGGTCACCGAAGATGTTCAGGGACTGGGTAGCAACGGTACGTGCAGAAACATCGAACACGCAGGGCAGCTGCTCAGCGGCGATCTTGTACATGTTGGGGATCATCAGCAGCAGGCCCTGAGAAGCGGTGAAGGTGGTGGTAACAGCACCTGCACCCAGAGAGCCGTGCACAGCGCCTGCAGCGCCTGCCTCAGACTGCATCTCGACGACCTTGACCTGGTTGCCGAAGATGTTCTTCTGGCCCTGAGCGGACCACTGGTCCACAAAGTCAGCCATCGGAGAAGAGGGGGTAATGGGGTAGATGGCAGCCACGTCCGTGTAGGCATATGCTACATGAGCGGCAGCGGTATTGCCATCCATGGTTTGCTTTGCTCTAGGCATTTTTCTTCCTCCATTCAGAATTTGGTACCTTCTGCGCGGGGCAAACGTCTTTTTACCGGAGCCGGAGAACTCCTTTGAAAAACGTATTGCTCGACTGATAAGCGCCGCACTTCGCCGGAGCCGGAGAACTCCACAAAAGCACACGCTCATCGAGGGCAATAGCCCTGCCCGGGGACCGAGAACCCCATGAAGGCACTATTGCTCATCTAATATAATAGCAAATTCCGCCGGTAAAGGCAACGCAAACCGACTGTAAAAACACAACTAAAAAATCAAGAAGTTTTTTTTAGCGCTTTTTTTACAGATGTGTTCTTTGCTGCATCCATGGCGGTGTTATGCTCCAAAATCCAGCATCCATGAGGCTTTTTCTTACAAAATTCTAAATTTATAATTGACATTTGTACAGATTCTGCCGTAAACTTTATCTATAGTATCATGCGCTGCACAGCGCAGGGAAGGACAGGCACAAAACGATGGATGCTGCACATTTTGAAAAGACCCTCTCGAGCGAAGTTCTCTTTGAGGGCCGGGTGGTCACGCTGACCAAAGACGTGGCTCTGCTGGAAAACGGTGAGACTTCTGTCCGGGAGGTGGTCCACCACCACGGCGGGGCCTGCATCGTACCGTATTTTGAGGACGGCACCCTCTGCATGGTGCGCCAGTTCCGCTACGCCATGCAGCAGGAGCTGTGGGAGCTGCCCGCCGGCAAGCTGGAAAAGGGCGAAGACCCCTTCGAAGCCGCCAAGCGGGAGCTGGGCGAAGAGTGCGGCCTGACCGCCGACCACTACACCCCGCTGGGCGAGTTCTACCCCACGGTGGGCTATGACACCGAGATCATCTATATGTGGGTGGCCACCGGCCTGCACACCACCCAGATGCATCTGGACGACGACGAGTTCCTGACGCCCGACCGCATCCCGCTGGCAAAAGCCTACGAGATGGTCATGAGCGGCGAGATCAAGGACGGCAAGACCATCGCGGGCGTGCTCAAGCTCAAGGCGCTGGTGGACGAGGGCAGGCTGTGATACTCTACGAAGATACAGCCCTCGTGGTTCTGGACAAGCCCGCCGGGCTTTCCAGCGAGGACGGCGTACCCGCCGCCCTGCGGAAACTCTGGGACAGGCCCGACGCCTATGTGGGGGTCATCCACCGGCTGGACACCGGCGTGTCGGGTCTGATGGTCTACGCGAAGACCCCGCAGGCAGCCGCCGCCCTCAGCCGGCAGGTGACGCAGAGCCAGCAGGTTTATGCCGAACAGGATGGCCGGGCCGAGCCTGACGCCGGCACACCGGACGCGCCGCCTTTCGTGAAACAATACCGCGCCCTCATCGCGGGAGGCCGGACGAGAAGCTGCCCGCCGAAGGCGTCCTGCGGGACTACTTATTCAAGGACAGCCGGAAAGGCCGTGTTTTTCCGGTGAGCCGTCCGCGCAAGGGCGTGAAGGAGGCTGTGCTGGAATACTGCATTTCTGCCTCCACCCCGGACGGCAGCGCCAGCCTCGCGGACATCACCCTCCACACCGGGCGCACCCACCAGATACGGGTGCAGTTTGCGTCCCGCCGCCACCCGCTCTGGGGCACGGCAAATACGGCAGCCGCATCAAGGGAGATATCGCGCTCCAGAGCGCCCGGCTCCGCTTCATCCATCCCGACACCGGAAAGGGAATGGACTTCCGCCTCCCGGTCCCCGGGACATGGCCCGCTTGGGGCATCAGACAGGAAAACGACAATGGAACAACAGTATAAAACAGATTCTGAAATATACGCCGTCCTCGAGCGGGAGATCATCGATCTGACCCTCCGGCCCGGCTGTTCGCTGAGCGAAAACCCGCTCTGCACCCGCTTCGGCGCGCCCCGCTCCCTCATCCGGGTGGTGCTGCAGCGGCTGCAGGAGAACGGGCTGGTGAAGATCGTGCCGTACAAAGGCACCACCGTCACCCGGCTGAACCGGGACATCGTGGACGAGCTGATCTATGAGCGCATCGCGGTAGAAGCCCGGGTCCTGCGGGACTTTGCGCCCCACTGCACACCGGAGCACCGCGCCCTCATCCGCCAGCGTGCCGCCGCCTACGACGAGCTGGCCAAGGCCGAAACGCTGGACTTCAACCGTCTCTACGAGGCCGACACCCGGCTCCACGAGACGTGGTTCTCCGCCATGGGCAAGATGTATCTCTGGCGGACCCTCCAGAATGCCCACGCCGACTACAGCCGGTTCCGGATGCTGGACACCCTGACCACCGGCGGGCTCGCCGAGGTGGTGGCCGACCACCACAATCTCATCGACGCCATCGAGCGGTGCGACCTGGCGGCCTTTGAGCCGCTGGTGGAACGCCACCTTTACGGCGGCATCCGCCGTCTGGGCTCCAAGCTCACCGAGGAATACGCCGATTATTTTGAATGATGTTCCATGGGAACAAAAAAAGCGCCTCTGCACAAATGTGCAGGGGCGCTGCTGTTTTTCTCAGCCCATCATGCCGGAGATGAAGATCTCCAGACCGATGCCGATGAGGATGACGCCGCCGAGGACAGAGGCTTTGCCGGAGAGTTCGGTGCCGAACTTTTTGCCGATGGCAAGGCCGACTTCACAGATGAAGAAGGTGACGGCGCCACGATGAGGAGCAGACCAGCGCCATGAACCAGCCGTACTCCGAGATGGTGAAGCCCACCGACAGCGCGTCGATGCTGGTGGCCACGCCCTGCATGAAGAGTGCGCCCGCGCTCAGCTCAGCGGCTTCCTCGGCCTCTTCGCCCTTGATGCCCTCGATGAGCATCTTGCCGCCGATGTAGCCCAGCAGGATGAGGGCGATCCAGGGGATGAACTTTTCAAACGAAGAGAACAGCTCCACGATGGTGTGGACGCAGACCCAGCCCGTCATGGGCATGACAGCCTGAAAGATGCCGAAGGTGCCTGCGATTTGGACGCCCCGGCGGCGGGACATCTGCGGGTCATGCAGACCGTTTGCCATCGAGACGGAAAACGCATCCATGGCAAGACCCACGCCCAGCAGGGCGCTGTTGAAGAAAACAAAAACTCCATTCCATAACGATGCCTCCTGATTTGACCGGAATTGGTGGGCAGACAAAAGACCCGGGATCGGCGCGCATTTCGCCAATTCCGGGTCGGATTTTTACAAACTGACTCCATGTGGAATGGGCGTGGTACTCGCACCAAAGCACATGAGTCTCGCAAATGAAAGCAAGCCAGACAGCCGCCCGGGCCGTCATTGTGTTGACTTGCTGCGCCGCCTGCAAAACAGCGCCTGCTACTCCCCCATGAGGATCTTTCTTGTTGTCCGGCTATCGTACCACACAAACAGCGGATTTGTCCAGTATAACCGTGATTTTTTGCAAAAAACCTGCGGGAGAGCACCGCAGAAAGCGTGTACTCCCCCGCAGGGTCAGTTTATGTGTGGAAATGAGGTTTATTCCTCGTCGCCGGTGTCGGCCTCGGGAGCTTCGGCGGCCGATGCCTCATCGGCTGCTTCCATCTCCGCCAGCTGCTCGGCCGTGGGCTCGTCCTCGGTGTCGGCCTCGATGCTCTCGGTCTGTGCCTCGTCGTCGTGGTCGGTGCGGGCCAGCACCATCACCTTATCGTTCTCGCCCAGACGCATGACCCGGACGCCGGAGCCGTAGCGGCTCTGGACGGGGATCTCGTTGGCGTGCAGGCGGATGATGATGCCCTCCTGACTGCTCAGCAGCACATCGTCGATGTCGTCCACGATCTTGACGGCTGCCACCTTGTCCTTGGAGGCGTCGTAGTTGCGGATGCCCTTGCCGCCGCGGGCGTGATGCGGTAGGTGTCGATGTCAGAGCGCCGGCCCTT
>ENA-OQMN01000263-OQMN01000263.1-human-gut-metagenome-genome-assembly--contig:-NODE-263-length-12393-cov-3.086499_pt1 | contig 12393 bp, 10 predicted proteins | sample MGYA00242765_ERZ504861 | MGnify/ENA primary metagenome ERZ504861 (study PRJEB26092, sample SAMD00036417) | human gut metagenome | host: Homo sapiens | study: EMG produced TPA metagenomics assembly of... | reverse complement strand
TGCGGCGCAGAGCGTCGAGCGGCCGACGAACAGCGCGTGGGCGAGGCGGTCGATGGTGAGCGGTTCATCCAGATGCGCGCATGCGTACGCAGTCCAGCCGTTCGATGAGCGCGGCGGCATCGGCATCGTGCGGTGCGAGCCCCCAGCGGGCCGTCATCGAGCATCTGCACTGCCGCCTCGTCGCCCGGCGCTGCCGCGCCTGCCGCCATGCCGTCTGTATCGGGCGCGTCCTGGTGGGCACAGGCGGCCAGCTCGGAGGCGAGCAGCTCGGCGTATCCGTGCAAGGCGAGGGCGTTTCCTGTTCCCGGTTGCGGCTGCAGGCGGGGGAGGATGCGCAGGGCCGCCTCGGCGGCCTGCGCGCCGCAGGGTGAGCCGAGCGCATCGAAGAGGTTGCCGAGTTCGCCGTGCCAGCGCCGCTCAAGATCATCGAAGAACTCGGGAAGCAGGCAGATGCATCGGGCGCGGTACAGGTTGCCTTCGAATAGCTGGGTGCGTCGCGCGCCGGCGCGTTCCCGAAAGGAGAACAGGTGGCCTTGCGGCGCCTGCCCAATCGGCCGGTACGTGGCCGCGTCCATCTGCGGCAGCATCGCCTCGGAGGCGATGCAGAAGCCAGCGTATGCGCAGGTGGGGCTCTCGATGAAGGACATGGTCCGCCGCGCCATGAACGCATAGTCCATCACCAGGCACCAGGGGCCGACGGCAACGGCGCAGGCGCGGCCGCGGGCCACGGAGGAGTCTGCCTGCATGGTGCAGTAGGTGCCATCGGCGCGCAACGTTGCGCCGAACTGCTCGAACTGGGGAATGAACAGCGATTGCAGCTCGTGGGGAATGTCGGGTGCCATGTCGTTCTCCCTTCGAATTCGTCCGGCGGGTATGCGCGTTCGTCCGTAAAGTCCCGATGCCTTGGCAGCGGAGCGGTTGGTTGTCATAAGTTTAAATCGTCTAACAATTCTATTCCATCTGAAGGAGGACGATATGGCCAAAGAGCAACGGACGGGGGACATCGCGCGGTTGCTGGCGTTTGCGGGCACGCGTCGGGTGCTCGTATACGTGGGCTGCGGGTTGTCGGCGATCTCGATGCTGGTGTCCTTCATCCCGTTTGTCTGCATCTGGCTTGCCGCGCGTGACCTGATCGCGGTGGCGCCCCAGTGGTCGCGCGCCGAGGGGATCGCGGCGTACGGATGGGCGGCCGTCGGCGCATCGGCTGCGTCGATCGCGCTGTATTTCTCTGCGCTCATGTGCACGCATCTGGCGGCCTTTCGGTGTGCATCCACCATGCGCAAGGCCACGACGGCGCATCTGATGCGCGTGCCGCTCGGATACTTCTCCACGCACGCCACCGGCGAGCTGCGCCGGCGCATCGACGGGTGCGCGGCGGCAACCGAGACCCTCATCGCCCACAACCTGCCCGACTCCGCCGGGTCGGTGGCGATGGTGGCGGGGCTGCTCGTGCTGCTCGCCGTCTTCGATTGGCGGCTGGGGCTTGCCTGCGGGGCGGCGATCGCGGTGTCGTTCGCGTGCCTAATAAAGATGATGTCGGGCGAGGGCATGGCGTTCATGCGACGCTACCAGGCCTCGCTGACCCGCATGAACAAAGCGGGCACCGAATACGTGCGCGGTATCCCGGTCGTGAAGGTGTTCCAGCAGACGGTTCACTCGTTCAAGGCCTTCCACGACGCCATCGCCGATTACGCCCATCTGGCCGAGGACTACGCGGTGCGCTTCTGCCAAGGGCCGCAGACGCTGCAGCTCACGGCGCTCAACGGGCTGGTTATCTTTTTGGTGCCGGTGGCTATCCTGCTGGCACCAGGCGAGGCCGATCCGGTCCGCTTTGCCACCAACGTCGCCTTCTACGCGGTGTTCTCCGCACTGGTGCCCACGGCTATGACGAAGCTCATGTTCATGGGCGAGGGGGTTCAGGTGGCAACCGATGCCATGGAGAACGCCTCGGCGGTGCTCGACGCGCCCGAGCTGCCGGCGAGCGCCGATCCCCAGCGAGCGCGCGGCGCCGAGGTGAGCTTCGAAGACGTGGGCTTCACCTATGAGGGAGCGACCGCGCCGGCGCTTGAGCATGTGAGCTTCACCGTGCCGGCCGGTTCCACCGTGGCGCTCGTGGGACCCTCGGGCGGCGGTAAGTCGACCTGCGCGAGCCTGGTGCCGCGGTTTTGGGATGTCGATACGGGCGCGGTGTGCGTGGGCGGCGCGGACGTGCGTCAGATGGACGCGCGCGACCTCATGGGCCAGGTGGCCTTCGTCTTCCAGGCGAATCGCCTCTTCGCCCAGAGCCTGGCCGACAACGTGCGCGCCGCTCGACCCGATGCGAGCGATGAGGACGTGCGTCGGGCGCTGGCGGCTGCGCAATGCGACGACATCGTGGCCAAGCTGCCGCAGGGGCTCGATACCCGTGCGTGGGGCCGGGCGGGGCGTATCGTGTCCGGCGGGAGGTGCAGCGCGTGGCGCTCGCGCGGGCCATCCTGAAGGATGCGCCGGTGGTGGTGCTCGACGAGGCCACCGCCTTTGCCGATCCGGAAAACGAGGCGCTCATTCAGCGGGGGTTCGCGCACCTGTGCGCGGGGCGCACCACCATCATGATCGCGCACCGGCTCTCCACCGTGGTCTCGGCCGATCGGATCGTGGTGTTCGATGCGGGGCATGTGGTTGAGCAGGGCACCCATGAGGAGCTGTTGGCTGCCGGCGGCCTGTATGCGCGCATGTGGGCCGACTACGAGCGGGCGGCCCGGTGGAAGATCGCCCGGGCGCCGCATGCGGAAGGGCCGGTGCCCGCAGGAGATGCCGGTGCCGCTGCCATGCGGGCCGGTGGCGCGGTGCCGTCGGATGATGCGGATGGGCCACGCGGCACGGCGGCGTCTGCCGGTGCCGTTGCGGCGACGTCGATGGAAGGGGGTGAGGCGTAGCATGTTCGCCTCATTCAAGAAGACCTATGCGTTAAGCGATGCGGGCGTGCGCCATGTGCTGCGCGGCACCCTATGGACGGCGGTGGCGAACCTGGTGATCATGGCCGGTGTGAGTTCGCTCTTTCTGGCGATGGACGCGTTCATGGGGCATCTCGTCTCGGACGCCCCGCTGCCCGCGCTTGCGCCCTATGCGGTGGCGCTCGCGGTGTTCATCGCCGTGCTGTTCGTGGCGTTCTGGCAGCAGTACTCCCATACCTATCGGGCGTTTTACCGGGAGTGCGGGCAGCAGCGGATCGAGTTGGCCGAACGCCTGCGCCGGCTGCCCCTGTCGTTTTTCGGCCGACGCGACCTGGCCGACCTCACCGAGACCATCCTGGGTGACGTCCGCACGATGGAGCACGCCTACAGCCACGTGCTGGGGATGCTGTTCGGCGCGGTCGTATCCACCGCGATTGTGTTCGTGGGATCGTTTGCCTTCAACGCGCGGTTGACGATCGCGGCTTTCTGGAGCGTCCCGGTGGCGTTCGCCCTGCTGTTTGCAACCCGGCGGCTCTTGGAGCCGCTCATCCGCCGCTCTCGTGCGGAGGCGGTCGGCGTGTCGTCGCACATCCAGGAGACCTTGGACTGCGTGCGCGAGATCCGGGCTTCTAACCAGCAGGAACGCTACCTGGGTGCGCTCGGCGCGCGCATCGATGCCGCCGAGCGGGCGCAGACGCGCGCGGAGCTGGCAAACGGGGTGGTGGTGAACCTGGCGTTTGTGGTGCTGCGCCTGGGGTTGGCAACCACGCTGGCGGAGGGTGCAGCGCAGGTAGCGGCGGGGGAGGCCGACTTCATGGTGCTGTTCGCCTACCTGCTCATGGCGAGCCGCCTGTATGCGCCCTTCGATCAGTGCCTCATGCTGGTGGCGGAGCTCTTCGCGTCACGCAACTCGGCCCGCCGCATGCGGCGGATCACCGAGGAGCCCGTGGCCGGCGGTTCGGCTGAGTTTTTTCCGCGTGGGCACGACGTGTGCTTCGAGCACGTGTCCTTTGGCTACGGCGCGGGCGAGGACGGGCGCGCGGGTGTGCAGGTGCTGCGCGATGTGAGCTTCACGGCGCGAGAGGGCGAGGTGACAGCACTCGTGGGTCCGAGTGGTTCGGGCAAGTCGACCTGCGCGCGTCTGGCGGCGCGGTTCTGGGACGCCGATGCCGGCCGCATCACCGTGGGCGGCGTGGACGTGGCGCACGTGGACCCCGAGGTGCTGCTGCGCGATTTCGCCGTGGTGTTCCAGGATGTCCTGCTGTTCGACGATACCGTGATGGGCAATATCCGGCTCGGTCGCCGGGATGCCACCGATGAGGAGGTGCGCGCGGCCGCGCGTGCCGCCAACTGCGACGAGTTCGTACACCGCCTGCCTGAGGGCTACGACACCATGATCGGCGAGAACGGTTCCCGGCTTTCCGGTGGCGAGCGGCAGCGGATCTCGATCGCCCGCGCGCTGCTCAAAGACGCGCCCATCGTTCTGCTGGACGAGGCTACCGCGAGCTTGGACGTGGAGAACGAGACGCAGGTGCAAGGCGCGCTGTCCCGGCTTCTGGCGGGCAAGACGGTGATCGTGATCGCGCACCGGATGCGCACCGTGGAGGCTGCCGACAAGGTGGTGGTGCTCGCCGACGGCCACGTGGCCGAGCAGGGCAGCCCCGATGCGCTCATGGCGCGCGGCGGCATGTTCGCGCGCATGGTGGAGCTCCAGCGCGCCGGCGCCTGACGCCACCCCTTACATACGCGACATTGCCTGCTGACTATTTCCGCCGTAGCATCGATGCCGGCGCCGCCCACGACCGGGGCGTGTCCGGTTTTCGAGTGCGAAAGGGGATTGATATGGGCAATGTGAACGCAGGTGCGCGCCGTCGCAGGCGACGGCTCGCGGCGATGACGGGCGTGGTGCTCGCCGTCGTGTTGGCAACGGCCTCCTTGCTGTTGGGGCAGCCGGTCCCGGCCAGCGCCGTGGACGCCGAGCCGCTCGCCGCGGAGGTGCAGACCGCGGCGGATGTGCGCGCAGTCGAGTTCGCGGTGGGCGCCAGCGAGGGCCAGCGCAACTTCAACTGGCTGGGCACGTCCCAGGCCGATTCGTACGTGCAGATCGCCGAGCAGCCGGCTGGCTGGCAGGCGGGCGATGCGTTCCCGGAGGCCTCCGCACGCTCCGTCAAGGCGACGCAGGCCGAAGCGCAGCGCGACGGCTACCGCTCGAACAAGGCTACGGTCGACGGCATCCAGGGCGGCGTGTCCTATGTGTACCGGGTGGGCAACGAGGAGTGCTGGTCGGATGCGTACGCGTTCACCGCGCCTGCCCAAGGGTCCGGGACGAGCTTCAACTTCCTGTTCGCCGGCGACCCGCAGGTCGGCGCGAGCGGCAACAACAGCATCGACGAGATGGGCTGGACCGAGACGCTCAACCGCGCCTTGGCGCGCCTGGGCGGGGCGAGCTTCGTGGCCTCGGCCGGCGACCAGGTGAACAACCGCGGCGAGGAGGAGCAGTACGACGGCTACTATGCTCCCCGCGAGCTGAAATCGGTGCCGCAGGCCACGACGGTGGGCAACCACGATAACGGCAGCCTGCGCTACACTGACTACAACAACATGCCCAACGTCAGCGAGCTGGGGGCAACCAAGAACACCGGGTCCCAAAGCGGCGATTACTGGTTCATGTACAACGGCGTGCTGCTTATGGACCTGAACTCCAACAACACGAGCACCTCCGAGCATCGCCAGTTCATGGCCGACGCGATCGCGGCGAACCCGCAGGCCACGTGGAAGATCGTCATGTTCCACCATTCGACCTACAGCCTGGCGAACCACTACACCGACGGCGATATCATCCAGCGCCGCAATGAGCTGCCCGCGGTGTTCTCCGACCTCGGCATCGACGTGGTGCTCATGGGCCATGACCACTACTTCACCCGCACGTACCTGATCGAGGACGGCAACCCGGTGGTGCCCGAGGGCCACGACATCTCCAAGGGCGAGCCGGCGCCCACCGAGGCGGTCGACCCTGAGCCGGGTCAGGTGCTCTATCTCACGGCGAACTCGGCGTCGGGTTCGAAGTACTACGGCCTGAACGGCGATTTGGCGGCAGCCGGCCTGCCGGGATATGTGGCGGCGCAGGACCAAAGCTCGCGCCAGAGCATCACGAACGTGACGGTGGACGGCAGCACGCTGAAGCTCGACACCTACTACACGAGCAGCGATGAGATCGAGCTGATGGACTCGTTCACCATTCGCCGCACGAACGGAACCGACCCCGATGCGCCCGACAACGGCGGCCAGGACGGCAATGGCGGTCAGGATAACGGCAACGGCAATCAGGGCGGCGACGGCCAGGACAGCGGTAACGGCGGTACCGGCCAGGACAACGGCAACGGCCAGGACAACGGCAACGGCCAGGACAGCGGCAACGGCCAGGACAGCGGCAACGGCCAGAGCGGTGGCACTGACCAGGGCGGCAATGGCGGCTCGGGTAACCAGAACGGCTCCGGCACCAGCGGCCAGAATGGCGGCCAGGACGGCAGCTCGCAGAACGCCGGCCAGAACGGCACCGGCTCGCAGACCGGCGCTCCCTCCAGCCAGACGGCAGCGCAAAAGCCCGCATCCGGCGCGAAGGCACCGTCCCGCGCGAAGGCGTCGGCCCTGCCCCATACGGGGGACGTGCTGAGCCTGCCCGCCGTGGCAGCTGCGGTGCTGCTCGGCGGGGCCCTGATCGGCGTGGCTGCGTGGCGTCTGCGCCATCGGGTGTAGGGCTTCTGCCCGCCGTACGCGGGCCAGGCGCTCACGGGGCGCGCCGGCGCAGTTAGATGTACCGGTTGTCGTCCTGCCCGCCCTGCAGCGCAGGGGCGGCTGGTGGGCCACGGGAGCAGCCGCACGCCGCGCCGCCCCGTGCGGCGCCTGGACGGCGCGGCGGGCCACGGGATTGACTGCCCGCCGCATCGCTGCCCCGTGGGGGCCGCCCGTCGGCACATGAACCCGTTTTCGGCCCCGCGCGTCGCCACAGCACCGCGTGGGGCCTTCGTGTTGCGGGGCGCGCTGCGTGCCTGCGTGCCCCCATCGGTATCAAGAGAAGGGCGACCGTCATGGAATCTCACATCTCCCCGCGCCTGCGTGCCGCGGCGATCGCGGTGCTCGCGTTGCTGGTTGCGGCCGGGGCGCTGGCGTATGCCGCCACGCGCGACACGGCGTTTCGCATGTTCACCCAGGATGGCGTGAGCTATGCGCGCGCCACGGTGAGCCGTGTTGTGTCCGAGCGGCTGACACCGGAGGAGGCCACCGGGCGCTCTGTGGGCGCGCAGGAACTCGAGGTCGCGATCGAGTCGGGGCCGTATGCGGGCGAGACGGTGCAGGTGGGCAACAACCTGACCGCCACCCACAACGTGCACGCCCGCACGGGCACCAAGATCGTGCTGAAGATCGAGCGGCAGCCGGGGGTGAGCCGTTCTACTCCGTGTTCAACTACGACCGTTTGCCCGGTACGGCGGCGCTTGTGCTCGTGTTCGCGGCGTCCATGGTGGTCGTGGGCGGGCTGAAAGGCCTACGCAGCTTGGCCGGCTTAGCGTTTGCATTGGTGATGGTGCGGGCGTGCTGCTGCCGGCAATCTTCAGCGGGGTGCCCGCCATCCCGGCGGCGCTGGCGACGGCGGCGGTGATCACGGTCTTTTCCATGCTGCTGCTCAATGGCTGGAGCGCCAAGACGTTTGCGGCCATCTGCGCCACCGTGCTGGGCCTTGCCGCTGCCATGGGCGTCTACCTGCTGTTCTCGGCCCTGCTCCAGGTGAGCGGCTTCAATCAGGAGAGCGCCGAGGAGCTGATCGTCATCGCGGGGTCCACGGGCCTTGACGTGGGTCAGGTCCTGTTCGCAGGCGTGCTCATCGCCTCGCTGGGGGCGGTGATGGATATGTGCATGTCGATCGCCACGTCCCTGTTCGAGCTGCAGGCGCAAGATCCGCAGTTGGGTCCCGCGCAGCTGGTGGCCTCGGCCTTCGCCATCGGTCGCGACATGATCGGCACCATGTGCCAAACGCTGATCTTGGCGTTTGCCGGCACGAGCATGTCCTCGCTTTTGGTGCTGACGGCCTACGGCGTCGATTTCAACCAGCTGCTGTCGTCGGACTACATGGCCATCGAGCTGCTGCACAGCTTTGTGGGCGGCATCGCGGTGGTGCTGTGCGTGCCCATCACGGCGCTGGTGTGCCGGGCTTTTATGCGCCCCGCGTCCAGCCCGGTGCCGGCATCGTGAACAATTCGGACGCATGTTCAAAAAAGCCTTCACAAAGTGCGGCGCGCGTGCTAGTTTACTAGATGAAACATAGACATGGTTAACTTGAAACCAGCTCGAACCGTCCTGCCGGGTCCGACAGGCGGTTTCGCGTGCAAGGGCCATGTTTCACCCGGGTGCCACGCTCACGCGCGGCCCACAGCTCAAGGGAGGTTGCCATGGCAGTTCAGGCTCCGGCTATGCCGCTGTCAATGGTGCGCGCGGGCGACACCGTCACCGTCAGCCGCGTACGTGGTAACGAGGAGATGCGTCGCCATCTCAAGGAGATCGGCTTCGTCGACGGCGCCGACGTCCATGTGGTCTCCTCGAGCGGCGCGAACATCATCGTGATGATCAAGGGTGCGCGCTTCGGGCTCGACGTCAAGGTCGCCCAGCACGTCATGACGGCGTAAACGCGGTCGCTCGCCGCGATATGCATACGGATTTGTTCACAGCAATCGAATGGAAAGGGGGAGGCACGTGAAGACACTGGGAGATGTGCAGGTGGGGCAGAGCGCCACCGTGGTGAAGCTGCATGGCGAGGGAGCCCTGCGCCGCCACCTCATGGATATGGGCCTCATCAAGGGCACGGAGTTCAAGGTGGTCAAGGTGGCCCCGCTCGGCGATCCGGTCGAGATCCGCGTGCGCGGCTACGAGCTGTCCGTGCGCAAGGAGGAGGCGGCCATCGTCGAGGTGCGCTAACCTCGGCCGAAGGTTGTTTCTGCAGGTAGAGTTAGCTATTTCTAACATATAGGACGGCCGCCCATTCGCGGGAGCAGGGGCGCGGCCACGGGCACAGGGAGCACGGTATGCCCTGCGCAGGCTAGCTCGGTAACGAATACGTTTCAAAGCCTAGAAAGAAGGATCGCATGGCGACTCCCACATTGCACATCGCGTTGGCGGGCAACCCCAACTGCGGCAAGACGACGCTTTTCAACCTGATCACGGGCCAGAACGGCTACGTGGGCAACTGGCCTGGCGTGACGGTGGAGAAGAAGCAGGCCAAGCTCATGCGCGACAAGAGCGTGACCATCACCGACCTCCCGGGCATCTATTCGCTGTCCCCCTACAGCCCCGAGGAGCAGGTCTCGCGCGACTACCTCATGGGCGGGGAGCCCGACGTAGTCGTCCAGGTGGTGGACGCCACCAACCTCGAGCGCAACCTCTATCTGGCGCTGCAGGTCATCGAGACGGGGCTGCCCACGGTGGTGGCCCTGAACATGGCCGATCTGGTGGAGAAGAGCGGCGACAAGATCGACACGGCGGCGCTTGAGCGCGCGCTCGGCTGCAAGGTCGTACTGATCTCGGCGCTCAAAAACCGCGGCATCGATGAGCTCATCGAGGCGGCCCGCGCCGCTGCCGCCGCCAAGCGCGCCCCGAAGCATCAGACCTTCGATACCTCCATCGAGAGCGTGCTCACCCAGATCGAGGCGCTGCTGCCGGCAAGTGTTGCCGCCGAGAAGCGCCGCTATTTTGCGGTGAAGCTGTTCGAGCGCGACGAGAGCGCCGTGAGCGGCATCACGCTGGCCGCCGACCGCGCCCGTCAGGTCGAGCAGCTCGTGGTCGCCTGCGAGGCCGACTGCGACGACGATGCCGAGTCCATCATCACCGGCGAGCGGTACGCGGCGATCGCGCACATCATCGACGCCTGCCTGAAGAAGGCCCCGGAGCGCATGAGCACTTCCGAAAAGATTGACCGCATCGTCACCAACCGCTTCCTGGGCCTGCCGATCTTCGTGCTCATCATGTTCGGCGTGTACTGGCTCGCCATCTCCACGTTCGGCACCGCCATGACCGACTGGGTGAACGACAACCTGTTCGGCGACGGCTGGGAGCTGTTCGGCGCCGCCATGCCGAGCGTGCCCGATGCGGTGGGCGGCTGGCTTGCGGGTATGGGCGCGAGCGATCTGGTCATCAGCCTGGTGAACGACGGCGTCGTGGCCGGCGTGGGCGCAGTGCTCGGCTTCATCCCGCAGATGTTCGTCCTGTTCGTGCTGCTGTCCTTCCTGGAGGACTGCGGCTACATGGCGCGCGTCGCCTTCGTGATGGACCGCGTGTTCCGCCGCTTCGGCCTGTCGGGCAAGAGCTTCATCCCCATGCTCGTGTCCACGGGCTGCGGCGTGCCGGGCGTGCTGTCCACCAAGACGATCGAGAACGAGAAGGACCGCCGCATGACGGTCATGACTACCACGTTCATCCCCTGCGGCGCCAAGCTGCCGGTGATCGCGCTGGTGATGGGTGCGCTGATCGGCGACGCCGAGTCCCGCTGGATCGCCCCGATGTTCTATTTCCTGGGCGTGATCGCGGTCATCGGATCGGGCATCATGCTGAAGAAGACCAAGATCTTCGCCGGCCGCCCCACGCCGTTTGTCATGGAGCTGCCGTCCTACCACATGCCGAGCCTGCGTTCCTGGGCCCTGCACGTGTGGGAGCGCGTGAGCGCCTACATCAAGAAGGCCTTCACGATCATCTTCGCATCCACCATCGTGGTGTGGTTCCTGTCCAACTTCGGCAGCTACGAGGGCACCTTCGGCTTCCTGCCGGCCATGGATGGCATTCCCGAGGAGTTCACGGACTACTCCGTGCTGGCGATGCTCGGCAACGCGATCGCGTGGATCTTCGCGCCGCTGGGCTTTGACACCTGGCGCGCCACGGCCATGTCCATCACCGGCCTGGTGGCCAAGGAGAACGTCATGGCCACGGCGAGCAGCCTGCTGCACCTGGCCGACGCCACCGAGACCGACCCGAGCCTGTGGCACGCCTTCGCGGCGCTGTTCCCGAGCGCAGGTGCGATCGCGGCCTTCGGCGCGTTCAACCTGCTGTGTGCGCCGTGCTTCGCGGCCATGGGCACCATCCGTGCCCAGATGAACTCGGGCAAGTGGACCGCCATCGCGCTGGGCTACGAGTGCGGTTTCGCCTGGTGCGTGGGCCTGATGATCAACCAGTTCTACCTGGCAGCCAACGGCGTGTTCAGCGTGTGGACCGCGGTGGCGGCCCTGGTGGCCGCGGGGATGCTCTTCCAGCTGCTGCGTCCCATGCCGAAGGGCGCGATGGGCGAGGACGTGCCCGGCGACGCCGCGGCGGTGGGCGCTGCGGCCTAAGGGGCGCTGCGGCCCGATCGCCTTTGCGGTTGGCCCTGCGATTAGATTGCCGCTACGGTGGGCCCCGCGATCCGATCACCGCTGCGGTGGGCGTCGCGATTCGATTGCCGTTGCGGTGGGCATTGCGGCCCGATCGCCGTGGCAGTCGAGCCGATAATATGTGCGGCTGCGCCTGCCACGGGCGCGGCCGCAGGCATCGGGCCTGAGCCGCCTGGGGGCGGTCCTGGGTCCGGTGCATGAACGAAAGGGGGCATTATGGCTCCGATCGATGTGGTAATTCTGCTGCTGGTGGCAGCGGCGTTCGTTGCGGTGGTAGTGCGTGTGCGTCGCCGCGGCTCCTGCGGGGACTGCGCGAGCTCGGGTTCGTGCCCGAGCTGCGGCAGCTCCAAGGGCGGGCGCGCGCTGTTCGGGCGGCGCTCGACGAAGGCCTCCTGTCCTGCCTGTGAAGGCGTGGACGCAGTGGCCGAGCGTTTGGGGCGCGGCGTGAAATAGCCTTGCGCACAATAGCCCCGTGCGCATGCGGGCGCATCCTGGTTGGGTGCGCCCGCATTTTTGTGTCGAGGCGCAGCGCGAGCGGGGACTGCCCTGATAGGGTTTGTCTACGCGATGCTTGTACGGGCGCCGTCGATGAGCGTGCGGTTGTAGACCAGGTGCAGGTACATGGCGTCACCGGCAGCGATGGGGTCGTGGTGCGCTATGGCCTCGACGATGGCGCGGTGCGTGCGGACGGTCTCGGCGGTGAGCCGTCGCTCGGTGACGTTGATGAACAGGGGCACCGACTCGTTGAGGATGGGGGCCAAACGTGGTACTACGAGGTTGCCGCTGCTCTGGGCGATAGCGCAGTGCAGCTCGGTATCGAGCACGGCGTAGTCGCGTCCAGCGGCGATAGCGTCCTCGACAGCGCTGCAACAGGCGCGCATATGCTCGATCTCGTCGGGCGTGGCATGCTGGGCGGCCATGCGCGCGATGTGGGGCTCAACCATGAAGCGCACCTCGAGCAGGTCGTGGGCCAAGCGCTCCTTGTCGGCGATGAAGGTGAAGCCCAGCGGGTCGTCCACGACACCGGGATTCGCCGCCACGTAGGTTCCCGACCC
>ENA-OQMN01000262-OQMN01000262.1-human-gut-metagenome-genome-assembly--contig:-NODE-262-length-12422-cov-3.433022_pt1 | contig 12422 bp, 9 predicted proteins | sample MGYA00242765_ERZ504861 | MGnify/ENA primary metagenome ERZ504861 (study PRJEB26092, sample SAMD00036417) | human gut metagenome | host: Homo sapiens | study: EMG produced TPA metagenomics assembly of... | reverse complement strand
GCCGATGATGACGAGCTTCTCGCCCTCGGGCACCGTCAGGTTCACGTCTTTGAGCACGTGCAGATCGCCGAAGTATTTGTTGAGCCCTTTGAGCTCGATCATGGTAGCCATGATGGAAGCGTCCCCTTTCCCTCCTATGGAGCCAGGCAGCTTCCTAGCTCAGGTGTCTGTCTATTCATATAGTATGCCGCTGCGTCTAGTAAGCATACCGAAACAACGAGAGGTTGCAACGCGCCGGAAACGCGCAGCACACAGCTCGCGCGCGTTTCAGGCGGCGCGGCGGGGGCATAATAGGCACCGAGCAAATACGACCGCGCTGCCACCGCGCGCGAGGAAAGAGGTCCTTATGCCCGCCCTGATCACCCATCGCCTGTTCGGCGAGGAAAGCATCGACCGCCTGCCCGCAGGCATCATCTCCACCGAGGAGGAGCGCCGCGCCTTCCTGCTCGCCAACCAGGGCCCCGACCCGTTCTTTTTCCGCGTGCGCACGCCGCACCTCTCCAGCTGCATGGAGCTCGCGCGGCGCATGCACCGTTCGCGTATGTCGCGCCAGTTCGCCGCCATCCGCGAAGGCGTCACGCACCTGCCCGAGGCCGACGCCGGCATCGGCCGCGCCTTCGCCCTCGGACTTCTGTCCCACTATGTGCTCGACCGCTGCGCGCACCCCTTCGTCTACGCGCAGCAATGGGGCATCCAAGCCGCCGACCCCGACTCGCCGAGGCGGGCGGACAGGTGCACGCCGTGATCGAAAGCGACCTCGACGTGCTCGTGCTCCAGCTCAAACGCGACGGAGCCACGGTGGAGGCCTACCCGCCAGCGCACGAGCTCGTCTGCAGCCCGCGCATCGCTCGGGTGGGCGGCGCGCTCACCAGCTTCTGCGCGCGGCGCGTGTACGACATGGAGATCGACGCTAGCGAGTACGGCGGCGCGGTGCCGACATGCAGGCGGCCTATCGCCTGATCGAACCCGCCGGGTCGGCGAAAAACCGCCTGCTCGCGCGTGCCGAGGGCCTCACGAAGCGTTATCCGCTGTTGCAGGCGCTCGCGCACCGCGTCACCACTGAGGCGCCGGCAGGTGCCGGCAACCTGGCCGAACGCGCCTGGGAGGACCCTTTCACCGGAGCGCGCTCGACTACGAGCTTCCCGGCGCTATTCGAGCACGCGTTGGACGACTACGAAACCTGTGCCACGCGTTTTATCGAGACTGCCGACATGGAAGCCGTGACGCGCCACGTGAACTACTCGGGCCGCCCGCTGACCGCCGACGAGGAGTTCGACCGCGAAGAATAAGGGTGCGGCGGGAGGCAGTGCGCGAGAAGCTCGATCGCGAAGAGCGAAGGGGCGCTGCAAGGCGGAACCGAGAAGATCGATCGCGAAGAGCGAAGGGGCGCTGCAAGGCGGGAGCGGATGTCGGCCGTTTGGGCAAAGAAGGGTTCGGCGCTCGTCCATCCGCGCCGACCGCCCGCGCAAAGCCGGGTTCGGATACGGGCCTTCTGACGCAATAGGGTTCGCCTCCCGTCCATTTGGAGAAATAGGGTTCGGCGTTCGTCCGTCTGGAAAAATAGGGTTCGCCTCCTGTCCGTCTAGAGGCGAAAAACGGCCCCGGATGGACGAAATGCGAACCCAGAAAACTCGAATGGACAAAACACGAACCCGGAATACCCAGCCGACCCAGCCCGACCCGACCCGGCCCAAAACCGGGCACCGCGCGCGACTCTATTCGAGTCCCAGGCAGCGCTTCACATCGGCCATCCGTCGACGCGACACCGGCACACTCGCCCCGGTCGTCTCGAGCGTCAGCTGTATCAGCCCGCTCGGCCGCACCACCTCAACCGTGCGGACGTCGTCGATATTCACCAGAAAGCTGCGATGCACGCGCATAAAGCCCTCGTGGCGCAGACGCTCCTCGAGCACCGAAATGGACTCGCCCACAAAATAGGACCCCGATGCCGCGTGAGCTGTCGCGTAGTCGGCACGTGCCTCGAAATACGACACATCCGCCACCGGAATGAACGAACGCCGGCCACTGTGCTCAACCTGCAGCCGCTTCACTGTGCGCGCAGCCTCCGCGGGCTTGCGGGCCGCCAGGGCGGCGCCCACCTTGTCGAGCGCCTTCTCGATACGCTCAAGCTCCACAGGCTTCAGCACGTAGTCGACCGCATCGAGCTCGAACGCCTCGGCGGCGTACTCGGAAAACGCCGTCACGAACACAACGACCGGCGGATTCTTCAAATTGCGCAGGGTATCGGCCAGTTTGACCCCACTCGTGCCCGGCATCTGGATATCCAGGAACAGCACATCGGGCCGCAGCGCCAAGATCTTCTCGACCGCCTCGCTGGCGCCGCCCGCTTCCTCGATGACATCTACGCGCGCATCCTGCCCGAGCAGGTACTTGAGCTCCGCCCGGATCGGTGGTTCATCGTCCACCACCAGGGCACTCCATGCTCCCTCCTCCATATACACCCCCTCGGCGCATCGTCGGCGAACAGGCCGGACGCACCCCTGTTGTTGCTTTGTCATACCAGTGTACCGTATGGAGCGGCGAGGTCGCCAACCACGCGCGGTGACGCAGCATGCGGTTGGCGAGGTGACGGAGGACCCGTGCGTGCCTACAAGCTCGCGCACGCTCGCGCGCACCGTGCACGCCCACGCCCCCTGCGCACTCACACCGCGTCCCCGTGGGGTCAGAAAACGAATCGACCCCGTCCCCAGACTGCGTGAGAAAACGAAACGACCCCGTCCCCAAACTGCACCCAAACTGAGCATCGCTTCCCCGCTGGAGCCAAAACAAAACGAATCGACCCCGTCCCCAGACTGAAAAACGAAACGACCCCGTCCCCAAACTGCAGGTCAGTCGCGTGCTGAGGGCAGCGCGGTTGCCTGGGGCTCGTGCGGCTCGCCCAGCAGCTCGACCGTCACGCTCGTGCCGCTGCCCGGCTCGGAGGCCACCTGGATACCGGAACGTTCGCCGAAAAAGAAATGGATGCGCATGAGCACGTTCGAGAGCGCCAAGCCTCCGCCGCGCTTGACGGAGCCGTCGGCCGTCATCGGCACGTCACGCACGCTCGACGGCATGTGCGACACCTCTCCCGCACCGTGCTCCTCTCCCGCACCGCGCCCCTCCTCGGCATCCGCCGGAGAATCGAACAGGTGCGCCAGCGTCTCGGCATCCATGCCCACACCGTCGTCCTCCACCATGATGCGCACGCCGTCGTCCGTGCGGCGCGACGACAGCTCGATCGTCAGCGGCTCGGTCTCGCGCATGGCGTGCTTGATGCAGTTCTCCAGCAGCGGCTGCAGAATAAACGGCGGCACCTGGCAGTCCAGCGTCGCCGGATCGAGATGGGCCTCCAGGCGCAGACGCTCCGCCCCGTAGCGCGCCTGCATGAGGTTGATGTAGCGCATGCCCTGCCCCAGCTCGCTTTCAAGCGAGGTCAGGGCCTCGGAATTCGACAGCGTCTGGCGGTAGTAGTTCGAAAAGTCGATCAGCAGCGACCGCGCCTTCTCGGGCTCGGTGCGCACGAGCGACACGATCGTGCCGATGGTGTTGAACAGAAAGTGCGGGTCCACCTGCGACTGCAGCGCGCGCAGCTCCATGCGGGCGCTCACGTCCTCCTGACGCTCGAGCTCAAAGCTCGCCAGCTGCGTGGAGATGAGGTCCGCAAACCCCGTTGCCAGCGCGATCTGCCGCGCGTCGATGTCGCTGTAGCGCGGATAGTACAGCTCCAGCGTCCCCATGCAGCGGTCGCGCACCACCAGCGGCGCGGCGATGCCGGCACGCAGGCGCGGGAAGAAGCGCGGCTCCGGGTCACTGGGGACATCGCGGGTGAACACGCTCGTCTGCTTGGTGGCGATCACGTGCAGGGTGGTCTCGAGCACAACCGGCTGCCCCACCGGGCAGCGATCGGAATCCTCGCCCCAGCTGGCCACCACCGCCTGGCCGTCGGTAAGGCAGATGGCTGAGGCCAGGGTCTCGGGCAGGATGATGCGGCAGGCGCCCAGGCCCGCCTCGGGCGTGAGGCCGTGCCGGGTGTGGACGAAGATCTGGCTCGCGATACCTAGGGTGCGGTCGGTGGCCGACAGCGAGAAGTCGTCGGGGGTCACGAACACGTAAGCGAAGAAGAAGCACAGGAGCACCAGGCCGGCGATGGTGATGACCGCCGGCACGGGGTTGGCGTTGGCCACGAGTTCAAGCCCCAGCAGGATAAGCAGCATGGGCACGCACAGCATGAGGCCGCGCAGGGCGCCCCGCTGAGCGGTGCGGAAGAACTTCGTTGGATTCTGCCGACTCCATGGCAACTGCATGCGCATGCCACTCCCCTTCCCCGCCACCCGGATGCGCGGACGTCCGGAGCCGTTTTTCCAGCACCGGAACGCGCCTCCGAACAGGCTTGCCTGCCACCCATCTTATCAGGCGAAACGGCCGCGGGACGGACCATCCTCAACCAGCACTCCAAGCCGCGGCGCCGCCCGTGCGGGTCGTTGGACTTTCGCTCAGGCGAAAGGCAGGGGAAGCCGTCCTGTATATATGCAGCCGGCCACGCACGGTGCTCCCGTAAACCGCAAGGTAGCCATGGGCAAATGAATCCGCTCGATTGTACCGGCAACACGCAGGTCCGCGCCCGAAGAAGCCGTCTGCCACCGGGGTCCATCAATGGCAGCCGCCGCCCGGCCGCGTTGGTCCATCATCCCCAAACACGGCCATCTACCTTGTGGTTTATTGTATCTGTCCCTAAACTGGAAACGTTTACAGCCCCGAGGCATGCAAGCGCTGAGTCCGCACCGGCGCCCGCACTCGCCCCGGGCGGTTTTCGCCTATAGCATATCGGAAAGGCTGGGGAAGATGAGAAAACGAATACTGACCTACGTCATGGGCGTACTGGTTGCGCTCAGCGTGTGCATGCTGGGAGGTGTCGGCCGGGCCGCTGCAGCCGAGGCCGAAGCTGCCTCCGGCAACGCCGCCAAGGCATCGGCGGCCGCCACGCTCCAGAAGCAGATCGACGACGCACCCGACGGCGGCACCGTCACGATTACGTCCGACCTCGCGCTCGACGCGACCATCAACATCCCCGCCGGCAAGACCGTCACCGTGACCGACGACGGAAGCGCCCGCACCCTCTCCAGCACTGCCGAGCCCATGTTCCAGGTGGACGGCGCGCTCACCATCGCTGCCACGGCCGACGACCACCTCGTGTTCAAGGGCACCAGCATCCAAGCAGCGCAGCAGGGCTCGATCGCCACGGTGACCGGCTCGCTCGACCTGCGCCACGGCACGCTTACCGGCGGCCCCGTCAAGGCGGGTTTCGAGGGCGTGGTCGTGGTTCGCGGCGGTGACTTCACCATGTCCGGCGGCATCATCGCAGACCAAACGATCGCCGAGCACGCCTCCGTCGCCGCTGCCGCGGTCGTCGTCATGGAAAACGATGCGAACAAGGGCTCGACCTTCAAGCTGAGCGGCGGGACCATCACCAACAACGCAACGCATGTCGCCGTCATCGCATCGCGCTCGAGCGTCATCATGAGTGGCGGAACCATCGACCACAACGCCGGCACCGGCATCCAGGGCGTGTTCTCCTCGAGCGTCACGTTCAGCGGCGGAACGATCTCGAACAACGGCGGGTCGGGCATCTACGTGAACACGAAATCGCGCCTTGAGATGACGGGCGGCACCATCACGGGCAACACCACCGCCGGCTCGGGCGGCGGCATCTCCGCCCAGGACGTCGAGGCCCTCAACATCTACGCCGGCACCATCACCAACAACACCGCCGGGAACTTCGGCGGCGGCATCTACATCGATTCGACCCGCGCACTCGCACACATCGATGGCGCGCTCGTCACCGGCAACACCGCCACCCTCATGGGCGGCGGCCTGTGGTGCTGCCCCACCAGCAAGGCCACGGTCAACGTCACCGACGGCATGGCCGTCTTCGACAACACCGTCTCGGGCAACCCCGGCGCCGGCGAGGACTTCGTGAACCTCGACCAGTCGGCCAGCGAGGGAGCCGTCGTCACGGTCGCGAGCCGCATGCTCGGCGGAGGCCTCACCACCTTCTACCGCGACGGCGGTATCACCTACAATCCCCATGGCTCCGGCTTCTGGGGCAAATGGGACGCCGACCCAGCCGCGCCGCGCTTTGACGCCATGAACCCCGGCGAGCCGGTGCTGGTGGACGGCGTGCGGGTTTCCCGTGCCCTGAAGGCGATGCCATCCGAGGGCGCGAAGGCAGCGGCCCTCGCAGCGGCGACCACGATTATCACCGGCAACACCTCCAAATCTGGCGGCGGCATCGCCACCAACGGCAGCTTCGCCTCCGGTATCAAGGAGGAGTGGGAGCTGACCGTAGACAAGGCGTGGGACGACGCCGTCGAGGCATCCGAGCGTGGGGACGTCCCCGTCTACCTCGTTATTAACGGCGAGCCCCTCGACTACGTGATGCTCACCGCCGACAACGGCTACCACGGCTCGTTCACGGGCCTGCCCGACCCGGCGTCCGTGAAGAGCGTGGCCGTGATGGAGGGCACCGTTGCCGAGGACGGCACCGTGAGCCCCACCGAGCCCACGAACACCTGGAAGATCAGCTATAGCAGCATCGCCACCGATGCCGATGCCAAGAAGATGTCGGCCACGGTCACCAATGCACCCAAGCCCGAGACGGTCTCCATCCCCGTCACCAAGAAGTGGGTCGGCGGCACGGGCGATGCGGTCACCGTCCACCTGCTCGCCGACGGTGTCGACACGGGCAAGACCCTCACGCTCACCCAGGAGGGCAACTGGACCGGCTCGTTCGACGAGCTGCTCAAGAAGCAGGACGACCATAAGATCGTCTACACCGTCGTGGAGGACGCCGTGGAGGGCTACACGTCCAAGGTAACCGGCGATGCGGCCAGCGGCTTCACCGTCACCAACACCAAGAACCCTACGCCGAACAAGCCGCACGATAAGCCGAAGAAGCCGAGCGACAAGCCGAACAAGCCGCAGAGCTCGGCCAAGCTCCCCAAGACCGGCGACACCTCCGGCCTGGCGGGCATCCTTGCCGCCGCGGCCTTCGTGCCCTTGGCAGCGGCCCTGACCTTCCAGCGCACACGCCGTGCTGCTGAGGCCACAGGCAAGCGCTGCGACCGCAACCGCTCGAAGTAACCGCACACAGCCTCGGATGGCCCCCTCCGGGCGCGCCTTCCGCGCAGCCTCCCCCGGAAACCACCCGAGGCCATCAGAGGCAATGCGCCCTCCCGGAAACCATCCGAGGCCATCAGGGCAAAACGTCCTCACCACAAACAATGCGAGGAGCTCCCAACGGAAGCCCCTCGCATTTCTTTTACGGCCTATAAGACAAAAAGCGTGTTCAGATTAGAGGTGTCAACGCAAGTCGATGCCTCTTTTTTTCGCCCACGAGGCAAAGGAGCAGCAGCAGGAAGCCCCGGATGGACTCCCGAAGGACGTTTCTCGAAGCCACAGCGCACGGCCCCGGAGATTCCCGGAGGGCGTTTCGCGAAGCCACAGCGCACGACCCCGGAGATTCCCGGAGGGTGCTTCGCGAAACTACAGCGCACGGCCCCGGAGATTCCCGGAGGGCATTTCGCGAAGCCACGGCGAGCGACCTTGGAGATTCCCGAAGGGTGTTTCGCGAAGCCACACCCGAAGGGAATCTCCAAGGTCACCTCAGACGTTTCGCGAAGCCACACCCGAAGGGAATCTCCAAGGCCGCCCCAAACGTTTCGCGAAGCCACACCCCGAAGGAGACTACCCGGTCACCGAAAACGCATCGACCCCATCACCCAACGGGACCAACCCCTTTTCGCCCGCGAGGTAAAGGAGCAACAGCAGGAAGCCCCGGATGGATTCCCGAAGGGCGTTTCGCGAAGCCACGCCCGAAGGGAACCATCCGGGGCTTCCGGACGGGTTGTTGCCCTTATGCCGAGTACTTGTTGTTCTCCCCAAAGTCCCCGCGTCGACGATCCAGCCATCCTTCATGATGACATCCATGTTCTCAGGCGTCAGATCGTGGATGTTCGCCGTCGGATCGCCGTTGACGATGAGCAGGTCGGCGCACTTGCCCGCCTCGAGAGAGCCGGTCTCGTCCTCGCAGTGGGCCATCTTGGCGCCGTTCAAGGTGGCGCAGGTGATGGTCTCGAGCGGGGAGATGCCGACCTTGTCCACGAAGTCGTACATCTCGTCGATCGTCACGTAGCCGTAGGGCGTCACGAAGGAGAACGAATCCGAGCCGATGGTGAAGATCACGCCGCGCTTGCGGGCCTCGCGCAGGCAATCGTAGTTGCGCTGCAGCTCCTTCTCCACCAGGGTGCCCTCGTACTTGTCGTGAATCTCGGGCACATAGACCGGCGGATAGGTGGAGTACCACGTGGGCAAAAAGCCGATGGTGGGCGTGAAGAACGTGCCCTGCTCGGCCATGAGGTCCATGGTCTTCTCATCGATATCGAAGCCGTGGATCAGCTGCTCGCAACCGAAGCGCACCGAATCGTATGCCGCAGAGTGGGAGTTATAGGAGTGGCTCCACACCGGGATACCCACCATCTTGGCCTCATCGCACACGGCCTTGATCTCCTCGGCGCAATAATGCTGGTCGCGCCCGGAGTCCCAGCGCCAGATGCCGCCGCCGGTTGCCCAGATCTTGATGGCATCGGGGTTCTCGCGCAGGCGACGGCGCACGGCCTTCCGCAGATCCCACGGCCCGTCAACCTGGTCGCCCCACGGATGGGACTCTTGTTCTCCAGCTGGCTGCAGTGATGCGAGTCGCCGTGTCCGGCGGTGCGGCAAAAGCCCAGGCCCGTGGCGTAGATGCGCGGGCCCTTGAACACGCCCTTGTTCACGCAGTCGCGCACCTGGATACCGAAGCGGCCGATCTCGCACACGGTGGTGAGGCCGTGGGTGAGGCAGTCGTAGGCCTGCTTGACGGCCACGGCCTGCTTCTCCAGCAGCGGCTGCATGACCCAATCGGTATCGTCGTCGGTGAGGTTGCCGGAGAAGTGCAGGTGCGTGTCGATCAGGCCGGGCATGACGGTCTTGCCAGCGGCGTCGATGACCTCGTAGCCGCCGTCGGCAGGCACGTCCTCGTGCTTGCCGGCATACTCGATACGCCCATCCTCGCCTATCAGAACCAGCGAGTTCTCCACCGGCTCAGCACCGGTGCCGTCAACGAGCTTGCCGCCGACGATTGCATACTTCTTGCCCATAGTGTTCCTCCTTTGTTGGAACGGTTGAGGTCGCCTTCAGCGACCATGCATACGAACGGATACGCCGTGCGCACTGCTCGCAACAACAGCGAGCAGACGCGCGGGCAGCTCGGCGGGAGGACGCGGACTTGCGGTGCGTCGCAGGCCGCGCGAGGAGAAGGCCGCCCGCCGAGCCGGAGCGCCTTACCGGGCGCGGGCCCTCGTCACGAACATGAGCACCAGGCCCACGGCCAACCAGCCAAGCACGATGCCCCATTCCACCGCATTGAGCGAGGCGGGGCTGAACGGCAGGACGAGCAGGCCGATGATGAGCAGGCCCGCAGCGATGGCCAAGCAGATGCCGAACTTGCCGCCCGGAACCTTGTAGGGGCGCGGCAGGTCGGGCTCGGTGAAGCGCATGCGCAGGCACGCGAGCGCCACCATGGTGCAGGAGAAGATGAACGCGAGCGCCGAGACGTTGGTCAGCGGGATGAGCATGTTCTTGCCCAAAAACGGCCCCACGACGGTAATCACGGCAAGCACCACGCACGCCAGCTTGGGTGCGCCGGAGCGCTCATCCACCTCGGCGAACTTCTCGGGCAGCTGGCCCTTGCGGCCCATGGCGAGCATGATGCGGCTCGTGGCGCCGTAGAAGGAGTTCATCGGGCCCATGGGGCCAAGGGTGGCGATAACCAGCATCGCGATATACAGGATCATGTTGATGTTCTTGAGGCACGCGAGCGCGGGCACCGGCTGCTCAACGAACTCGGCCCACGGCAGAATCGTGCCGAACGAGTAGATGCACACCATGTAGAAGCCGCCCGCCGCAAGCAGCGCAAGCGAGATGATCTTGCCGAACTTGTTCCAGTTCAAGCCCTCGGCGGCCTCCTCGGCCTGCTGCGGGATCGTGTCGAAGCCCGCGTAGAAGAACGGGGTGAGCACGAGCACCGAGACGATGCCGGCAAGCAGGTTGCCGCTCTCGGTTGCCGCCACGCCGCCGCCGGCGCCGGAAACCTGGGAGAACACCGGCATGGCGTTGGACGGCGAGCCGGTGAAGATGGACACGCCCATGGCGAGCAGCATGCCGCACAGCAGGGCCTTGGTGAGGAACGCCTGCAGCTTGGCGGCCGAGCTGGCGCCGCGGAAGTTGAGGTAGATCACGTAGCCGGCGAACGCGAGCGCGATCACCGTGGGGAACAGATACACGTCGGCGCCCAGGATGGTGTAGAGCTTGACGGCGCGCAGCCACCCAAGACCGGGCAGGCCGCCGAACATGTCGGACACCAGCGTGGAGATGGCGATGGCCTCCCACGGGCATAGGATACCGTTGCCGAGCGCCAAGAACCATCCGGTGATGTAGGACGCCGTGCGGCCGAAGGTGCGATCGACATACTCAACGATGCCGCCCGAAACCGGGATGGCAGCCGTGAGCTCGCCGAACACCGCTCCGATGGGCACCAGGGCGATGGCCCCGATGAGGAATGCGATCATGGCGGGAACCGGACCGCCGCCCACGACCATCCAGTCGCCGACCTGCAGCACCCAGCCGGTACCGATGATGGCGCCGAAGCCGATGGTGAAGAAGTTCCACAGCGATAGGGTTTTCTTCATGCCCGTCGACTCAACCGAGGTGGTGGTGTCTGCCATTGCATGCCTCCTTTCTGTGTTGCGGATGCAGCCGCACGCAGCCGCTGGCATCCCCCTCTTGATGCGCCCCGTCCGCGGGGCCCCTTATGGGCAGGATAGGATGGCATGGCGCGAACACCGGTGCAGGATTCGACCGAAGGCGGCGCATAGCAGACGAACGGGCGCGTTTTCCGGACGAACGGTCGATGCGACGGGCCTTCGCAATAAAGCAGAATAGATTAGAATAGAGTTAAATAGTTCAGAATCAATCCTAATAATAAGTGAGTTCGCTCTTTGTCCCCGGCTCAAACAACATATGAAATCGCTCGGGCACTGCGGCAACATGCAGTACCATGAGGGGCATTGACGGCGCGAGAGGAGGCCCCATGGACGACGAACGCCGCACCCCGCGCGGGGTGCGCCTTGCCTCCAGCCGGCCGCGCACACGCGATACCTCGGCCACCGCACATGAGGCGGAGTGGGCCGACGTGCCTTACGATCATGCGCGCGCAGATGGGGGCGGCGGCCATCCTCAACAGCCCCATCGCGCCGCAGCCAACCGTCCGCTCGCGCGCGGCGCAGCGCCCAGCCGCAGCGGTTTTTCGCCTGAGCGCCCGGCGCCCCGGCCGTATGGAGATAGACGCGCCGCGCACGGCGAGGGCGCACGGACCCGGCGCGGACCTCGGCCCAGGCCTGTCTCGCGCAGCGAGCGCACCCGCACCGGAGCGCAGCCGCGCGGACGCACCGGAGCGCGGCCACCCCAAAGCCCCCGCGCGCGTCGGCGGCCCGGCGAGCGCCCCGTACAACGCCGCGGCCTGCCGGTCAGCCCGCGCCTCGTCGCTGTGCTCGCTCTGGTACTTGTTGCCGTATTCGGCGTGCATGCGGCGCTGAGCTCATGGCAGAAGGCCGCCGCGGATGCCGCCCAGCAGGAGCAGGCAAACCGGGAAGCGCAGCAGCAGGCCGCCGAGCGAGTCGACGTCTCCGCGCTGGGCATGACCACCCTCACCGCATCGACCCCGAAAAGCACCTGGCAGCGGGGCACGATGCCGCACCTGTATCAAAGCGACCCGCTGTGGGCGGAGCTGCCCTACGGCGGTGGGACGGTCCGCGCCAACGGCTGCGGGCCCACTTCGCTCGCCATGGTGTACGTCTACCTCACCGGCAAGACCAACCTGGACCCCGGCGCCATGGCGGCGTTTGCCGACGCGCACAACTACGCTCCCACCGGCGCCACTGAATGGGCGTTCATGACCGAAGGCGCGCAGCTGATCGGCCTGCAGTCGAAGGCGATCCCCGTCACGCGCAGCGCGATCACCCAGGCGCTCGAGGCGGGACGGCCGGTCATCTGCACCGTCGAGCCGGGCGACTTCACCAACATCGGGCACTACCTGGTCCTCAAGAGCATCGACGACCGCGGCATGGTCGAGGTGTTCGACCCCAATAGCCCTACGAACAGCGCGCGCCGCTGGGGCATCCAACGAATCATCGACCAAACCGCCAACTGCTGGGCGTTCTGGGTGTAGCCACGGTTTTCGGCGCTGGCTGACGAGGTGGGCAGGCAGGCGACGTGGATCGCCGGGCCGGCGCAACCTGGGAAGCGTCCGCCACCACAGCCCCCCCCGC
>ENA-OQMN01000261-OQMN01000261.1-human-gut-metagenome-genome-assembly--contig:-NODE-261-length-12469-cov-3.255712_pt1 | contig 12469 bp, 11 predicted proteins | sample MGYA00242765_ERZ504861 | MGnify/ENA primary metagenome ERZ504861 (study PRJEB26092, sample SAMD00036417) | human gut metagenome | host: Homo sapiens | study: EMG produced TPA metagenomics assembly of... | reverse complement strand
TAGTGATTGCTGATCGTGGTCGGCGCATTGAACAGCACCGCAAGCAGATACTGCTTCATGTTGCGGATTTCGGTGGTATTGTTCCGCAGGCACTCCATGACAAACTCGATGTGGGAGCTGTCCAGCTACCATCACCGGACTGGTGCTGGGCATCATCGCCGCCGCTACCTCGCTGATTCCCATCGTCAACAACCTGTCGTTCGTGCTCGCCATCCCCGGCATCATCTTCGCCGTCATCGGCCTGGTTGCGTGCCTGCGCGGCAAGCGCGACAACAAGGTCATGGCCATTGCGGCCACCGTTGTGAACGTGGTGGCCATCGCGCTGGTGCTGGGCAGCCAGAGCATGTACAGCGCCGCCATCGACCAGGCGACCAAGGACATGAACGTCCCGGGCAGCGCGGTCTCCTCGGGTTCGGACAGCTCGGATGCTGCAGGCACCGACGAGCAGCCCTACACGGTGACCGACGAGGCGCTCGACTCCTCCAACGAGTACGCCGCCTCCATCACCGGTACGCTCACGAACAACTCCGACCAGGACAAGAGCTACATCCAGGTTGAGTATCGCCTCTACGACGCGAGCGGCGCCCAGATCGGCACCGCGCTGGCCAACACCAACAACCTGAAAGCGGGCGGCTCCTGGAAGTTCGAGGCTCTGTGCACCCAGGCCCCTTCCGAGATCGCATCGTGGGAGCTGGCCGAGGTCAGCGGCTTTTAAGGTAGCGACACCCGCCGATGGGTGCCACATGCCGGTGCGGCAGATGGGCGGAAGGGCAGTTGCCCCGCACGTTTGCATCCTTTTCGCCCGTACCGACAGGGTAGTATGAAATGATAACCGTTCGCAGCCGCCGTCCAGACCTGCGGCTGCGAGGCTTTGAGATGGGAATGTGTGCTCCATGGCCGAACGACTCACCGATGAACTCCTGCAGGAGCTGCTCGATGCCCCGAGCATCGACAGCTATGTTGCCGGCCATGAGTTTTCCGAGCGCACGCTCGCCGACTATCTGCAGAAGCTGCTGCAGGAGAAGCACCTCGAACGCCCGCGCGTGGTGCGCATGGCGGATCTGAACGAGACGTTCGGCTACCAGATCTTCAAGGGGACGCGTCGGCCGAGCCGCAACAAGGTGCTCCAGATCGCCTTCGCGATGGCGCTGACGATCAAGGAGACCGACCGCGCGCTCACCCTTGCCGGCGCGCAGGCGCTGAGCTGCAAGGACCGGCGCGACGCCATCATCATGTTCTGCATCGACCGCGGCTGCTCCCTGCAGAAGGTGAACGAGGAGCTCTACCGATTCGGCGAGGAGACGGTGAGTTAGGTAGAGGCGCCGCGCTGCGTGGGGCGATGGGACGGCGTGCGCTGTTGCAGGCGTTGCCCGCGTTGCAGGTGCGTTGTGATGGCATGCGCTGCTGCAGGTGCTGGCCGCGTTGGCGGGAGCGGCGCGCCGTGATGCATGAGCATGGGGGCGGCACCGCAGGATGCTGCGGGGCAGCGTGTGTTGCTGCAGGGGATCGTTTATCGTCGGCGGAAATGGTGCATCGCGCGATGGTGCGGTCCTTATGGCGCCATCGTGAAATTATTGCGCGCGGTTTCGGCTATGATGAACCCCATGGATGAACATGATGTGACAGATGAGCTCGGGCGGTTTCTCGCGCATCGCGATCGGCAGGATGTCTATCGCGTGGAGCGCGTGCTCAAACGCACGCCGTTCGAGACCACCGAGCTCGTCTACTTTCCGGGTCCTGCTCAATCTGAGCTGGGCCCGTTCGTGCGCAAGCGCATCGCGCTCGATGCGCACGTGGGCGCGTCATACGAGGCGCTGTTCGCGGCGCAGCGCAGCGGCGTTCGCCTGGCGCACGTGCCGCGTATGGTTGAGTGCGCGCGCCTGGGCGACGAGCTGACCGTCGTGCTCGAATACGTGCCGGGTCGCACGCTTGCCGAGACGGTGCGCGCCGAAGGGGGCTCGTTGCAGCTCGCGGCGCGCGTGTTCCCTGCGATCTGCACGGCGGTGGCCGAGTTGCATACGCGCCTGGACCCGCCGCTGATTCATCGCGATTTAAAACCGAGCAACATCGTGCTTGCGGGCAGGGGCCCTGCGACGCCGTGCTGATCGATTTCGGCATCGCACGGCTCTATCGCGCCGGGGCCGAGACGGATACCGCGCATTTCGGGACGCGGGGCTATGCGGCGCCGGAACAGTACGGATTCGTCCAGACCGACGTGCGCACCGATGTGTACGCCCTGGGTGCGGTGCTTGCGTATTGTTGCTGTGGGATCGATCCGACCGGTGCGCTCGACCCCGCGGCCCTGCGCGCACATGGCATGCCCGAGCCCGTGCTGCAGGTGGCGCTGAAGGCCGCGGCGTTCGACCCGTCGGCTCGCTTTGCGAGCACGGCCGAGCTGGCGCGGGCGTCTCAGGCCGCCTGTGCGGAGGCGTTGCAGCTTGCCGCGGCCGCGCCCGAGGTCGACGGCGCGCCGCGGGCTGCTGCAGGGGGTTCTGGCGGCATGCATGATGACGGCGCGCTGCGCGAGGCGCCAACGTCGCCCGCGTCCCAAGGGGACTTAGTGATTCGGGAAGCGGACGCCGCTGCCCGCGTCCCTGCAGGCGCCGACGAGCCGCTGCAAGAACCCGGTGCCGCTCCCACGGGTGCTCACCGCCGCGCCGCGCCCGCCTGGGGCCGGCTGCTCCCGCGCCAGCTGAACCGCATTCCCGCGTGGATCGGCGTGCTGTGGAACGCCGCGGTGCTGATCGTGTTCATCGCGTTCGTGCGCGAGGCGGTGCTCGACATCCTTACGCCGGGGCCGAAGGATGCGGCCTATCCGCTCTGGTTCGTGGCATTCCGCAACGTCGTGGGCATCCTGCCCGGCATCGCTGCCGTGGGCTATCTTCTGCTCGATCGACGTGGGCTGTATCGGCGCGTGCCGGCGCTCGCCGCTGCCGGTTGGCGTCGAGAGCTTGCGGCGTGCGCCATCGCCGTGGTCGCGCCGCTGCTCGCAACGGTGCTGGTGGGACTGTTCCTGTAGGGCGGGACGAGTCGAGTTGCCGCAGCTTTAGATCTTCATCATCTCGCGTGCGGTGTTGTTGAACCAGTTAAACCAGTTGGGCGGGCAGTATTTCTTGGCGCCCTCCACGCTGATCGTGTAGCCGTAGCCGCGAGCCAGGCCGGCAACGTGCGCGTCGATGGCTTCCTCCCAGCTGCTCCAGCTCATCTGGCCCCAGCCCCAGGCGTTGTGCGGCTTGAAGCAGTTGGCGCCCTTGGAGCTCTCGGTATTGGAGATGGCCGGGGACCAGCGCGGATCCACGCCGTATTTCCACGCGGCCTCGGCAAATGTCTTGCCCTGGCCGGCGAGCGGGGAGCCCGCCAGGTAGGCATCGATGCGCTCGGTCCAGGTGGCGACGAAGGTGGCCTGGTCGACGTTCCAGTCAACCGCGCCGGTGTCCACGGCAACCACTGAGCCCGCGTCCTGCCCGCCTTGGACAGCGGCCTGCGCCAGCAGGGCCGCGTCCGCCTTCATCTCGGCCTCGGCCTTTGCCTGGGCGGCATCGCGCTGCTCCTGCGCGGCGGCCAGGGCGTCTGCGGCGGTCTTCTGCTCGCTTTCAGCCTGTGCGCGCGCCACCTCGAGCTCGGCCTTCTCGGTCTCGAGCTGGGCTTGGATGCTGTTCAGCTGCTCGACGGCGTCGAGGTTGGCGTCCTGCACCTGGCCCATGTACTTCATGGTGGTGATGAATTCATCAAGGCTCTGGGTGTTGAGCATGAAGCCCATGAGGGCGTTGGAGCCCTTTTGGTATTTGTAGAGCCCGCGCATGGCCTTGCTGGCCTTGCTCTGCACGGCGGGCAGCTGGGCTTCGAGCGCGGCGATGTTCGCCTCGTTGTCGGCAGCCTGCGCCTGAAGGGCCTCGAGATTCTTCGTTGCCGTTTCCAGATCGGCGGCGGAGGTCTCAACGTGTTTTTGGGTCTCGGTGAGCGTGGCTTCGGTTTGTGTTGTGATTGCTCGTGCCGGGACGGGGAAGAGCACGCCTGCGAAGAGCGTTCCCGCAAGGCCGACGCCTGCGATGAGGCGCGCGCAGCGGCGGGAGACTCCGAAAGCATGCATGGTGGGATGCGTGTCCATAACCATCCTCGTCTGCTATGCCTACCTTTGACGATTGCATCATAGCACCAGCTTCGAGTTCAACTTGAACCTTAGACTATTGTTAAGGTTCAAGTTGAAGGTTGAACCTTGCTCGACCTGCCCGTTTGGCGAGATGTGAAACAGTTTTGAAGTTTCAAGCTCACCTTGAAGGTGAACCTTGTGTGCGAACTCAAGCAGGATGAAGGCGAGCTCCATGCTAGGATACTGATGCATTCAAATGGTCGCGATGGTGGCGCGGAGACGCGCGGGCGAGGTCGCTGAGCGGCATCGCCCAGGGGAATCGGGGTGCAAGTCCCCGGCTATACCAGTAACCGTAACTCGGACGTCCGCGGTAGGGGCGCTGCAGATCGGGCAGCGTGCGCGGGCGAATGACGACAAGTCGGATCGCCTCCCATCCGGTCGCTGCCGCATGCGCGCGCAGCGTACGACCCTGGACAGAAAGGACCGTGCATGTTCGAGTTCGAACGGCGCAAGTGCAACGTAGCGGAAGATGGGGGAGGAGCTGGGCGCGTCGGCGCGCGTCGGCGCCCGCACGTCTCGGCCTGCTTGGGCCTGAGGGTGCGCCGGGCGTTCGTTGCCCTGCTGACGGCGGCGTTGGTGCTCAACGCCGCGCCCACGACGTTGTGGGCTGCCGCGCTTCCTGCAGCTGCGGCAGAAGATGCCGCACAGACCTCCGTGGCCGCTTCGGGCACTGCGGCTCAGGAAGGCACCGCGACAGCAGGCGGGGAATCGGCTGCTGCAACCGACGGCACGACCGATGCGGCAGGCGGTACAATCACCGGTACCCCGGCTGCTGACGAGACCACGTCCGGCCAGGAGGCTGCGACCGGCGACGCCGCCTCTTCTGCAGGGTCGGCGTCGCATCTGCCGATGGCGCAACCGATGCGCGCAGGGATGCGGCGGCTGACGACTCCGATTCTGCGGCGTCTTCGGCCGATGCCGCGTCCGCGTCGCAGGCGGCGGGCACGGCTGCGGATGCGAACGCATCGTCTGCCGAGGATGCCGCCGCAGGCGCGCAGGATGCCCAGACCATCACCGTGACCGCCAAGGTCGTCGGCATCAGCGATTTCGATGACGAGGGTTCTTGCAGCTACCAGGACTGGATTCCGCTGAGCGAGGTCACGGTTCAGACGAGCGAGAACGCCACCGCCTGGGACGTGTTCTCGAAGCTGCTTGATCAGGCGGGCTATACCTACCAGGCGAACGCGCTGGGTCCCACTTCGATCACGGACCCCTCGGGCCGCGAGCTGGACAGCGATTTTACTCCTCCGTATTGGTACTGGTCGTTCTACGTGAACAGCCTCTATGCAAACGAGGGCTGCACCACCTACCGCCTGAAGGACGGCGACAGCATTGAGCTGCGCTACGTGTTCGGAGACATCGTCCCTGAGGACCCGAACGGCTCGGTTGAGGTCGATCCCACCACGCCGCATCCCGATATGGACTCCGATTGGCAGGGCTTCGGCAACGGTGGCGCCGGCTCGGTAACCGATGCGGCAACCCCCACCGAGCAGGGCAAGGCCGCATGGGCCGCGGGTCTGCTGACCGACGACGAGGTCGAGGCGGGGGCGTCCCTGTTCGTGTCCGACCCGATCGTGGCCGGCGGCAAGCTCTATGTGGTTTCCGGTTCTACCTCCTATGGCCCGGCGCCCACCTTTACGCCCACCAGGAGCCTGGCGCGCCTGCAGGTGATCGATCCGGCCACAGGCGCGGTGGAGCGCCAGGTGACGCTCGGCACCACGATGGACGCTACCTGCCGGCCCGTGTACGCACAGGGCATCATCGTGATCCCGCTGTCGGGCGGCTATCTGCAGGCGGTTTCGGCCACCACGCTCAAGACCTTGTGGGTGGTGCCGGCCACCTCGAACGGCCAATCGCTGTGCACGCTGACGGTCGAGGGCGACTACGTGTATGTGGCGGGCCTTGACGGGATCGATGAGTCGAGCCTGGCGAGCTCCGGCTCGGTGGTGCGCTATCGCCTGTCGACCGGCGCGCGTGTGGGCCTGACGACGAACAAGACCGCCGGGTACTATTGGGCCGGTGGCGTGACGCAGGGCGAGTACTACGTGATCGGCGACGATGCCGGCACGGTGCACGTGTTCTCAAGCGACCTGTCGCGCGAGGTGTCCGCACTCGACATCTCGGTAAGCCCCCTGCGCTCCACCTTTGCGGTGTACGGTGGGTTCATCTATGCGGTATCCCGCGATGACGGTGTGCTGCACAAGCTGGCGGTCGACGCGTCGGGCTCGGTGCGTGAGGTTGCCTCGGTGAAGTTCGCTGGCTATTCGACCTCGTCTCCGAGCATCAGCGGCGGCTATGCGTTTGTCGGCGGCGCCACGGGCAGCGGCTGGGGGTCTGCGGGCATCTTGGCGGTGGTCAACCTGTCCACCATGTCGGTGACGGCCACGGTGAGCACGGCCGCCGGCGCTGCGCTGCCGGGCGATGTGAAGAGCGCCCCGCTCGTGGCGACGCGCAACGGGTCGACCTACGTGTACTTCACCTGCAACGGTGCGGCGGGCGACTACCCCAACTACACGTCGGGCGGCGGCATCTACCTGTATCGTCTGGGCGATGCCGAGGCGAGTGTTCTGTTCCAGCCCGGTGAGGGCATGGCGAACTACTGCACGGCCTCGATCGTATGCGATGCGGCGGGCAACCTCTACTACACCAACGACTCCGGCCACCTGTTCAAGGTGACGGCTGCGGCTGGGACGGACGGCGGCGACGGTGGCCAGGACAACGGCGGGCAGGATTCCGGCAACGACGGCTCTTCCAGCAACGGCGGCAGCTCCGATGCGGGTTCGACTGCGGGCGGAAGCGCGAACGCGGGTGCCCAGGCCACGGGCCCGGCTGCGCTGGCGAAGCGCGTCTCGGCGCCCGCTGCGGCGTTTGCTCCGCTTTCCCGCACTGCCGGCGCACAGGGATCGGCATCTGGGGCGACCGGGGACACGGCCGAGCCGACCGCTGCGAGTGCCACTCGCACGCGCAGCTCGGATGCTGCGCGCGCAGACGATGCCGATCTGTCGGCGTCTGCCGAGCGGGCCGGCTTCAACCCCTGGGCGCTGGGCGCCGCGATCGCCGGCGCCGCGGTGCTGATCGCGGCGGCGATCTACCTGGTTGCCACGCGTCGTCGCACGCGGTAGGGGGTTCGCATGGCGAAGGAGAAGCACGGAAGGCGGGTTGGCGCCGCGGGTTCGACCGGCGCTGCGGACCAGGGAGGCGCTGCGGGCCGGGCTGATGCCGTGGGCCAGGTTGGCACCGTGAGTCGAGCCAATGCCGTGGGCGGGGTGGACGCTGTGGACCAGGCGGAGACCATGGGCCGAGCTGATGCCGCGAACCAGACGAATGCCGTGGACCAGAGAAAGGCTGCGGGCCGGGCGGTGGATGTGGACCAGACGGACGCTGCAGACCAGATGGACGTCGCTGGCAAGGCGACGGATATGGGCTGCGGGCTTTCGGCTGCGTCTGACCCTGGGGTCCGGGCAATTCAGGAGGATGGGCGCTCCGTGGGGCAGGTGCCCACCGGGACGGACTGCGGCGCGCAGGCGGCGGGCGACGCCGGACGCGAATCGACGGCGCCTCGCGATACTGCGCCCACCGCACGGCTGACGAGTCCCTACGTGACGTTCGAGGATCCGGCGGCTGCAGATGGCAGCTCGACGGCGCGACCTGCGGCGGCCTCCCGCCGTCGCGGGCGCATCGCGGCGTCCGTGGCCGTCGCCGTGGGGCTTGCCCTCATCGTGTGCTCGCTCGGCTTCATGGCGCCGGGTGCCGATGCTGGCTGGTCGCTCGCCTGGCTGTTCCAAACCACGGCATCCGAGGCCGACGCATCCGGCGCCGGCTCTGCCGCGGGGTCGGCTGCGTCGTCGTCGGGGTCGGGTGCCGCCTCTGATGCGGACGCCAGCCAGCAGGAAGGCGATCAGCAAGCCGCGGGGGCATCGGAAGCGTCGGCTTCCGAGGACGCTGCCGGCGCCGCCTCGTCCGGTGGCTCGGCATCATCCGGCTCGGGTGCGCAGGCGCCCGCCGATGCTTCCGGCGCGGCGGGATCTGCTACCGCCTCGTCCGGCAGCTCCGGGCAGGCATCGGACGGCGCGGCGACAGGGGACTCCTCCTCAGCCCAGCCCGAGCAGCCGCAGCGTCAAACGGTGACCGTATCGGTTGCGGTGAGCTCGGACGCCGCGGGCGGCTCTGTGGCGGCGAGCGGGACCTACACGTTCGACCAGGGGGCTACGGTCTACGATGCCCTGCGGGCGCTGGGGCTCAGCGTCAACGCCCAGTCCTCGCAATACGGCATCTACGTGAGCGCCATCGGCGGCCTGGCCGAAAAGGAGCACGGGGCCACGAGCGGCTGGATGTATACCGTGAACGGCCGGGTGGCCAATGTGGCGTGCAGCGCGTACAAGCTGCATGATGGCGATGCGGTGAGCTGGTATTACGTAACCGGAAACTAGGGTTCGCGTTCCGGCCATCGGCGCACGTAGGGTTCGGATTGTAGCCATCGGCACATCCCGGGTTCGGATTGAGGCCATCGACGCACATAGGGTTCGGCGTTCGTCCATTCAGAGGCAAAAAACCGCCTCAGATGGCCAAACGCCGAACCCTTGTTACACGAATGGACAGTATGCGAACCCGGGATGCACCAACAAGCGGACCCGGGTTCCGCTGACAGGTGACATGCAAGCCGATGCTTAGCTGTTGCGGCCGGCGTCCAGGAACTTACGGCGCGAGAAATAGTTGTACCAGGTCACGAAAAACGTCGAGATGAACTTCATCGCCATGGTGCCGATATTCAAGATGCCAACACCGATGAACATGTAGAGGTCGTTCAAGCCCAAGCCGACCGCGGAGAGGACCGCGAAGATGGTGAACTCGCGTTTGCGGCTCAGGTCGTCTCGGCGCGTGAACACGTACTTCATGCTGAGCAGATAGTTCACCACGATGGAGGCCGCAAACGAGACGGTGGTCGCCAGCAGGTAGTTCATCTGGGCGGCATGAAGCAGCCAGGCAAGCAGGGCGTACTCGACCGCTAGAGATGCGAGGCCCACGATGGCGAATCGCATGAACTGCTGAGTTGTAGGGGAGCCGGCTGCTGCGCGCACCGTATCACTTCCGACCTTGCGAATGGGTAACCTGTCTGCACCGGAGTGCCATATCATTTCAGTATACGAAAAACACCGCAGAAACGTAAGCTCTTTGTTCGGGTACCGTGTAGCGCACGTGAATCTGGGTCCGTGACATGCCCGAAATGCTCATCGTTTCCTGCCGCCCGTCGTCCGCTACCCGTCGTGTCTGCCGTACGGTCGCTGTCTTCCGCATCACGCGCGGTGGCCCCCGTCGCCCGCTTCGCCCGTTCGCCTTACGCGTGCTCTGCCGTCCCGCCGTCGAGCAGCAGCTTGCGCGAGATGAAGTTGTAGACCATCACCAGGGCCGTGGCGCAGATTTTGGCGATGTTCGCCTCCAGGGCAAGCCCGCGGTTGAGCGCCAGCACGATGCCGTCATTCAGCAGCAGGCCAATCACGGATAGGATGACGAAGATGGCGAACTCCCGTCGCTTGCTCATGCCGTCTCGATGGCTGAAGACGTACTTCATGCTGGCCACGTAGTTGAAGATGACCGACACCACGAAGCCCGCGGTATTGCTGGCGAGGATGTTGACGTTGCAGCCGTAGTGCAGCAGGTTCATGATGCCGAAATCGATCACGGTGGCGATGATGCCCACGATGCCGAATCCGGCGATCTGGCCAAGTAGCTTCTTCATGAGGAACCTCCTGTCTGCGCACGCCGGAGCGTACGGGCGGTCTGCCGCAGCGGCGTCGGTACCGCATTGTACCGAACGGGCGGTCTGCCACAGCGGCGTCGGTACCGCATTGTACCGAACGGGCGGCCGCCTCCCTGCGCATCTTGCGACAAGTGGATATTCTCCTCATAGCCGCTGAGTCCTATGGTACATTGCATGTATTTGCACGGCTGCGTTATACCACATGAACTGAGGAGCACCGTATGTGCGATTACATCCTGACAAGCGAGTCGACCGCCGATTACCCCCGCGCGTTTTTCGAGGAGCGCCATATTCCCTTCGCGAGCTTCCACTACGAGCTCGATGGGGCCGCCGGCTTGGACGACCTGTACCAATCGGTGTCCAGCGAGGCGTTTTTCTCCGCGCTCAAAGATGGCGGCCGTTCCACGACGTCGCAGCCGAGCGCCGGTGAGTACGCAAGCCTGTGGCGCCCCCATCTCAAGCAGGGTCTCGATGTGGTGCACCTGACGCTCTCCTCCGGGATCTCGGGTGCGTTCAACTCCGCCTCCGTTGCCGCCGAGCAGCTTGCGTCCGAGTTTCCCGAGCGCACGATCCATGTGGTCGATTCGCTGGCGGCAAGCTCTGGCTTCGGCCTGCTGCTCGAGCAGATGGCCGACCGTCGCGATGCCGGGATGTCCGCGGCCGACCTGGCCGACTGGGCGCGCGATCACCGCCTCGAGGTCAATCACTGGTTCTTCGTTTCCGACTTGGATTGCCTGAAGCGCGGCGGGCGCGTTTCGGCGGCGAGCGCGGTGATCGCCACGGCGCTCAAGATCTGCCCGGTTCTTGACGTGGATTTCGAGGGGCACCTGATCCCGCGCACGAAGATCCGCACCGCGCGCAAGGCCGTCCGCGAGCTGGCGCGCGTGTTCGCCGAGCGCGTGGAAGGCGGCGCGGCCACCACGGGTCCGTGCGCGATCTCACATTCCCACTGCCGTGAGGAGGCAGAACAGCTTGCCGAGATGATCGGTGCGTTCGCGCCGGCGCTCGCCGGCAAGGTGGCGATCTACGACATCGGTACCGTGATCGGTTCGCACACGGGTCCGGGAACCGTGGCCCTCTTCTTCATGGGCCAGCGCCGCAGCGCGTAGGCGAGGCGCGCCGGCTGCGGGTGCGGGCTCGGTTGCGCGTACGGGCGCGTCCGCAGCCGGGTTTCTCGCCAGCGGTCCGTCGGGGTCCGCGGGTGCGAAACCCAGGCCAGCCGCGTACCCCACGCCGTCCGTCCGGAGGGCGCCCGGAGCGGTGTCGCACCCCGCGTCTCCCGCCTGGAGCAGTGCCATATCCCAAACCGTCCGCCCGGAGCGGCGCCGTACCCTGGGCCGTCCTCCCGGCGGGCATCCCCGTGCGCCCTGTGCTCGAGGTGTCCGCCGGGCGTCGCTGCTATTTCCGCCCGCGGAAGAACGACAGCGGCGGGAACCCGCCCCGCCCCCGGTGACGGCGGCGCGTGGTGGCCCGGGCGATGAGCTCATCGGGGATCGGCACGTCGGCGCGCGCGCTCTCGAGCGGGTTGACGTCGGCGGCGGCCACCGGGTCCATGATGGGAGCGGTGGGCTTGACTTCGGCTTCCCGATAGCGGCGCATCATGTCGGCCTGGAGCTGCTGGGCTGAAGGCGGTGTCCAGATCACGGCGTTCGCGCCGGCCTGCACCGTCTCGCGCACCGACAGCGAGCTGCGGCCACCCGAGGCGATCAGCGGCAGGTTCGGATAGTGCTCGCGCAGCTCGCGTAGGACCGCGGGCGTGTCCTTGCCGGCGGCCACGTTCAAGATCTTCGCCCCGGCGCGCACCTTGGCGTGCGCCACCGCATCGCAGCGCACGACGGTGGCGATGACGGGAATGTCCACGAGGCTGCAGATCTGCTCGATCATCTCGGGCGGCGCCGGCGAGTTCACCACCACGCCGGCAGCTCCCTGCATCTCGGAAACGGCCGCCAGCTGCACGGCGCGCTTGCCGGTGGTCGTGCCGCCGCCCACGCCCACGAACACCGGGGCCTCGGAGGCGGTGAGCAGGGCCTGCGTGATGGCGGGTTGCGCAGTGAAGGGGTAGACGGCGAAGATCGCGTCGGCGTTGGAGTTGCGGATCACCGCGACATCGGTGGTGTAGAGCAGCGATTTGATGCGACGCCCGAACAGCGTGAAGCCGCCGCACTCGTCCAGCTCGTCGGGCACGCGCAGCGGCGCCTTGCGCAGGCGGCCCTCAACCGGCGAGGGCTCCATGGGCAGGATGCCGCCGGGAGTGACCGCCATAGGTCCCTCGGCGAACTCGTCGGCGAGCTCGACCTCGGAGAAGTCGATGGATGCCTCGATCTGCTCGGGGACCTCGGCGTCGACGGCGAGCGCCGCCGGGCTCCCGTCGTCGCCGTCGAGGGCGGCGGGTTCGATGTCGTCGTCGGCCTCGGCGCGTTCGATGGCCGGGATCGACCCGGTGGCGGAGGGCGAGGGCGCCGACGTGCCGACTGTGCCGGCGGGCGGCACAGCGGCGTTCGGCCGCGGGTCGGGCACGGATGCGGAGCGGTTGATGTCGGCGCCGCCGACGGCGGGGCGGG
>ENA-OQMN01000260-OQMN01000260.1-human-gut-metagenome-genome-assembly--contig:-NODE-260-length-12566-cov-3.417638_pt1 | contig 12566 bp, 16 predicted proteins | sample MGYA00242765_ERZ504861 | MGnify/ENA primary metagenome ERZ504861 (study PRJEB26092, sample SAMD00036417) | human gut metagenome | host: Homo sapiens | study: EMG produced TPA metagenomics assembly of... | reverse complement strand
ATTCAGGGTCAGCTGCCTTAACGCCTTTGCCCTTGGATGTTTCCTGGAATCACAGTCAGGGAATGTGTCCGCTTCCTCATAAGCCTTATTGACAGCCTTCAGTCTCAGGGAACCGCCTGCATTTTCAAAAAACAGCCTCTTACCTGCCTCCGGATCGGAATCCACGTTCCAGAACCTGTCCTTAATCTCTGCCTGAAGCTTCCCGTCAAATAATAAACCCTGTGGGTAATCCTTAATATTCATCTCTGTGCTCCTCCTGGTTTGAGCTATATTTTATCTGCTTACTTATTCTCTTAATCAAACACTACTTTTCCTTCATCAAAAATCACCTTGCCGTCCACTTCAATGGTCGGGTCCTTGAACATCATGTCGATGTGAAGCAGGCAGTCCTGGTTATCCGTCTCATTGTTGCCCAGCGCCACATGTACATAACCCATGCAGCCCTCATCCTCCAGCATCCTTCCGCAGAGACTTGCATCCGGGTTAAGTCCCACGCCGATTTCGCCGATGCGGTAAATCCTCGGGTCATAAATCTCCTTAAGGACCTTCTCAAACTTCCTGGCTTCCTCACCGCCCTCAATCTTTGTGACAAAGCTGTTCTCAATATATAAGGTAATGGGTTCCTTTAAAAGCCCCATGGCCGGATGGGTGATGCTGCCGTCAATCACCACCTTGCCGTGGGCAGTGCCGGGAATGGCGCCGGTTGCACATTCGATGTCCGGCGGTGAACAGGTCTGGCCCTTCTCATGGCTCATCCCGTACTGCGGGAATATCTTGTGCCCCTTGATGCTGCAGTAGTAGTCCGTTCCCAGGGCAGAAGTGATGTGTACCTGGATCGTTGAAGTAGGCCGGCACGGTGATGACGGCCTCGGTGATGGTCTCGCCCAGGTACTTCTCGGCGTCGGCCTTCATCTTGGAAAGCGTCATGGCCGAGATCTGCTCGGGCTGAACTCTCGCGTCGATCACGACAACGCAACGGCCGTTGCTGCCCTCCTTGACCTCGTAGGGAACCGTCTTGATCTCCTCGGAGACCTCGGAGAACTTGCGGCCCATGAAGCGCTTGATGGAGAAGACGGTGTCTGGGTGTGACCGCTGGTCTGGCAGCCTTGCCCACGATGCGGTCGCCCTCGGCGCGGAAGCCGACGACCGACGGGGTGGTGCGGTCGCCCTCGGCGTTCACGATCGTGGTGGGGGTGCCGCCCTCGAGCACGGCCATGGCGGAGTTGGTGGTACCCAGGTCGATACCGAGAATCTTGCCCATAGTGGAGTCCCTTCTGATTGGGGTGCCCGCTCGCCGTTGCGCGAGGCGGGCGGCGTCGGTGCTTTTCGTTCAGGAAGTACTATATCCTCTTATGGCGCGTGGTATACAAAATCTAAGTCAATTCATATAAGATTTCTTGTTCTCCACGACAGCAAGGTGGTGCGAGGCGGCAAGGGCACGCCACGCTGCGGTCCTTCGATGGGTATTCGAGCGATTTTTGGCACATCGGGGAACTCAAGATGGCGCTCGGTGCGCCGATCGTCCTTAAGGTGTCCATCGAGATGCAAGGGAGACCGCATCACACGCGGCTGCGCCCCGTAGCCTCTGCGAGCACGAAACCTGCAACCTCCCGCACGCTCGCCCGCACTTACACCTCTTCCAGCAGCCAATCTATAACGTTCGCGACCGTAATGCCGTCGCTTGTGGTCCCCAGCCCCACGCGGTCGAGCGCGAACACCGCCGTGGGAAACGAATTTCCCACGGCTCGGAGCGGGCTCAGCTCGCGCTCGCGCGTCACCTCGTTGAGGATGCTCTCGCTCACCTGAACGTACAGCCGCTCCGGGCCGCGCCGCGCCACAACGTCGACCTCTCCAGCGCGCAACGATCCGACAGTAAGCGTATACCCCTACGCACCAGCTCTCCGTGCACCGGCGCCTCAAGTTGAAAAGCGGTGTTCTCCCCCGCCGCCGAGCCACATCGCTCAGGATCACGGTGTCCTGGATCGCCGAGTGCTCACGCACGACCTGCTCGTCGTCACGCTCGCGCAAGGCAAAGTTTCAGGTATATCTGAGACTTCTTCGACCAACGCAAGCGCCGTCGACACGGCACCGCGGTGACCCCCTGCCTGTACCCGGCCATGGGCGTGCCGCGCGGCAAACCGGCAGCGACCCCATCCGCCTCTTTGGCACCGCAGGCCACCGACTTCGTGCGGTGGGTTCTTCGACAAAGAGCACGTCAGGTTACCTGTGGCTGACTCGGCGAACGGTAGTAAAAAGCCGTTCGAAGGTCTTGCATTGCCGGCATGGCGTGGTATTTTGAATCCCGTAAAGACCCGCTGCCTTCTTCGCCTGTGGCATCGGGCGCAACAGAGGAGGATTATCATGGCACATCCCGTTATCGAGGCTGACGAGTGCATCGCCTGCGGCGTCTGCGTTGACGCTTGCCCGGCCGGCGTGCTCGAGGTGACCGACGTCGCCACCGTGACCGACGAGGACTCCTGCGTGGCCTGCGGCGCCTGCCAGGACGCCTGCCCCGCCGGCGCCATCACCGAGATCGTCGAGGAGTAGCGAGCCGGCCTTTCGCCCGCGCTTTCACTTGCGACGCCCAGAGGCCTTCGGCATTGCGCCGGAGGCCTCTTTTGCTATCGAAGGGCTGTTGGCTGCATGCGGCCTGTCTGCCCCGCCCATGATTTCCAGCGCAGCCGATGCCAGATGGACACCGCCGCTGAACTATGCCGCTGTCGGCTTGTGTGCCGGCGGTGTCCCGGGCACTGTCGGCGGGGTGCGGGCGGTGTCCCGGGCACTGTCCGGGCTGCGCAGATAGCGCTTCGGGCTATGCGCGGGTGGTGTCCCGGCACCTCCGTCCAAGCACGGGCGACATGCGTGCTGCTGCCAGCCGTGTGCGACTGCCGGCTGTGTGTGGATGGTGTCCGGGCACTGTCGGCGGGGTGCGGGCGGTGTCCGGGCACTGTCAGCTATGTACGACTGTCAGCTGTGCACGATTTGGCAGCGTTATCAGGCTGATCTGATACATCGTTCAAGTTTCTTTGGTCTATCTACCTTTGAAAATGCGAACTTTATATCCGAGTTTCTGCATGAGCCCGTGCATAGCTGACAGTCGTACACAGCTGACAGTCGTACATAGCTGACAGTCGTACACAGCTGACAGTAGCATGACGAGTCCCGCGCGCTCGGATGGCGGCATAGCGGGGCCGAACTCACGGCCAACAACGGCACAGGGCCAGAAGCGTCGGCATCAAGAGCCGCCCCACGGTGTCCGTAGCAGCATGGCGGGCCCACGCGCGCATATCTGACAGCGCCCGAATGTCGTTTAAACACCACCAACAGCAGCCCGGTGCCCCGGTACGAACATAGTCGGCACCTCGCACCAGCCGGCGCTCACACACGGCAATCGGCGACCGCTCGCAACCTACGCGCAAATCAACAGTGCCAAGCAGAGACGCGCATCGCACCCGATGTGCGCTTTCCGTGCTGCCCCTCGCAGGGCCGATGTCCGCTACGATGCCGCCGTCAGGCCCCTGGGGCAGGAGCAACCAACAACGGCTTTACGCCAACCCTCCAGACAGCACGCCGCTCCTCAACCCCCTACAATTCAAAGCGATAGCGACTCCCAACGTAATACTGGCGGCCAATGCACACCGGTTGATCGTTTCGATCGTTAAAGCAGACGTTGAGAAACAAAAGTGGATCGCCCTGCGCAATTGACAGACGAGACGCCTGCTCCGAAGTCGCACGCACCGCCTCAACCGTTCTCGTCGGCGTTCGCTCCGGCCGGCTTCCTCCCACCTCGGCGATCTTGTCGAAAATCGACGCGTTCTCAAGATCGTCGGTCAGCAGACGCTCATACCCGTCATAGGGCAGAAAGATGTTCTCCTCAAAAATCGGTTGTTCATCGGCCGTTCGAATCCTCTGAATATACAGCAGAAGAGATCCTTGCGGGATGCCGAAAAACTTCAACTCCTCCGCACGCGCGGGCACGATGAGTCGATTCACCACGTGCGCCCCCGGCTCAACGCCATTGTCACGGCATACATAGGTAAACGCTGCGCGCAATGGCGTCTTGGAACAGGCGGCGACTCGACATGCGGCGTGCTCACAAATCGTGCCGCGCCCCTGCTGCTTGACAGATAACCTTCCGAACACAGCTCTTCAACTGCACGACGGACTGTAATGCGACTCACACCGTACTTCGTCGCCAGCTCCGGCTCAGAGGGGATGCGCTCCTTAGGTGCATACTACCCCCGCATCAATAGCCCCTTTGATTTCTTCAAAAATCTGTTGGTAGAGCGGGGCAGAGCTGTTCTTAACCATACTAAATCCAGTCTAATACGAATCATCTATAACGTCATAGTATCATGCAACGCCCCATAGATAGAGCCGCAAGGAGGAACGTAGTCCAGCCCTGCGGCCCAGTGCAATCGGACGCGGCGCTACGCCCAACCTTATACCCGTCAGCTCGTTAGTAGGTCAGCTTCCACATGTAGCGGCGCTTGGTCAGAGGATGCTGCCGCACCGCCGCCAGCTGATTGCCGTACTCGCGCATGACCGCCAAGTGCAGGAACGGGTTGAAATACGTCACCACGCGAGCCGGAACAACAGATGCCAGTCCGTAGTCCTTGGCATCAATCAAGGCGACCTTCGCCCCCATGCGCTCCAAGAACGTCAGTGCACGTGAGTCCATAGGACGGGTCGCGCCATCGGACATAAAGAACACGTAGGGCTTACCGGGGGTTGTCACCTCGAAAGGCCCGTGGAAGTACTCACCCACGTTGTAGGACGCGGCATCGATCCACTGCATCTCGGTGAACAGAAACGCCGCATGCGAGTACGCCATCTTCTCCGACGCTCCCGAAGCGAGGAAGTAGATCATCGTGTCGTCTTTGAACTCCTGAGCAAACTGCTCGGCGGCTCCCTTCGCCTGACGAGCCGACGCTTCGCATAGATCGAATACGCCGGTCAGCCCCGCAAGCATGTCGTCATACAAATCGGTACCCTCGGATTGCTGCAGAATCTCCACCGCGAGCGCCAAGGCATAACCGGGCTTCTCGCACTTTGCCGCATAGTTTGCGTCAAACCCATGGACAATCACGTGGTCGACGCCCTCGGTAAGCGGGGAGCCCGCCTCCTTTGTCAAGGCGACAACAGGTGCGCCATGATCTTTGGCGGTTTTATTTGCCGCAACCGTTTCGGGAGTTCCGCCACCAAGCGAACAGGTAATCACAAACGTATGCTCGTTGAGCCATTGAGGGGTATCGTAGTTGAACTCATTCGCGGTGAAAAGCTGCACGTTCAGCTTGTCGGTATTGTTCGCCAGAAAATACTTCGCCGGGTACAAGTCGGACATGGAAGCGCCACAGCCAACGAACGCAACACTGTTGATCGAATGGCTGGACAGAACATCTGCAACGATCTTCTTGGGGAGACTAAGGTCAATCTCGTACATTTCAGATTCCTTTCAATGTTTGCGCGCACCGGCCTAATCGGCACGCAGATATCAACGTGGGTGCTGACCGAACTCAAGCAACCCGCCGCGAACCAATGGCGAGGCGGACAGCGGCAGACCTGCCAACACGCCCATAGCCACACGAGCGCCTAGCCGGCCAAAGCCAGCCCTTTACGCCAGAATGCCCAGAGCGGACAACGCAACACCGCCCACAATCGCGATACCGAGCAGCCATCCGGTATTAACGCCCTTCTTGATAAGCCAATACATGACGCCCGTAAGTGCGAGCGGAATCATATTCGGCATGATGGAGTCGAGGATGTCCTGAATGACAAGCGTTCCATCGGAAAACGTGGCGGGTGTTGTCGCTCCGATCAACGTAGCAACCATACCGCGACCGCCATAAGGCCTACGATGCCGCACACATACATGACCTTGTCCATCGTGTTGCCGCCCTGGAGCTTTCCAAGGTACTCGCGACCGCCCTGATATCCCAGCTTTGCCGCAAACCAGGTGATGAGAACCGAGGGGATGATGGAGATAACCATGGCCAATATCGGACCTGCAATCGAGCCCTGCTGGGCAAGCTGGACACCGAGACCGAAGGCGATCACGCGGATCGTGCCCTGGAAAAATGAATCCCCGATACCGGACAGAGGGCCCATGAGAGAGGTTTTGACCGCATTGATCGAATCGGGATTCAAGCTAGTGCGGTCTTTGGCATACTGTTCCTCCATGGAAGCGGAGAGACCGAGAACGAAAGCGCTTGTCTGCGGTGTGCAGTTATAGAAAGCCATGTGGCGGCGATACGCTTCCTTTTTCGCCTCGAGCTGCTCAGGATCGCTTTCATCCGGATATAAGCGATCGAGCGTAGGAGCCATACCGTATAAGAACCCCATATTCATCTGACGCTCATAGTTCCATGAGTCCTGAATCGCCCACGAGCGCCAAAAGAACTGCCAGATTTTCTTTCGGAGCGGAATATCGACAGCCACATCACGCGTCATGACAGGCCCCTTTCTGTTCATCGTCTTCAAGCGGATCGTATTCGGCGACCGCGCCAACTGCGGCGGGTCCGGAACCTCCCGCGTATTTCACGCTTACGAGGATGAGCGCCAGAATGACACCGAACATGGAAACCGCGATTACGGACAGACCCAGATATGAGGCGAGCAGGAATCCCAGGAAAAGAAAGACCGCCATACCCTTATTGAGCATCATGGAAAGCAACAGGGCCAATCCGTATGCAGTCAACACCTTAGAGGCCACGTTGAGCCCATTGGTGACCCACGCCGGCATCATGTCGACGACCGCCTGGACAGCATCGGTCCCCATGTAGACAGCAGCGAAAATGGGAATGAAATACATCAGTGAATACAGAATGGTGCCTACAACGATATGCATCGAGCGTGCCTTCTTGAATTGACCGGCCTCGATTGCCGAGTCTGCCACGTGGGTCAAACCCGCAATGACCGAACGGAAGGCGATGCCGAGCAACTGCCCAAGCACGGCGACCGGAATGGCAATCGTCATTGCCGTCTCAGCCGAGGCCCCCGTCAGGCAGGCGAAGGCAGCGGCGACGATGCCACCGAGCACCAGGTCTGGAGGCGTTGCCGCTCCAACTTGCACAAGGCCCATGCTCACCAACTCGACAGCGGCGCCAACGGCCAATCCGGTGGGCACATCACCAAGCACGAGGCCAACAAGCGTCGCGCCAATAAGCGGCTGCTCGAAATTCAATCGGCCAAGCAAGCGTGAATCCAACATGCAGAACACGCCAACCAGGCCAACTAGAAACGCGCTGACCATTGTGTCCATCTTCTTCTCCCTTCCATGGGTTCCTATGTATTTCCGCACCTCTATCGATGCGAAGCTGTCACTTGCTCACAGAACTACAGCGACGCAATTGCGGTGCGCGGCTGCGTAGGTGTCTGCTGCTCGTATATCTTGATGCCGAGGTCGAGAATCCTCTGCGCACATACCCGCTCAGCAGCGTCGAGGAATACCGAGCTGTCCTTTCCCCGACCGCCTGAGCGCCTTCATGGTTGGCGGCTGCACCGAAGTTAACCTCAGGAACGTGATACGAAGTAAGGAACTCAAGCATTTCCCGAACGTTACCGAACACAAACATGACGTTCTCGCCCAGAGTATTGAGCTTGTCCATCTTCGACAGCGCCTTCTCGACGGTATAGACATTCAGATACACGCCGGCCGGCTTCGCAAGCCGCAGGGCGCCCTTCTTGATTTCGTCGTGCGCCGCCTCGCTATCGACCACGATGATCCGCTGTGCCGCCACGCTGTTCACCCAAGAAAAGACGACCTGACCATGTAACAGGCGATAGTCAAGACGAACAAGAACGATGTTCGCCTTTCCGCCCTTGCCCTTGCCCATGCCCCTTTGCTCTCGCACGGCTGCCGTTTTCGCAGCTGCACCCTCAATAGCCCCGCAATCAACCAAGCCCGCCCGGCTCTCTCGCACAACCGTGCTCAATTCGCTTGGAGAAAGCGGGGTAGAGGCAACGGCAAGCGCGAGGACAAGCGGCATGTTCATGCCGCTAATCACGGTGCAGCTTCCGCGCCGATGCATGAGCTCAACCGCCGCATTGTTGACTGAACTGCCAAGCATGTCGGTACAGATGTAGACCGCGTCATCGCTGTCGAACGAATCAAGCAGACGTTCGAACTCACGGGTCACAGGCTCCATATCGTCGCGCGCAAGTGACACCACATGCACGTTGGGCACATCGCCGAGAACCATCGACAGCGTGTCGCGCGCTCCCTCGGCCAGCCCTCCATGCGATGCCAGGATGATTTGATTCATCACTCCTCCTTAGGTCGTTATTGTCATTATAGATGTCTTATACATCTTGTCTATAACGTTTGAAAAAGAGGGGTGGTTTTGCCTGAGACGAACCGCTCGCCGGCAAATACATGCCGTTCACGGAAGAGAATGCTTCCGCGCTGTCGAACAGAGAGAGGGGGCCGCAGCGCCATGCGCCATCAAGCTTTGGGCAAACGCATATGTTTGCCCAAAGCAGCATCAGGTATGTGCGGTTGTCAGATATGTACGATTGTCAGCCGCGGGCGGACGGCGCGCGCTGGCACCGTCAACCATGCACGGGCTGCGAGCGTGTTGTGATCGGCTGCGTCCAGATGACGTTGAGCGCTGCCAGCCGTGTGCGACCGTCGGCGAGGTGCGGGCGGTGTCCCGGTACCGCCGTCCAATCACGGGCGACATGCGTGCTGCTGCCAGCCGCGTGTGACTGTCAGCTGTGCGCGGGCGGCGTCCCGGGCACTGTCAGCTATGTACGACTGTCAGCTATGTACGACTGTCAGCTGTGCACGATTTGGCAGCGTTATCAGGCCGAGCTGATACATCGTCCGAATCTCTTTGGTCTATCTACCTTTGAGAATGCGGACGGGATATCCGAATTTCTGCATGCGATCGTACATAGCTGACAGTCGTACACAGCTGACAGTAGCATGACGAGTCCCGCACGCATGTCTGACAGCGCCCGGGTGCCACATGCATCCGCCGTGCCCGGCGTCCACCACACCACCATCTGCCGCCGCCCACGCATGGCTGGCGGCGACGTTACGAATCCATGCACAGAGTTGGCAGCCCGCAAATCGCCGACGTACCCGGCATCCATCGCCGCCGGAGTCCGTCGCACCTGGCGTCCACAGCGTGCGATGCCCGCAGTGCCCGCCGCCCCCGCAGCATCCGGCACCCGGCGTCCACAGCGTGCGATGCCCGCAGTGCCTGCCGCCCCCGCAGCATCCGGCACCCGGCGCCCGATGCCCGCCGCTCCCGCCGTGCCCGGCACACCGCGCAACGTTACCGGAAGCCGTCCTTTTCGTATGGCAGCACCTCGGCCAAAAAGCCCCGGGCGGCGAGCGCCTGCTCGATCTCGTCGAGCGCCTCCTCGCTGTCGGCCGCCACCCGATGGAAATGGTAGCCGCTGGTCACCGTCATGAGCGGCGTGCTTTTGCCGCTCTGAATATCTTCCAGGTAGTGCGCGATGTCCCGGCGGCTGCGGATGTCCAAATCGGCGGTGATCTTCCCGTAAGCCCGGTGGTTCACCATCACGTTGAGGACCGCGCCGCCCAAGTCGACAATCGTCGTAAGCTCTTCCTCCAGCTCCTCCACCGTATGGCGAACCTTGAGCAGGCGCGTGGGTACCGTAGGCTCCGCACCGCGCTCGCGCAAAACGTAGCCACGGTTGGTGGCGACGATGTCGCGTCCGTCGGCCCGCAGCAGGGCGATATCCTGCACGATGACCTGACGACTCACCCCGAGCCGCCGCGCCAGCTCCGTACCGGAAACCGGCATCGACGCCCCGCGCAGCTGCTCGAGCAGCCCCACCCTACGTTCGTGCCCCGTCATCGGCATGGCCCCATCGCCCCTTTCTCATCCTGCATCTCCGGCGCCGCGGCGCCGTACATCAGTCCTTACAACCAACCGGCAGCGCCGCATCCGCTCGCACGGCCGCAGCGATACCGCGAGTCCGTCCGCACAGCAACCCAGCACGCGGCCTTCGCAAACGCGGACAGCCGCAACAAGCTCCGCATGCCCAGTCGAGACGACCCGAGCAGCCACCCCCAGGCCGACCGTCAACGGCCAGCCTGAGCACTCACCTCGGGCAACCACCTCGAGCAGCCGTCCAGCGCCGCAGCGCTGTGCAGCCGCCTCATGCGGCGGCCCGCTCGCCTCGCCCATCCTACAACAGCCGCAGGTGCTTCAACGACAGGTCGAGAATCGGGGCCGAATGCGTCAGCGCGCCGGACGACACATAGTCGACGCCCAGATCGACCAGCTCGCGCACGCGCGCGGCGTCCACGTTGCCCGACACCTCCACCTTTGCGCGCCCCGCGACCAGCTCGACCGCCTCCGCCATCTGCGCATGCTCCATGTTGTCCAGCATGATGATATCGGCACCGGCCTGCAGCGCCTCGCGCACCATGTCCAGGCTCTCGCACTCGACCTCGACCGTGCACACGAACGGTGCATGCGCCCGCGCCGCTGCCACCGCGCGCGCCACGCCGCCGGCAGCATCGATATGGTTGCCTTGAGCATCACCGCTTGCGACAGGTTGTACCGATGGTTCCCGCCGCCGCCCGCCACCACGGCGGCCTTCTCGAACAGGCGCAGGCCCGGCGTTGCTTGCGCGTGTCCACCAGCTGGATCCCGGTGCCCTCGAGCAGGCGCACCATGCTCCGCGTATACGTGGCGATGCCGCTCATCCGCTGCAGGAAGTTGAGCGCCACCCGCTCGCCCGAAAGCAGCACGCGGGCGTCGCCGTGCACATGCCCCAGCAGCTGCCCGCAGCTCACCTCGTCGCCGTCGGCAACGAGCGCCTCGAACCGCGTGGATGCATCAAGCAGACAAAACGTGCGCTCGAACACGTCGAGACCGGCAATCGTGCCCGGCGCCTTGGCGATCAGCTGCACCGTGGCCGCACGCGCCTCGGGACACACCGCCTCGCACGACAGATCGCCCGCGTTCATGTCCTCGCGCAGGGCCGCCCGAATAATATCGTCGCCCATAAGGCTCATCGTGATGGGATTCATACCGCTTCCCCTCCGTCCATGCCGCCGCAGGCACGCACCAACGTATCGATTCCCAGCTCCGGCGCCCCCAGCCGCCGATGGCTCCCGTCGAGCGCCGGGGTCCCCACCGGCTCGACCGGCAGGCTCTCCCCCGTCGCCATGCGCCAAGCTGCACGGCGCGCGAACACGAGCGCCTCGAGCAGGCTGTTGCTCGCCAGGCGGTTCTTGCCGTGCACGCCGTTGCACGACGCCTCGCCCGCAGCGTACAGATGCGGCATCGTGGTGGCTGAATCGCGGTCCACGTGCACGCCGCCCATGAAGTAGTGCTGCGTGGGCACCACGGGGATGGGCTCGTCCAGGATGTCCCGCCCGCGCTCCAGGCAATGCGCCCGGATGTTGGCGAAGTGGTCGAGCACCGTGGCGCGGGGCACCGGGTCAAACGACAGCCATTCGAACTCGGCCCCATCGGCGCGCATCTGGTCTTGAATCGCGCGGGCCACCACGTCGCGCGGCTGCAGCTCGTCGGTGAAGCGCTTGCGAGCCGCGTTCAGCAGCACCGCCCCCTCGCCGCGGCAGCTCTCGGAGATGAGGAAGGTGCGCCCCGGCTCAGATGAGTAGAGGCCCGTGGGGTGGATCTGCACGTAGTCGAGGTGCTCCTGCGCGATGCCGTACTCGCTTGCCAGCAGGCAGGCATCGCCGGTGAGCTGCGGATAGTTGGTCGAGTGCTCGTAGACGCCGCCGATGCCGCCCGTGGCGAGCAGTACATCGCGCGCGCGGATGGTGAACGGAGCCAGGGGCGCTGGCGCCGTTGTTTCGAACGCCTCGGTGAAGCCGCTGTTTTCAGCCGCTCCGGGCGTCGGGTCCGCAGCGGCACCCACCTCCGCGCGCGTGCCGAGGCCGTCCGGCACCGCACCGGGCTCGCCTTCCCGCGCCCGGCCTGCCGCATCTGTGGCAGCCAGCGCGCGCAGCTCCTCGACCGTGCAGGCCGAACGCTCTTCGGGCACCCGCAGCGCCTCGATGCCGCAGCAGGCGCCATCGGGTCCCACCACCAGATCGATCATGGCCACGTGCTCGAGTATCCGCACGTTCGGCAGCCGACGGACCGCTTCGAGCAGGCGGGTGTGATCTCCTTGCCCGTGACTGTCGGCGTGTAGGCAATGCGCGGACGGGACTGGGCCCCCTGCGCGTAAACGCCAGGCTGCCGTCCTCTTCGCGCTCGAAGGCCACGCCCAGCGCCAGCAGGTCATTGACTGACCGACCGGCTCGAACGCACCATGATGTCCACGCTCTCGCGCCGGTTTCCCCGTGGCCCGCGCGCAGCGTGTCGGCCACGAAGGCATCGTAGTCGCCCGCCTCGGGCAGCACGCAGATGCCGCCCTGCGCCAGCATCGAGTCGCATTCCTCCAGCGCGCCTTTGGACAGCATCACCACCTGCGTATCCGCTGGCGTGGTGACCATCGGTTCGTTCGATGGCATGCATCAGGGCCATCAGGCGGTGATTCGCCGCGTGGTGGAACTCGCCAAGAAGGAACAGTCCTTCTCCGTGGTGGTGCTGTTCGATCCACGCCCAGCG
>ENA-OQMN01000259-OQMN01000259.1-human-gut-metagenome-genome-assembly--contig:-NODE-259-length-12708-cov-6.486527_pt1 | contig 12708 bp, 9 predicted proteins | sample MGYA00242765_ERZ504861 | MGnify/ENA primary metagenome ERZ504861 (study PRJEB26092, sample SAMD00036417) | human gut metagenome | host: Homo sapiens | study: EMG produced TPA metagenomics assembly of... | reverse complement strand
CTCAGCTTCGGCACGAACGACCTGACCCAGACGACGTTCGGCTTCAGCCGCGACCGACGTCGGAGGCCGAGTTCGTCCCGCAGTACCTGGCCGAGCGCCTGCTGCCCTACAACCCCTTCGCCACCATCGATCCGGGCGTGGCGAAGCTCGTGGAGATGGGCTCGAGCTGGGCCACAAGGGCAACCCCGACCTCGTCTGCGGCGTGTGCGGCGAGCACGGCGGCGATCCCGATTCCGTGAAGACGTTCCACGCGATCGGCCTCGACTACGTCAGCTGCTCCCCGTACCGCGTGCCGCTGGCCCGTCTGGCCGCCGGTCAGGCCGCCCTGGCCGAGAAGATGGGCGACGGCCGCGACAAGTAGCCCCCGTTCGAAACCTCGCATGATCGAAGGGCCCGCAGCATCGCGCTGCGGGCCCTTTCGCGTTCGGCGTCGGCAGGCGTCGGCCGGCGAGCGCGTCGTCGTTCCGCAAACGCGCCTCGCGGACGCATCGCGGAAGGGCGCGCGCAACCCGATCGACACGCTGCGCGCAATGGACGAAAACGGGCGCCAGCAAGGCCAAACCAAACCATTCGTGCGCAGGCACGCCCGTCAACGAGGGAAGCGCTGCAAGCGCATAAGTCAGAAACGCCGAGAAATCAACAACGAGCATCCGCTTCACCAGGTCACTTCCCCTCTTAAAGCTTTCGCACGATCAGAACAAGCAGCCCGACGAGCACGACCGGCGCCAAGATCCAGAGGTTCAAGCTGGCATCGGACGCGCGGCGATAGCGCGTCGCCAGCGTATCCCACGCATGACACTCGACGCTGGCGCAGCCCGCCTCGGGACAGGCCATCTCGTGCACGCCATCCGGCTCGGGCACATCGCCGAAACCATGGCACGACCCCGACGCGCACCCGACGACCGGGCAAGGCGAGTGGGGCTCGATAGGCCGGGGAAGCCCCACCGCCGGACTCGCAGCCGCAACAGCCCCGAACACGACGACCCCGCGAAAAAGAACGTCGCCAAGGTGATGATCGCTTTCCTCAGCATCTCGTTCGCCACCCCTCCATGTCGCACGGCGGGGCGCCCGATGGTTCAGGCGCCCCGCCGAAAAACGGATCGTATCTAGTGCGAACGCTCAGTCGGCTTCAACGGGAGGAACTTGAGGTCCAGCAGCAACATGAGCGCGCCCAGCCCGAAAACGCCCAGCACGACGCCGAATTCGAGCATCGACGGAAAGTACACCATCGATCCGCCTGCGCTCTGCAGAGCCGCACCCGCATCCCGTAAGAGCCGGACCGGACACGACGGCGGGCATATCGAGGTTCGGGATCTGGAAGCCGCCAACCAACAGCTGCACGCGCTTGCAGAAGATGCCGATTATGGCGAGCAGGCCGGCGGCGACGAGCAGCGGATTGGTGCGCAGCTTCGGGACGAAGCAGACCACCGCGGCGAGCGCGCATCCGACGATCTCGACCCAGAAGAACGGGGCGAGCGGGCCGGAGACGAGCATGTCGACGACCTCGGTCCCCGAGCCTCCCGGGAAGGCCGACGTGAGCAGGTCGCAGGCGAAGAAGTACAGGTCGACGCACACGAACGCGCCGAGCATCTTCGCCATCTTCACGACGTTCTCCTGCGCGAGCTCCATGTAACCGGCCTTGCGCAGGGCTATGACCACCACGAGCACGAGCGCGGTGCCGCACACGAGGGCGGAGGTCACGAACCAGGGCGCGAGAAGCGCCGTGTACCAGAACTCGTGGGCCTGCTGAAGGCCGAAGATCCAGGCGGTGACGGAGTGCACGAGCACCGCGCACACGAGCGCGATGACGCTGACGACGCGCAGGGCCTTCTGCGACACCTTCCCGGCCTCCGCCCGCAGCGTCGCCCAGAGGTAGACGACCGAGAGGATCAGGTAGATGGCGATGACCGCGATGTCCCACAGTGAGGGGGCTTCCGAGGTTCGAGTAGGCGAAGAGCTCCCACAGGCGCAAGGGCTGGCCGAGGTCGACCACCACGAAGCCGATGGCGAGCACCGTGCAGCAGACGGAGGTCCACACGGCAACCTTCGAGATGCCGCCGAAGCCCTTCATCCCGAACGCCTTCGGCACCGAGCTGATGATGAGGCCGCCGGCCGACAGGCCCACGAGGAACATGAAGCAGGTGATGTAGAGGCCCCACGAGGTGCCGTTGTTCATGCCGGTGACGCCGAGGCCGCCCATGAGCTGGTAGATCCAGGCGGCGACGCCCGCAACGGTGAGGACACCCAGAACCGCGGCGGTTATCTTAAACGTGTTCGATGTTTTCATTGTTCCTCACCCCTTACTCGTAATAGTAGACTTGCGGTTCAGTGCCCTTTTCGGCAAGCAACTGCGTGGGTTTCTTTCCCGCGAGATGCTTTGATATTTCACTCGACGGATCGTCGAGATCGCCGAACACGCGCGCCCTCGTCGGACAGCACGCTACGCACATGGGGTCTTCGCCGCGGTCGGTACGTTCCTTGCAGAGCGTGCACTTCTCGACGACGCCCTTCTGCCGGACAGGAACGCTTTTGTCGCCATAGTTGAAACCAGGGTCGCGCACCGGGTCTTCCCAGTTGAAAACGCGCGCGTTGTACGGGCATGCCGCCATGCACATGCGGCAGCCGATGCACTTGTCGTAGTCCTCGGCGCACGACGCCCGTCTCGGGATCGTTGTACGGTTGCCCCACAGGGCACACCTTCGTGCAAGCCGGGTTCTCGCAATGCTGGCAGCCTACGGTGATGTAGCGCATCGACACGTCAGGGAGACGCGGCCGGCGTGTCGATCTCGTCGCCGCCTCCGTGAGACCCGGGTCACCATTAGTCTCGGGAAGGTTGTTCGTTATCTTGCAGTTCACGGAGCAGGCGTTGCACCCCACACATCGCTTCGTGTCGATGACCATGCCGTAGCGGGCCATTACCTCACACCCCCTTCGTACTTCTCGACTTCGCAGAGGAAGTCGTAGAAGGCGCTGTTCGAGCAGAAATCGTTCATGTACACATTCGTCAGATCCTGCGTATGCCCCTCGACGAACTGGCTAGCCTGGAAACCGTGCGGAATGGAGACGACTCCCGGCTTGATGCCCTCGGTCACACGCGCCTTGAGCACGGCATAGCCGTGATCGTTGTAGACGCGCACGTAGTCGCCCTGCTGGATTCCGCGCTCGGCGGCATCGGTCGCGTTGACCTTCAGCAACGGCTCGGGCGTCGAGCTCGCGCATGACCGGCGTGTACGCCAGCTGCGAATGCACGTGATACTTGCTGTGCTCGCTGCATCCGAACAGCGGATACTTGTCGCGCAGCGGATTCTCCTCGTATGCCTCGTTCGCGTGCTCGTAGTAAGGCAGACGCTCGCAATCGGCGATCTTCTGCCCGAAGTTGTTGCGCGGCGTGGGCTTCTCGAGGTAGTACTTCAAACGCTGCGCCTCGGCGCTGCCGAACTTCGGCACCATACGCGAATCGGTGTAAGAAGCATCGCGAACCAGCTTGCCCGTCTTAAGCTCTTCGAACGTGCAGCCCTGCTTGACGTTGGCCTCGGTGTCGATGACTTCCTTCAAGAAATCATCGTCCGATTTCGGGTAGATGTCCATGCCCATCTTCGCGGTCACCAAACGCATGATCTCCAGATCGGTCTTGCATTCGTACAGGGGATCGAGCGCTTTCTGGGTGAACGTGGGATACGGCACCGAGCACACCGGGTCGAAATCCTGCACCTCGAACGAATGGGGCACCGGCAAAAGGATGTCGGCCCACTGCGCAGTGTCGGTCATGTTGACGTCTGCGCACACCACGAAGTCGATCTTCTTGACCGCGTCGATGAGGTCTTGACGGCCCGACTCGCAGGACAGCATGTTGCCGTTGCAGCACCACAGAACACGGATCTCGAGATCCTGCCCCGCCCACTTTTTCTCCTCCATGACCTTCGGGAGGTACATGCCGCAGAAGCTGGCACCGGGAGTTCCCAACATGTAGGCTTTCACGTTGTAGCCCACCATGCCCGTCGATGGGCTGCCGCAGATGGAAGCGCCCGGCTTGCCGGCGTTGCCGGTCAGAGCTGCGAGGAACGCGAGGTTCTTGAAGTTGTGATGGGAGTTCGCATGGTGTCCGAGTCCCTGGAACGTCATGACGTACACGGGGCCTTCGGTGGCATACACGCGGGCCAGTTCCTCGACAAAGCCCATCAGGCCGGGCAGGTTGACCTCGCAGTCCTGGCTTTCCAGAAATTTTTCCAGATCATTGTTGCCCAGCGGCGAGTATTTGACATAAATCTCGCCGACGACGCCGACCTTGACCTTCGGCACGCGGGTGATGGGAATGGTCGCGTAGTCCGCGGCAATGTCGTAGAACCTGCGCTTCATGTCATGGGCGGAGTAGTTCTTGTCGTCGCGGATCCAGCCCTGTATCGTAGAGATCCACTTCTCGGTCATGGCGTCGGCATCGCCCCTGTGGTTCTCGTAGGCGTGGGTCTGGCTGCGCAGGGCGACCAGCATATCGCCGTAAAAGATCGACGCAATGACCTTGCGCAGCAGCGGCACGGTCAGCGGCAAACCGCTGCCCTTTTCCAGACCGGAGAAGTTCAGCGATGCTACGGGAATATTGCCGTAGCCCGCTTTGACGAGCGCCTTGCGCAGCAGCTTGATGTAGTTGGACGCACGGCAGCCGCCGCCGGTCTGGGTGATGAGCAGCGCGGTGTGGTCCAAATCGTATTTGCCGCTGTTCAGCGCGTCGAGAAACTGCCCGATGACGAGCAGCGCCGGGTAGCAGGTGTCGTTGTGGACGTATTTCAAGCCCAGCTGCGCGACCTCGCTGCCGCAGTTGCCGAGCACCTCGGTCTGGTAGCCCTCGCTGGCCAGTGCCGCCTGCATGAGCCGGAACTGGGTCACGGCCATGTTCGGGATCAGGATTTTATGGGTCTTTACCATGTCCTTGGTAAAGTTGGGGGTCATGTATTCCATGGAATTGCCTCTTACTTTTTATCCTCTTTGCGTTCTTCCAGCGCCGCAAACAAACTGCGCAGTCTTATGTTCACCGCGCCCAGATTTGTGATCTCGTCGATCTTCAGCTGGGTGTACAGCTTGCTGCCCGCCTGCAGAATCTCGCGGGTCTCGTCGGTGGTGACGGCGTCCAGGCCGCAGCCGAAGGAGACGAGCTGCACAAGGTCCATGTCGGGGTTCTCGGTGCAGTATTTCGCGGCGGCGTACAGGCGGCTGTGGTAGGTCCACTGGTTCAGGACGGAGGTCTGGAACTTCTGCTCGTGCCAGCTGACGGAGTCCTCGCTGATGACGGCAGCGCCCTGCCGGATGATGAGCTGGTCAATACCGTGGTTGACCTCAGGGTCAACGTGATAGGGGCGGCCCGCCAGCACAATGATGCGGCGGCCTTCCCTGCGGGCCTGCGCAATGATCTCGGTGCCCTTGTCGCGCAGCTGCTGCATGTGGCGGGCGTACTCGTCGTAGGCCGCATCAATGGCTTCGTGCACGGCCTTCCGGTCCAGCCCCGGGAAATAATGGTCCAGCGTCTGCTGGAATTTCTTGTAGAAATCCTTGCGGCGCTCGAGGTTGAAGTAATCGTAGATGAACTTCGTCGCCTTCAGCTCGGGGCAGTTGCCCTCGAGCACCTCGGGATAGTAGGCCACGACGGGGCAGTTATAATGGTTGTCGCCCAGATGCTCGTCCAGATTGTAGCTCATGCAGGGGTAGAAGATCGCGTCCACGCCCTGCTCACACAGCCAGTGAATGTGGCCGTGGCTCAGCTTGGCCGGGAAGCAGGCCGTGTCGCTGGGGATCGTCGCCTGACCGCTCTGGTACAGCTTGCGGTTGGAGAAGGGGCTGACGACGACCTCAAAGCCGAGGCGGCTGAACAGCGTGTGCCAGAACGGCAAAAGCTCGTACATATTCAGGCAGAGCGGGATGCCGATCTTGCCGCGGCTGTTCGCGGGGGCTGCTGCCTTGCGGTAGCCGTCCAGCAGCTTGAGCTTGTAGGCGTAGAGGTCCAGGTCCTCGTTGTTGGCCTTGCCGGTCACGGGCTTGTCGCACCGGTTGCCGGAGATAAAGCGCTTGCCATCGGCAAAAACGTTGACGGTCAGCTGGCAGTGGTTGCCGCAACCCTGACACTGCACGGTGTTGACCTTCTGGCTGAAATGCTCCAGCTCCAGCTGGGTCAGCACGGTGCTGCGGGCGTGCGCGCCTGCCTTGGCCTTGCCGTACAGGGCCGCGCCGAAAGCGCCCATCAGGCCCGCAATGTCGGGACGGATGACGTTGACGCCCATCTCCTTCTCAAAGGCGCGGAGCACAGCCTCATTGTAGAAGGTGCCGCCCTGTACCACGATGTTGCGGCCCAGCTCCTCGGGGCTGGACGCGCGGATGACCTTGTACAGCGCGTTCTTGACGACGGAGATGGACAGCCCGGCGCTGATATTTTCAATCGAGGCACCGTCCTTCTGCGCCTGCTTGACAGACGAGTTCATAAACACGGTGCAGCGGCTGCCAAGGTCAACGGGCTTGTCGGCAAACAGGCCCAGCGCGGCAAACTCCTTGACGTCGTAGCCCAGCGCCTGGGCGAACGTCTGCAAAAAGCTGCCGCAGCCGGAGGAGCAGGCTTCGTTCAGGAAGATGTTGCTGATCGCACCGTCCTCAATTTTGAAGCACTTCATGTCCTGACCGCCGATGTCGATGATGAAATCCACGTCGGGCAAGAAGTGCTTGGCGGCGGTAAAGTGCGCGACAGTCTCGACAAGACCGCGGTCACAGTGGAACGCATTTTTGACGAGCTCCTCGCCGTAGCCGGTGGTGGTCACGCTGGCGATCTGCAGGCCCGGGTGATCCTTGTAGAGACTAAGCAGCGTCTCCCTGACGAGCGGGATCGGGTTGCCGAGGTTCGGACGGTAGCGCTCGAACAGAATGTTCGCGTCGTTGTCGATGACGACGAGCTTGATGGTGGTGGAGCCGGAGTCGATGCCGATATGTACCGGCCCGCAGTCTGCGCCAAAGGGCAGGCAGGGCACGGTGGCCTTTAAGTGGCGGGCGTGGAAGTCCTCGTACTCCTGTTTGTTTGCGAACAGCGGCGGCAGGCTGACGTAGGTCGCTGTGGCGCTGTAGTCGTCGAGACGCTTGGCAACCTCGCGCAGGTCGGATTCCTCGTCGGCATAGAACGCCGCGCCCATCGCGACGAAGAGCAGGCTGTTCTCCGGCAGGGTGCCGGTGACACCCAGAGTCTTGTCAAAGCTCCGGCGCAGCGTCACGGAGAAGGTCAGCGGGCCGCCGAGATACAGGATATTGCCCTTGATGGGGCGGCCCTGTGCCAGACCTGCAATGGTCTGGTTGACAACGGCCTGATAGATCGACGCCGCGATGTCGCCCGCCTGTGCACCCTGGTTGATGAGGGGCTGGATGTCGCTTTTGGCAAAAACGCCGCAGCGGCTGGCGATGGTGTAGGTGCGGGTCGCGGCCTGCGCGGCCTTGTCCATCTCGTCGGCGCCCATCTTCAGCAGGGTCGCCATCTGGTCAATGAACGCGCCCGTGCCGCCGGCGCAGCTGCCGTTCATGCGGACCTCGGTGCCGTTTGTCAGGAAAAGGATTTTGGCGTCCTCGCCGCCCAGCTCGATGATGCAGTCGGTGCCGGGGGCCAGCCGGTTGGCGGCCACACGGGTGGCAAAGACCTCCTGCACGAAGGGAACCTTGCAGCTGTCAGCCAGGCCCATACCGGCGGAGCCGGAGATGGCTAAGTAGGCGCGGCCATCGGGCAGATATTCGGCGGCAACCTTCTCAAGCAGCGCCCTGCCCTTCTCTAAAATATGGCTGAAATGGCGCTCGTAGGTCGAATAGACGATCTGCCCGGCGTCGTTCAGCACAACACATTTAATGGTGGTGGAACCAATGTCCAGACCAACTCTCATAGGATTTTGCCTCCTGCGGATGGAGTGAAATTGCGGGATATGTGCGCCGGGTCTGCCCCGCGGCGATACAATATCAGATTATATTATACAGGGTTCTGCACGATTCGGCAAGAGTACGGTGCAGGAAAACACGTTGTCAAATGCAGAAATCTGTCCTAAAAAAACACCGAAGCGGTGCAGGAAAGTCCTGCACCGCTTCGGCATCAAAAGAAAAGAGGAGTATGGATGAAAAACTTGGGGTTCTGTTCTCAGGCCCGGGTCCCTGCTCCCTTCCTGAGAACACTTATAGTATACCCGCCATTTGTGTTAAAGTCGTGAAGGAAAATTCAACAAATTAAGAAGGGTTTGTGAACAAACCGAGCCTTTCCCCCAGGGGGAGCCGCTCTAAACAAAAACCACTCGGCGCAAAACCGAGTGGCTATGTACAAACTTATTGCTCCTCCCGGCCCAATTTGTCGATCTGATCCTGCAAAAGCTGGGAGATCGGGCGGCGGGTGTTGCGCAGACGGTGGACCGGGGCGGCAGGGGCCGTGTGGTGCACGGGCTGTGCCTTGGCCTTGACGCGCAGACGCTCGGCGGGCTTTTCGGGAGACGGGGCGGCAGGCGTGGCGGCGGCAGCGGGGCGCGGCGGCACCGGTGCGGGAATATCCGTTTCCGGTGTGCCCTGCGCAAAGCTGCGCATATCGGTGCCCAGATCCTTCAGCTCGGCCTCGGTCTGGTCAAGCGCCTGATAGATGGCCTGCGTCAGGCCGTCTAAATCCAGCGTGGCGGCGCTCAGGCGCTCGTCCACGCGGGCCAGACGCTCCCGCACCAGCATGACGCCCGACGCAATGCTGCGGGCATTCTCCGCCATGCGGTTCTTCTGGGTCTCGGCCTGCTGCTTGAGCTCCCGCTCTGCGCTCTCGGCGTACAGGCGGGCATCGGCCAGGATCTTGCCGGCCTCGAGCTTGGCCTCCCGCACCAGATCGGATGTGGGGGCAGCCGGGGCGGCGGCAGTGTTCAGCGCACGCGCGGCGGTCAGCTGCTTTTGCAGCTCGTCCACCTGCTGCTGCAGATCGTGGCATTTCAGCTGCCAGATGTTGGCGTTTTTCTGGGATTCCCGCTGGGTGGACTGGAAGGAGGCCGTCTTTTTCTTGATAGTCTCCAGCTGCTCGTCCGCCTCGCGGCGCTTGGCCTCGGCCGTGTCTGCACGCTGGGTCGCGGCAGCCAGTTCGGCCTTCAGGGCCTCCATGCGGCTGTCGGCGGTGCCCCGCTCGCTGCGCAGCTCGTCCAGCTTGGACTGCAGCTGCTGCAGCTGGCGGTTGTACTCCAGCTCGTGCTGCTGGGCCTCGTTGGCCAGTGCGTTCATGTAAGCCAGCACGTCATTTTTATCAAAGCCGAACAAGCTGGAACGAAAACCCTGTTCCTGAATGTTCATCGGTTCAGACGGCATGGCTTTTTACATCCTCTCGCAAAAAAATCATTAAGAACGCTTGTTCAGGATGCTGAGCAGGTCGTCAAAGTAATCGCCGTCATCCTCTTCCTCGGCAGGGGCTGCGGGCTGTGCGGCCACAGGCGTGTCCATGCCGGTGCTGAAGGACTGGGTGAAGATCGGGTTGGGCATGACGGGGTTGACCTGCGGCTGGACAGGCTGCACGGGCTGGACCGGAGCAGCGGCAGGCTGTGCGGCGGGCTGGGCAGAGGCCTGTGCGGCACGCTTGGCGTCAACATGGGCCTGAATGGGCTCGTCGACCTCGGGCGTGCTCTCGAAGCCTGTGGCAACGACGGTAATGCTCATCTCGTCGCTCAGGCGCTCGTCGAACGCAGTACCCCAGATGATGTTGGCATCGGGATGCGCGCTCTGGGTGATCATGCTGGCAGCGGTCTCGACATCCTCCAGGCCGATGTCGGGGCTGGAGGTGATGTTGATGATGACGCCGTGTGCGCCGGCGATGCTGGTCTCCAGCAGCGGAGAGGAGATAGCGGCCTTGGCGGCGTTCTCAGCCTTGCCGGCACCCTTGGCGCTGCCGACGCCCATGTGAGCGTAGCCGGCGTCCTTCATGATGGAGCGCACGTCGGCGAAGTCCAGATTGATGAAGGCCGGCACATTGATCAGGGCGGAGATGGACTCGACGCCCTGACGCAGCACGTTATCAGCGGCCTGGAAGGCGTTCATCAGGGTGATCTTCTCCTGACTGATCATCTTCAGGCGCTCGTTGGGGATGACGATGAGGCTGTCCACGTGCATCAGCAGATTTGCGATGCCCTGCTCAGCCAGACCCATCTTCCGCTTGCCCTCAAAAGAGAAGGGCTTGGTGACGATGCCCACGGTCAGGATGCCCAGGTCGTGTGCCACCTCGGCCACCACAGGAGCAGCACCGGTGCCGGTGCCGCCGCCCATACCGGCGGTGATGAAGACCATCTGGGAGCCCTTCAGAGCGTTTGCGATCTCATCCTTGCTCTCCTCGGCAGCGCGCTGGCCGATCTCGGGGTCGGCGCCTGCGCCGCGGCCCTTGGTGAGCTTGGAGCCCAGCTGCACCTTGGTGGCCGCATGGTTCTTGGCCAGTGCCTGCTGGTCGGTGTTCATTGCGATAAATTCAACGCCCTGCAGGCCGTCGCTGACCATGCGGTTGACGGCGTTGCCGCCGCCGCCGCCCACGCCGATGACCTTTATCGTCGTTACGTTTTCGTCCATTTCTTCGTCGAGCATGAGTGCCATATCATTGTCCTCCATCGGATTTTATCGTAGACCGCGCCTTGGCGCAGGATAGAACTCAACATTACTGCTACTATATAACAGTATCGTATCATCTTTTGGCCCCGAATGCAAGATAAATTTGTTTTTTCGATGGTATTTTTTTCACAGCGGCGTCAAGGGGCCGCATTTCTCTGCCAATTCGTCCCCCTAAAGAGGCCAGAACTTCCCACAGACCGGCATAGCCCCGGTCGATATGACGAGTCTCTTCCACAAAGCTCTTTCCCTGTGCCGACAAAGCCGCCACCACCAGTGCCGCGCCGCCCCGCAGGTCGGGCGCAGTGAGGGCGGCTCCGTGGAGGCCGCTTTCCGGCAGCGGGCCGACGGAGAGCACCCGGCCCGACCGTTTTACCCGCCCGCCCAGCCGCTCGAAGCCCTCCGCGCAGCCGAACCGCCGCTCGAAAATGACGTCCTCGATGCTGCTCTCTCCCTCGGCGCAGAGCATGGCGGCGGCCAGCAGGGGCGCAGCGTCGGTGGCGAGACCCGGGTACACCCCGGTGAAGACCCGGCCCGCCCCGTACAGCCGCCCGAAACGGGCCACCTCGGCCCGGTCTGCGCCCCGCTCCACGGTGCAGCCCATTTGTTCCAGAATTTCCAGCACCGGTGCATAGAGCGCGGGCGGGCATCCGGTGAGTTCCACCCGCCCTCCGGCAGCAGCGGCGGCACAGGCCAGCGTGGAGGCGAAGATGCGGTCCGGCAGGGGCGAAAAATCGCAGCCGGAAAGCCCCCGCCTCCCCTCGATGCGCAGTGTGGAAGTCCCCGCACCCTCGATACGCCCGCCGCAGCGGTTCAGAAATTCGGCAAGGTCGGAGATCTCCGGCTCCCGGGCTGCGCCCCGCAGGACGGTGGTGCCTCGGGCGCAGACAGCAGCCAGCAGCAATGTCTCCGTCGCTCCCACGCTGGGGAAGCGGAGGGTGATGTCGGCCCCGTGGAGGCCCCCCCGGCGCGGCCAGCACCAGCTTTCCCGCCCCGGCGTCCAGCTCCTTTGCCCCCATCCGGGCCAGACCTTCCAGATGTAAGTCGATGGGACGGGCGCCGATATTGCACCCGCCGGGCAGCGAAGTCTCGGCCCGGCCCAGCCGCGCCAGCAGCGGTGCACAGAAGAGGATGGAGGCCCGCATTTGTGCCGCGGTTTCTCCCGGAAGGGTGCTGTTTGAGGGCATCCCGGCCACCACAATGTCTGCCCCCTGCCAGTAGGCAGCACACCCTGCGCCCCGCAGCAGCCCGAGGCTGCATTCCACGTCCGACAGCCTCGGCACGGCCCGCAGCCGCACCGGTCCCCGGCAGAGCAGTGCCGCCGCAAGGAGCGGAAGTACGCTGTTTTTCGCCGCTGGTATCGCCGCCGTGCCGTTCAGCGGCCGTCCGCCCATCACCCAAATCCGCCCGCTCTGCTGTGTCATATCCGCTGCCCCCATTCCGCAAAAGATACCCCACGATATGCAAAAGCAGGGGCGGATGTCACGATTTGAGTTTGTTGAAAGATTTGTGAGACTACGGTCAAGCCTTCCTTCGTACAACCTCTCCGTCACGGCTTCGCCGTGCCACCTCCCCTAGTAGGGGAGGCTTTGGCATTCCGTAGCGCTTTGCCTCTTCGCCAGAGGCTCCCCTACTAGGGGAGCTGTCGAACGAAGTGAGACTGAGAGGTTGTACAGAGCAGCGCCTTTCCTCTACGTCTCTCCGGGTTGCGGCTCCCAGCGTCTGCTTCGGCCCTTGGTGCGGGCCTCGCATCCTGCTGGCCGCGGCCCGAGCTTCGCCTCCCTGTTTCCGCCGCTGGCGGCGGTCGGCTCAGCTCCCACGTGATACTCCCAGCACACCCCCATCTCCCCCAGCAGCATCATGAGGCTGGTGCCGCCGGAGGAGAAGAAGGGCAGCGAGATGCCGGTGTTGGGCAGGGTGTTGGTGACGACAGCCACGTTCAGCACCGCCTGCAGGGCCACCTGCACCACGAATCCCACCACCAGCAGCGCCCCGAACCGGTCGGGCGCATGGGCTGCGATGGTGATGCCCCGGCAGAGCAGCAGCACGAACAGCCCCACCACTGCGCAGGCCCCCACGAAGCCCAGTTCCTCGCAGACGATGGAG
>ENA-OQMN01000256-OQMN01000256.1-human-gut-metagenome-genome-assembly--contig:-NODE-256-length-12822-cov-3.796377_pt1 | contig 12822 bp, 20 predicted proteins | sample MGYA00242765_ERZ504861 | MGnify/ENA primary metagenome ERZ504861 (study PRJEB26092, sample SAMD00036417) | human gut metagenome | host: Homo sapiens | study: EMG produced TPA metagenomics assembly of... | reverse complement strand
CAACAGCTCACATGTTCGAAGCTCGATGCACACGCGCCCTCGCAGCCATACCCACCGGACGGAGGCAGTCGCCGGCGCCGGTTGCCTCCAGCGCTGGTCGCTTCCAGCATCAGCTGTCTTCAGCATCCATTAAACCGTGCCTATATAGACCATGCCTATACTATGCGTTTGACCGCCCGCAGCCTTGCGCGCTGTCAAAAACTTCAAGAAACAAGGCGATCTAGCGCGAAGCCGGTCCGGTCGGCCCATGTTCGTCCCACAGGCTGCCGGTAGCGGGATTACGGGTTCCGGCTTCGTCCATTTGAAGACTGCGGCGGGATTCCGGGTTCGGGTTTTGGACGTTTGGAGCTGCAGGGCCCCGAGCTCGCACTGCAAGAGGGCCTGACCTCACGCTGCGGCCTTGTTTGGAGATTGCTGCGGGATTCCGGGTTCGCGTTTCGTCCATTTGGAGACTGCGGCGGGATTCCAGGTTCGAGTTTCGGACGTTTGGAAGCCGCGCCGGATTCCGGGTTCGGGTTTCGTCCATCCAGAGGCCGCCGCCGACAATAGGGTTCGTCCCCGGGCCATCCGGAGAAGCAGGGTTCGCCCCCTGTCCATCCAGAGCCGTTTTTCGGCCCCAAATGGCCAAAAGGCGAACCCTAAATACCTAGATGGACCGCAGACGAACCCGGAATATCCAGACGGGCCGCAGGCGAACCCGGAATCCACCACCGGGCGAGAGACGGACAGCCCCGAGCCCGGAGCCCCATTGGCGCCTCCGGACGGGCGGCGCACGCGCGCGCCTAAAGCCCGCCGCCAGACAAAAAGCGGCCAGAGCCCGCACCCGGAGTCAACGACCGGGCGAAAGGCGGCCAGGGGCCGAACCCGGAGCCCACCGCCGGGCGAGAGATGGCCAGGGGCCGTACCCGAAATCCGGGCCGACCCCACAAGCAACCATGGACGCCAGCCGCATCGCGCCCGTCGTCCGCATCGCTCCCGCGCCAACCGCCATGTCCCTACGGGCGAAAATCCTGCCAGAGCTGCGGGAAATCCTGGGGCCTCGACACGAAGATCATGCGGTCGGGGTCCCTCGTGAACTGCTCGTAGATGGGAACGCCCCTCTCCAAGCCAAACCGCGCGTAGTCGCCGGGGCGCCGCACCTCGATATCGCTCGAGCGGTACGTGGGGTTGGCTACAAACATCGTCGCCCCCTGGTCGTCGACCTCGGGGAACCAGGCAATCCCGCCGTGGGCGCGCACGCCGCTGTAGTCAAAGCCGAAATCGCGCACGCACCAGGCCCCGAAGGTGAGGTTGTGGGACACATCGCCGACGATGGTGGCGTGCGCCCAGCCCGGCGGGACGATGACGACGTCGCCCGGCTCGGCGAATATCGCGTAGCAGCGGCCGGGATCATCGTGGTCGGTCTCCTGCATGTAGATGTAGGCGGCGCCACTCCAGATCTCGTACAGCTCGCACGTGGACATCCCGCACGACGCCGAAACCGCGTGGACGTGGCCCTGGGAGCGCACCGGCTCCCTGCCGAGGCGGCCCCTCGCGTACGTCACGGCGCCGAAAAGCAGATTGCGATCGACCATGGCTGTGCGGTCGGCCGCACGCCCGGTGTCCATCGCGATCGCGTAGAGCACCTCGGGGCCGTCGCAGGCGGGATCTTTGAGGGAGGGCCTGATGGCCTCGAGCGTACGGAGCTCAGGCTTAGGGCCGAACACGCCCTCCCCGTACTCGAACCCCAAAGGCTCGTAGGTCGGCCTGATGTCGAAGCCGGGATCAAACACGCGGGCGGGCGCCGGGGAGCTGGGGCTACTCGACATCGGCCGCCTCCTCTCCGAGATCGGCCTCGCGAGCAGTCAACCGCTCGTTTACATGGTCACCTTGAATCCCCGCGCCGTGCGCCAGCATGTTGTTCATACCTGATCCTTTCCGCAATCCAAGCTCAGCAGATGCAGCTTCAATCGACTTGAAACAGCGACATACAGCAGCTATGCGCCGAGCGCAAGGCAGCGGCGGACCCGTTCGCGCCGGACCGTCGCCCGTGCCGCAGCACGCCCGTTCGCGCCGGATCGTCGCCCGTGCCGAAGTGCTACTTGCGGTCCTGCTTGAGGTAGTGATCCTTGTCATAGGTGATGCTGTAGGCCTTTTCCAGCACGCTCAGCAGCTCAGCCGCATTGCGGTCCCCCAGCGCCTGCAGCTCCCGAGCCACTGCATCGACACCCTGCGCATTTTGCTGGCGCGCATGGGCTATGCCCGCATCGGTTATGCGGACCAGAACGCGACGGCGATCGCTCGGATCGTTTCTGCGCTCGACAAATCCCTTGGCAACAAGCGCATCCAGGATGCGCGTCATGCGCGGGCGCGAGTAGCCCAGGCGCTCCGCCAAACCAGAGGGCGTCTTGTCCTCCCCCACATGGCCTGACAGATACTGGAGAACGGGGGCTTCACCCACAGAAAGGCCCCGCGCGCTGCTCAGGGAACCCTTTGCCAGGGATCTGGAAAAAACAATCAGTTTTCTCGCTGCGTCCTCGTAATCCAACCCGTTCTCCCCATTCCGGCATCATTACCCACACGACATGTTGCCCATCGATTCTAGCAGCCTTCTTGCCGTGCGGCTTGCTCGTCACCAACAGGCGCACACCCGTCCAAAGCGGCGCGATACGACGTTCGCCTGGGCGATTCGGTCGCTCAGCGCCATCCGGCAGCGCGCATCACGCGCGATCGCTGGCGTCGGGCGCCGCCCGATCAACGTCGGCACCTGCAGCGCGCATCAGCGCGCGCACGTTCAACTTCGCATTCTTGATACCCCGATGCAGCACCAGCGAAGCAGCCACCCCGATCGCCAGCAGCACCACGCCCACCGCACCGAGCGCGACCGTAGAGGAGCCGTAAAAGCCCCACCAGCCCAGCAAGACGCCAAGCGCGATTGCCGAATAGCCCAGGCGCTGCCACACCATCAAGCGTCCGATCGCCCGCGTCTGCATCTGCGCCTCGACAACCAGCTCGTCTCGGCTCAAGCGACGAGACGGCGTCCCCGAACCCTTGTCCATCCCTCTCAACCTCCCTGGCCGAAAGGACCGGCAGGCCGCCCTCAAGGACGACCGTCCGGTCCACGCACATACGGAAAGCAGGACGCTTCCCTCTACAGGCCTAGTACGTCAGGCCGGGATCGAAGAACCCGATCAGAACGCCCACGAACGCAACGGCCACGAGAATCAGCATGACAACCGTGGGGCTGATCTTTTTCTTCGCCATCAGCCACCAGCACAGCACCGTGAAGCCCATGGGCAGCAGCTTGGGGAACACGCTGTCGAGCTGGTCCTGCAAGACGATGCCTCCGGGAAGCACCGCCGAGGTGGTGATGGAAACCCAGGTCGCAGCCACCGCACCGATCACAACCGTACCGATGAGCACGATGGAGTCGCGAATCGCCGTGGCCTTGGGGCCGATCAGGGTCTCAACCGCCTTGCTGCCCAGCGTGTAGCCCTGCTTGTAAGCGAACTTCATGCCCAGGAACATCAGCACGTTCCACACGACGATATAGAAGATCGCGCCGATCGGGGATCCGCCATTCGACAGGCCGAGCGCGATGCCCAGCAGGATGGGGATGAGCGTGCCCACGATCAGGGAGTCGCCGATGCCGGCCAGCGGGCCCATAAGGCCGGCGCGGATGCCGTTGATGGTCTCGTCGGTTACCGCTTCGCCGTTCGCGCGGGCCTCTTCGAGCGAAGCCGTGATGCCCACCACCATGGTGCCGATCTGCGGCTCCGTGTTGAAGAACGCGCTGTAGGTCATGAGCGCATCCTTCTGCTCCTCGGGCGTATCGTAGAGCTCCTCAACGATGGGGAGCATGGCGCACAGATAGCCGAAGGTCTGCATGTGCTCCTGCGAAAAGCAGGTGAGGTGTCCGTAGAACCAGTTGCGGAACGACTTGTTGAGCGTCTTCTGGGACAGCTTCTTCGCCCGCTTGTCCGGAGTCGAGGTTGCCATATCTGCCATCTTAGATCTCCTCCTCATCGTCATCGTCCACACCGGATCCGATTCGAGCAGCCGCGAGGCCACCGATCTTGAGCTCCTCGATCTTGTAGTTGATCACCGCGAAGAACCCGCCGATGAGCGACGCGGCGATCAGGTTGCAGCCCATGACGGCGGCGAGCGTGAAGCCGAAGAAGAACGTCAGGAAGTCCACCGGCTTGTTGATTACCTGCTTGAGCAGGATCGCGATACCGACGGTGGGGAGCAGCGAGCCAACGGTGAAGAGCGTCTTCATGGCGATGCCGTCCATGGGCAGGTACGCCTTCATGAGGTCGACCATGCCGGAGCCGCCCATGGTGATCAAGAACGTCGGGATGAACGAGCACAGGATGTGGCCGATCCACGGCAGGACCATGTCCACCACGTACAGCTTCTTCAGCTCGCCCTTCTCCAGGGCCTTCCAGCCGATTCCCTGCCACACCAGGTTAATCGTCGACGTGCCGTAGAACAGCACCGTACCCAGCGTGCCGACGGCAGAGCCCAGAGCGACCGCCAGGCTCTTCGCCGCCTCGGAATCGGGCTCCAGCCCCTGGGCCTTGATGGCCAAGATCGCCAGCGGGATGCCGATGTAGCTGATAGCGCGCACGTCGGCCGAGACCGTTCCACCGGGGGTCACCAGCGCGATGTAGACAACCTGGATTGCCGCGCCAACGATGACGCCCGTGGTGATGTCGCCCATGATGATGCCCACCACCAGGCCGGCAACGAGCGGGCGACCGAGCGTGTAGTTACCGATGGTCGTTCCGCCCATGCCCGGCATGGATGCCAAACAGGCAAACAGGCCGAAGAGCGCCGCTTGGAACACATTGATTTCCATAGTTCCGCCTTCCCTTTTTTCCGCATTGCGCGCCCTATGCGCCCAATGACCTCAATCGCGTGAACGCGCCGCGCACGGGTCGCGCGGCGTCGGACTTAGAACCCGAACTTGCCCCGGAACTTGGGCCACTCGCCGATGGACTTTTCCTTGAGCAGCGCAAACTCCACGGTATAGCCTGCGTTCGTGATGTCCTCGAGCGCCTGCGCCTCCTCCTGCGTAATCGACTGGTTGTTGCCGAGCTTGGTGGCACCGGGGCGGTCGTTGCACGGGCCGACGATCACGCGGTCCAAACCGGGCTTGAAGCCCATATCGACCAGGATCTTCTTCATATCCTGGGGGTTCTTGGTGATGATGAAGTAGCGGTCCTTGCTGTCGAGCACCTTCTGGCACTTCTGCTGGAAGGCCTCGAGGGTCCAGACGAACGTCTTCTTCTCCAAAGCGCTCTTGTAGGCCTGCTTGAGCACCGGATCGGATGCCGCGGCATCGTTTACGGCGACAAGGCCATCGCAGGGGTACTCCAAAGACCACCGGGTGCACGTCTGCCCGTGAATCATACGGTCATCGATACGCAAAAATGAAACCGACATCTCTCGTTCCTTTCCTTCTGGCCGCACGGCCTCGGACCGGCCGTGCGGAGCCTGCAAACCCGTTAAATGTCCTCGTCGTCCTCGGCTTGATCGGACGACAGCACAAGCTGCTTCACGCCGCTTTTGCCCTCATCGAGCAGCACCTGGGCAACCTCGCCCAGCGACAGGGACGCTGGCTGCAGCAGGGCCGTCAGCGCCATGGGCAGATTTGCGCCGCCAAACGCCAGGGAGGCGCCCAGCAGACCTCGGGCCTCGAGCACCTTCACCGCGTTGGTGAGCGGAGAGCCGCCCAGCACGTCTCCCAGGACAACGACCTCGTCGTCCGGCGTGAGCACATCGAGCACCGCCTCCAGGCGCTCGACATACTCATCGGCGCCCATGCCATCTTCAAGACTGCAGCTCAGCACCGCATCCGAGCCACCGCCCAGCATGTCGAGCACGCTGCGCAGCCCTCCAGCGAAGGTGCCGTGGCTTACCAGCAGCAAGTAGCGCATGTCTTCTCCCTCCCCGCGGCTATTGTCGCGTACGTGATTTCGTTGTCGTTAATAATTGCTGTTGTTAACTATTAACGGAAGGAGTCCATCCGTGAGCGGTCGAAAAAAGTCGGTAAACGGTACACAAAGGCGGGATCGAGCAGGTTGTTGGCGGATAAGCGCCGGAAGGCGCCGGAATTGGGCGGGGGTGTGCGCCGGCAGGTCGAGCCGCCGCTTCGCATGCTGATGCAGAATTGTGTCATGGTGAAACTATTTTCTTAGCGGGTGGGGATGACGCGCTGCCCTTCCTGCGGGGCGCGAGGTGAGGGCGCGGACACCGCGCAGTCCGCACAGCTGCTGGGAAGTCCGGAGCTCGGGGCCCCGAGGCTACAACGCGTTCAGGGTTCGCCACACGTCCATCGGCAGATTCCGGGTTCGCCGTGCGTCCATCCGCGGCCGAAAAACAGCCCTGAATGGACGAGGGGCGAACCCGGGAACAAAAGCCTAGGCATACGCCCTCGACGCCTCCCGCGCCAGCCTCAAAATGAGCTGCGCGTTATTGCGAACAAAAGAGTCAAGGTAGGACATCTCATCCTTGTTGAAACCCTCGATTATCGACTGCTTGAACGACGGAAGCGCGCACATGGCAGCGTCGAAGCCCGGCTCAACGGGGCGCTCGACGGAAACCTCCACCTCGCCGCCGTCGAGAACGCTAGAAAACGCCACCTGCGTCCCATCTTCAAGCTCGGCGCAATTGTAGAACATAGCGCGCCTCCCTGCCGTGTCGCCTTGCCCAATTGTACCCGCGCAGGCCTACCCATGGGCGCATCCAGCTATGCCCCGAGGCGACGGTTAAGCGCGCGATGCTCGGCACGCCCAGCCGCCTTGACCTGGCTCACCGAGATGAATGCCATCTCCTTCTCGACCACCGAAAGCTACAAGGAGCTCCGGCTGCGATTCATCGGGAGGGCTCGCACGCCCGCCTCACCTCGCCCCGGCGATCAGCTCTGCAATATACACAGCGGAGCCGAGCTCCTGCGCCTCGATATCCGGGTAAAAGCGCTGTCCCTCAACTTCGATTTGATCAGGCCACCGCTCAGGAGGTGCGCCGTCACCGAATCCCCCTGAGTCTGTGCCGGGCTCCGGCCCTTCCTCGGTATCGGACAAATCGTCGGCACCTGCTTTCAGACGTTCCATAAACGTCCCGTTCAGCGATATGTCTGCGAGGCACGCAACCAAGGAGAGCACGGCGGTGCGATCCGCATCCTCGTGAGCGCCGCCCTGCAAAAGGGGAGTCCCGAGCAGATCTTCAATCGAATCGTTGATATGGACAACGGCGTGCGAGCACTCCAGCGAGGCGACTTTGCACCATGGTCGGGCGCCGGCGTCAGGTTCGCCGGCCGCTGGCACGCCGACAGCGGGCTCATGTGACCTCCCCGACCAACAACAACTTTATGCCGACACTTCGAAGAAGCCCTTTTTGAACTGCGATTGTATTGCTTTCTGGTCCAGACCGTTGCAAACCGTTTTGAGGGACAAATCACTCCCACTCGATGATAGAAATCGTGCCAGCGGTTGATTCTCGTTGCATCTTGTGACTCCCTGTGTCGCCAGGTCTCACCGGTTGGACTATCGCTGGTACCCATTTGGCACCCACGGCATCACTCGCAGTCATCACCACCCGGACGCTTCCGCCTGGAGTCCCAGCGGCGCTTGGTGCGCCTCATCAGCTCCTCGATGGAGATGTCGCCGTGCACGTACTCGTCCGCGTCCTCGTGGAACTCTGCGGAGACGTAGGTACCCTCCATCTCGCCGGAGTGGATTGCCCCCATCACGCGGGCGCGGCCGAAAATGCGCCGCTCCGCCCCGCTCTCCTCCGGTTCACTCACCGCCAAGCTCCCCCATCGTGTAGGTGGAGTAGCCCTCGTAGCGGTAGCTCGCGTCGATGCCCTTCATGTAGACCTGCCGGTCGTAGATGGCATCGGTGAGCGCCGCTTTCAGGAGGGCCTTGATTTCGATATCCCGTACCGGGCTGCGCTCCATGGCGAGGAGGTAGTCCTCCCTGTCCACGAGGCTCCAATCGACCACCATGCCGAGCTCCTTCTTGAGAATCGCGTCCAGCCAGATACGGGTGCTCCGACCGTTGCCCTCACGGAAGGGATGGGCGACGTTCATCTCCACGTACTTCTCGATTATCTGGTCAAACGCACCCCGCGGCATCCCGTCAATTGCATCAAGGGCGGCAGAGAGGTACATCACCGGCGCGAACCGGAAGTTGCCCTTGGCGATGTTGACGGTGCGGCGCTCCCCCGCGAAATCGTAAACATCTTGAAAGAGGTAACGGTGGATTTGGGAGAGGCCCGCAAACGTGCCCACCTCAAAGGTGCCGAGCAGGCCGTCCTCGAACAACTCAAGGGCGCGCCTTTTTGTAAGCCGCTCTTCCTCGCGGGCGAGTTCGATTTCGCTCTCTATGCCGAGTTTGTTCTCAAGCGCCACGAGCGCCACCCTCCTAGATGTTATGTGCCAATAGATTGTTTACACCGACGCCGCGCAACATGGGCGGCAGGCCCCCGCAGGCGATGTGTGGACGCTTCCGATTATAGCGCTCGATGAAGGCCGGGGGCGTCCGTCCTCTCGGAACGGGCCTTGCGTTAGGATGTTGATCCATGGGAGTGCTCCTCTTCCGTAAGCGTAGACAGCTCACAGCATGCGAGAACCCTCCCTACTTCTCATCACCACGATGCAAACAACGTCTTGGCACCCAACACCTAGCAAAAAGCGAGGAATGACACATGCACGGCGGAAATGACAGGAACCTCAGCGAGATCATTGCCGAGGTAAACAAGACGGTTATCGGGCAAGACGACGCCGTGGAATGGCCATGCTCGTGCGATGATATTTAGAAAAGGGACACGAATACCAAATGACTTTTCGCTCGCGGAAATAACGCTGCTCTACGCCCTCTACACCTTACTCCGTGACTGGTTTCCTGCCTTCGATTGCACCCCTGACGGGCTGAAGGAGCTTCTTTCGCTCGCGGAAACTGTCGGCACCATGAAGAGCCCTCTCGATCTGATGTTCTATCAAATCGAATGCGGAAAGAAATATATCCCGAACGTTAAACATGACCCGGCAGATCCGCTCTCCCATGAATGGATATGGGCGGATAGCGCCCTCGTACGCAATGTTGACGGCCTGCGGTCCGTCGAACGAGGCGGTTTGAAGCCCCGTGAGGACAACGCCCTGGGCTACTACACTGAGTTCAAAGGATATCCCCGCGAATCCCAGCGACAAGCAATCGGGAACTTAGCATTTCGCCTGCTATAACGCTGTGATGCTCCGGCTATCTACTACGGCATAGGGCAGCGTGTGCGCAGGTACAGGAAGGCTTGTGGCCTCTCCCAGGAGCGCCTCGCGGAGATGGTTGGCATATCCGTCACCCACATGAGCCACATCGAGACGGGCAACACGAAGCTGAGCCTGCCCGTCCTGGCCGCCATAGCCGACGCCCTCTCCGTGAGCGCTGACGCGCTGCTGCACGAGGCGTCGAAGGCGGGCAGGGAGGCCATATCCGACGAGGTGGCCGAGCTTCTGGAGTCGAGTTCGCCCTATGAGCTGTCGGTGATTCTCGACGTGGCGAGGGCGACGAGGGCCGCGTTGCGCAGGCACGCGGAGAAGACATGAGACCCGGCCGTTTTCCCGCGATACCGTTACCGATACTGTTACCGTCGCCGATTTTCGACAGCATGCAAGAGAAAAGCCCCGACCTGTTTTCGCAGGCCAGGGCTTGATTTTTGGTCGCGGGGGCAGGATTTGAACCTGCGACCTCCGGGTTATGAGCCCGACGAGCTACCAGACTGCTCCACCCCGCAATGTCTGGGCGCATCTCGTGCGCAAGAGAGTATATTACGCACCATGGACCGGGAATGCAAGGACCGATACGCACGCCATCGCAAGGTCTTCATAATTGACAGATAACAGATGGGCGCAGCACATGGCAATCACACACTTCCCGTGCACTCCACAGATGTCCACAGCAAACCGTCTACAGGAATTATCGCCCAGCTCCACGGCACTGGCGCACAACAACTAGTGTGCACCTTCCTGCCCGTAATAGGCACCCGGGCCGTGCTTGCGCAGGTAATGCCTGTCGAGCAAGTACTGCGGAGCGGGGCTTGCATCAACGGCGAGCTGCTCGGTGCGGGCGGCCATTTTGGCCACTTCCTCGAGCACAACCGCGTGATACACCGCCGCAGATGCGTCCTTTCCCCAAGTGAAGGGCCCATGGCTGCGCACAAGAGCACCTGGAACGGAAATCGGATCGAGATCTCGTTCAGACAAACCTTCCACGATGACCTTGCCGGTATTGGCCTCATAGGCATCCTCGATCTCAGCTTCGGTGAGCCCCCTCATACAGGGCACCGGCCCATAAAAGTAGTCAGCATGCGTGGTGCCGTATGCGGGGACATCGCGACCGGCCTGCGCCCAAGCAACAGCCCACGGGGAATGCGTGTGCACCACGCCGCGCACTTTCTCACCCCAGACTCGATAGATGGCGGCGTGCGTGGCGGTATCCGACGACGGGTTGAGCTCTCCTTCCACCACATTGCCCTCAAGGTCGCACACCACCATGGACTCGGGTGACAACTCGTCATAGTCAACCCCAGACGGCTTGATGACGAACAGGCCATGTATCGGATCAAATTCCGATGCGTTGCCCCATGTGAAGACAACGAGACCGTGACGCGGCAAATCCATGTTGGCTTCGTACACGCGCTCACGCAGCTCTTTGAGCATCATAGCTCGCTCCTTTCTCTCATGGCACCCAACACGGGCACCGCTTACGCAGAATCGCTCCGCCCCAATCCGGCACCAATCACGGCGATCACTCCCACCGGCACGACACGCTGCGCAGCCCACACGGACTTTGCACACCGCCAACCCGCCACGGATGAGGCACCCTACCCTGCGTCGCGCCTCACGGCTGTCAACCTACTCGCTCGAATGCGGCCTCGATCTTGCCTCGCACAAACGCAGATGCCACAGCAACCTCATCACGCCAACTCGAAGAACCCGTGTCCCACATCTCGGCGACAAAGCGGCGCACGCCCTGGCCCACCAGCCCATCCAACGCCCCCTCGTAGTCAGTCGTGCCCGTACCGAACGGGATCTCGCGATATGCGCCAGCAACCGTCTCCTTGCAGTGGGCGGCGATAATATGACCGCGGCCCGCTGCAACATCACCCGCAACACTCGATCCGTAGACGAACGATGCATTGGTGAGGTTGCCAATGTCTGGATACACACCCAGATACGGCGAGCCAATCTGCGTTACGTATGTCATGGCCTTCTCAACTGTGTCCATGAAGGGGGTCTCCATGGTCTCGAACCCAAGCACCACGCCAGCGCGTGCAGCCATCTCAACGGCACGGGCAAGGTTCTCAACAAACCATGCACGCGTCCGGTTGGTGCTTTCCTCGTAATACACGTCATATCCAGCAAGCTGGACGGTGCGAACCCCCAAATCACAGGCGAGATCGAGCGCCTGCCGCATGATTTCGAGCGACCGCGCGCGAGCTGCGGGGTCGGTGGCACCGAAAGGATATTTGCGGTGGCCCGACAGACACATCGAGCGAACGGGCACCCCGGTTTGCTCCTGAGCACGCACCAGATCTCGGCGCTCCTGAGCGCTCCAGACGAGACGAGCAAGGCGAGCGTCGGACTCGTCGATGCTGATTTCAACATAATCGAAACCACACATTCGCGCAGCTTCTAAACGCTCGACCCAGGAGAGCTCGACGGGCACGGCTTTCTCGTACATACCGAGCAGGTAGGGTTTTGGAGAGGTAGGCATGACGGTTCCAATCTCAATAATGGATAGCTTTCCCGCGTGCGCACGACACGGCACACCGCCCCAACACCAGCTGTCAAACTGGCCGGAAGCGCATGCTCCTTGGCTATCCGGATACAAATAAGGTCGAGAGCGCAACGCGTCAGTACACGCGCACGGAAATGACCACGATACGCGCGAAAGCGAGATGCCCCGAATCTCCGGGACGCGCAAGACCCAGGGCATCCACATTTCCCGGGCGCTACAGCACGCTCCTGAACGGCACGTTAGGCTCCTCTTCGAAGCAGTCCTCGAAGCCGCGCCTGTAGACGTAATACTTCTTATCGGCGTCCGTCGGGTAGGTGTAGTGCCCGCCCACCTTCCAGTAGTAAGGCTTGAACTCGTAACCCAGACGCTCGCGACGCATCTGGTAAAGGGCCTCGATCTCGCCCAGGTCGGCCTCGAAGTTGGTCCAGACGTCCCAGTGGATGGGAATGACGACCTTGGTCTGCAGCGCCTCGGCCATACGCAGGATGTCGGAGGCCTCCATCTTGTCCTGCATGCCCATCGGGTTGCAACCGTAGGAGCCAAAGGCCACGTCCACGCCGCCGTACTCACGGGCGATGTCCTTGCCGTGTTTGGCGAAGTAGATGGAGTAGTGCGAGTCGCCGCTGTGGTAGATGTTGCCTCCGGGCGTGCATAGCAAGTAGTTGACGGCCTTCTCATCCATGTCCATCGGGCACGTACCCCAAAGATCCTCGCGGTCGGGGCCGGTGGAGTCGGTGGTGGTGATGCAGGTGCGGTCGAAGGAGTCCACTGCGACGATCTCGATATCGCCCACCTTAATCTTGTCGCCAGGCTTCACCACACGACAACGCTCCTCGGGCACGCCCACTTGACCCAAAAGTCAACGGACTTGCGTGGACCGATGAACGGCACGGGAATCTCGTTGCCATCCTCGTCGCTGGTGGTCATACCGGACTGGATGACATGGGCCGCAAACTCTTTAGACATGTGATCCTGATGGTAGTGGGTAGCCAACACGGCGTCCACATGCTGAATCGCAAAAGGGATCGAACACATAGGGAATGT
>ENA-OQMN01000255-OQMN01000255.1-human-gut-metagenome-genome-assembly--contig:-NODE-255-length-12829-cov-4.310030_pt1 | contig 12829 bp, 12 predicted proteins | sample MGYA00242765_ERZ504861 | MGnify/ENA primary metagenome ERZ504861 (study PRJEB26092, sample SAMD00036417) | human gut metagenome | host: Homo sapiens | study: EMG produced TPA metagenomics assembly of... | reverse complement strand
ATGCATGATGTTGAATTCGGCATGTTGACATCAGGCTTGTGTTCATTCGTTTTTAATCTGGTTACTCTCTGAACGTTCAGGACGATTATAAATTAGACTAAATCTGAACATCGAAGTCTGTATGACATTGGAGACCGCATGACCTTAGATAGAAAAATGTTTGAGACTCTGAATTGCCTTCGGGTGTTTCCTGCGGCGAGTCAGAGGGAGGTCGCCGATCGCACAGGCCTTTCGCTCGGAAGCGTGAACGCGGCCATGAAGGACCTTGCCTCGAGAGGTCTACTTGAGAGCGGTGTTCTAACGGACGCTGGCCTTGAGGCGCTTAAGCCATACAAGGTCGACAACGCAATCATTCTGGCCGCTGGGCTATCCAGCCGTTTCGCGCCCATCTCCTACGAGAAGCCAAAGGGCCTGTTGCGTGTACGTGGAGACGTGCTCATTGAGCGACAGATTGAGCAGCTGCAGGCAGCTGGCATTTCCGATATCACCGTCGTTGTTGGCTATAAGAAGGCCTATTTTTTCTACCTCGAGCAAAAATACGGTGTTTCGATTGTCATTAATGATGAATACGCTTCGCGCAACAACCATTCTTCGCTGTACCGCGTGCGAGATCGCTTGCGTAACACCTTCATTTGCTCGTCTGATGACTACTTTACCGAGAATCCCTTCGAGTTATATGTTTATCGCGCCTATTATGCCGCTCAATGGTCAGAGGGCCCCACGAAGGAATGGTGCATGAAAACGGGTCCTCAGGGCCGCATCACGGGTGTCACGGTGGGCGGATCCCATGCATGGTACATGCTGGGCCACGTGTATTTTGATCACGTGTTCTCACGGCATATGATCGATGTGCTTGAAGCGGAATTTGACAAGCCCGAGACGGTTGACAAGCTGTGGGAGGATCTCTTCATCGATCATCTTCCAGAGTTCGATATGGTGGTGCGTCCGTATTCGGAGGGCGTTATCAACGAGTTCGATTCGCTGGACGAGCTCCGTGCATTCGACCCCGCATTCCTGGAGAACGTCGATTCCGAGATTTTCGATAACATCGTGCAGGTACTCGGATGCGATAAGTCGGAAATCCACGACGTGTATCCGCTCAAACAGGGGCTGACAAACCTCTCCTGCCATTTCAGCACGGAGAGAGGCGAGTATGTGTATCGTCATCCCGGTGTCGGGACAGAATTGCTGATCGATCGCAAAGGGGAGGTGGCTGCTCAGCAGACGGCGCTTGAGCTGGGAATCGATGGCACTTTTATCTTCGAGGACCCCGAGCGCGGTTGGAAGATAAGCCGATTCGTACCCGATTGCTCCAATCTTGACCCCCATGATCCCGTTCACGTGGCAAAGGCAATGGCAATGGCTCGGGACCTGCATGAGAGCGGTGTCGAAGTAGCGCGAACATTCGATTTCTATCAAGAGGCCAAGCGATATGAATCGCTGCTGGCTGAGCGTGGACCGATCGATATACCCGGGTTTGCAGAGACGGCTTGCAGGATTGAGGAGCTGGAAGCGCACGTTACAGCTGATAAAGCCCCCACCTGCTTGTGCCACAACGACTTCTTCTATCTGAACTTCCTGGTCAATGCGACGGGGACGATTCATCTCATCGACTGGGAATACGCGGGTATGGGCGACTACGCCAATGACTTCGGAACCTTTTGCGTGTGTTGCGAGTTGGATGAGGCGGAGGCAGATGCGGCTCTCGTGGCGTATTTCGGAAGACCGCCAACGATAGAGGAGCTTAGGCATAACTTTGCGCATGTTGCCCTGGCTGGTTGGTGTTGGTATCTATGGTCGCTATTGAAGGAAGCCGAGGGCGATTTTGTGGGCGAATGGCTGTATGTCTATCACCGTTATGCCGTTTCCTATCTCGATCGCGCTCTTTTGATGTATCGGGAGGGGGAGTAACATGCGGTTCGGCCTGTTTAGCGGCATTCTATGGGGACTCGATACGGTGATCTTGGGCATCGGCATGGCCATGGCCCCCTTTATCGGTTCAGTTGAGGCGGCGGCATATGCCTCACTTGTTGGGTCATTTCTGCATGACGTATTCTGTGCAATCTGGCTTTTGGTGTACATGGGAGCGAGACATCGCCTAGGGGACACGCTTGCAGCCCTGCATACTCGTTCCGGCAAGGTTGTGATGCTTGGAGCGTTGTTGGGCGGGCCCATTGGCATGACGGGGTACGCAATCGCCATCGCAAACCTTGGTGCTGCGTATACAGCTATCATCTCGGCTTTCTACCCGGCTTTTGGTGCGGTGCTGGCATTTATTCTGCTCAAAGAGAGGATGGGACGCGGGCAGGTAGTGGCGTTGCTTGTGGCGCTTCTCGGTGTCATGGCAATGGGCCTTCTTACTGCGGGCAACAGCCAGGTTGTTAATGCGCCAATCGGCTTGCTGGGCGCGGCACTCACGGTGGTCGGTTGGGGGTCCGAAGCAGTGCTGTGCGCTTGGGGGATGCGCGACGACAACGTTGATGATGAGACAGCGCTTCATATTCGCGAAACGACTTCTGCACTCGCCTACGGTGTTGTGGTGCTGCCACTATTCGGAGCCTGGGGCTTTGCTGCACACGCGGCACCAAGTACAGCGACTGGTCTCATCGCCTTGGCGGGCCTTGCGGGCGCTACATCCTACCTTTTCTATTATCGAGGCATCTCGGCCATCGGCGCGGCGAAAGCCATGGCGCTCAATATCTCTTATTCAGCCTGGGCGGTTGTGTTTGGTTTGGTGCTGCTGGGGACTGTCCCTGCTCCGGCGACCGTCGTGTGCTGCATTGCGATCGTTGCGGGGACGGTTCTGGCGGCCAGCGATTGGCGCGAGCTGTTCGGTATACGACGGACCGGCTAGCTCGGGTCACCGTGCTTTTCGATTCGATATGCTAATATAGTTACATTATTCAAGGGAAAAACGAACATGGATTGCACATCATTCAAAGGAAAAATGTGCAACCGATTTGCTTTGCTTTAGAGTAAAAGGGAGGTTTAGATGGAAAGAAAGCTACTCGAGAATCTCAAGAGCTGGAAAGCCAGCGGCAGCAGAAAGCCGTTGATCTTGCGCGGTGCGCGTCAGGTTGGTAAGACGTGGCTCCTACGGGAATTCGGCGAGGCGTGTTTCGAGAACGTGGCGTATGTTCGTTTGGAGGACAATGCGCCGATGTCACAGTTATTCGAGGGCTCGCTCGACCCACATAGAATCATGACGGGCATTTCAGCTGCTACGGGAGAGCCAATTAACCCTCAAACCACCCTTATCGTGCTGGATGAGGTGCAGGCTGTGCCTCGTGCGCTCACCGCATTGAAGTACTTCTGCGAGGATGCCCCGGAATATGCCATCGCCGTAGCGGGCTCGCTTCTGGGCGTCGCCCTCAATGCCGGCGTCTCGTTTCCGGTGGGTAAGGTCACGTTTCTCGATCTGCATCCTCTGAGCTTCAGGGAGTTTCTTCTGGCCATGGGCGAGCAAGCGCTCGAAGAGTATATCTCCAAACTAGACTTCGATATGATGGGCGTGTTTAAGGAGCGCTACGAGGACCTGCTGCGGCTCTACTATTTTATCGGGGGCATGCCAGAGGCAATCTCTGTATACGTTCAGAGTGGTGATTTCTCTGAAGTCCGCAACGTGCAGCAGGACATCCTGGATGCGTATCGCGGTGACTTTGCGAAGCATTCTGGTGCGGCCATCGGGGAGCGATGTCGGCTCATCTTCGAGTCTCTTCCGAGGCATCTCGCCAAGGAAAACAAGAAATTCGTGTACGGCGTGGTGAAAAAAGGTGCGCGCGGGCGCGACCTGGATGATGCTCTTCAGTTTCTTATTGACGCTGGCCTGGTAACGAAGGTTAAGCGGATCGCTGCCCCGGGCATTCCGCTTGCTGCGTATGCCGACGAGGCATCCTTTAAGCTTTTTTGTGTGGATGTGGGGCTTCTTGGAGCCCTCGCTGACATCGATAGCTCAACGATTGTTGATGGCAATGCCCTGTTCACGCATTTTAAGGGTGCGATGGCGGAGCAGTACGTTTGCCAGCAGCTCACGAGCGATTGCGGGTTCGTTCCATATTACTGGTCCGCCGCGAAGGGTGGAGCCGAGGTGGACTTCGTGATTCAAACAGAGGGTGCGGTCGTACCTATAGAAGTAAAGGCTGAGGAAAACCTCAAGGCAAAAAGCCTGGCGAGTTTCTGCAAGACATACAATGGCACTCATGCGGTGAGGACCTCCCTGTCGGGCTTCCGAAGAGAATCCTGGCTAACGAATGTCCCTCTGTATGCGGTTGGTCGCATTGGAACCTTGTCGCATGGGACGGAGACGCCGGCGTAACGTGGTTAGTGAACCGCAGCCAATCGTCTCATGGAATCAGGCCGGTTTATGATAAGGTGATGAAATTAGTTGGTCCATAGGGGGAGTACTGAATGCAGTTTGACGATGCGTTGAGGCGTCTGCAAGAAACGGAGCTCGAAATCCTCAGGGTGCTCGCTGATTTTTGCACCGAGCACAGCATTCAGTGGTTCATAGATTCGGGCACGGTGTTGGGCGCGATGCGTCACGGCGGCTTTATTCCGTGGGATGATGATATTGACGTTGGCATGCTTCGTGCGGATTACGATCGGTTCCTGACGACTGCCGACCATGCGTTTCCGGCGGGTTATTCGGTTCATACGGCTGAGAACACTCCTGGATTTGCTGGTATGTTTGCGAAGGTCTACAAGGACGGCACGCTGTTCGAAACCGATGAAACGCGTGAGGCAGGCCTTTCTCAGGGCATCTTTGTCGATATCTTTCCCTACGATGCGCTCTCGAGTGTTGAGAGCGAGCGGCGCAAACAGCGCTCGGGCGCCCGCTTTTGGCAGAGCATTTCCTACCTCTATCATTCGGGAAGTATCGTGGTGCCCCACAAGGGCGCTCTTGGTCGCATTGAGCGCACGATGTGTAAACTTCTCCATCCGGTGATTCATAAGATGCTTGTTCCAGAACAGATTGTGTCGAAATTCAGTTCGGCGATTGCAAGAGCAGATGGCCATAAGTCCGACCTGTTGCTTCCTTTTGCATGGCCGAACATGCAGGGAATGCCGCTGGATGTGCTGATTCCGACCCGGGAGCTTCGATTTGAGGATGCTGCCTTCCCGGCTCCGGGTGATGCTGAGCGGTATCTAGAAATCATGTATGGTGATTGGCGGATGCTGCCAGCAGAAAAAGACCGGCGCACACATCTTCCCAGAACTCTCGATTTTGGTGACGGAATGCGGTGGTCATCATGAAAGCGCTTTGCTTTCGATCCTTTGTCCGTAGAAATTGCATTCATCGATTCTTGCATGTAGGTGCTTTATGCTGAAGGTGCTTGTCCACGGTCTCAGTCCAAATAGAGGGGGCGTCGAGTCCTTTTTGCTCGCATACTGCTCCAAGATCATGAACTCCCATCCTGATGTGCATTTCGACTTTGTTGTATACGGGGATGGGCATCCTGACTTCTTCGACGAGCTTGCGCCCTATCAATCAAAGATCCTGCATGTTGCATTGAGGACGGAGCGATGGGTTGAGAACTACCGCCAGCTCGATTCGATCGTTGCGACAGGGTCGTACGACCTTGTATGGTTCAATGCGTGCACGCTCAGCGATATTACCCTTCTCTCTGTTGCAAATAGGCGAGGGGTGCCATGCGTCGTGCATAGCCATAACTCGGCTCCTATGGGCAATGGCCTGAATGCAGTTCTCCATGCGTGGCATAAGCGGAGAATATCCCAGCTGGCTAAAATGGGAATTGCCTGTTCGGATTATGCTGCGAAGTTCATGTTTCCTGACACCTTTCTCGATGAAGGAAACTGCTTCATCTCGGTCAATGCGGTCGACTGCGACCGATTCGCTTTTTCACCCGTCGATCGCGAAAGGGTTCGCTCGGATTTAGCGCTGTCCGACACATTTGTGATTGGGCATGTTGGCCGATTTACCGATCAGAAGAACCATGCATTTCTATTGAAATCATGCAAAAGGTTGCGGCTGTTGATCAGAGGGCTCGTCTGCTCCTGCTTGGCAGCGGTCCACTTAAAGCGTCCATCCACGATCAGATTGGTGCATGCGGGCTGAATGGAAAGGTCGTATTCGCGGGCTCTGTCCCTGATGCGTATCGGTACTACTCCGCAATGGATTGCTTTGTGTTTCCCTCTCTGTATGAAGGCATGCCGCTTGCGCTTTTGGAGGCCCAGGCAAATGGTTTGCCGTGTATTGCATCAAGCGCAATTTCCTCCATGTCGTTTGTGACGGAGCGCGCGCACGCGCTTGCGTTGGAATCCGGTGCATCTCAGTGGGCTGAGGCGGTGCATGAGGCAGCCCACTCTTCATATGATCGGTACTTGGGCGCCGGCGAGGTTGCCTCGAGTGGGTATGGTCTTGAAGCATCCGCCAAGCGCATAGTCGGATTGTTGTATCAGGCGGCCGGTCAGAGCTTTCACTCGTGATGATTACGACTGAATCGGGCGTGAGTTTGCATGAAGATACCGGCGCAGCTGATGCAGGTAGAAGCTGTGCAGCCTGCGATAAGCGCAAACGTCGCACCGTTCATTCCAAACAATGAGATGAGCTGGGCGGACGATGCAAAGACGACGACGAGCGAAGCGATACTGCCGAGAATCATGATGCGTAGCGCTCGGACTGCAACAAGGAGGTTGCTGAGAAAACCTGTTGCTCCCAGCAGCACTGAGCTCAGTATGAGCGGCAGCATGATCGATGAGTGCGATGCAACTTCACTGCCGTAGAGCAGGTTGAGAAGCGGTTGTGCCGCGAGCGATGCGCCCAGTAGCGAAATCGCACCGATTCCGATGATGCCAAGAACGGTCATGTTCACTAGTTGCTGGAACCGATACCGATCGCCTGCGTGGTAGCTTTCGGCAAAGTACCCGATAAGCGGGTTGTAGATATATGTTGATCCGACTTGAATGATCGCAACCGGGGTTGCGATGGAGGCGTAGATTCCCAAAGCGCTATCTCCAAGTTCCTGGGATAGTATCTGGCGCGGCAGGGAAGCGAATGCGCCGCTTGCTACGCTGGAGAGAACGATGAGGGCGCATGCAGACAGAATCGCGAAGGCCTTTTTCGAACCGATGCCCAGATGGATTGTATGAAGCAACTTCGTCCGCGGTAGATCGTAGAGTAGTCCGATCAGCAACGTACATGCGGCCATGCTTGTGACAGCATAGGTGATGTTTGCGGTGAGGAGGTAGACAACCGCAAAGCTCGTAAGGCAGAGTGCGCCTTGCAGGCCCAAGGAGATGCCAATATAGTCCATGCGGTGTGACTTTTGATCTGCAGCATGCAGGATATCGATGACCGAGGCGATTCCTTTATAGAGCGCAAAGGCGAAGATGACTGCCCATGAATTTGGGCGGCATGTCATAAGCGCGTACCCAAATGTGAGGACGAGGGCAGCAGAACTCGTGCCGACTGCCAGCGTCACATACTCACCGATGCTATTTTGGTTTTTCATATCGGTGATGAGGTATGTGTACATACCAAATTGGGCTATGGGTGAAAAAATGCCGTACACGGACATGGCAAGCGAGTAGAGTCCTGCGCTGGTGAGGTCGGGGGCGAGTCGGACGACCAAAATACTGATCGCCCATTGGCACCCAAGCCCGATGGCGGAGCCCGCCATATTCCAGACCATGTTCTGTTTCACGGTGAGCGTTTTGCTGCTGGAAGTGCTTTTCATGGTGGTATCACAGCCTATCGGCAAAGTGGTTGTTAACGAGCGCATCTGCCTTTGCAAGCATGCCCGTGACGGCAGGGCGCTCTATAAGCTTCTTTCTCGCAATGCTCAGCCCCAATGAGACAAGAAAAATAAGAAGCCCGATGCACGGTGCGAGTATGAGTGCAGCAGGAGTTGGAAGCATGCTTATCGGCATGGAAACACTCGGCAAGATGTGACTGAAGATGAGCTGATGTGTGTGGATGAGGTAAACGCCGAAGATATACGGGGTAATCTGCTGGAGCACACGCTGCAACAACGTCGGCACGCTCATGGATTTGAACAAGGAGAGCAACGCCACAGCCTGTATCAGCATGAACGGTGATGTGTAGTTGTCTAGACGAGGACCTAAGTCAGCAAGCCATGTCGGCGTGTGCATCGAAAGGGCGGCGGGCGCCGCTACTCTAAGAATCAGGACTACGATTGCCGTGCTTCCAAAAAGGAGGAGAGGCCTGAGATTAGAAAGACGAGGAAGTCCGTACTTCCTATAGTAAGCACCGAGCACATACAGATACGCAAGCCATATAAAGCTGTAGCCTCCCTCTAGGCTGAACGGTGAGGCGCCCCAGGGAAGGAGTGAACAGCATGAGGCAAGTAGGAAAAAGGAGAACAGCGCTACAAAGGATGCTTGACGAGAGCAACGTTCAATCGCTGCGTCAATCAAGGGCATGAAAAAGAAAAGCGCGATATATGCCGACGCAAACCAATAGTAGCGAGTGGTTACTGGGAAGAGTGTTTGAATGATAGCGGTTTTGACGTCAAGGTAACCGCAGGCAACTGAGACGATATTACCGATTGCTATGATGCTGGCGACTTCGAGCCACAACCTCAGGATGCTGGAGAGCCTGTGGCCAGTTTTGTAGCCTACGTATCCACTGATCACCCCAAAGCAATTGACGCCGCAGAGACATACGATTTCGATGAGCCAGAATGCCGTTGATCGAACCGAGCCGATTGGTGCTGCGTCTAAGGCCCCGCCCTGTCCGAGAACATGGAGCATGATAATCATAAACATCGAAATAGCTCTCAGCAGGTCGATGCCTACATTGCGTTTTTTGTTTTGCGGGGCAGTGCTGTGCGGTTGTGTCATGGCGTAATTTCTTACTTGTTGGACATGGCGGCGGTGCTTGCGGCGGGCGTGCACCAGTCTAGATAGAAGCTGCTGAGCCATTTTGCGGAATCTGTGATGTCGAATCCAGCGCGCCGCGCGTCGAGTGACGCGCTTGCTCGGTCAGCGCGTGGGTGATGGAGCAGATCGACTGCCTGAGATGCCCATGCGGCAGATCCGGAGTTTAGCGGTGCGAACACCGTATCGGCGCTTACGCGAGCAAGTTCTGGAACACCGGTTGAAAGCAGACAGCGGGCGCCTGACGCCTGGGCTTCAATGGTGGCATTGGCAAGCCCTTCTTTATGCGAAGGAAAGATAAAAACGTCTATCGCACTGAGGATGGCGTGTACATCATCTCGAACACCCAGCAATTGAACGTGCCCTTCGATCCCCAGCTTCTGTGCCTGCGCGCGTATTGCCTCCTCATCTTCACCTCGTCCGACGAGGACGAGGTGGGCCGTTGGGAGCGCAGTGAGAATGCGGGCAAAAACCTCCAAAAGAAAAGATTGATTTTTGATATAAGTCAAGCGACCAACATGACCGAATAAAGGGGCATCTTGGCTTATGCCTAGTTCATGACGGATTGATATGCGATCCTTTTCGTTGAAACGCGCCTGTTCGATATCGATGCCGTTTTTGAGAACGTGGAACCGTTCGGACAACACTACTTTTCTTCCGAACCGATCGCATCCGGCCTGAGCCGAACAAGCAAGAAAGTAATCGGCGCACCGCCGAGTTGGATGCGTTGCAATTCGAAACACAAGCTCGCGTGGGGAGAGAGGGTAGTTTTGAGCATGACTATGGGCTATGCAGCGCGCGCCGCTTCGGTGGGCTGCGGTGAGGTAAATGGGGGCCGGTAGCCCAATGTGCCCATGCACAATTGGGTAACGGTGCTCGGAAAAGAACGCCGTGCATGCACGCTTGTATGCTCCGATGTTGACGATATTGTAGCGGGGGATTTGAAAAACACATCCCCCCAACTCGCGTATTTCCTCATTGAAATCGGAGCCTTCGGCTTCGTTCACGAGGAAGTCAAATTGAAGGCGCTCGCGGTCGATGTTGCGATAGAGATTCATGATGAGGGTTTCCGCCCCACCGCGGTTCATGGCACCGATTACATGCAGGACGCGGATCGCTTGCCGACTCATTTCTGGTCCTTAGACGCGGGAGCCGTTGGGCTGTTTGACGGGGTCGATAGGGCGACTTCCTGTACAAGGGAGGTCACCTTGCGACGAATCTGCGTGAGCTGTGCTTGGAGTGTGAATTCACGAACTAGCAGGAGCGCAATGATTGCAAGAAAGATGAAATTGGAGGGGGACTGAATGCCCAGCAGTCCTGAGAGGAAATAGGAGACTCCAGGGAAGATGGAAAGTAATAACAACCCGAGGCTTAGCAGTAGCCAGAAGAGGGAGTCTTGGGTGTCGAATTGCGCTCGCCGAATCTTGCGGACAACAAATACCAGAACAACGAGGGCTCCGGCTATGAGGACGATGCGGAGGGTGGCATTCATGATTACCTCCTGAACCAAAGGGCGAATAGGATCGACGAGCACGCATTGGCCATATAGGAAATGGCCTTTGAGGCGGTGAGGTAGCTTTCTCCTGCCATCCGATCGCGCATGGAAACCTGCTCCTCTACCACGTTCATGCCGAGTCGCTTGATAAGGAAGGCGAGTGTTTCGGGTTCAGGAGTGAGGTCATCGCGCGTGGCGAAGAGTTTGATGGCCCTCTCGTTGTAGAGTCTCATGCCGGATGTTGGATCATTGATGGATGCGCCGGTGGTTAGTCGGATGAGCATTGAAATCAGATTCGATCCAGCCATACGTAGTGAGCGCGGCTTCGGGGTATCCACAAAGCGCGAGCCGATGACAACATCGGCCCCCGTTTTTTCCATGCGCACTTCGAGGGCCTCGATGTATTGCGGTGCATGTTGGCCGTCCGCGTCGAATTGGATTGCCCGGTCGAAGCCACGGCGGTAGGCATATTTCATGCCTGTTTGAAAAGCTCCCGTAAGGCCAAGGTTCGCCGGAAGATCTATGAGATTGAATCCATGCTTACGGCAAAGGGCTGCCGTTTCATCGCGCGACCCGTCGTTCACGATGACATAATCGAAGTCTCCTTGATGGGAAAGCAGCTCGGTCACGGTTGAAACAATCGACGCCTCTTCGTTAAATGCCGGAATGATGACTAGTGTCGACACGTCAGCGGGTTTCCTTCCAAAGTAATGCGAAGCAATTTAACTATGATACGCTACCGTGGTATGTAATAAGATACTTCCATGTATCTTTCGCATGATATCGGTAGTAAAGGTTGGGCAGAGCGTTGTCGAGGGTCTGCATTTTCTCAGCCCTGTGTTATCCAAACATGGGAGGAGTTGAGCGATTCACTGACAGTCTGGCAACGGAATTGGCACGACAGGGGCATGAGGTGGTTGTCGTGACCAACGATACGCACGGTGTCGGCTTACACGAGACCTCCAGCTCGGGTGTGGAGTTCTTCCGTTTGCCCTGCCGCAATTTGATGGGTGGTCGTTATCCTGTTCCAGTTTGCAACGCGGACTACCGGGCTGTTGTCGAAATGCTCTACGAACGTCCGTTTGACGGTGTTTTGGTCAATACCCGTTTTTACCTTCATTCTCTGCTGGGTGTTCGGGTTGCAAAGCGCCATGGCCTTCGAGCCGTGGTGCTCGATCACGGCTCTGCGTACTTGACGCTGGGATCATCATTGATCGATTTCCTGATTGCTCGCTATGAGGATGCGGTCACCGCTCATCTGCGCCGCCAACCGGTTGATTTCTATGGCATATCGCAAAAAAGCGTTGAATGGCTTGAACACTTCGGCATACAGGCAGAGGGCGTCATCAGTAATTCGATCGACGCGAAAGCGTATCGCGAACAGTCATCCGGCAGGTCATTTCGAAGCGAGTTGGGTATCGACGATGACCTCATGGTGGCATTTACAGGTCGTCTCATTCCGGAAAAGGGGATTGCAATTCTGGTCGATATGATGCGCATGCTGGAGAGCAGGGGGGTGCAGCTTGTCGTGGCGGGTGATGGGCCCCTGCGGGACTTGATAGAGCATGCGAATTTGCAGAAGATTCACTTGGTCGGGAGGCTGAACACTCCAGATGTCGCCGCCTTGCTCATCGAAAGTGACTTGTTTTGCCTGCCGACCCGCTCTGAAGGTTTTTCAACATCGCTTTTGGAGGCATCGGCGTTGCGGAACGCCGTCTCTTGTTACTGATGTGGGCGGTGCCCGGGAACTTCTGCCAGACGAGTCGTATGGGTTCATCGTCCCTGAGGCGAGCGCTGCTTCGTTTGCTGATGCGCTGAAGCGGATAATCAGCACAAATATCGATTTGCAAGCTTTGGGTGCACATTGCTTTCACCGCGTTGAGAGTACACGCTCGTGGTCCTCAACGGTTGAGCGCTTGCTGGGGGCGCTTGAAAGCGCGAGCGCCCATTAGAGCTGCAGTTCCGCGTTGCTGCGCTAATGGGCCCCTGTACGCAGCAACGCGGAACTGCAATGATGTGAGTGCTACATAATGGCCGAGGCTATGATGTGCATTAAGATCACGATATTTGTGAGTGAGAACACGGTAATCACTGTTGGGAATGAATCTTGTTCTATGCGGACGTGCTTGCTTCGGAACGCTAGGAACAGAGGGGCGACAACAGGAAGGATATAGCGACCCTGAACGCCCTGGATCACAGCTTCAGTGTTGAAAGTGTGGCCGATGAACATCGACAGCATGCATAACGCCATGCGTCCATCTGCTCGTCGGCCCACAAGTCCCAAGTCGCACGGCGAAATACGACCCTCCGGCGTCACTGCGGTGGCTTCCACGATAACCATGCCGAAACGCCCATGGCACGTGACACATAATGCTGGTAGTGGAATGGCGTGGGCAGGCCATCCTGGGCCAACGCGGAATACGTATCCATTGGCGGCAGCCAGATGCGGTTGCGCACGGTCATGCCACGCAAAGT
>ENA-OQMN01000254-OQMN01000254.1-human-gut-metagenome-genome-assembly--contig:-NODE-254-length-12840-cov-3.017148_pt1 | contig 12840 bp, 15 predicted proteins | sample MGYA00242765_ERZ504861 | MGnify/ENA primary metagenome ERZ504861 (study PRJEB26092, sample SAMD00036417) | human gut metagenome | host: Homo sapiens | study: EMG produced TPA metagenomics assembly of... | reverse complement strand
AAGATTTTGTTGTGCTCTGGGCCGTTTTGCATTATACTGTAGTCATATTATCCCTATTTATAGGAGGTATTTTGGATGGATCTGAAGGGAAAATGCGTCCTTCTGGGCGTCAGCGGCGGCATTGCCGCCTATAAAATGGCCAATGTAGCCAGCGCACTGCGCAAGCTGGGGGCCGACGTGGAGGTCATCATGACCAAAAACGCCACCCAGTTCATCACCCCTATCACGTTCGAGACCCTGACGGGCCACAAGTGCATGGTGGACACCTTCGACCGGGATTTCAAGTTCGAAGTCACCCATATCTCGCTGGCAAAGAAGGCCGACGTCATCCTCGTGGCCCCGGCCACCGCCAACGTCATCGCCAAGATGGCCCACGGCATCGCCGACGATATGCTCACCACCGTCGTTCTCGCGGCCAAGTGTCCCAAGCTCGTCTCCCCTGCCATGAACACCGGGATGCTGGAGAACCCCATCACCCAGGACAACATCGCCACACTGGAAAAGTACGGCTTCACGGTCATCCCCTCCGAGAGCGGCGTACTGGCCTGCAAGGACGTGGGCAGCGGACGCCTGCCGAAAGAGGATGTCCTGCTGGACTACATCTTCCGCGCCATCGCAAAGCCGAAGGACCTCGCCGGCCTGCGCATTGCCGTCACGGCCGGCCCCACTCAGGAGCCGCTGGATCCTGTGCGCTACCTGACCAACCACTCCACCGGCAAGATGGGCTATGCCGTGGCCCGTGCCGCCGCGATGCGGGGTGCCGAAGTCACCCTCATCCACGGCCCGACGGCCCTGCAGCCGGTGCGGTTCACCGAGGATGTCCCCATCACGACAGCCCAGCAGATGTACGAGGCCGTGACCAGCCGCTTCGACGAGATGGACGTTCTGGTCATGGCCGCTGCTGTGGCCGATTACCGCCCGCGCCGTGGCTGATGACAAGATAAAGAAGAAGGACGGCGACCTCTCCATCGCCGTGGAGCGGACGCCCGACATCCTCGGCACCATCGGCCCCAAAAAGAAGGGGCAGTTCCTCTGTGGCTTCTCGATGGAGACGCGGGACATGCTGGCCAACTCCTCGGGCCAAGCTCGAGAAAAAGAACCTCGACATGGTGGTGGCCAACAATCTGAAGGTCGCCGGTGCCGGGTTTGGCGTGGATACCAATGTTGTCACCTTCATCACGCCGGACGGCGTCCGCGAGCTGCCCCTGATGAGCAAGGATGATGTGGCGGACGCCATTCTGGATGAGATTTTAGCACGAAAGAGCAAGTGATCGTGCTGAAAGAAGTTCTGTTCTTCTGTCGAAAACTATGATATAATCGAATCGCCGTCCTTACCACTCCATTCCGTTTGGAAGGGAGGTGATTCCGAATGAACAGTATTTTCTCATTTATGCTGTCTGTCGCAGCAGGTGTGGTTGCAAACTACATCTACAAGTGGCTTGGCAGATGGTTCAACAAGGACTGTAAGCACTAAATAATAAGACCCCTTCCCGGAGCTAGCACCTCCGAGAAGGGGTCTTATTATTTGCGATTCCAAATGAACAGCATTTGATTTTCTCGTTTATAAGTATACGCAGTTTTCTAAAAAAGTCAAGCGCCTTGCAGAAAATTTACAATGCTGTAAATTTTACTGTACCACGCAAAAAGTGCTCTGCCGGCCGGCAGAGCACTTTTTGCGTTATACAGAGATTTACTTGGTGCCGTAGATACGGTCGCCTGCGTCACCCAGGCCGGGGACGATGTAGCCGTTCTCGTTCAGGTGGTCGTCCTGTGCGCCGAGGTAGATGTCCACATCGGGATGCGCCTCGTGCAGGGCCTTGATGCCTTCCGGAGCAGCGATGAGGCCGATGAACTTGATGCGCTTTGCGCCGTGCTTCTTGATCTGGGTGATGGCGTCGATGGCGCTGCCGCCGGTAGCCAGCATCGGGTCAAGCACCAGAACGTCGCGCTCGGCGATGTCCTGCGGCAGCTTGCAGAAGTACTCCACGGGCTGCAGGGTGGTCTCGTCGCGGTACAGGCCGATGAAGCCGACCTTAGCGGCGGGCAGCAGGGTCAGCATACCATCCAGCATACCCATGCCGGCGCGGAGGATCGGCACCAGAGCCAGCTTGCGGCCTGCCAGAACCTTGGTCTTTGCCATGGTGATGGGCGTCTCGATCTCCACCTCTTCCAGAGGCAGGTCACGGGTAGCCTCATAGCACAGCAGAGTGGCGATCTCGCCCACGAGGTCACGGAACTCCTTGGTGCCGGTCTGCTTGTTGCGCAGAATGCTCAGTTTGTGCTGCAGCAGCGGATGCTCAACGATCATAGGGGTCATAATACACTCTCCTTATATTGTGAATAGATATTGGAATCCTAAGGTTTACCGATTCTCGATCGCCATCAGCTTTGCGATGCGCTTCTCGTGGCGGCCGCCCTCGAACTCGGTGTTGAGGAAGATGTCCACCAGCTGGCAGGCGAGGCCGGGGCCGACAACACGGCCGCCCATGCACAGGGCGTTGGCGTCGTTGTGGCGGCGGGTATACTCGCAGCTGAAGCTGTCAGAGCAGCAGCAGGCACGGATGCCCCTGACCTTGTTTGCGGCCATGCTGATGCCCACACCGGTGCCGCAGAACAGCAGCGCCTTGCTGCACTGGCCGCTCACCACGGCGTCGCAGGCAGGCAGAGCCATGTCAGGGTAGTCCACGCTGGCGGTGCTGTGGGTGCCGAAGTCGATGTACTCCAGCCCCAGCTCGTCCAGATGGGCCTTGACGGCCTCTTTCAGTTCAAATCCGCCGTGGTCGGCGGCAAGTGCGATGGGTTTCGTCATTGGTGTTGATCCTTTCCCTTTGCAGTATCTTCCGGTATTTCGGTACGGGCAGCTTCTGCGGCCAGATGCTCGGCCCGCTCCCGCTCGGCCTGGCTCAGCCGGTGATAATCCGGCAGCAGAGCCTCGGGCAGGACGGCTTCGCCCCGCTGAGCCATCTGCTCTGCCACATAGGCCACCGCAGCGGCACGGCCATTGCGGAGAGCCGGCGGTACACAGAGCACGCCCGGGACATTGCCATATTTATTATAGCACAGAGCCGCGCCATCACCAACAAAAAACAGAGGCTTTTTGCAATTTTCTACAAACTCGGCCAGGTCAGCCACGGCGCGGGCATCGTCGTCCATCAGACGCTCGTGGGTCTCAAGGTCGAAAGCCGCGCTGTACACCTGCGCACGGCGGGCATCCAGCGCGCAGAGCACGGTGCCGCAGCCGGTGCGGGCCGCCGCCAGCGCTTCCAGCGTGGACACCGGGGCGCAGAGCGTCTCCCGGGGGAAGGCCAGACCCTTCACCGCCGCCAGCCCGATGCGCAGGCCGGTAAAGCTGCCGGGGCCGGCATTGACGCCGTAGAGGTCGATGTCCCTGCAGCCCATGCCGCAGAGCTTGAGACAGTTGTCGATGAGGGGCATCAGGGTCTCGCTGTGGGTCATGCCCGCGTCGAGATAGCACTCGTAGAGCAGGCGGTCGTCCTGCAGCAGGGCCACGCCCACGGTCTTGCCCGCTGTATCCACGGCTAAGATGTTCATACTTCCACCCCCTCGATGGTGATGCGGCGGGTGGTGTCGTCCACCCGCTCGATGTTGATGTGGATGGGGTCTTCCAGCGCCAGCAGGTCGGCGAAGTTCTCGCTCCACTCTGCCGCCACCACAGCGCCCTCATCCAGATAGTCGTAGAACCCTGCCGCGCACAAATCGTTCTCCGTGGAGATGCGGTATAAATCAAAGTGCGCGAAGGGCCGCGGCCCGCGGTAATAGTTCACGATGGCGAAGGTCGGGCTGCTGACCGGGTCGGTGCAGCCGAGACCTCTGGCAATGCCCTCGCAGAAGGCCGTCTTGCCCGCGCCAAGCCCGCCGGTAAAGGCGATGAGCGCCCCGGGCGCAAGATGCTGCGCCACCTGCGCCCCCAGTGCCACCGTCTCCTCGCGGGAGTGGGTGATAAATTCAGACATGGGTATCCTACCTCATATGCGTTTCTATAAAAAAGGGACGGCAGAGTCCTGCCGTCCTGTTCTGCCGTCCCTTAGTATAAACTATTTCTGTCAAAAGTGCAACGCTCAGGCCGCGCTTTCGAGCACATCGGCCAGCATATCTTCCGCGGCCTCCGCGCGTTCCTCGAGCGAGAAGTTTTCCGGCACATTCAGCCGGGCGTTCTCGTCTCCGTAGAGCACCAGATACGCTGCGGCGGCGTGGGGCGGCGTCCGCCCTGCTCCGTATACCAGATGATGTCGTTCTCGCCGTAGGTATCCTTTGCATGGGCCAGCGCCCTGCCGATGGTCTGTCCCATCGCAAGATGGTTGACGGTATCCCAGAGCATACTGCGGGAGTAGACCGTATAGACGTTGTTCACATAGCCCAGCACAGTCCGTGCGCCGCCCGCCAGCAGCGCTTCGGCCATCGACTCATCCACGCTGTTCGTGACGCCCAGGAACTCACAGGTCTCGGAGTAGATGATGGTATTGCTGAGCTGGCCCGAGCGGTACGCATTGCGGAAGAAATCCGCTGTGACGCAGTAAAGGCCGTTGAGCTTGATGATGCGGTGAGCCAGCAGGTCAAAGCCGTAGATGATGTCTTTATACAGCGTGGACGCTTCTGTCAGCAGGATGATGGGCTCGGTCCGGGTGTGCTTCCGGAACGTACCGTAGCTGTAAGTATAGTAGGCACCGTGGGCGCTCAGGATGCACAAATCGTATTTGTTCATCCGGCGCAGGTCCGACAGGGTCACCCGGGTGTTCATCGTCGTGCGCAGGCCCATGCCTTCCCAGAAGCCCTGCATATAGGAATAATACGGAAAGCGGGAGCTGTTCACCGTATTATCGAAGGCATAATAGATAGCGGCGCGGCCGATCGTCTCAGGCAGAGCGTTCTCCCGGTACTGCCGGGCCTCCGCAGCCTGCCGGACATCGTCGGTCAGGGGCATCTCGGTGCGGGGAGTGCGTTGAGCAATGTCCCTCGGGGCGCGCAGGCCGTTGTCTCCGGCGTCAAAGGTCATCTCGTCCAGCTCGTCGGGCAGAGTGAGCAGGATGCCGCCCAGCACGCCGCAGCGGTAGGTAAAGCTGACCATCCCGTTCTCCTCGTCGGTGCGGATGGAGTCCCGGCGCACCAGCCCCTTCCGGGCCAGCTCATCCAGCTCCGCAAGGGCCGCGGTGAGCCGTTCTTCCCGGGACATCTGCTCGTATTCGCCGCTGCCGGTCAGGGCCGTCACAGCGGCGTCTGCCTGCTGCATCCCGGCGGCATCGTCCGTGGTGAGGGTGAGCTTTGCCGTATCCTGCACCTCGCCCGCTCCGTCTGCCGCCCATGCGGCGGGAGCCAGCACAGCCGTCAGCACCAGTGCCAGTGCGCAGACCGCGCACAAAATTCGATGGCGTTGTTCCTTCATGTAAAAACTGTTCCTCCAAGAACGCCGGGGACCGGCCATTTACCGCCCCGGTACGTTTCATTTTAGAGGGCATATCGGCCTTTGTCAAGCGTTCTGCGCCGATTTTGCAAAGCTGTCACAACCGGCCATCTTGCGCGCCTCTCTCCCCTGCTGTATAATAAGGTAGATTGGGGATCATGCCCGGCTGTGAGGCGGGGTTTTCAAGATACAGAAAGGTGGTGCTTTTTTGGAAAGCATTCAGCGATATTGGAAACGGACAGACAAGATGTACCTGCTGCTCTGCCTGTTCAGCAGCGCGATGGCGGTGCTGGCGCGTGTCGTCGTGGGCGGCGAAGCAGGGCGCGGCTTTGCCGTGGATGAGCTCACCGGCCAGATCACCGGCATCGGCGACTACCGCCGGGCCGTGGTGCAGGCGGCGCAGCGGCCATCGGCATCCTGGTGGCCATCCTTCTGTCCAACATCGACTACCGCAGCCTCGTCAATGTCTGGCCCGTCCATGTGGTGCTCACATGGGGCCTCGTGCTGCCCACGCTGGTCATCCGCAACGTGACCCTCGGCCCGCTGACCATCGGCTACAACGCGGGCGACACCGACAACTATTCCTGGTACAAGCTGGGCGGCTTCACCTTCCAGCCTACCGAGCTGGCAAAGATAAGCTTCATCCTCACCTTCGCCATGCATCTGAACAATGTCCGCAGCCGCCTCAACGAGCCGAAAGAGCTGGGCAAGCTGCTGCTCCATCTCTTCGTGCCGATCGGCATCATCCACATCCAGGGTGACGACGGCACGGCCATCATCTACGGCATCATCGGCTGCTGTATGCTCTTTGCCGCCGGGCTGAGCTGGAAGTATATCATCGGGGCCTTCGCTGCCCTCGCAGCGGCGGCAGCGGTGGCCTTCGCCTTCTTCAGCGACAAGATCGGCAAGGGCTACCAGTGGTACCGCATCCTTGCGGTCATCGACCCCAACAACGAGACGGGCTGGGCGCCCAGCGAGACGGTCTGGAAGAACATCATCTACCAGCAGCAGCGGGGCGAGATCGCCATCGGCTCGGGCGGCATCTTCGGCAACGGCTTCTTCGACGGCCGCTACTACAGCGTCCCCAACGCCCACAATGACTTCATCTTCAGCTGGATCGGCAACGCGGCAGGCTTCGTGGGCTGCTGCGTGGTGCTGGGCGTGCTGCTGGCCATCATCATCAAGACCTTCGCCACCGGAGCGTGCAGCGAGGATATGCTGGGCTCCTTCATCTGCGCCGGCATCGGCGGCGCGTTCATGGCCCAGATATTCGTCAACGTCGGCATGAACCTCGCCTTTTGCCGGTCATCGGCGTCACCCTGCCCTTCTACTCGGCGGGCGGCAGCTCGGTGCTCATGCTGTATATCTGCGTGGGGCTGGTGCTGTCGGTGTATATGCACAATACGAAAAAACTGTTTGGTTAAGTCTCTCTCAGAACAGGCGCTGTCGTTCAGCGCCTGTTTTTATTTCCGGCCAAATCTCCAAAAGTCTTGTAACACGACAGAAGTCGTGATAGAATATTCAAGTATTTTATCTATATTCTTTTGACTTTTTCAGGAGGTCCCATGAAGCATCATTCTCTCTCCAAAGTCCTCAAGCGCCTCGCCTGCGTGCTGGCGGCGCTGGTCATCGCACTGGCTGTCGCCGTGTTCGCCCTCTGGCACAACGAGCTGGCCACTCTCTCGTCCCTCAAAAAGCTCTCCGACCGCAACGAAGCCCACCGTGACGGTGCTGTCTACCAGCTCAACGTCTCGGGCGGCTACTACTTCGACGATTTCCTGGCCCAGGGCGGCGCATCCACTGACTCTGAGCTCATCTCCTTCATCACCCAGAGCATCACCAAGGGCATCATCCCCATGAACATCAAGACCAGCACCATCGCCTGCTCGGCCTTTACCGCAGATACCCAGAGCGGCGACCGGGTCTTTGGCCGCAACTACGACTTCTCGGCCACCAACACCGCCATCGTCTACACGAACCCCGGTAAGGGTCGTCACGCCTCCTACTCCACCATCGACCTGAGCTTCCTCGGCCTCGACAAGGACAAGGACGTAGAGAGCCTCGGCCAGAAGATCCTGACCCTCGCGGCTCCCTATGTGCCGCTGGACGGCGTCAACGACGCCGGTGTGGCCTGCGGCATCTTCATGTCCTATCAGGGCGAGGGCAAAGGCACCCCCACCGACACCCAGACCGACAAGCCCGACCTCACCTCCACCACCCTGCTCCGGCTCATCCTCGACTACGCCGACTCGGTGGAGGACGCTGTGGCGCTGGCTGAGCAGTACGACCTTCACGACTCGGCAAGCAGCTGCTTCCACTACATGGTGGCCGACTCCACCGGCCGCAGCGCCGTCCTCGAGTGGGTGGGTGCTGATGCCGATCACGACGCCGACGGCTCTCAGCGTCAGCTGAAGGTCCTCTGGAACGACACCGACGCCCTCTCCGATTCCTCCGACTGGCAGGTCGGTGACCAACTTTATCAAGGCGCCCGGCTACTACGACGGCACTACCGTCGAGATGAAGGGCCTCGACCGCTACGAGCACCTTGCTGCTGCCCTGCGCCAGACCAACGGCGTCGTGGCCGACAAGAACGCTGCCATGGACCTGCTGGCCTCGGTGGGCCGCCGCACCTGGAACAACGACGACTCCAACACCAACACCATCCACAGCGTGGTCTACGATTTGACCGATCGGTCTGTTCTCTGGGTGGGCAATGAGCACTACGGCGAGGATGGGTATACATTTGAGTTTCAGCTTGGGGCGTAAAATGTAATTTTCCTGCGGTAAGCTTGACTTTTTTTGAATTTCGCATATACTGAAAGCGGAAATGCAAAGATTCCATTTGGACTCACCAAAAAGAAAGCCCCCTCCCGGTGTGAACAGGTCCGTAAAAAGTAGACAATAGACAAAAGGCCTCCCCGTGTAGGATAATAGAACTACACGAGGAGGTTTTGCTATGCCCAGAAAATATGTAAAGATCGACGTATACGGAAAAGAAATTTTAGAATTGAAACGAGAAGGTAAAACAAATCGGGAAATCGCCCAGAAGTTAGGAGTAGACAGGAAGTGCATCAGAAACTGGGTATTTCGGTTCAATAGACAGCAACGAAAGCTGGCGGCAGGTATCAAGCTGCATCCAAAAGGCAGGCCACGGAAAGATGCTCAGCCAAGAGACATTGTAGCAGAGCAAGCATATGAGATCAACCGACTGAAAATGGAGAATGAACTGCTGCGGGATTTTATGCGATCCATGGAAAGGAAGTGAAGCCGAGTTTCAAATATGCAGTCATCCATCGGCATCGTACAAAGTATGCAGTAAAAGATCTGTGTGAAATTCTTCAGGTTTCCAGAAGTGGTTACTACAAGTACGTCAAACATCTGAACCACACGGCAAAAGACTTTGATCTTGCAGAAAAGATTCGTACAAAGCAGGAATCTTGTAAAAAGACATACGGCTATCGCCGAATGAAACTCTGGCTGGACAGTGAAGGAATCACTAAGAATCCAAAGACGATTTTGAGAATCATGCACAAGTACGACCTTTTGAGCGAAATCCGTCGCAGAAAAAGATGGCGAAAAATGGGCGAGGACAAGCACAGATATGACAACTGGCTGAACCGAGAATTCAATGCCGAGCATCCAAATCAGAAATGGGTTACCGATATTTCTTACATTCAAACTCAGGAAGGGATTCTTTACCTATCCATGATTCGTGATTTATATGATAGAAGCATTGTTGCTTACAGGACTGGAACCAGTCAGACAATCAATCTTGTATTGGACACCATTCATCTTGCAATGAAGTCTGTGAAAACAGAAAGTCGCCGGGAGTTGCACCTCCACAGCGACCAAGGGTTCCAATACACCTCACAAGCATATTTCGACCTGACTAAAGAATACGGCATTTTGCCGTCTATGTCAAGGCGTGGAAACTGCTATGACAATGCGTTGGCTGAAAACTTTTTCGGAATCCTCAAAACCGAGTGCATCTACCGACACAAGCCGGAAACTTTTGAGGAAGCCAACAAAATGATTGATGATTACATTTACTTCTACAACCATGAACGCATTCAACTAAAAACCGGACTGTCTCCGCTTTCGCTTCGTCAGTCCGGTTAAGGCACTCCCTACACAGGGCGCTTTTTATTCATGTCTACTAATCTTGGGGCGGTTCAGGCTCACCGCCGCAGGGCATTTTTGATTTCAGGAAAAATCAGCCGCGCTGAGACTTTGCGTCTGCACGCAGAGCGCTCATATCGTTCTTGTAGGCCTGAAGGTCTTCTGCGGCCTTGCTCGGCCCGCCGAAGAAGAAGGTGTGGACGTCTTCCACGACATTGAAGCCGGCCTTGACCACATTGAACAGCAGCTTCGGAATGAACGAGATGGAGAGAGAGAGCAGTCCACCTCTAAAGAAGAAATCAGTGAAACGGAGATGGTCCGTAAATGAGGTCCATGCGTCACGAAATGCGCCGCCGCCGCCAAGAAGGGCTTTTTCTCCGTCCGGTACAACAGCATAGGAAGAAGGCATCTGGATGCGTTTCATAAACGACTCCTTTCTATCACTCCGTCAAATCAAACAGACTCAGGCAGCTGCAGCCACGATGGGGTCGGTGATGCCGGCATCCTGCTGCTGGGACGCGGCAATATTTGCCTTGGTCTGGGCGTAAGCATTCTTGAGCTCAATGAAGATGGACTTGACCGTGTTATAGATCTGGATAGCCTGCATTGCGCCGTACCAGCCGGCGAGAGCGCCGACCGCCACAGTGGCAGCTTTGCCGGCCTTGTTCTGGCCGTCCCAGTAATAGGAGACCGACTGGGACAGAGTCAAACCATCCTGGTGCATCAGGATGAGGCCGCCAACGGCTGTGCCGAGGGCTGCTTTGCCCATCAGCTGGGCAAAGTTGATCGTAAAGTTGACCACAGACTGAAGCAGGGCCTCAGGATGAAATTCGATGAGATAAGAGCCTATCTGGATGGCGCCGCCATCAATATAGGTCATTTCATCGGCAGAGAGGGCAGTGTAGGATGCCGGCATCAGCGGACTCTGATATGTAAGTTCCATAGTGGGAATGCTCCTTTCGCACATGCGCTCCGTCCACAGACGGGGACTAAGTTACCTGAATTATAGCATAACTGCCCAAAAACAACAAGAGAGCGAAAAAAGATAATTGGAACGGGATTTGGGGCTCCGAAACGGAAAATCCAGGAGAAACAAACGAAAAAACGATAAAATATAAAGAGCAAAGCAGGCCGGAGACTCCGAAAAAATGTTGTGTGAAATTTGAAGAAAAACGCAAAAACAGCAGCGCCCCGGCTGCTGTCCGGTGAGGGGACGGCAGGCAGGGCGCTGCTGCTATCAGGATGAATCGGAGAAAAATGGGGAAAGCTTAAAGTTCTTCGCCCGGCACACGGTGGTACAGTGTGGTCAGCTCAGCGATGTGAGCGCTGAGGGCCGGGGTGAGCGACTGGGTGAGCCGCCACTGCCAGTTGGCACCCTGAGTGCTGGGGGTGTTGATGCGGGCCTCAGCGCCAGATGGAGCCAGTCGGCCAGCGGGATGACAGCCATCTCCGACACGCAGGAAAGGCAGGCGCATATCATGGCCTCGGTGAGGTCTTCGGGTGCGCAGCGCAGGTAGCGGCAGGCATAGGCCACATCCTCGGCGCTGGCGCTCTGACGCCAGCCCTCGGCGGTCACGTTGTCGTGGGTGCCGGTGTAGACCACGCTGTTGCGGGGGTAGGTGTAGGGCAGGTAGTTGCCCGGCTCGCGGCTGTCAAAGGCGAACTGCATGATCTTCATGCCCGGGTAGCCGCTTGCGGCCAGCATGGCCTTGACCTCGGGGGTCAGATAGCCCAGGTCCTCGGCGATGATGCCGCCCTCGCCCAGCGCCTTGTGGATGGCGTCGATGAAGGCGCGGTCAGGGCCTTTCTCCCAGTGACCGCCCGCAGCGGTCTTGTTCCCGGCGGGGATGGAGTAGTAGCTCTCGAAGCCCCGGAAATGGTCGATGCGGACAACGTCGTAGATGGAAGTGGCGTGCTTGATGCGCCGCTTCCACCAGCGGAAGTCCTCGGCCTCGTGGCGGGGCCAGTCGTAGAGCGGGTTGCCCCAGAGCTGACCGTCGGCGGCAAAGGCGTCGGGCGGACATCCGGCGACGCTGGTCAGGTGGACGGCGCCGTCGGTCTGGAACAGCTCCGGGTGGGTCCAGAGGTCGCTGGAATCGGGGCTGACGTAGATGGGGATGTCGCCCACCAGCTGGATGCCGTGGCTGTTGGCGTAGGTCTTGAGGGCGTTCCACTGGGTGTAGAAGAAGAACTGCACGGCCTTGTAGTAGTCCACCTCGGCGGCCAGCCGCTCCTTGGCGGCGGCGAGGGCCGCAGGCTCCCGGGTGCGCAGGTCGTCGGGCCAGTCGGCGAGACCGGCCTGCCCCTGCTCGGCCTTGACGGCCATGAAGAGGGCATAATCCTCGAGCCAGCCGCTCTGGGCTTCACAGAAAGCCTCATAGGCCGGGGCAGGGGAAGCCAGCAGCCGGTCAGCCGCTTTATGGAGCACCACGGGCCGCTGCCGGTAGAGGGCACCGTAATCGACGGGCCCCACGGCTGGGGCGCGGGCAGCTCAGCCTCGGTGAGGAGGCCGTCCGCTGCCAGCAGACGGAAATCAATAAGTAGGGGTTGCCGGCAAAGGCAGAAAAGCTCTGGTAGGGGCTGTCCCCGTAGCCCGTAGGGCCGATGGGGAGTATCTGCCAGTAGGTCTGCTTTGCAGCCGCAAGGAAATCGACGAAGGCAAAGGCTTCATCTCCCAGCGTGCCGATGCCGTAAGGACCCGGCAGGCTGAAGACGGGCATCAGAATGCCGCTTGCACGCATGGCTGGAACCTCCTTGCTTTAGCCCTTGACAGCGCCTGCCACGACACCCTCGATGATGTACTTCTGGCAGGTCATGTAAAGGATGATGATGGGGATGATGGCGATGATGATGCAGGCCATCATGGGGGCCAGCTCGACGCGGCCATAGCCGCCGCGGAAATACTGGATGGCCATGGGGATGGTGCGGTACTTCTTGATATCCAGCACCAGCGTGGGCAGCAGGTAGTCGTTCCAGACCCACATCGTCTCAAGGATGGCGGTGGAGATCATGGTGGGCTTGAGGATGGGGAAGACGACCTTGAAGAAGATCTGGATGGGGTTGCAGCCGTCGATCATGGCAGCCTCTTCGATCTCGATGGGGACACTCTTCATGAAGCCGGTGAACATGAACACGGCCAGACCGGCACCGAAGCCCAGATAGATGATGCAGATGTTCCAGGGGTGTTCAGCTTGAGGGTGTCGGCGGTCTTGGACAGGGTGAACGATGACCATCTGGAAGGGGACGACCGATGGAAAAGCGATGAGCAGATTCATGAACTTGCTCAGCTTGTTGTTCACGTC
>ENA-OQMN01000253-OQMN01000253.1-human-gut-metagenome-genome-assembly--contig:-NODE-253-length-12934-cov-3.780433_pt1 | contig 12934 bp, 13 predicted proteins | sample MGYA00242765_ERZ504861 | MGnify/ENA primary metagenome ERZ504861 (study PRJEB26092, sample SAMD00036417) | human gut metagenome | host: Homo sapiens | study: EMG produced TPA metagenomics assembly of... | reverse complement strand
GTTACTTATTCTTGTACATTTCCTCGTAGTATTTCTGATAGTTGCCGCTGGTGATGTGCTCCATCCACTCCTCGTGGTCGAGGTACCAGTCGATGGTCAGGACGATGCCCTTCTCGAAGGGAGTCTCGGGATACCAGCCAAGGTCGTTCTTGATCTTGGTGGGGTCGATGCCATAGCGGCGGTCATGGCCCAGACGGTCAGCGACGTGCTTGATGAGGTCTTCGCTGATGCCGTCGTCCTTCAGGCGGTCGTGCAGCTGCTCGATGATGGTCTTGACGATGAAGATGTTCGGGCGCTCGTTGTGGCCGCCGACATTGTAGACCTCGCCCACCTTGCCGCCGTTGCAGACCATATCAATGGCCTTGCAGTGGTCCTCAACGTACAGCCAGTCGCGGATCTGCATACCGTCACCGTAGACGGGCAGCTGCTTGTGGTGCTTGACGTTGTTGATCATCAGCGGGATGAGCTTCTCGGGGAACTGGTAAGGGCCGTAGTTGTTGGAGCAGCGGGTGATGTTGATGGGCATACCGTAGGTGTCGTGGAATGCCATGACGAACATATCAGCGCTGGCCTTGGAGGAAGAATAGGGGCTGTGGGGGCAGAGCGGGGTGGTCTCCATGAAGAAGCCCTCAGCGCCCAGAGCGCCGTAGACCTCATCGGTGGACACCTGCAGGTACTTCTTGCCCTCTTTCCAGGTCTTGGCGTCGGCGTCATACCAGGCTTCCTTGGCGCGCTGCAGCAGGTTGACGGTACCCATCACGTTGCTCTGGACGAAAATTTCAGGGTTCTTGATGGAGCGGTCAACATGGCTCTCAGCGGCAAAGTTGATGACATAATCGAAATCGTACTTTGCAAACAGGCTCTCGACCAGCTCCTTGTCGCAGATGTCGCCCTGCACAAAGACGTGGCGGGGGTCGCCCTCAACGTCCTTCAGGTTCTCGAGGTTGCCGGCGTAGGTCAGCTTGTCGAGGTTGACCAGCAGGATCTCGGGGTACTTCTTGAGCATATAATGCACAAAGTTGGAACCGATAAAACCGGCGCAGCCGGTGATAAGATATTTTTTCATAGTAAGATTTTCCTCTTAAATTACGCTTTCATCCCATTGTCGCCGTCCCAGTGCTCAAAGAAGCAGGCCAGCGCGTCCTTCCAGTCGCGGACGTCGTTGCCGACGGTGCAGCGGAGCATCCGGTTGTCCAGAGCGCTCCACTTGGGGCGATCGGCGCTGTCCGGGTGCTTTGCCTTGTACTCTTCGCTGGTGCAGGGAGACACGGTGGCGTCCACGCCGGACAGGCGGATGATCTCCGATGCAAAATCATACCAGGAGCAGATGCCCTCGCCGGTGCAGTGATACAGGCCGTACTCGTGGGTCACGCAGAGCTGCAGGATCTCGTGGGCCAGATCGACGGCGTTGGTCGGGTTGCCGCACTGGTCGTTGACGACTTCCAGCTTGCCGAACTTCTTGCCGGCGTTCACGATGGTCTTGACGAAGTTTTTGCCGTAGTAGCTGTAGAGCCATGCCGTGCGGACGATGAAGTGGCGGTGGCAGAACTGCTCCACATACTTCTCACCCATGAGCTTGGTGGAGCCGTAGGCGCTGATGGGGCCGGGAATGGTGGCCTCATCCTGCGGAATGCCGCCGTTCTCGCGGCCGGAGAAGACGTAATCCGTAGAGACGTGTACCAGACGGGCGCCGGTCTTGGTGGCGGCCTGTGCCAGATTGCGGGGGCCGATGGCGTTGGCCTTGAAGGCAGTGTCATGGTTCACCTCGCAGCCGTCCACATTGGTGAAAGCGGCGCAGTTGATGATGACGTCCGGGCGCTGACGGCGGATGAAGTCATCCACCATCTTGTAGTTGGTGATGTCCAGCTCCGGCAGGTCCACCGGAATGACCGTGGCGCTCACCAGCTTCTCGGGGATGGGGCCAAGCTCACTGCGGCCTTCCCGGAGCTGCTTGATGATCTCGGTGCCAAGCTGGCCTCTGCAGCCGGTAACAATGATTTTCATGCGGATACCGCCTCTCTTAATACTTCAGTTTGCCGTCGGCCACATTCTTGAGGTGCTGGCCGTAGGGGCTCTTGCCGTAGCGCTCTGCGCTTTCCAGCAGGGTATCGCGGTCGATCCAGCCGTACTTGAATGCGATCTCCTCGGGGGCGCTGATCTTGATGCCCTGACGCTTCTCGATCATCCGCACAAAGTCGGCTGCCTCCACGAGGCTGTCCATCGTGCCGGTGTCCAGCCATGCAAAGCCGCGGCCCAGCAGCTGGACGTCCAGCTCATCCTGCTTGAGGTACATATCGTTCAGGGTCGTGATCTCCAGCTCACCGCGGGCGGAGGGCTTGACCTGCTTTGCCATCCTGACGACTTCCTTGTTGTAGAAGTACAGGCCGGTGATGGCGTAGTTGCTCTTGGGATGCTGGGGCTTCTCCTCGACGCTCAGTACCTTGCCGTTTGCGTCGAACTCCACGATGCCGAAGCGCTCGGGGTCCGGCACATAGTAGCCGAAGACGGTGCAGCGGCCCTTGTTCTCGGCGTTGGAGACAGCATTCTTCAAAATCTTGGAGAAGCCGTTGCCGTAGAAGATGTTGTCGCCCAGGATCATTGCGCAGCAGTCGTCGCCGATGAACTCTTCACCGAGGATGAAAGCCTGAGCCAGGCCGTCCGGGGACGGCTGGACCTTATATTGCAGATGGATGCCGTACTGGCTGCCATCGCCCAGCAGCGCCTCGAAGCGGGGCGTGTCGGTGGGGGTCGAGATGATGAGGATGTCCTGGATGCCCGCCAGCATGAGGGTGGACAGAGGATAATAGATCATCGGCTTGTCGTAGACGGGCAGCAGCTGTTTGCTGGTGACCATCGTCAGCGGATAGAGCCGGGTGCCGGCACCGCCGGCCAGAATGATACCTTTCATTTTTGTGCACTCCTTATATTATGAAATAAAAAAGTTGTGCAGCTTGTACAAGGCCCGGCAGCGTATCCGCCGGGTCCTGTATGGATTCAAAGCGGAGCTGCGTCCGCTGTAAACAATGTTGGTGGTAATACGCCGCCAGCCGCCGGGCTTCCCGCGCCACGCGCGCTGGCAGGCTCTCGCTGTGCACTACTGGCAGGCTTGCGATAGTATTACACCTTATTCTACTATCAAATCGAAAAAAAAAGCAAGGAAAGAGCGCCCTCCGCAAAAATTTTTGCGGAGGGCGCTCTTTTGTTTCATCAGCAAAGGCTCAGAACTTGAACCCCCACTTGTGGAAATACCGCAGCAGACTCCCGGTCTGCCACAAAAAGGGCTTGAGGCTGCGGTGGGCCGCGCGATGCCATGCATGGATGGCGGTGTACTGCGGCACGAGGTAGGCTTTGCCGGTGGTGCGCATCTTCTGGGTCAGGTCGGCATCCTCCACATACATGAAGTAGTGCTCATCGAAGCCGCCCACGGCCTTGAACTCCGCCGTCCGCACGGCGGAAAAGCTGCCGGTGCAGAACTCGATCTCAACGGGAGCGGACAGATCCTCCCCCTCCATCAAATACGCACGGTTATATTTCTCCCAGAATTTCAAAAACGGCAGCTGGCGGTAGACCATGGGCCGCAGCGCACAGCGCCGCAGCGGCAGGCTCTGGGAACGGCCATCCGGGAAGCGCAGCCCCGGCCGGGCCATCACAGCATCCGGGTGGGCGGCCATCCAGTCGGCCAGGTCGCTGAGGGTATCGGCGGTGAGCTGGATGTCCGGGTTCAGGATGAAGTGGTAGTCGCTCGTCAGCTCCGGCAGGACAGTGTTGTGTCCGGTGCCGAAACCGCCGTTCTCCCTGCGGCAGCGCACCTCGACCTTCTGGCCGGGCTGAGTGCTCAAAGCGCCGCCCTTCACGGCGGCTTCCAGACGCGCGCCGCTGCCGTCGGGGCTGGCGTTGTCCACCAGATAGAGGGTCAGCGGGTGGCGGCGGGTGTATTGCAGCACCGTCTGCGCCGCCCTGAGGGCTTCGTCGCAGCCGTTATAGACAACGATACAGGCAGAGAGTTCCAAGTTCGTTCTCCTTATCATTCCAGCGGTAATATCTTCAGGCTGAAATCTTCGCGCTGGATGTCGAAGTTGGGGTTGGTGCAGGGGTCGCCCGCAGCCAGCAGGTCGCCCCAGCGTGCCTGAAAACGCAGCACCTCGCCCTGAAAACGCTTCTGCTTTTCGGGGTTGTCCTCCATGCCGCGGCTCTTGCTCTCGTAGTGGTAGAGCTGGGCAAACGGGGTGAAGACGTTGGTGTAGCCCGCCTGACGGACGCGGACGCAGAAGTCCACATCGTTGAAGGCCACGGCAAACTTCTCGTCCAGACCGCCCACTTCGTCGTAGATCTCCTTGCGGATGAGCAGGCAGGCGGCGGTGTCGGCGTAGACGTCCTGCACATAGTTCAGGCGGCCCATATAGCCGTCGGAGCTGGCGGGATAGTACTTGTGCAGATGGCCCGCCACGCCGCCGATGCCGAAGCCGACACCGGCGTGCTGGATGGTATCGTCCGGGTAGAGCAGCTTTGCGCCCACGCAGCCCACCCGCTTCTGCTGGGCGTACATGACCATCTCTTCCAGCCAGGCGGCGGTGATGACCTCGGTGTCGTTGTTGAGCAGAAGCAGATACTCACCGGTGGCGAACTTCTCGCCGAAGTTGTTCAGGGCGCTGTAGTTGAAGCCCTTGCCCTCCCAGGTGACGACCTTGAGGTTATCGGGGTGCTCCTTCTGCATCCGCTGATAGGCGCGGAAGGTCTCGGGGGCCTTGCTGTTGTTCTCGATGAGGATGATCTCAAAATCCGGGTAGGTGGTGCGGGCGTAGATGGACTCCACGCAGGTCTCCAAGTCGCGGATGTGGTCGCAGGTGGGGATGAGGATGCTCACCCGGCCCGGATGGTCGATGGTGTAGTCGGTCTTGTAGTAGCCCGGGGTCCCCGGGATGAGGGACACATCGTCCACGGCCACGCCGCAGCGGGCGTAATGAGCCTTGAGGGCGGCAATGCCCGCGTCGATGCAGTAGGTCTTGGCGGAGATGTCGCTGGCCGTGCTGCCGGGGCTGGAACGCCAGTAATAGAGGGCGTGGGGGATGTGGACGATCTTTCGGGCCGTCTCGGTCAGGCGGAGGAAGAGCTCATAATCCTGACTGCCGTTGTACTCCATCCGCTCCGGGCCGCCTGCGGCATCCATCAGCCGGCGGCTGAAGAGGGTCAGGTGGCAGATATAGTTGTTGGAGCGGAGGTTGTCCAGCATGAAGTCCGGCTTGAAGTGGTAGAGCACCACGTTCTCCACCTTGCCCTCGAAGGTCGCCTCATCGGTATAGACGAAGTCGGCTCCCTGCTCTGCGATGGCCTTGGCCGCGTACCAGAGGGCGCAGGGATGGAGGATGTCGTCGTGGTCCAGCAGGGCGATGAAGTCGCCGGTGGCCATCTCGATGCCTTTGTTGGTATTGCCGGGGATGAGCTCATTCTTCTCCAGCTTCCTGTAGCGGATACGAGGGTCCACAGCGGCGCGCTGCTGCACCATCTCGCCCACGCCCGGGGCAGTGCCGGCGTCCACACAGCAGAGCTCCCAGTTGCGGTAGGTCTGGTTCACGACGGAATCCAGCAGCTCTTCGAGGAAATCCAGCGGGGTGTTGTAGAGCGGCACCACGATGCTGATCCTGGGGCCTGCAGGCTGGTCGCCTGCCTGCCGCACCAGCAGTTCCACCGGTGCGAACCGGTCGGCACGCATGACTTTGCCCGGGAAGAGGGCGGCGTACTCGCGGCGGGCGCGGGCCAGTTCCCGCACGCCCTCGATGCCGCCGCTGCGCAGCTCCCGCAGGAGCATGAAAAGGGGCAGAGTGTGCCAGAGCTGGCGGCTCTTGCTGACGATATAGCGCATGGGCCAGGTCATCTTCCAGAACTTCGAGCCGGTCACCTCGCCCAGTGCCTTTTCCAGCTGCTGCTCGTGGCTGCGGCTGAGCGAAAGGTCGCTGCGCAGCCGGGCGATGAGCTCGGCTTCCTCGCCGCAGGTGCGCTCGGCGCGCACCATCCGGTCACGCAGGATGTCCATTTCCAGCTCGTAGCCCCGCACCATCTTCAGCTGGGTGGGCTGGCTGGTGCAGAACAGCGCCGACGGCTGAGCGCGGCCCTTGCTGCGCCAGCCAAAATCGCGGAAATACCCTCTCTGAGCCAGCTGCTCGGCCCAGCCCGCCATAACGGTGCTCTCATCGCTCACCAGCAGCACCCGGGCGGGCAGGGTCTCGGGCAGCGTTTCCCACGCGGGGTCTGCCACCACCAGAAGCTCTGCCGCAGAGCCCTCTGTCCACTCTTCTGCCTCCACACCTGCACGGTGCAGGGCTTCCGTCAGCAGGGACATCTGCTCTCCCAGCAGGGCCGCCGAGGCGGGGTTTGCCTCCTCCGCGATGCGCTGCGCCAGTGCGCGGCAGCGCTCCCGCTCCCGCTTTTCTTTCTTTTCCTTCTCCAACTGCATTCCGTTCTCTCCAACTGTTGTTCTTTATCGTGTCGCTCCCGCTCTGGAGCGTGAAACGCGAAATCGTCTGTCTCTTGTGTACAAGCGTGTACAGTATACCAAATCACGTCTCATTTGAGAAGTATTTTGCGCAATTCCTTTTGATTTTTTACATGCCCAGCAGGCGGCGCAGCCAGCCGAACAGACCGCCGCCGGAGCTCGTGCCGCTGCCCACCGTCCGGATGGAAACGCCGGAGTAGTAGTGCTTCAGGATGTCGCGGTAGCCCATCCCCTCCTCGGCGGCGTAGCCCACGGCGCCGCACTGGCTCATGCCCACGCCGTGGCCGAAGCCGTAGTAGTACATACAGGGTATGCCCGCTGCATCCGTGCCGAAATCGAAGCAGTAGCGGGAGGACACGAACTGGCCGATATAGCGGTAGCTGCGGCCATTGGACACCAGCGTGTTGTACTGGACGAAGCCGCCGAGGTCTTTGTGGGTGGTGTCGGCGCTCTGGTAGGGCTCACCGGTGCGGCTGTCGTTGTACTCGACATAGTCATAATCCTTGCCGATGACGCGGCGCATCTTCTCGTGGTACTGGCGCTCATAGGGGCTTTCCACGCTCTTGAGATACGGCACATCCGAGCCCCAGGCGTCGAGGCTGGAGCAGGTGCCGTAGACGCCGGTCTGGGTGTTGTAGCCCGCGCTGGCCGACCAGACGGCGTCGATGACGCTGCCGTTGTAGGTCAGCACCTCATCCTTCACCGACTCCACCGCCCTGCGGATGGCCGACCGGGCCGAGGACGGGATGTCCTCCACGGGGGTGTAGATGAGGGCGTTGGCCGAGGAGCCGTACTGCTTATGGTACTCGAGATAGGAGTGGATGGCCACGGCCTGGGCCTTCCACGCCTCCTGCGCGGCGCCGGCGCTGACATAGCTGCCGATGGAGCCAAGCTCGGTGTAGGTGATGCCCACCAGGCAGTCCACGAGGTCCAGCGACAGGTTCCGGCGCAGGCCCTTGCCCTTGATGTTCAGATAGGGCAGTGTGATCTTATCTTTGGAGCCGAAGAGCCAGCTCAGACAATTTTCCTCTTCCTCAGGGATAAGGGTGGTGTTTGCACCGCCAATGGTGGTGGCACCGGGTGCGGCATCCTCGGCGAACGCCGCCGGGACAGCCACGCACAGCATCACAGCTGCCAGCACCAGCGCCGTCAGACGGCGCGCGAAACTCAGACTCTGCTTCACGGTCATTTCCTCCTGTGGTTTCTGGATCTTTCCATAGTTGTTATCAGTGTAACACACTGCGCCCCCGACGGCAAGGACAGAAGTTGTGCAAAAATGTGAAAAGACGCCTTTGCAAGCCGCCGGAATTGTGATACAGTATAGCATGAGATGATATGCCCCCTTTGGCGGGCATGACAGGGAGGGCCGGAATGGACAGCAGAGAGTTATATCCCAGCGACGAGCAGAGGCGCCGCATCATGGACTTTATCATGGCGGCGGGCGAGACACTGCTGGAAAACGGAGCAGAGGTCTTCCGGGTGGAGCAGACGATGGAGATCATGGCCCGCAGCTTCCATCTGCGGGAGTTCCACGTCTACGTGCTGACCAACGGCATCTTCGCCAGCGCCGGCACGGCAGAGATCGCCGAAGTGCGGAACGTGCCGGTGCGGACGACCCACTTAGGCCGGGTGGCCGCGGTGAACGCCCTTTCCCGCGAGATAGCAGCCGGGGTGTCACACTGGACGAGGCTGAACACCGCCTGGCCGAGGCCCGGCACATCCCCTTCCCCAAGGGCCAAGACCCAGCTCCTCGCCGGGATGAGCGGCACAGCCTGTTTTGCGCTCATCTTCGGCGGCACGATACGCTCGGCGCTGGCGGCAGCGGCGGCGGGTCTCATCGTCAGCGGCTATCTGCTGCTCTGTGAAAATCGGAGGCTTTCCAACGGCTTCCGCAAGGTCTCGGCGGCGGCGCTCATTACATTGGTCTGCATTCTGGGGTGCCATCTGCTGGATACTGAAGCCAGCCACGCCATCATCGGCGCCCTGATGATATTGACCCCCGGCATCGCCTTCACCATGGGCATCCGGGACTTCGTGCAGGGCGACTACCTCTCCGGCACTATCCGGATGATAGACGCCCTGCTCATCGCGGCCAGCATCGCCATCGGCACCGGCTTCGTGCTGAGCCTTATTTCTCTGCTGACGGGGGTGACGGTGGTATGATGACCTTGACAAGCACACAGCTCGGCCAGCTGGCGGCACAGTTCTTTCTGGCCGGGGCGGGGACGCTGAGCTTCGCCGTCCTCTTCGCCTGCCCTAAGCGCACCCTCCCCTACTGTGCGCTGGTGGGCGCGGTGGGCTGGTTCGTCTACGAGCTGGCTGTCTTATATGGGGCCGATGCGGCGGCAGCCTCCCTCATCGCGGTCATCCCGCTGTCGCTGGCGGCGCGTATCTGCGCCGTGCTGCTCAAGGCGCCGGTGACGGTCTTTTTGCTGACCGGCATCTTCCCGCTGGTTCCCGGCGCGGGCATCTACTACACCGCCTACTACTTCATCCAGGGCGAGAATGCCCTTTCGCTGGCCAACGGCATCTCCACCTTCAAGGTGGCCGTGGCGCTGGCTGTGGGCATCGCGCTGGTGCTGGGCCTGCCCATGCCGAAGGGGCATCGGTGGAAGAGCAAATAAGCTGTAACAGCAAAAAGCACCCGCAGCGCTGTTTCCCCATGATATGGAAACATGCTGCGGGTGTTTCTTTGTTCAAAAATGCGCTTTATCGCGCAGTTTCAATTATGCAACGACCATCTCAATTTTCGCAACCGGCTTTCCTGCCGTCCAGTCAACGTCAAACTCTGTCAGCCTCTCGTTCTTCAGCTTAAAGGTTTTATTTGTAAGAATATCTTTCAGAGTCTTCTCGATCTGCTCCTTCTTGACCTTGCCGCCCTTTACGACACTGACGGTTTCTGTATACGAGCCGTCGTCAACCTGCTTCTGACCAAAAAGAGTGCTTTCATACCAGTACTGGACTTCAACATCTGCCATCACAGGGTTTTTGCTGCTATTGCAGCCAGAGAGAACACCCGCTGCTGCCACGGCCAGAGCCATCACACCAGCGCTCTTCAAAAAAATTCGACGAGTTATATCAGTCATTTTCTTTCACCTCATAAACTGTTTTGTTTCTTCTTGTTTTCCTTTGCGCGTCTCCGCAAAAGACGGTTAGTTTGCCACAACTAACTATAGCTCATCCCCTGCTTTTTGTCAATATTTTTCCAGTATGTTAGCGTTCATTAACATTATATTGTCATTTTTATCTTAAGTTTATGGATTTTTCTCTCATTTCTTCCTCTCGCAGACGTGCCTTGTCCGTGTTTGCCGCCGCATCCGAATTCCTTGCACTGCGCCTGCTGCTATGCTATAATCAGGCTGTACTTATATAGTAAAGGAGTGTCTGCCGATGTCTGTTATGGAAACGCTCAACACCCGCCGCACCTACCGCCGCTTCGCCCAGAAGCCGGTGCCGCAGGATGTGGTGGAGGATATGGTGGAGGCCCTGCGCCTGTCGTCCTGCGGCGCGAACCGTCAGGCCGTGAAGCTGGTGGTGGTGCAGAGCCCCGAGATGGTGAAAAAGGTCCATCCGCTGGTCAAGTGGGCCGGTTATCTGCCGCCGGAGCAGGGTGCTCCCAAAGCCGACGAGCAGCCTGTGATGTATCTGGCCGTCGTGCAGGACAGCTCCATCCCCGGCGACCTGAACACCGACACCGGCATCGCGCTGGCGAACATCACCCTCGCCGCATGGGCCAAGGGCGTGGGCAGCTGCATCATGGGCGCCATCAACAAGCCCGCCCTGAGCGAGCTGCTGGGCATCGCCGCGCCGGACAAACTGGCGTTCATGGTCGCTCTTGGCTGCCCCACTCACGCCGCCAGGGTCGTACCGATGACGGAGGAGACCGGCATCAGGTATTACCTCGATGAGAACGGTGACTACTGCGTGCCGAAGCGGAGCGTGGAAGAGCTGGCAAGAAGCGTATAATGGCTCTCCCTTTGGGAGAGCTGGCGCGAAGCGCCTGAGATGGCAAGGACGCTGCCAAAGAATTGCAGACGTTGCGATAGTTTCGCTCTGACAAAGGGATTGCCTATCGCCGTGCGGCGGCTCTGTCGCGCTGAGCTTGCCCTCTCCGTCACCTGCGGTGACACCTCTCCCAAAGGGAGAGGCTTTCGCATCCGGGCAGACTGAGAGGTTCTGCATATATACATCGCTCTCGGGCTTTATTCTGCATAATTGTTTGCAATTCGGTTTCAATTTGATGGAATTTTTGCACAACACTTGACTTTTCAAATTGTACAACCTATACTAAACACGCTCTCTGATTTTTCGATGAATCGCATCGCAGCAGAGAGATGCAAACGATATGCACATAAAGAGGAGTGTTTGAATATGAAAAAGATCTCTCGCCGCAGCTTCCTGGCTGCCGCCGCTGTCTCCGCTGCTGCTCTGGCTCTGACCGCCTGCGGCGGCTCTGCCTCCACCGCTTCTTCCGCTGCTGCAAGCTCTGTTGCTGCTTCTTCTGAGGCTGCTTCCACCAGCGCTGCCGCTGCTGAGCTGACCACCGTTGAGGCCGGCAAGCTGACCATGGCCACCAACGCCACCTTCCCTCCCTACGAGATGACCACCGACGCCGGCACCATTGAGGGCATCGATGTGGACACCGCACAGGCCATTGCCGAGAAGCTGGGCCTGGAGCTGCAGATCGACGACATGGATTTTGACGCCGCTCTGCTCAGCGTGCAGCAGGGCAAGGCCGACATCGCCATGGCAGGCATCACTGTCACCGACGAGCGGATGGCTGTGATGTCCTTCTCCGACAGCTACGCCACCGGCATCCAGTCCGTCATCGTGCCCGAGGGCTCCGACATTGCCTCTGTGGACGATCTGGCCGGCAAGAAGATCGGCACCCAGCGCGGCACCACCGGCTACCTGTACTGCTCCGACGACTTTGGCGAGGATGCCGTGGTGGCCTACGACAACGGCCTGACCGCTGTACAGGCCCTGAACAACGGCCAGGTGGACGCTGTGGTCATCGACAACGAGCCCGCCAAGGCCTATGTGGAGTCCAACCCCGGCCTGAAGATCCTGGACACCAGCTACGCCGAGGAGGACTACGCCATTGGCATGAACAAGAGCAACACCGCTCTGCTGGAGGCTGTGAACGCCGCTCTGGAGGAGCTGAAGGCCACGGGCACCCTGCAGGCCATCGTGGACAAGTACATCAAGGCTGAGTAAACAGACCCCTCAAGGGGAGCGGCCCACCGGGCAACCTCCCCTTTTTTAAGGGATATAGGGTTATAAAAATTCTGACAAGATCACAACAGACGAAAAGAAAGTGAGGATGCGAATGGCCGCACAATACGAACTGTTGAGCCAGCTGCTGAAAAGCGGCGGCCGGCTGGACATGGGGCAGGAGCTGTTCTACAAATTTTATCAGGCCTTTGTCCTGAAGGACCGCTGGCTCCAGTACATCGGGGGCGTAGGCACCACCCTGCTGGTCACTGCCATTGCTCTGGCCATGGGCGTCCTGCTGGGCAGCGTGGTGGCTCTGGTGCGTGTGGCCCACGACCAGCAGCGCCCCGGCCGCCGCAACCCGGTGCTGGGGGTCTTTAACGCCGTGTGCCAGGTGTACACCACCGTGATCCGGGGCACCCCCATGATGGTGCAGCTGCTGATCATGAGCATGGTCATCTTCAACAACAGCCGCAACTTTACCATGGTAGGCGCTCTGGCGCTGGGCATCAACTCCGGCGCTTACGTCTCCGAGATCATCCGGGGCGGCCTGATGGCTGTGGACCCGGGCCAGATGGAGGCCGGCCGCAGCCTGGGCCTGAACTACATCACCACCATGGTGGTCATCATCATCCCCCAGGCCATCCGGGCGTGCTGCCTGCCCTGGGCAACGAGTTCATCATGCTGCTGAAGGATTCCTCGCTGATCACGGTCATCGGCGGCAAGGAGCTGCTGTATGCGGCCCAGGGCATCATGAACCGCACCTACGAGGCCATGTTCCCCCTGTTTGGCGTGGCACTGATCTATCTGGTGCTGGTGATGATCTTTACCTGGCTGCTTGCAAAATTTGAGAGGAGGCTGGCACAAAGTGACCGATAAGATCCTGGAAGTCCGGGGCCTGACCAAGACCTACGGCGGCGAAAAGCGGAAGGCGCAAAGCAGGCTGCCCCACTCTGGACGTGCTGCGGGGCATCGACATCGACATCTACCGCGGCGACGTGGTCTGCCTCATCGGCCCCTGGGCTGCGGCAAATCCACCTTCCTGCGCTGCCTGAACCGGCTGGAGATCCCCACCGGCGGCAGCATCAAATTTGAGGGCTGGAGTGGACGACGACCACATCGACTCTGTCCGCCAGAACGATGGGCATGGTGTTCCAGCACGTTCAACCCTGTTCCCCCCACTGACCGTCAAGAAAAACCCTTGAGCTGGCCCCCAGCCTGCTCAAGCTC
>ENA-OQMN01000252-OQMN01000252.1-human-gut-metagenome-genome-assembly--contig:-NODE-252-length-12947-cov-2.978393_pt1 | contig 12947 bp, 9 predicted proteins | sample MGYA00242765_ERZ504861 | MGnify/ENA primary metagenome ERZ504861 (study PRJEB26092, sample SAMD00036417) | human gut metagenome | host: Homo sapiens | study: EMG produced TPA metagenomics assembly of... | reverse complement strand
GCGATCTGGCGCGGATGGCGTCGTCGATGTCGGTGGTCGCTCCGTCAGCACGATGATGTCGGCTGGACTGCCGTAGCTGCGCGAACTCGTTCACGGAATGCTGGGTGGGCCTTGGTTTTGACCTCGATGGGCCGCCGCGATGTAGGGCACGAGCGAGACGTGGATGTAGCAGACGTTCTCGGCGCCGGCGTCCTTCTTGTACTGGCGGATGGCCTCGACGAACGGCTGGCTCTCGATGTCGCCGATCGTGCCGCCGAGCTCAGTGATGACCACATCCGAGCCCGTCTGCTCCTCGACGCGGCGGAACTTGTCCTTGATCGCACCGGTGACGTGCGGAATCACCTGCACGGTGCCGCCCAAAAAGTCACCGCGGCGCTCGGAGGCGATCAGGCTCTGGTAGATGGCGCCGGTGGTGAAGTTGGAATCGCGCGTGAGGTTCTCGTCGATGAAGCGCTCGTAGTGCCCCAGGTCCAGGTCGCTCTCGTAGCCGTCCTCGGTCACAAAGACCTCGCCGTGCTGGAACGGGCTCATGGTGCCGGGGTCCACGTTCAGGTACGGGTCCGCCTTCTGCATGGTCACCTTGTAGCCGCGCGCCTTGAGCAAACGGCCGAGGGAGGCCGCCGTGATGCCCTTGCCCAGCGAGCTTACCACGCCACCGGTTACGAACACGTGCTTGGTCATATTGAGTTCCTGCGCTTTCCCGTCGAAGGTATCTGTCTCTGACGGGTCTTCAGTGTACTACTCCCCCACCGCGCCCGTGGGCAACATTTTTTGTTCATGCAACCGAAACGCAGGGGTGCGCGAGGGGGGGGCGGGTCGCCCGGGCAGCTGGGGCGGTCTCGTGGACGTCGGGTCGCTCGGGCGACTAGCAGTCCGGAGTGCCCCGTGGGTCGCTCAGGCAGTGGTGGCCCAGGGCTGCCGTCGACACGACCGCCAGCACGGCCCGCCTCCGCCAGCGCGGCTCGTCCCTCCACCAACGCAGCCCGTCTCCGCGAACGCGGCCCGTCCCTCCCTCGCATTCCCCTCGCAAAAAGAACCGAGCCGCCCACCCGGACGGCTCGAACTGGAATAGACGCCGATACGCCGCGGCTCTCAGCGGCATCCTGGCGATGGCCCCTCCCGGCGATCCCTACCGGTGGTAGTAGCCCGAGCGCTCGAACTTGGGCTCGCAGCACACGTTGATGCCGAGCTTGCGGAACAGGGCCTCGTCGGCACTGGAGATGATCACGGAGAAGAACGCGTCGCAGCCGCGCAGGCGGGGCAGGCCGGCGAGCACGCGGGAGGCCACCTCGCTGGAGGCGGACGTGATGGATAGGGCGATGAGCGTCTCGTCCGGATGCAGGCGCGGATTGACGCTGCCGAGCTGAGAGGTCTTGAGCTGGCTGATGGGCTCGATCGCATCGTTGGAGATGACCTCGAGCTCCATGTCCACCCCGGTCACCGCCTTGAGCGCGTTCATGATCAGCGAGCTGGCCGCGCCCAGGCGCGTGGAGGTCTTGCCGGTGACCACCTGGCCGTCGGGCAGCACCATCGCGCCGGCGGGCGCGCCGGTCGTCTCCTCCTTGAGCAGCGCCGCCGAACGGGCCGGCGACAGGTCCTTGGTCACCCCGACCTTCTGCATGATGGCCTTGAGCTTGTCCACCTGGTCCGAGCCGCAGCCCGTGCGCTTGACATCCACCGCCGCGGTAAAGTAGCGGCGCACGATCTCCATCTCGGCGGCCGCGCGACAGGCCTCATCGTCGCAGATTGCGTAGCCCACCATGTTGACGCCCATGTCCGTGGGGCTCTGGTAGGGGCTTTCGCCCAAAATCTTCTCCATCAGGGCCTTGACCACGGGGAATGCCTCGACATCGCGGTTGTAGTTGACCGTGGTAACGCCATGGGCCTCCAGGTGGAACGGGTCAATGATGTTGGCGTCCTCAAGATCGACCGTCGCCGCCTCGTAGGCGATGTTCACCGGATGCGTGAGCGGCAGGTTCCACACCGGGAAGGTCTCGAACTTGGCGTAGCCGGCCGCCACGCCGCGCTTATGCTCGTGGTAGAGCTGCGACAGGCAGGTGGCGAGCTTACCGGAGCCCGGGCCGGGGGCCGTCACCACCACGAGCGGGCGCGTGGTCTGCGCGAACTCGTTTTTGCCGTAGCCGTCCTCGGAGACGATCAGGTCGATGTCGTGCGGGTAGCCCTCGATGGGATAGTGCAGCTTGCAGGTGATGCCGAGCATGGCCAGGCGGCGACGGAACTGATCGGCGGCGGGCTGGCCGGAGTACTGCGTGAGCACCACCGCGCCAACCAGAAAGCCGTTGGAGCGGAAGATATCGGCCAGGCGCAGCACGTCCTCGTCATAGGTGATGCCCAGATCGCCGCGAGCCTTGTTCTTCTCGATATGGTTGGCGTTGATGGCGATGATAATCTCCACGTCGTCAACCAGGCTCTTCAGCATGCGAAACTTGCTGTCGGGTGCGAAGCCGGGAAGCACGCGGCTCGCATGGAAATCGTCGAACAGCTTGCCGCCGAACTCGAGGTAGAGCTTGCCGCCGAACTGGGCGATGCGCTCCTTGATGTGCTCGGCCTGGCTGGCGATGTACTTCTCGTTATCGAAGCCCTGACGCATGGGGCGAATCCCTTCTGTTGTGCATGGCGGTACCGACCTAGTGTAGCGGTATGCCTCCGCGTCACCCGGCTGCGTCGGAGCCACTGCGCAAAAGCAACGAAACCGCCCACCGGGTACGGTGCGCGGCGGCGCGCGGGGACGGCGCGGTTGGCCCGACGGCGGCGCGCGGCTGGCCCGACGGCGCGCGGTTGGCCCGACGGCGGACACGGCGCCCCGGCGGTCTGGGCGCACCATGGGCGAGACGACAGCGACCCGGGCGCGATACGGCCGCGACCCCGACCATCAGAGCATCCTGGGTGTTGGCTCCGGTCATCTGGGCAAATCGGGTGCGGATTCCGTCCGTCGATGCCGATTGGGCGCGGTCCTCAGCCGAAGGGGAAACGCGGGCTCGGATTTTGGCCGTCGGCGCAACGCGGGTTCGGCCCCTGTCCATCGAGGCGCGAAAAACGGCCCTGGATGGACACACCGCGAACCCTGAAATCGCAGATGGACAAAAGCCGAACCCGGGATGCACGGATACTCGCCCTGCTTACCCGCAACGCCATTACATCAAGAGCAGCTATAATACCTTTCAATAGAAACCTTATGTATTGGAAGGTATTATGGTCAGCACGAAACAAGCAGCCGACATGCTGGGCATCAGCCAAGTGCGCGTGCGCGAACTCATCAAAACGGGCAAGCTGAAAGGCACTCGCATCGGGCGCTCATGGGGAGTCGACGAAACGTCGGTGCGACAGCGCATGTCCCTTGCACCGCAAGCGGGTCGGCCCAAGGAGCATGACACCACAGATGAGCTGCGAGCATCGTCTGCCGCGACTGACAACGACGCAGACGGCGCCATTCAAGAGCTTCACGAACTCTACCTCCGCTGCGAGCAGTTACTTGCCAGAAACTACAACGCTGCGCTGTACGAGCGGATGGGGTCGGGCAAAGAGGCACGCTTCTGCGCCAAAGTCACTGATTTTTTTTCTACAGGAGAAACAGCGCGAACTTGTTGAAGCTGGGGTGTTCTGATGGATGACGACGCCGATCGCTACATCATATTTGCCGGGGTGAACGGCGCAGGTAAGTCGACCCTGTTCAACTCTGGGGCATGGCTTCAAAAACCGGGAGATGCCGAACTGCCTCGTGTCAACCCGGACGAGATCCTCGTGTCTCACGGCTGGGATTGGTCTGACGCGCGCGCCCAGCTCCGAGCTGGTAAAGAGGCCGTACGCATGGTCGATGCGCTTTTCTCCGAGCACGCATCGTTCAATCAGGAGACAACCCTCTCCGGCAGAACCATCATGCGTCGAATAGAACAAGCTGTTGGACTGGGATACCGCGTCATTATGCACTACGTGGGCGTGGAATCTCCCCATATCGCATGTGATCGAATCGCCCACCGCGTATCGACAGGCGGACACGATATCGATCGAGCGATTGTCAGGCAGCGATACGAGCTCTCGATGCGCAACCTCAATCGCGCAATCCGCCTCTGCGATGAGGCGTACCTATTCGACAATACCAACGAGCTGACGCTTACCGCGTCGTTTTATCGGGGCAAGCCCGTCCTGCTATCTGAGTTCCCACGCGTTGCCTGGCTGCATGCTGCGTTGGATGGCACGGGGCTACTTGATGGCCCAGAAAAAAACCATGTGAAGGGCCGGCAACCCAGCTCGAGTGCGGCACACGTCCAGCAGCGCAACCCGGGATCGGCTCCCGTCCACGGGGCATTCCGGGTGCGGATTCCGTCCGTCGCGCAACGCGGGTTCGGATTTCGGCCGTCGGCGCAACGCGGGTTCGGCCCCTGTCCATCGAGGCGCGAAAAACGGCCCTGGATGGACACACCGCGAACCCTGAAATCGCAGATGGACAAAGGCCGAACCCTGGATGCCCGGATACCCGCCGTACGGACCCGCAACGCCATGATGCCCTCTGGAGGAGCGCGGGATGCGCATGCAGATGGACAAAGGCCGAACCCGGGATGCACGGATACCCGCCGAGCGAGCCCAAAACGCGCGCGGACGACCGCCGAGCGAACCCAGTGCGCGCAAACGGACGCTACGTGGACCCGGAATGTGCAGACGCCCGCCTCAAGGCGTTCGAGGAGGTCGACCGGGTCGTGTACGGCACGATCAGAGGCCGCAGGGAGCGACTCGGGCTGGCGACCCAGTCCGTCTAAGAAATCACTCGCACCCCGTACCGACACAAAAGCGCCCCCTCCCGCGCACGGAAACGGGAGGGGGCAGAAAGGTAGGTCGCAACCGACGACATCGCGCAGCGGACGTCAGCCGGTTGGACGACTGCGTAAGCGGCCGCCGGACTCGATGGCAGCAGCGCGTCAAGGGGTCACGCTGGCAGCCGCATGAACCCTTATGCGGGCACGATCACCATGCAGGCGATGGTCGTGATGACAATGCACACCACGGTGAGCGTCACGATGATCTTGAGCGCGAACTTCAGCCAGGTGGTCCACTCGATCTTGGCAAGCGCAAGGCCGCCCATGATGGCGCCGGAGGTGGGGGTGAACAGGTTCACGACACCGATGGCGGCGGAGAAGATCATGACCATGACCTCAGGCGAGAAGCCGAGCTCGACGGCCAGCGGGCCCATGATGGGCATGGACACGGTGGCCATGCCGGACGTGGACGGGATCAGGAAGGACAGGCCGAAGTACACCAGGAAGGACACGGGTGCGAAGATGAAGCTGGGCACGCCCTTGAGCATGGAGGCAGCAGCATCGAGCACGTAGAGGTCCAGGCCGGTGGACGCCATGAGCACGGAGATGCCGCGCGCCAGAGCGATGATCAAGACGACGGACATCATGTCGGCAGCGCCGGCGATGAACGTGTTCACGATCTTCTTCTCGGACAGGCCGCCCACGATGCCGATGACGATGGCCATGATGAAGAACCAGGTGGACGCCTCATCGAAGTACCACTGACCGATGGGCAGACCGGTGACGACCGCCGACCACGCCTGCGTGATCGCGTTGCCGTCAGCGTCGTAGACACCGTTGTCGAAGAACTGGGCAACACCGGTGTTGAGGTCGGCCAGCGGAATGAAGCCGACGATCATGACCACGAAGGTGAAGGCGAAGATGCACAGGACGGCCTTCTGGCGACCGGTGAGCTTGACGTCCTTGGCGGCCTCGGCGGCAGCGGCGCCGTGAGCCTCCTCGGCGTCCTTCTGCTCCTGCAGGGTCAGGAAGGTGGAGCCCTTGTCGGCCTTGACCTTCTTGGCGTAGCTCATCACGAAGGCGGCCGAGATCGCGGTGGTCACCACGGTGAGCACGAGGCCCAGGCCGATGATGATGGTCTGGTCGACCACGATGCCCTTGGAGCTCAGCGCGTCGACGGCAGCGCCGACGGCAAACGGGTTGACCGTGGAGCCCAGGCAGCCGCAGCCGGCGCCGAGCAGCACGGTGGCGGCACCGACCAGCGGGTCGAAGCCGGCGGCCATCATCGTAGCGGCGAGCAGCGCGTAGAACGGGACGGTCTCCTCGCACATGCCGTAGGAGGTGCCGCCCAGCGCGAAGATGAACATGAGCACCGGGATGATCCACAGCTCACGCCCCTTCAGCTTCTTCACGAGCACGGCGATGCCGTTGTCCAGGGCGCCGGTCTCGGTCATCATGCCGAGGAAGCCGCCCAGGATCATCACGAACAGGCAGACGGGCAGCGCGTCGGCGAAGCCCTTGATGGGAGCGGTGAAGAAGTCGCTCGGTTTGGCCGCCGTGACGGCACCGCCAGAGGCGCCGGCGACGATGACGGTGATGATGGCCACGATGGCCAACAGGGCTAGAAGAATGGTGAACGATGAGGGCATACCACGCTTTTTCTTCGCGGCGTCGGTCATGGTTCTCATCCTCCCTTCTTGTGATAATCGGCCCGCGGTGAGCCGGGCGGCTCTTCCGTGCCGTGCATACCTGCCTGCGGCACCGCGGGTACGGACGATAAGCCGCAGACGCGCGGGGTGCCTGCGGCTTCATGCGGCTTATTTAAGCGTTGCGTACATCACGGCCTTGATGGTGTGCATGCGGTTCTCGGCCTCGTCGAAGACCTTGGACTGCGGGCCCTCGAACACCTCGTCGGTGACCTCCATCTCGGTGACGCCGAACTTCTCGGCGATCTCGGCACCGGTGGTGGTGTTGGTGTCGTGGAAGGCGGGCAGGCAGTGCAGGAAGATGGCGGACGGATCGGCCAGGCCCATGAGCTCGGAGGTGACGCGGTAAGGCTCGAGCTGCTTGATGCGCTCGGTCCACACCTCGTCGGGCTCGCCCATGGAGACCCACACGTCGGTGTAGATGACGTGGGCGCCGGTGCAGGCAGCCTTCGGGTCCTCGGTGAGGGTGATGGTGCAGCCGTTGGCCTCGGCGATGGGCGTGCAGGCCTCGATGACGTCATCGGCGGGCATGCACTCGGCGGGGCCGCAGGCCACGAAGTTCATGCCGAGCTTGGCGCACACGACCATGAGGGAGCGCGCCACGTTGTTCTTGGCGTCGCCCATGAACACGAGGGTCTTGCCCTTGATGTCGTAGTTGAAGTTCTCCTGGACCGTCAGGATGTCGGCAAGCATCTGGGTGGGGTGCCACAAATCGGTGAGGCTGTTCCACACCGGCACGCCGGACTTGGCGGCCAGCTCCTCGACGTCGGCCTGGTCGAAACCGCGGAACTCGATGCCGTCGTACATGCGGCCAAGCACGCGGGCGGTGTCCTCGATGGACTCCTTCTTGCCCATCTGGGAGCTGCCCGGATCGAGGTAGGTCACACCCATGCCCAGGTCCATGCCGCCGACCTCGAAGGCGCAGCGGGTGCGCGTGGAGGTCTTCTGGAACAGCAGGACGACGTTTTTGCCCTCGAGGTAGCGGTGCGGGGTGCCCGTGCGCTTGAGATCCTTGAAGTTCTTGGAGAGCTTGAGCAGGTACTCGATCTCCTCGGTGGTGAAGTCGAGCAGACGCAGGAAGCTGCGGCCGGAGAGGTTGACACCCATGTTGGTTCCTTTCGGGTACGGAGTAACGAAAACGGCGCCCGACCGTGCAAGCAGGGCCGGGTGCCAACGATATCTCCCGTCAGGCCCGGGCTTTCAGGTGTCCCGGGATATGCCTGAACGAGGAGGGTGCACGCCTGGCGTGCGGCGCCCGGCCAAAGGCAAGACCACGGTCGGGCGCCTGGAGAGGCTGCGTTAGATGTCCTCGCGCCAGAAGGGCATGGACATGCAACGGGGGCCGCCACGGCCGCGGGAGAGCTCGGCGGAGGGGCACACGAGCAGCTCGAGGCCCTCTTTGTAGAGCACGTCGTTGGTGACGGTGTTGCGGGCGTAGACACAGATCTTGCCGGGGGCGACGGCCAGCGTGTTGGAGCCGTCGTTCCACTGCTCGCGCGCAGCCGCGATCGGATCGCCGCCGCCGCAGGGGATGAGCTTGATCTGGTCGACACCGGTGGCGTCCTCCAGGATGTGCTCGAGCGTGTCGCAGATCTCCTTGATCTTGACGTCGCCGGGGTTGGTGCCCGGGGTGAGCTCGTAGACCTTGAGGGTGCCCATGATGGCCGGGTGGATGGTGAACTTATCGATGTCGATCTGGGTGAAGACCGTGTCGAGGTGCATCATCGCGCGGTTGTTCGGGATGTCGAAGGCCAGGATGCGGTCGACCTTGGAATCGGAGTTCCAGAAGATGTTCTGCGCCATGACATCGATCGCGGCGGCCTGGGTGCGCTGGGAGATGCCCACAGCCAGGGTGTGCTCGTTGATGTTCAGCACGTCGCCGCCCTCGGTGTGGAACGCGGCATCGCGGCGGAAGTACAGCGAGACATCCTTGTAGTCGGGGTGATACTTGAAGATGTACTTGCCGTACAGGGTCTCGCGGTTGCGGGTGACCGAGTACATGCGGTTCAGGCACACGCCGTTGCCCACGACGGCGAACGGATCGCGCGTGAAGTACAGGTTGGGCATCGGGTCGATGATCAGATCGGACTCGGACTCGGTGTTCACCAGCGAATCAAGCGTGGTGGAGCTCACCAGCGGCAGCTCGACCTCGGCCTTGGTGAGACCGGCCATCGTCTTCTTGACGAACTCGAGATTATCGGTGATGGAGTTGAGCTTCTCGCGGACGACCTTGGGCATCTCCTGGCCCTTGATGCCGGCCTCGGCGAGATACTGATCGAGGAACTCGTCGCGCGCACCGGGCACCGCGTCGAAGACCTCGGCCACGAGCTTCTCGAGGTACAGCACCTCGACGCCCTGATCGCGCAGAATCTGCGCGAACGCATCGTGCTCCTCCTGGGCGACCTCCAGGAACGGAACGTCATCGAACAGCAGGCGCTCAAGCTCGAACGGCGGGAGATTCAGCAGCTCCTCGCCCGGCCTGTGCAGGCAGACCTTCTTGAGCTGCCCGATCTCACTCGGGACATGCAAACCTTTCGTCATTGCCTCCTACCTTTCTTTACGGGGCTGCACAGGGCAGCCCACTTCAAGCCCTTCCGTGGGGCTCCGTTCAACACCTACAGTTATATCCAATTTCAGCTCACACATGCGCGACACCGCCCACCGGTCGATTTTTGCCGGCGAACGGTATATTCGTGTGAATATCGCAGCGAAACGCTTTCGTGCAATAAAGCAGTTTGAAGCAGGAAATTGGGGCTTTATCCCAATGCTTTGCCGCCATAAAGCGTGGAGACTCAGGTGTCTGTGCGCATATTATTACGCATTAACTGTATATTTCGAGAATGTTACGGCGGCGGTTATGCAGGGACAAAATATACATTCTGTCTCGTATCTTATTCAGTTTACACAGTGTCGTCACCGATTTTGCACCGCGTCGCGGGTGCGCGGGGCCCGCCGCGGCCCCTCTCTATGCAAAAAGCCGCGCGCCGCGAAGGGGTCCCCTCGCAACGCGCGGCACACGCCGTGTCGTCAATGAGTCATCGACCGCCGCCGGCACACCGCCGTGCGGCCGACGCGCTACGGCAAGATCATGAGCGCCGCCGTGGTCACCACCACGCTGGCGACCGCGATGGTGACGATGGGCACGAGCGCCCACTTGAGCCACGTGGGGTACTGCACGCGCGCCAGCAGAAGGCCAGGCAGGAACACCGCCGTGGGGCTAAACAGGTTCGCCAAGCCGTTGGCGGCGCAGAAGATCGTGATGACGACCTCGGGCGGGAAGCCAAGGTTGGCGGCCAGCGGCCCCAGGATGGGCATGGAGATGGTGGCGAGCGCCGAGGTGGAGGTGATAACCACCGACAGGCCCAAGTACACCAGATAGCTCACCGGGCCGAACACATAGGCGGGGGTGCCGGCCAGCGCATGGGAGGCCGAATCGAGGATGACCATATCCAGGCCGGTCTGGCCCATGAGGATCGAGATGGCACGGGACAGGCCCACCATGAGCGCCACGCCGATCATGTCGGCGGCGCCGGCCAGAAAGCCGTCGACGATCTCGTTCTCGCGCAGGCCGCCGAGCACGCCAATCACGAGCGCCATGATGAAGAACCAAATCGAGGCGTCGTTGAAGTACCACTCACCCAAGGGGTTGCCGGTCAGAAGGCCGCTCCAAGGCATGGTCGTCCAAGTCTCGGACGCGGCATCGTAGACGCCGCCGGCGGTGAAGATGTTCACGCCGAAATCGGCCCAGGGGATGAAGCCGCAGATCATGACCACGAACGACAGGCCGAACAGCGCCAGGGCAACCTTGCGCTTGCCGGTGAACTCCAGGTTGACCGAGCTGTCCTGCACCGCCTTGGCGTCCTCGCCGTAGGCCTCGGCCGACGCCTGCTGCTCCTGCAGGGACAGGATGGTCGAGCCCTTGTCGCGGCGCACGCGGTTGGCATAGCGCAGGATGAAAAACAGCGAGATCAGGTAGGAGACGACGGTGAGGATGGTGCCGAGCGCGATCACGATGCCCTGGTTGACCTGGATGCCCTCCTTGGCGAGCGCGTCGATGGCCACGCCCACGGCGAACGGGTTCACCGTGGAGCCCAAGCAGCCCACGCCGGCGCCGAGCAGCACCGTGGCCGCAGCGACCATGGTGTCGAACCCGGCGGCGAACATGGTGGCCGCCAGCAGGCCGTAGAACGGGATCGTCTCCTCGCAGAAACCGTAGGTTGAACCGAGCAGGGCGAACACCGCCATGATCACGGCGATCAGCACCGTTTCACGGCCGTGCAGCGAGCGCACGAGCGCCGCGATGCCGGCGTCGAGCGCGCCGAGCTTGTTGACGATGCCCAAGCACCCGCCCAGGATGAGCAGGAACAGCGAGACCTCGATGCCGTCGAGGAAGCCCTTGATGGGCGAGCCGACGATGTCGGCCAGGGTTGCCGCGGTAATACCCGGCACGAACTGGGCGAGCGCGATCGTCGCGATGCCCACGATCGCCGTGATGACGATCAGGATGGTGTAGGAGGAAATCATGACCTTTTTGTCGGCCTGTTTCCCTTCTGCTGCTTGCGCCATGCGAACCTCCGTTGCGTTGTCGATATGGCACCCGTAAGGGTACCGCGACATGGACCCGCGTTCGGGCAGGAATTGACGAACGGGCCGATTCGCTCGGCGAGCGCGAGCGTGTGCGCGAAATGTACCCCCGCGCGTGCGGTGGGCGCACCTGCGGGCTTTTCGCTATCATTGTTGGGATTATGCGCCGGCACCGTCGCGGACCCGGACGCATCCGCACCCGATGTCTTCGAAGGTGGTGACGCACCGTGGAACAAGCGACACCGTTTATCTGCGTTGCCGTGGCAGCCCTGATCACCACGTACCTGTGCACGCCGATCGCCAGGCGCCTGGCCGTCAGGCTCGGTGCGATCGACTACCCCTCGAAAGCGCCGCATCAACACCCGGCCCATCCCGCGCCTGGGGGGGCTTGCGGTGTTCGCCGGCCTGCTCGCCGCGCTCATCGTCGAGATCATCGGCATCAAGCTGTTCGACTGGCCGCCGGTGCTCGTGCCGCACCCTTCCATGACCATCAACTACCCGCTGCTCGCCATCTCGTTTCTGGTGATCGTCATCACCGGCGCCGTGGACGACGTCAAGCAGCTCTCCCCCCGCATGAAGCTTGCCGGTCAGCTGCTCGCCGCCTGCATCGCCGCGGCCGGCGGCCTGCTCATCGGCCTCATCGTGAACCCCTTCGTGCCGGGCACCGAGATCGCGCTCGGCCCGCTGGCCTACCCAATCACCGTGATCTACCTGGTGGCGTTCACCAACATCATCAACCTGATCGACGGGCTCGACGGGCTGGCCTGCGGCATCTCGGCAATCGCCTCGCTGTCGATGTTCTCCTTCGCGGTGCTGTCCCAGCGCGGCGATGCGGCCTCGCTCGCCATCGCCCTGTTCGGCGCCTGCCTGGCCTTTTTGCGCTACAACTTCAACCCCGCGAGCATCTTTCTGGGCGATTCGGGCTCGCTGCTGCTCGGGTTCGGGCTGGGCACCATCTCGCTGCTGAACGTCTCGCGCACCGCGGCGCTCACCTCGCTGATCATCCCGCTGATCGTGGCCGGCGTGCCCATCATCGACACGCTGTCGGCCATCGTGCGCCGCTCGCGGGCGCACGTGAGCATCGGCCAGGCCGACAAGGGCCATATCCACCACCGCCTCATCCAGGAGGGCTACGACCAGCGCCAAGCGGTTCTGCTCATCTACGCATGGTGCCTGCTGCTGTCGCTCGGCGCGGTGGTGATCAACCAGGTCGACGTGGGGCCGCGCGTCGCGATCTTCGCGATCCTGCTGGTTGCCTCGGCGTTTTTCGCCATGCGCCTGCACCTGTTCGAGCCGGTGCTGCGCCACCACTACAACCCCAAGACGAACGCCGACGAGATCGTGACCCCTGAAGACGATGCGTTCGCCGCCGAGGAGCGCGCGGCGCGCACCGAGCGCGAGCAGCGGATCGAGCGCATCAAGTCCCACACCCCGCATGCGCACCACGCCCGCGGCGCACATGCGGAGCACGGGTCCCACTGCACCCGCGGCAGCGCGCCGGAGCGCACCGACACGCCCAAGCGCCCTTAGCGAGGACCGCCTGGGCGCACGCAGGCGCGGACGTCCAGGCGACAACCCACGGCAACCCCATCCACCATCCCGACCCGTCCATCACGACGTCCGACAACGAAGGAGACCTCCCCATGCCCAACATCGAAAGCTATGAGGCCAGCGTCAAGCGCAGCGATCAGATTCGCGCCGACCTGGCTGAGCGGCCTGAAAACTACACCATGCTCACCGGCGACCGCCCCACCGGACGCTTGCACCTGGGCCACTATTTCGGCACGCTGAAAGGCCGCGTTGAGCTGCAGGACCTAGGCGTGCGCACCAACGTCTTGATCGCTGACTACCAGGTGATCACCGACCGCGACACCACCGAGCAGAT
>ENA-OQMN01000250-OQMN01000250.1-human-gut-metagenome-genome-assembly--contig:-NODE-250-length-13010-cov-3.317706_pt1 | contig 13010 bp, 11 predicted proteins | sample MGYA00242765_ERZ504861 | MGnify/ENA primary metagenome ERZ504861 (study PRJEB26092, sample SAMD00036417) | human gut metagenome | host: Homo sapiens | study: EMG produced TPA metagenomics assembly of... | reverse complement strand
CGCAAACGCCCGCACCGCAACGCTCGCGCACCCGCCGCGAGCAGGCACCCATGCAGCCTTTCACGCACACGTCGCCCCCAGCTCCTTATTCAGCTTCTTGGCCGAGACGCCGCAGCACTTCTTGCACACCTTGACCTTCACGCTCGGCTCGCTCAGCGCCGAGCGAGCGTCCCCATGCGCCTCAGAGGCCTTGCCCGACTTGCCCGAGGTGTCCGCCTTGCCTGCCTTACCTGCCTTGCCCGAGATGTTCGCCTTGCCCACCTTTGCCGCACCGCGCTTCATGTCCGCGGCGCTCACCTTGTCAGTACCGTGCTTTTGCTCCACGGCGCGCTCCTTGTCGGAACCGACGTGCTTCTTCTCCGTATCCCGTGCCTTGCCGGCACCGTGCTTCTTCTCCACATTGCGCACCTTGCCGGCGCTGTGTTTCTTGTCCCCGCTGCCGTGCTTCTTCTTCCCCATGGCTCCCTGTTTCTCCTGCATGCTCGCGTGGCTCACGCCCGCAAGTTTCCATGTGCTAACTGTTATCGACATAATAGCATTTTCGACGGGGGCCGACCCTGAAAATCCAGGGCGGCGTCCGCACGCCCATAACGCTTCGCGCATTCAGCGCGCGCCCTCGGCCCAGCACAGCCAGCGAACATTGCACGCCCGTCACCCGCGCCCGCCCCGTCGCCCCCAGCACGCATCGACCGGCACGGGTACAATGGCTCCGCATGACAACATGACAAGATCAAGCCCGGCGGGCGCGCAGCCACCCCCCCTCGCACCTGCCGGCTGCACGAAAGGACCCCCATGGAAACGATGAAAGACCGCCTGCGCATCATCATGGGCGACGAGCGCCTGGCAAAACTCGAGGACGCGCGCGTGCTCGTGTTCGGCTGCGGCGGCGTGGGCTCGAACTGCATCGAGGCGCTCGCCCGTGGCGGCGTGGGCACCCTCATCATCGTGGACAAAGATGTGGTGGCGCCGTCCAATATCAACCGGCAGGCCATCGCGTTCGAAAGCACCGTGGGCCGGCGAAAAGTCGAGGTGATGGCCGCCATGATCGCCGACATCAACCCCAGTTGCCGCGTAATCGCACACGACACCTTCGTGCTCACCGAAAACCTCGCTGATCTGTACGGCACCTGCTTGGCAGAGGCAGGCGGACGCATCGACTACGTGGTCGACGCCATCGACACCGTTTCCACCAAGCTCGCCCTCGCCGCGCTCGCGCAGGAACGCGGCTTCACGCTCATCAGCTCCATGGGCGGCGGCAAAAAGATCCATCCCGAATGCCTGCGCATCACCGACGTGCACAAGACGGTCAACTGCTCGCTGGCGCGCATCATGCGCAAGGAGTGCCGCAAGCGCGGCATCCGCCACCTGCGCGTTCTCTACTCCTGCGAGGAGCCGGTGCGCATCGCCGCCGCGCCCGGGGCCGCCCGCTCCGAGCGCACCGACCTGGGGACCGCGAGCTTCATGCCGCCCATCATGGGTCAGATGATCGCCGGTGAGGTGCTTCGGCATATCTCGGGCCTGGGCGCGAACGACGACACGTCCTCCGCGCTCGCCATGCACGACGCCGCCCAGCGCGGGGCGCTGGCGGGACGCAAAGGCGGTCGGAAGTGAGCAGTGGGTCAAAACGGCAACGATGCCCGCAGACGGATGGTAAGGCCACGGAGACGCCCGCCCACGCCGCGGCGCACTGCGCCTCGCCCCTGCGCCTGGCGGACATGCACTGCCATCTGGACTGGATAGCGCAGGCCACCGCAGTCGCCGATGAAGCGCGTGAGCGCGGAGTCAGCCTGCTTTGCACCCCCGTCACACCATGCGATACGCTTGCGGCACGCAAGCGCTTCGCCACCCACCCGAATGTCCGCGTGGGCGTGGGACTGCATCCCTGGTGGATCGAGGACTCCGCAGCCGGCCGCAGCTTGATTGACCAAGCCGTTGAGCTCGCAAGCACCAGCAGCTTCATCGGAGAAGTCGGGCTCGATTTCTCCCCCGCGCACACCGCCTCCGCGCACCTGCAAGCCGAGGCATTCGAACGCCTGGCGCGGGCCTGCGCCGAGCACCCGCGACCAGGGCGCACGATTTCCATCCATGCCGTGCGCTCCGCCGAAACGGCGCTCGATATCCTGGAACGGACCGGACTCATCACCCATGCACACTGCATATTCCACCGGTTCTCAGGCACTTCGGACGACCTTGCGCGCCTGCGCGCACACGGCTGCTACGTTTCGGTAAACGAGCGGATGCTCGCCACCAAACGCGGTCGCGAATATGCGCGCCAGATGCCGCTCGGCCGCCTGCTGCTCGAAACGGACGCTCCCGCACGCGCCGGTGTGGCAACCACCATCGACGCACTTGAAGGCGCGCTCATGCGCACGGCCGCACAGCTGTCGGCCATCCACGGCATTGAGCTCGAACAGCTTTTGGACACCATTGCCGAAACCAGCGCGCGCCTGCTCAACCTTGCGTGACATGCTCATGCATGGCTGCGCAGCCGGCAGCCACCCGCCGCATCGAACCTGGGCAGCTGCTCGACGTGGTTGCCCCGACCAGCGCCCTGCCCAACCCTGCGTGACATGCTCATGCATGGCTGCGCAGCCGGCAGCCACCCGCCGCATCGAACCTGGGCAGCTGCCCGATGCCGCCGTCCAGACCAGCGCGCCTGCTCAGCCCTGCATGATGCCGCGATGCGCTCTTCGCACACCGGGCGCCCCCTTGGACAGCCGTAAACCGGCAGGCACAGTCAGCCTCTCTTGCTATAGACTTATTGACACCCTTCTCATCTGCACCGACGATCGAATATCGCAACAAGCACCCCCCCCTCAAGAAGGAATCTAACAACCGACTGTGCACTTCCTTTCTCACTTCTTGCCGTAAAACAGTGCGCAAGCTGCACCTGAAAAACGATTTTACAGACAAGTATATATTCACCCCTCTTTTCGTCCAAAAGTGCGGTATGGTACTGAGGCACCATGAGATGCTTGTGCAACATATCGGCCCTCGAGCTTATTCGCGCCAGCGGCAGGCTCCTTCCCTCACTCATGGACAAACCTCGCAGCTCCGACCTACGTCGCTGCCGCGTTGATGCGCTGGCGTCCATCGAAGACGACCTGGTGCGCCTTGGCGTACACGGGCGGCCCGTTCACCTGCTCGTTGGCCGGCAACGTGCCCGGCACCAGAGCGCCGGCATCGCATGCCACACTATACTGTGCCCACCGCCCGCGCGCTCGATCATCCACCTTGACGGCACCTGGGCAGTCACCTCACCCGAGCTGACGTTCATCTCCCTCGCCAGCTCGCCCGACTGCAATCTAGTCGAGCTGGCACTCATCGGCTATGAGCTGTGCGGCACCTATGTGCTCGACACCTCATGGGACGGCCTCGTGAACACGGGCACTCCCTGCACGAACGTGGAGAGCATGCGGCATGCCCTCGACGCCCTTCCCGCGTATGGCAAGCCGCAACAAGCCCGCCAGGCCTTGGACCTCGTATTGGACCGATCGAACTCTCCCATGGAAACCATTGTGGCACTGCTGCTCTGCGCACCGCGACGCCTGGGCGGTCTGGGTCTCACGGGCGCGCAGATGAACTACCGAATTGTCACGCCGGTGGGGCCGCGCTACGTGGATATCGCTTTCCCGGAACTCAACGTGGGACTTGAGTATAAAGGCAGGCACAGCCACTCGATTGAGCGCACCGCCCGGGATGATCGCCGCCAAAACAAGCTCGTGGGCTCGGGCATGTCCATCTTGAACATTTGGTATGAGGACCTTGTTGAACAGCATCTTTTTAATCAGCTTGTCGCAGACCTCCACCGCGCCGCCAACCTGCGGTATCGCAATCGGACGAACGGCTTCGAAACCAAGCAGGCGTTACTGAGGCACCAGCTACTCCCGATGGTCGAACGCTATGGGGATCTTGGCTGAGCATAACGACGGGCCGCCGCGCGCGGCGCGGCAGCCCGCGTCCGGTATGCACCGTGACTCTGCCGCAGCACACCATTCAGTTGCCATCTCCTGTCGAGGCATGCCGTTCGGTTGCCATCTCCTGTCGCCGGGCGCCACTCAGTTCCCGCCCTCCCCCGCCGCACACCACTCCGCGTCGTCCTTTATCGCGGCGCGCCGCCTCGCCGTCGCCTTCTGGCGCGGCGAGCCGCTCCATCGCGCGGCCTTTTGCATCATTTCGGGGTCTGCCACGTTCCTCGACCGACTTGAGACACGTGCGATGGTCGCAAATGGCATCTAATGGGTCTTTCCGAGTGGACAGATCTCCGGATATCCGAATGCATATGGACCTAAACGCTGTTCTGGGGACCCGCAGCGGTCTAAGCGCTTTCCAGACGAGTGAAACGCACGCCATGCATAGAGTTTTACAGAATCAAAACACCCATTAGATGCCGTTTGCGACCACAGAGGCGAGCCGAATCGACTCTCGTGCCCACCCCGTACCGACATTCCTCCAAGCTGATTGATATTTCTGCATAATTTTGACATTCAATTCATGAGCAGAAATGACATATGGAATCCCTCGATGCAAGACCGATCAACGCCGCATAAGGGTGGACCCGAAAAACCATTCTGCACTCGAATGCATCTCGCTTCACCGCATGACGGTCGGCGCGCCCGTACGCTCCCCTATAGCACGGCTCAATCGGGATGCTTTCCCCTGAGCATCGAGGGCGTATCGAAAATCCGGAAATCATCGCGCACCCCGCCCGCAAACCGAGTACACCCCGCGCCCGCGGGGCGGCGCATTGGGGTATACTCGTAACGAACAAGAGGCTTAAGCCCTCCTGTAGCTTTCGGCTGGTGGGTGATACCCACTCGACGAGCCGCCTTCGCTACAAGGCGGCTCGTCCCTTATGCGGGCATCACCCAACCCTTACGAGAACAACAGAGCAATCAGCGCGACGGCCAGCGCCATCACGATCGCGAGTGCCTGCAGGAGCTGCGTGAGCGTGCGCATGGGAATCCCTCCAATCTCCCCGCGAGGACTCGGAGGGCACCGCCCGTTCGCTGGGTCAATTGTAGCATGTATAACGAACTTGCGTTCGTTCTTTTGCGCCTTTCACCATAAGCCCGACGGCGCGCCCGCATCCACGGGCGTCAACCTATAGCGCGGAGAGAGGGGCCCGTCTTTTGCAAGAATCCCTGCAGCAACGAGTCGGCTGCGCGCAAGCTTTTGAGCAGCAGGAAGATCGGTCTTCCTGAGGCGAACGAATTCCTTCTACTCTCACTCTTGACGCTTCTTCATTTCCTGAACGACTGTGAAGGCCCCCTCGCAGCAAGACGACGCTCTCGCCCCACCGAAAAACGTCAAGCACAATGAGTCAACTGAGTCCGAATGTAATAACCAAGGAGGGGTCGGGCAATGACGCGGCCTGCGCTCGGCCTGAGCCGTGGCATGGGCGGCAGGCCCCCGCAGGTGATCTGCACGGCGTTCTCCAGGCCGTGCCCAGCAATGACCGCTAACATGAGACGCACTCTGTTGAGCAACTCTCAGCACTCGGCAGGGCACAGTCATGCGCAACCGAGAACAAGTTGCCGACAGACGCGAAAAGAGAGCTCCCACAGGCAGAACATCGAAGTCAGAAAATGAGAAAATAGCGTTCGGCTGCAAGCAGCTGTAGTTGCAGAAGCCATGGAATTGGACGTGTGAGCAAACCGGCGCGATTCTTACCCAGATCCTTCAGGCGCTTGCGGCTTCAAGGGTAGAAACTGTAAAAGAGATGGGCATCTGATTAATCTCTACGATAAAGACGCTTATATAGCCTGCCTTAACGCAAGGATCCAAGTGTTAACATCCTCCTTACAGCAGGACCGAACGCTTCAGCACCCACAGCCACCTAATGAATGCGTGATTTTCTGATTGCCTGACAAAGTTGTGGAATCGATTCCTCCGTGCGGCAAGCTAATGAGAAAGAGACGTCGCATCTAGAAGAACAGTATTAATTCCCTTTTGAAACTGCTCAAGCAGAGAAGCAATCGCGATCGAAGTCTCACGCTCCACATATGGATGCGCGTCTGCCCCCGCAACCACAGCGCGAGCGAACGTCATGAGTTCGTAACGGATTCCCTCACCGTCGAGCTGATAGTAGAAACGCTCATTTTTGGTGGGGTCCTCTCGTCGAATCTCGAAGTAATCCGTCTTCCACCAAGGCGCTGGCACGTAGATGTACCCTTCGGTTCCCGAGATAACCAAAGAGCCTTCCGACTTAACGGCCTTCCCGAATACAGCGGTTCCAATCGCCCCTGGGTACACAAGCTCAATCCTGCCGTAGACGTCAAACCCTGAAGTACCGTCGAGATTGCACCTCACCGCTCTCATCTCAGTAAAACTAGTCCCCAGAATCTGCAAAATGGGCAGCAGCGCAGTCGGTCCCCAAGCCGTCGAGCTGGACCATCTCCTCTCACTGCCCTTCTTGAGGGCCTGCAAATCCGCGAGGCTCGTACACGTCGCCTGAACGGAAACGACGCGGCCGATCCTACCGCCCTTCACGAGAAGAAGGAGTCTGTGGTAGGCGGTCGCGTAAGCCGTCTTAATCGCCTCGCGCAACACTATCCCCCTTGAATCGGCGAGCTCGAAAAGTTCCTTGATCTCTTTCCCCGAAAGGGCGACCGGGGATTCGCATAGAACGTGCATCCCCCGCTCGAGCGCAGCACGCACCTCGGCTGCATGCCCGTCCGGCCTCGAGGCGACAAACACGGCATCGAGCGAGTCTATATTGCATGCGCCGGCGCCAACCCCGTCGGGAAGCCACGTCGCCACATCAAGACCGTTTACATAGGAGCACTCGCGGGCATACTTATCGGCCACCGCCCCCGAGCCAACAATCCCCAGCCTCAAGGAGGCACGCTCCGAACGCAACTCGCTGCTCGAAACCCCTTCTGTCCGCTCGAGATAAACTACCTCGCAATACTCCGAGAGATAGTCGAACTTCCCGGCCCAGTCCGAGCCGACGGTAAATATATCGATACCCAAGCGTTGGATGTCGTCGATCTTCTGACCCTCGTACTCCTCGACGATTATCTCGTCCGCAAGGCCCGTTGCCCTTACCGATTCCATGCGCTCCGCAAGCGACTGAACGACGTTTATCTTCCCCCTGCCGCGATCGAAGCTGTCGGCAGTCACCCCGACCACGAGATGATCCCCGAGCTCGCGAGCGCGCTCCAGGAGCCTGATATGGCCACGATGCAGGAGATCGTACGTTCCGTACGTGATTACCTTCTTCATTTCTCGCCTATCCAGTTTTCAAAGTTCGCTTCAGAATAAAACGTGCGGCTGCTTCGAATTGTTCGTGGTTGTAGCTTTCCGGGAAGCAAGCGATCCTCAACTGGGTCAATCTGCCTGACGAGGCTCGACCGCCCATGGGGTCAGATTTCGAGGCCTAGCACACATCGATCTCGAAAAGCGCTTGGGCGAAGCGGCCCATCGAGGCCCTCGGGCCCGTGGTGACGCGCAGGCAATCGCCAAATGCGCCAATGCCGCCATACTCCTTAATCAGGATGCCCTTCTCATCTTTCATGCGCCGAACGATTTCCGAGGCATCCCGAAAGGGCTTGATAAACATGAAGTTACCCTCGCTAGAAAGGAAATCATACCCCCTGCTTTCAAGCTTCCCGACAAGCAGCTCCTTACCCTCACGTTGCTCGGCAATCATACCTTCGAGCATCCCGGGCCTCTCCATGATGGCGCGTGCGAACCTAAGCGCAAACATGTTGACGTTATGGGGAGTATTGAGCTTCTGCACGAGCTCTACCCCCTCGGCCATCCCGCAACATACCCAAGGCGCGCGCCGGCAAGCGAGAAGAGCTTAGAGAAGGTCCGGGTGACAAAGACATGGTCATGGGTGAGCGCGTAATCTATGCTCGTCGTCGGGCAGAAGTAGTGATACGCCTCATCTATCAGCACCGTCGCCTCACAAGTGCGCGCGGCTTCGATGAGGCGCTCAACCTCCTCGTTCGTCCATGCGTTTCCCATCGGGTTGTTTGGGTTGACTACGATGAGGAGCTGAGTTTGATCATCGAGCGCCGAGACGACGTCCTCAACGGAAATCGTCATATCGGGCGAATACGGCACGGGCGCAAAAGTGCGACCGTACATCTTCGAGTACACCTCAAACATCGCATAGCTGGGGGTGACGCCAACGATCTTTCCCCCGGGGCGCGGTAAACGCCTCGATGATGTTTCGGATTCCCTCCGATGAACCGTTCACAAGCGAAATATGCTCGACGTCCGTCCCAAGTCTCGCAGCCAAGAACTCCGTGAACTCAAGCGTCTCGGGGTATTGAGAGACCATCTCCTGGGTCACCCCCGACAAGACCTCATCGATAAATGATTGCGGAAGCCCTTCGGGGTTCTCGTTCAAATCCAGGCGCAGATAGCCCTCGCGCTTGTTCTGGTCGAAGACCCTGTTCAGGTCCACCAAGCGTTCATTGACGTAGTACATTGTCGATTATCCTCTTTCTCTACTTGAAAACTCGCTTCTTGATTTTCCAAAGAGCGACTTTTTGCCTATTGCCCCACAGGTATTTAGAGGCCAACAGCTTTATGGTCGGACGCTTCGCCCACTTACGCTCCAGCTCGTCGATATCCATTGTAAGAAGGTCCTTCATAAAGTCGTCGCGCCTGGGCTCCCAGCCAACAGGACGTCGCATGGGGCCCTGATATCGAAGCGCCTCCTCGAACGAGAGCTCCCTGCCCGAAAGACGCGAGCGGGCGTCCCCGAGCAGCGAAAAGCCGGCATCCGTCGAGCACACCACGAGCGATGCCCCGGCATTATCGTTGTATAAGTCGGGGCAGTAGTTATGAACGCCCCAGAGGTCGCCGAGAGAGATGTCCGCAACGCGCTCGGGACGCGCAAATGAACATGTATAGCAGCTCGGTCTGTTCATAAGATGCTGCAGCCATATTGACCAGTAGGGATTGAACCAGCGATCGATTTTGAAGTGATGCCCGCTTCAAGTGATGCGGACATCACTTGAAAATCCCATTTACAGTCATCTTTATCGCGGTAATCCAGCGTCTCAAGCGACGTGCCATAGCGCCTCTCGAGGCGCTCGGCATACTTTTCGATATAGCGTGGACTGGGAACACCCTCGCAGATCACCTCGACAGTCAGCAGCTCGCCATGCGGCGAGCTGCCCAAATAGGCATACAGGCCCGCAACCTGGCAGGGCGTACCCGAGAAAAGGACCGACCAGCCCTCGGATAATTGCTTTCGAATCTCACGATATGCCGGTCCCATGTCACTTTGCGAGTACTTGGACTTGCGGAGCTTTGCGGCTTCACCAACGCTTCTCGCGCATTCATGGCGCACTTTGAGACCATGGGCGACCGCTCCCCACACAGCGCGCGCACCGGGACGGTCTAACCACGTCTGGACGAGGGCGGTGAACGCACCGCCCGAGGTGCTGCCCGCCAAGACCTCAGCATCAACATGATGACCGCCGAACACCTCGGGCTTGCCATTATGAAACGCGGTGGCGGCCTCCATGAAGCATGCCTTGTGGCACAAACCGCAGTCGCGGCAAAGCTTGGCATCCAAAACGGGATAGCCGAATCCCTCCTCGTCGCTTTCCATGGCGAGAGCGCCAAACGGGCATGCTTGGACGCAAGCGGAGCAGCCGGCGCATTGCGCCTTGATATTCGTGTTGAGATATCCGTTGCCCATTTACGCCCCTTCGACATCCAGCAGAAGGCCGATGGCGCCAGCGAGAAATTCGCGCGAGGTCTCCCTAAGGGGCAGGAGTGTCCGCGTCGCGGCGTCCCAATCAACATTAAAGGGATCCTCCGCCGCGTCCTGAACTTTTCCCAGCTGGCGTTCCGACAGGCCCAGAGCCGCCAAGCATTCGCCGATCTTCGAATTTGCCTGCTCGCGCGCGAACGCATAGAAGGGCGTTCGGAACTGATAGCCAAAAATCATGCCGTGGAACGAGTTGGTGACCAGGAACCGAGCGTGCTTGACCAGCGAGAGGAACTCCTCGACGCCCGCATCGTATGCCATGCGGTGCCGAGAGGCGTTCTCGGCGCGAAGGGAGATCTCGACAACATCCCAGCCGTTTCGCTCCGCCAGGCGCTCCGCATACTCCGTCATCTCGGGATTATGGCGACGAGAGTACAGCAGAACGTAATCGCCCTCCTGCTGACACGGCGCCACAATCGGTGCGTAGTCGTCCGCGTCAAGCAGAAGCGTTGGGTCCACCACGCGCCGCGCCGGGACGTCCGTATGCTCCTCCACATAGGGCAGCATGAGGTTCTCGCGCAAGCCGATTGCCCGGAAGTTGGAAAGGCGCTTGTCGAGCACGCCGTAGTCGCCCTCGGAAAAATGCGGGTCCCCGAAGCTCGGCGCATAGGCCACGCTGCGGCCCCGCATGCATTCATAGTCCGCATAGTAGCCGCGCTCGAAACCGTTGAATTCATCCGGGCAGAATATCGTGTCGCTGCCGCACACGAAGTTCGAGACCCCGTCGATGGCTACGATTTCATCGAAGTTTCCGGATGTATACGCACCGTGCGAGCGGTTGAGCTTATTGGTGTAGAAATCATCGAACTTGTCGGCGTTAACCGCAATGGCGGGCAGGCTCAAACGGCAGTTGCGCTGCGAGTCCTCATCGGTGTCCCACATGAACGACAGGGGGTTGCGGACATCTTTGCCCACAAGGCAGTCGGGGCAATAATCGACCAGCACGGGTTCCAGATCTATCCCCGCGCTGTCGCCCACCTGCTCAATCGCCCTGTGCAGTGCCCATGTCTGCAGGGCGGAGCCGTAGTTGGTGAAGTTGACGTGGATGTTGATGCTCATCGTGCCAATTTTGGTCGGCATAGACGCTCCTTACCTGTAATCGAGTTTTGACTCCCGGCGCCTAAACGCGCCAAGCCTTGAGGTGATGCGTGATGCGCTCGGACTCGGGGGGAAGTTTCATGTAATCCCCGTACACCTTAGTCAGGTATTCATCCCAGCAGCCCATTGCCGGGAACTCATGGCCCGCCAGCTCGACAGTGGTCATGTCCTCGTACCCGAGCTTGGGTAGCGACCAACCGTGCTTGGCCCCGCCATGAAGCTGGAAACGCGCTCAGCTCGCTCGTAACCGGGATTGCGCGTGACGGCGTCCGCATAAGAGAGCATCCGACGCTTGGCATGAAGCGCTTTGCAAAACGGACGAGCAATGGTCTTGACAACCTTCTTTGCTACAGAATCCATGGAGAAAGCTCCGTACGCTTCCCAGGTGCTCAGGCGCATGCGACGGTTAAGCCGTTCCTGCACCTTGGTGTTTTTCTCGTCAGAGTCAAACACCCCATCGATCGGAAACACATCAATCCACAGATATTCTTCCAAAACGCCCTCAGCGACCTCTTCTTGGGCTCGCACATTTGTCGCAACCACCTTGGCAAACGGCAGGGGGAACTCTGAGTTATACGGCGTCACAAGACCCAGAGGCGCAGGCACAAGATCGCCCAAAGTGAGCAGGCGTTCGTAATCTGGGCGCGGCATGGATACATCCACGTCATCGTCCCAGGGGATGAAGCCCCTGTGCCTGACGGCGCCCAAGAGCGTGCCCGCCTGCAGCGAATAGCGCAGGCCTTGCTGCTTGCATAGCGAATCGAACGCGAGCAGCAGGCGAAGCTCCTCTTGCTGCAGTTCCTCATGTGAAAGGTATCGCCTATCTTCTGAATAATCCAATGCAGAAACTCCTCAAAACCACATAGCAGACGGATATGGACGCATCGTTCCATCTGTGCTGAATTGCCAGCACGTGATCATGCACGCGCTCTTGGCCTGAACGCCTTGCGGCACTCGTTGAGCCTGAGCACGCACATGAACGCCTCGGTGAGGGTGCGCACAACCGCGAAGACCGCAACGCTCGCCATGCCCGCGGCCGTCACCGCGACCAGGACCACAATGCTCGCAAGCGATGAGACGAGGGTGGTGGCCGTGAGCTCCTTCACTCTGCCCACCGCGCCTAGCACGGGCCATCCGAAGAACACTCCGTAGAACGAGAGAACCAGAACCGGAGTCACAAGGCGCAGCACATAAGCACCCGGCAGGTATTCCGCGCCGCCCAACACGAGCATTATGAATTCGGACATGATTAAAAATAGCGCCGTGCCGCCGAACACGAACGGTACCGATATAAACGCCAACCGCTTGGCGAAAGCAAAATCGCCCTGCGCCACCATGTGTGGGTACAGGCTGTTGATAATGGGGCTGTAGAGCGACTGCACCGCGCCAATCGCCGTCATGGACAGCGACCAGTAGGAAATCTGGGCTGGATCCTTGATGGCAATGCCGATAAGGAGCGTGGTGAAACCACTGAACGCGGTGCTGCTCATGTTGGATAGGCAGTAGTAACCCGAACGCGCGAGCTCCTTGAGATACAGACGAGTCGCCACCCATTCGATCTTGAGCCCGAACATCTTGCGCGCCGAGGAGAACGACCACGCGAGCGCGATGGCGCTCGCCGCGATATCGAGCATGGGCACCCAGAGGATGTCCGCCATGGAGTGAACGAGCACGAAGGTGAGGACGGTGGAAGTGCCCTTTGAGAGGAAATAGCGCACCGTGATGGGAGCCATTTGCTCCTTGCCCTGGAAGAGGAAGTCCGGCGCGAGTGCACGCCCGCACACCGCGATGTAGGCCAGGCACGCATAGAACGCGTTCTCACGCATGATGGGAATGAATGTGCCTATAATGGCGCATGCAATGCCTGCCAGCACGCAGAGGGCTAAACGCGCCTGCGTAATGGAACCCGTAACGCGCCCGAGGGCGTGCGCATCACGCGCTTCAACCACTTGCTTAGTGCCGGATAGGTTGAATCCGAACTCCACAAAGGTCTGAGCGAACGTCATGAATGACACGACGTAGGCGTAGACCGCATACCCCTGCGGTTCCAGCACTCGCGTGAGATACGGCAAGGTGAGCAACGGCATGACATACTTAATGAGCTGCAGGCCGTATTGCCAAAACGCAATTGCTGTAGAAAGTCTTATGCTTTTTGCCATTCTGCATGCTATTC
>ENA-OQMN01000247-OQMN01000247.1-human-gut-metagenome-genome-assembly--contig:-NODE-247-length-13054-cov-3.087569_pt1 | contig 13054 bp, 13 predicted proteins | sample MGYA00242765_ERZ504861 | MGnify/ENA primary metagenome ERZ504861 (study PRJEB26092, sample SAMD00036417) | human gut metagenome | host: Homo sapiens | study: EMG produced TPA metagenomics assembly of... | reverse complement strand
CAAAGCGCATGAGCGAACTCGGCTTATGTTCCCGACGGGAAGCCGACGAGTGGATTGCCAAAGGCTGGGTCAAAGTCGACGGAGAAGTTGTCAGCGAACTCGGCAGTAAGGTACGTCCGGATCAAAAGATCAAGATTGATCGAAAGGCCAAGGATCAGCAGAACGAACGCGTGACCATTATTCTCAACAAGCCTCTTGGTTATGTCTCCGGACAAGCCGAGGACGGTCACGAACCGGCACGCGTTTTGATTACGCCGAGAAACCGCTGGATCGATGACCCGTCTCCCCGCCGCTTTAATCCTTCTCAGTTAAAGAGCCTGGTTCCGGCCGGCCGTCTGGACATCAATTCCACGGGTCTTCTCGTCCTGACTCAGGACGGACGCATTGCCAAAACCATTATCGGTGAGAACAGCTCCGTTGAAAAAGATACATTGTGCGTGTTGCGATGGCTGACGGCCGCCCCAACAGCGAATTTCCTCCTGCGAAACTCGCGCTTTTAAATCACGGATTGGAGCTGGACGGGAAGCCTTTGGAGAAGGCAGAAGTCTCTTGGCTGAACGAAGACCAATTAAAATTCGTCCTTCGCGAAGGACGGAATCGTCAAATTCGCCGTATGTGCGATCTGGTCGGACTTAAGGTTCTCGCACTAAAGCGGGTTCGTGTCGGCAGCGTCCGTCTCGGCAAACTTCCCGTCGGAAAGTGGAGATATCTGGAAGACGGCGAAAGCTTTAGCGGTCCTGCTCCTAAAAGGGGCGTCACCGGCAGACCTGCCCTCAGCGCACCGCGTCGCCCGCAAAACCTCAAACCACGTAAACCAAACTTTAGAAAAACTCGCCACATTGAAGAGGACGCGGTGGATGGGCTCGATCTCGATGGCGGGCGAATGGACGTTGCACACCTCAGCCAGGCACCAGCGGGCGGGATGGCTTTCCCGCTCCTCAGGGGGCAGGGTGGCTTTCAGCTCCTCCCAGCAGGCTTTGGCTGCGGCCAGCGAATGGTTGCCGTCGCCCACAGCCAGCGTCAGGGGCGCTGCGCCCCTGGCCTGGGGATACCTGGCGTCGAAAGTCTCCTGACTGCCCAGTGCAGCCAGTGCAGCATCGATCTGCGCCAGCATCGCAGGGTCTTCCACGGCCCAGCCTGCAATGTGGCCGCCGCCCTGCATCAGCTCGCCCTCGTACAGCTTTTTCAGCTCGTTCTTTCGCGCGCCGATGGGCTCGACGAGGGTGCAGCCGGGGTCGTCGGCCAGCATCATGACATGGGGCGTTTCCAGCGCCGCACCCCGGCGCACGGCCATGCGGGGCGGGATGCGCTCGGTGACGGTGCGCTCACTGGGCCGGATGGCCGGGCGGGCGCCCTTCTCGTAGCTGTAAGCCTCGAGGTCTATCTTGCCCACGAGGCCCTGACGCACCCGGCCGCTCTGCTCGGTGCGCTCGACGTAGACAAAGCCGTCCACGGCGCGGGTCAGCACGTCGCGGCTGTACTCGTCCATCGCGGCGTGGATGTTCTCCACCCGCCGGGCCGCGTCTTCATCCTCGAGGTAGACTTCCGGCAGGATGAGCCGCAGGGTGCTGGGGCAGCCGCCCACAGCGGCGTCTGCCTGCTCCCAGTAGGCGCGGTCGCTGGTAAACTGGTCACAGGCCACGCAGCCCCACTTTTCCAGAGGGATATTCTCCCCGGGCAGCAGGATGTGGGCCGGACCAAAGCAGGATGCAGTTTTCATAACACATTCCTCACTCTCACATAAATCACCAACAGCAAACGGAGCGCTCTCACCGGAAAATGCCCGCCGCATCGTCCCAGAACACGGCATGCTCCACGCCGGAAGCCGACAGGGTGTTCCGCAGCTCGCTGCGGGCGGTGTCGTCCATGGTCTGCTTTGCGGGAACTTCGACCACGAGGTTCCTGACGCCCAGCGCCGTCGCGGAGCCGCCCACGGTCGGAAGCGCCCTCCGTCACCTGACCCAGCGAGTAGCCGTACCACAGGGTCACGCTGCCCTCAAAGCGGGCATCCCATGCGGCGATGTCCGCAGCCAGCTGGGCGCTGCGGTCGCGCCCGCCGGTGGAGCCGAAGTCCTGCTTGCCGTTCTGGGCCGAGGGGAACTGGACGTTCTCCAGCAGCACGTGGTCAAAGCCCATGCTCTGCACCTCGCCGATGAGGTCGCCGATGAACCGGACGGCCCCGTCGGAATAGGGATTGAGCCAGGGGTTGCCGCCGGCGGACGCCTTATTATCCAGCCAGAGGTAAGCCTGCCCGGTGTAGCCGATGGCCATATTGCGGTCGGCGCGGGCCGCGATGGGGTCGCGGAAGGCCGCCAGCTTCGCCACCGGCACAAGGCCGTTCTCCTTGAGCACCGAGGCGATGAGGGCCGGGTCAAGGGACGCCCCCTCGATGCTGCCTGCCGCAGCAGCCACCTGAGAGGGATACAGGATATTTCCGGCGCTGTCCTCAGGTGACGACGGCGTAGGCCGCGCCCTGCTGGGCCAGCTGCCGGGCGGCGGCACGCAGGGAAGCTTCGTCCTTTGCCGCAGCCGTGTCCAGAACGCCCCAGCTGCCCTCGATGATGACGCCTGCGGGTGCAGCCGGTTCCGATCCCGGCTCCGAGTCCGCCCGCATCTCCGAGGAAGCGGCAGGCTCTGCCGTCACTTCCGACGAAGCGGCCGCACTGGACGCCGTCGTCTCAGACGAGGCCGAGAGGTCACGGTTGCGCACCACGGTGTACCAGGTGTGGGTGGCCCAGTCCAGCACATGGGGCGCGGCCAGCCAGCCCACGACCAGCACCACGGCCACCAGCACGATGATGCCGACGGCCTTCTTCACCCACATGCCGGGGCTGTAAAAACTGCGGTGATACCGCTTGACCTTTTTATACTTTGCCATGATCGTCCCTTTCTCCTGCACTCCTCACAGGATCACCGAGTGGCCCGTAAAACCATAGATGGCCAGCGCCAGCACGCCGATGTAGATGAGCGTGATGGGCAGGCCCCGGAACGCCTCCGGGATGGTCTCGCTGCGCAGACGGCGGTCAGCCTCCGTCACCAGCATGACGGCCAGCAGATAGCCCAAGCCGCTGCCGAGGCCGAAGCCCATGCTCTGCTCCAGCGTAAAGCTCTGGGTGCGCTCCACCAGCACCGTACCCAGAACGCCGCTGTTGACCGCCGCCAACGGCAGGATACGGAGCAGCTGGCCGCCGTGGCGCTTGCCCCGTGCGGCCCAAAGCACGATAAATTCAAACAGGCTCACCACCGCCACGCAGGCCAGATAGACCAGCGGACGGAGCTGGGCGGGGTTGGGCTGGGCGGCGACGAAGCCGCCCGCATAGAACGCCAGCGGAGCCACCAGCACCTGCGTGACACAGAGCAGCAGGGCGAACCACCCGCTGCTGGTGCGCTCGTCGCCCACCAGCTGGACGAGGCGGGACACGCCGAGGCCCCGGGTGAACACCGCATTCTGTGCAAAGACGGCCAGCACGGCGTAGCTGAAAAATACGCCGACGGCCTGCATCACATCATTCATCCTCAGGCTCCCCCTCTTTCTGGCGGTAGACCGCCATGAGGCCGCGGGCCTCCGATGTCAGATAGTTTTTGTACTTCCCGGCCAGCGTGCGCCAGACGGCACACAGCACGCCCAGCACGATGAAGCCGCCTGCCGGCATACTGGCCATGGGCAGGACGGGACGGCTCAGCACATGGCCGAACACCGTGCCGGCGCTCAGCCACTCGCGCACACAGCCCAGCAAAAGCAGCAGCAGGCCGTAGCCGACGGTGATGCGGATGCCCTTGGAGACGGCCTTTTTCATCGTCTCCTGCACGCGGCCGAAGCGGTAGGTCAGCAGCGGCTCCACCACCAGCATGGGCAGATAGATGCCCAGCACCAGCAGGCTCACGCCGAACAGCCGATTCAGGATGGGGTACGCCGCCAGATAGACCACCGCCGCGCTGCCCGAATAGAGGATGCTGCGGGGCAGCAGCTTCTTTTCCAGCTCTGCGTTGGCCGGATGCTCCTCCCGCAGGGGGAACAGGCGGCTCAGCAGGCAGGCCAGCATCCGGGAGGGCGTCAGCAGCAGCGCCACGGCCACAGCCAGCATCAGGGCGTTCTGGCCGCTCGTCGCAAGGACGACCAGCGGCGCAAGGCCCATGCCCTGCATGACCACGGGGTTGTTCAGGAAGACGCGGTCATGGTGGAAGAATCGTTCCGGGTCCCGGGTGAGGAGCTCTGCAGCACGACGTTTCATTCCGCACCCCCCTTTCCGGTCTTCTTCTCTTTGAAGCATCTGCCGCTCTTTATCAGCTCATAGAGGCGGACTTCGGTGCGGTCGAGCCAGCCGGAGATGCTGTTGACCGCCAGAATGGCGAAGCAGACGCCCGTCTCATAGACGCCGAAGTAGCGGAAGCCCATCGTAAAGGCTCCCACCATGACGCCGTAGAGGATGCGGCCCAGCCGGTGGTGGGCGCAGGTGTAAGGCTCATTGAGCAGGAAGACGGCGCTGAAGAGCATCGCGCCCGTCAGCATCTCGTCGCGCACACAGCGCAGGCGGAACACAAGGCCCGCCGTAAAGGCGGTCCCCTCCGTCAGGCCCAGCTGGCGCGGGAAGAAGAAGACGATGAGGCCCGCCGTGATGAGGAAGCTCAGGGAGGCGCTCAGCCGCACATCCTTCTGCATCCAGAGGAAGAGGCCGCAGGCCGCCAGCACGATGGCTGCACCGGTCCCCATCGGGGCGGCATACTCGCCCAGCACCAGCGACAGGGCGCTGATGTTGATGAGGCCGCCGCTGCGCAGGGTGTCCGAGATGGTGCTGGATGTGGCCACGCCGGAGGCGTCCCAGAGCGGGATATTGGCGTATGGGGCCGGATAGCGGAAGACCTTCTCCGGCCAGGACACTGCCGCCACCGCGTAGCCCACGGCGGCGGGGTGAAGGGGTAGCTACCATAGCCGCCGAAGACCTCTTTGCCGATGAGAGCACCGGCCAGAATGGCGGCGGCGAGGACATACCAGTCCACCGTCGCGGGCATCAGCAGGGTGATGACGAGGGCAAAGCTCTCGTTGGAATAATCCCCGGCCTGATAGACGCGGCGGCGCAGCAGAGAGATGAGCCGGTCGCACAGGTTGCCCATCAGCACCGCAAAGCCGCAGAGCAGCAGCGGGCGCAGGCCGTAGAGGTAGCAGGAGACGCAGAGCAGCGGCACACAGAGAAAGCAGATATGCTTATAGTATCTGCCGGTGCGCCGGAGTTCTTCCTCCTGCAGCCGGATCAATGCTTCATCCATGGGCAGTCCCCTCTCAGAGAGCTGCCATCGCACGGACGGCCGCGGCGGGATCGGCGGCGCCAAAGATGGCGCTGCCCGCCACCAGCACGTCCGCACCGGCGGCGACGCACTGCGGAGCGGTGGCGGCATCCACGCCGCCGTCCACTTCCAGCAGGAATTTCAGGCCCCGGCGGTCTTTTTCCGCCTTGAGCCAGCGGAGCCTGTCGAGGGCCGAGGGCATGAACTTCTGGCCGCCGAAGCCCGGCTCCACGCTCATGACCAGCACGAGGTCCAGCTGGTCGATGTAGTAGCCCAGCTCTTCCACCGGGGTGCCGGGCTTGATGGTCATGCCCACCTTGCAGCCCTGAGCCTTGATGGCGTCGATGGTCTCCTGGATGTCGTCGTCGCACTCGAGGTGGAAGTTGAGCAGGCTGGCACCGGCCTTGGCAAAAGCCTCGGCGTACTGCTGGGGGTGGGTGATCATCAGGTGGACGTCATAGAAAGCGTCCGGCAGGGCCTTGTGCAGGCTCTTGAGCACCGGGACGCCAAAGCTGATGTTCGGCACGAAGTGGCCGTCCATCACGTCATAATGCAGCATCTGCGCACCGGCATCCAGCACCATACGGCAGTCTGCGCCGAGATGGCTGAAGTCAGCCGAAAGGATAGAAGGACTGAGCGTTGTCATTTTTATTTTACTCCCCGTTATTTTTTAGAGAATTTTTGTAATTTTGCTCTGCCGCCGTCCCTGCGGCATCTCCCACAGGAGCAGTCGGCATAGTCGATTATAGTTTACATGAAAACAGCGAAAAAATCAAACCCGCCGCCGTGTTTTTCACGGAAAAGACGTAAAGTTCTGCGTATCTCCCCTCTTCCACAACGCAAAAAGCAGCCAGACCGCTCCTTTGAGGGGCAGTCTGACCGCTGTGAAGTTAGTCTACCGGCTTCATGCTGGCCGGGTCTTCCACCGCACCGGGGCGGCCGCTCTCGTCGGGCAGACGCTTCATGCCGCCGGGGTTGGGGGGCTGGACGGGCAGGGTGAAGACGAACCTGCACCACTCGCCCTGCTTGCTCTCCACCCGTATCTGGCCGCCGGAGAGGTTGACCAGCACCTTGCAGATGTTCAGGCCGAGACCTGCGCCCCGGGCGTGGAGACCCCGGGACTGGTCTTCTTTGTAGAAGCGCTGGAAGACGTAGGGCAGCGCCTCGGGGCTGATGCCCTGGCCGGAGTTCCAGATGGAGACTTCCACCTCCGGGCCCAGCCTCTCCACCCCGAAGCGGATGGTGCCGCCTGCCGGGGTGAACTTGATGGCGTTGTCCAGCAGGTTGTAGGCCACCTGATGGATGAGGTCGGGGTCGGCATAGACCAGCACCTTCTCATCCATGGTCAGGCCGTCAATGTCTATCATGCCGTCGTTGATGCGCTGCTCCGCCGAGAGGGCCACGCCGGTCAGCGTCTCCCAGATGTTGAACATCCGGGCGTTCACCTGATATTCGCCGCTCTCCAGCTTCGAGAGGTCCAGCATATTCTGGATGAGGCGCGCCAGACGGCCCGTCTCCTCACTGACCAGCTGTAGGTAGTGGTTCTGCATATCGGGCGGGATGGTGCCGTCCAGAATGCCGTCGATGAAGCCCTTGATGGTCGTCATGGGCGTGCGCAGCTCGTGGGCGATGTTGCCCATGAACTGGCCCCGGGAGTTGTCGTTGGACTGGATATTGTCCGCCATCTTGTTGAAGGTGCGGGCCAGGTCGGCCACTTCGCCTTCGCCGTCCACGCCCTCGACCCGGACGGACAGGTCGCCGCCGCCGAAGCGCTGGGCCGCGTCCGTCACCTTCTGGATGGGGTCGGTGAGCTTGTGCATCATCACCTTGGTGAGGACGCTGGCCACCAGCAGCATCAGACAGGCCGAGAGGAAGAAGTTCGAGAAGAACTCCTTGCGGAACTCCACCAGCCGGTCGCCCGACGAGCAGAGGAAGAGGTAGCCGGTACACTCGCCGCTCTCCCTGCGCATCTCATGCACCGAGATGTAGCTCTTCTCGGTCAGTACGCCGTCCAGCGTGCCGAAGACGTGATAATTCTCCTTGGCCTTGGCCGACTTTTCCAGCACGGACGCCTCTACCACATCCCCGGCCAGATTGTCCGGGTCTGAGGCCAGCACCACGTTGCCGTCGCAGTCGGTGAAGAACAGGTACACTTCCGCGCTCTCGCCGATGAGCTCGAGCTTGGTGTTCAGGGCTTCCAGTTCTTCGCCCTCCGGCAGAGCGGCTTCCTGCACCAGATGGGACGCCGTGCGCTGGGCCACATTGACCACTTCGTCCAGCACGTCGTACCGCTCCTGCGCGAAGTAGTTGCTGAACAGCACCAGCTCCGAGCCGCCCATGATCACCGTGCCGAAGATGAGCAGGGTGCTCATGAGCGAGAAGAACGCAACGGAAACACTTTTGCGCATTACTGACGCACCTCGAATTTATAGCCCAGCCCCAGACGGTCTTCAGCTCCCATTTATCGGAAGCACCGGCCAGCTTCTCGCGCAGGCGCTTGACATGGACGTCGATGGTGCGGCTGTCGCCGTAGTATTCGAAGCCCCACACCTCGTCCAGCAGCTGGTCGCGGGTGTAGACCCGGTTGGGGTGAGAGGCGAGGCAGTTCAGCAGTTCCAGCTCCTTCGGGGGAGCTTCCACCACCTTTCCCTTGACCCGCAGCTCGTAGCTGTTCATGTCGAGGCGGAGGTTGTCGAACTCGATGACGCCCTCGGAGCTCTCGGTCTGGGACGTGGTGACGGTGCAGCGGCGCAGCACCGCCTTGATGCGGGCCACGACCTCTTTGGTGTCGAAAGGCTTGACCATGTAGTCGTCTGCGCCCAGCTCGAGGCCCAGCACCTTATCGAAGGTCTCGCCCTTGGCCGTCAGCATCATGACCGGGGTGTTGCCCAGCTTGCGGATGCGGCGGCAGACCTCGAGGCCGTCCATCCTGGGCATCATGACGTCCAGCAGCACCATGTCGGGCTTGAGCTGGTTGAACTTTTCAAGGCCCTCTTCGCCGTCGTTGGCCGTCGTGACCTGATAGCCCTCCTTGGTCAGGTAGAGCCGCAGCAGCTCGCAGATGTTGGTATCGTCGTCCACAACGAGTATCTTTTCGTTTGCCATGTGAGTGTTCCTCCTCTATCCAGTCCAAAGCCAACCCCCGCGGGCGCTGGCCACAATTCTGATGTTGACCTATATTTTATTATACGGGACAGTTATGACAAATAAAGAAGGTTTTGTATGATTTTTGAATCTTTGGCAGACAAAGAGGGCGGAGGGACATTGTTCGTCCCTCCCGCCCTCTTTACTTTTCTCCGGTCTCCGGCTTGTTCAAAATCCCACAGCGCAAAACCGCTTTTGAAAGCGTTTCGTTGCCCTCGCCGATGCGGATGGCCTGCATTGCGGCAAGGTCTGCACCGAAGCAGACATTTTTCAGCGCATCACAGCCGTAAAACACATCCGCTTCTATGTATTTCACGCCCGCCGGGATATACACGCTCTTTAGCTGTCTGCACTCGCTGAACATCTCCCAGTGCAGTTCTTCGACAGCCTCCGGGATATGGACCGTCTCAAATGCACAGCCCCGGAACGCGCCCTCCCCTATCTCACGCACACTTTCCGGGATGCTCAGCCGTTCCAGTGCGCCGCAGCCCGCGAATGCTTCTATTCCAATCTGCTCCAGCTTCTCCGGCAGCCGGAGCGTTTTTAAGGCGGCGCAGTCCCGGAACATTCCGGCCTCGATTTTGCGGATGTTGCCGCTCAGTTGTACTTTTGCCAGCTGACAGCACCCGCGGAACATCGACGCTCCCGTTTGGCGTCCTTTTATCTCCGCGCACCGCAAAGCACTGTCTGCGAAAACTTCGCCGCCCAGCCTTGCCACTCTGGGCGGGATGCTTATCTCCTGCAAACCGCTATTTTTGAATGCCGCTGTGCCGAGTTCCACCAGCCCGGCGGGCAATGCGATTTGAGCCAGATCTCCGCAGCCATAAAACGCAGCTGCACCGATTCTCCGCAGCGTTTTGGGCAGCTGCACCCGCCGGAGATTCTTCATCCCCGCAAAAGCCCCCGGAGCGATCTCCTCTACACCTTCGGGTACAAGCATCTCCCAGCCGTTCAGCCCGGCTTTCTGCATGGCGGCGAGAATGTCGGCGACCGCCTCACCGGTAAGTATCGTGTTGCTCATTGTCACTAGCTCAGATTCCAGAGGTAATATGTCATTGATGAGGCTATCAAAATGCCAAACACTATCGTTACAACCTTTGATTTGATAACCTTTTTATAAAGCCATACCAGCCCCGCCGCAACTCCCATGCACACTGCAAGTATTATCAAAAACACTACCGGCGCTGTAGGGAAATACAAGAAAAAAGCCCATAAATCATTATTATCCAGCGCATTGAGGACGGTCACTATCAGTCGTATCAGCTCTGCATACGCCGGAACCAGAAAAAGAAGATATAGCGTCCACCCCACTTTTTCCTCATCCGAACTATTCTCGTTTTTCCACGTGCCCCACACGAGCCATGCCACCGGAAGCCCGAGGATGATTGAAATGATGATAATGTGGTCTAAAATAAACTGAAGTGCACTGACACCTATGCCCAAAGCTATTACAACAAGTGCAATGACGAATATCCAAGGTATCGTAAAGAAAACAAACATTTCCATCTCTCCTTTCGCTTTTTATTTTAACGGATTATCCGTTAAAAATCAAGATATTCGGGCCATCCTTTGTAGACTTTCTACAAAGAGGTGAATCCTATGCTATACACAGAACGCATCAAGGCACTGCGCAGCGACCACGACCTCAACCAGACGCAGGTCGCGCGGGCTATCCATGTTGCCCAGACCACCTATTCCGACTACGAAAAGGGCAAAGTGCGCATCCCGGTCGAGTGCCTCATCCAGCTGGCGAAATTCTACGATGTCGATATGAACTATATCACCGGCGTCAGCGACACCCTCCGGCCATTCCCCAAGCCGCCTGTCTCCCTATAACGCACCAAAAGGGGCCTCCTTTGCAGGAGGCCCCTTTTGCATATCACGGGCTGGTCAGAATGGGGGACGCAGCCCGGTTTCTGGTATTTTCAGGGAAATGCGCTCAGATCTTTTGAAGCAGCCTTTACAGGATGGGGCTCTGGATGTTGTCGTTGTTCTTGATGCCGTGCTTCTCGGCGTAGCCGGTCAGCATCAGGGTCAGAGCGCCGTCGCCGGTGACGTTGCAGGCGGTGCCGAAGCTGTCCTGCAGGGCAAAGATGGCCAGCATCAGAGCGGTGCCGGCGCCATCGAACATCAGAACGCCGGTGATGAGGCCCAGAGAAGCCATGACGGTGCCGCCGGGGACGCCGGGAGCGCCGATGGCGAAGATGCCGAGCAGGGCGCAGAAGAGGAGCATGGTGCCGATGCTGGGCAGGTGGCCGTAGAGGATCTTGGAGATGGTCATGCAGAAGAAGACCTCAGTCAGGACAGAGCCGCAGAGGTGGATGTTGGCGAACAGGGGGATGCCGAAGCTGACCATATCCTTGCGCAGGACCTTGCTCTTGCGGGCGCAGTCCAGAGCGACAGCCAGGGTGGCGGCGCTGGACATGGTGCCGACAGCGGTCAGGTAAGCGGGGCCGTAGTGGCGGAGGACTTCCCAGGGGTTCTTGCCGGAGTATGCGCCGGCCAGCAGATACAGGACAGCCAGCCAGATATAGTGGCCTGCCATGACGATGAGGATGATCTGGATGAAGGCGGGCAGCTGGTGGGTGATCATGCCCTCATAGCTCAGGTTGCAGAAGGTAGCGGCGATATAGAAGGGCAGCATGGGGATGATGATCTTGCCGACGATGTCCAGCACGATGTTCTGGAACTCGCCGAGGAAGTCACAGGTGAGCTTGCTGTTGGTCCAGGTAGCGGCCAGACCCACCAGAACGCTGAGCACGAGGGCGCTCATGACGCTCATGATCTGGGGGATGTTCAGCTCGAACACGACGTCGGGCAGGGTCCGCAGACCGGCCACCTCAGTGTCGATGGACAGGTGCGGGATAAGGGCGTAGCCTGCGCCGGTGCTCATGAGGGCTGCGCAGACAGAGGAAACGTAAGCGATGACGATTGCCACGCCCAACAGGCGGGAAGCGTTCTTGCCCAGCTTGGTGATGGACGGGGCGATAAAGCCGATGATGATGAGCGGCACACAGAAGGTGATGAGCTGGCCCATGATATACTGTAAGGTGACGACCACCTTCATGACGCTCTCCGGGAAGACCTGACCCAGGATGACGCCGATGATGATACCGAGAAGCAGCCGGAACGGCAGGTTATCGAATAGCTTTTTCATAATAATTTACCCCTAATTCTCCTGCGCTTCGGGCGCAGGGTGTTTTTTGCAGGATGCGGATGCAGGCTTGCCAGGGTGTTGCGAGGACGCTTATTCGGCGTCCGGAGCATGTTCTTTGTTGAGCATCAGGTCGAGGATGACGCTGTCGCTGGTGCCGTGGGTGCTGAGGATGGCGAAGTTGTCCAGCGTGCGCTCCACGTTCTCTTCCACGATGCCGTCGGTGCTCTGGACGCGGACGCCGCGGGTACCCATGGCCGCCGCCTGACAGGCGGCATTGACGCAGGTGGAGATTTTCAGGGCGCAGTCGGCCTTTGCGCCGTCGCACACCATGCCGGTGACATTGCCCACCATGTTCTGGATAGCGCAGCATATCTCATGGTAGCCGCCGCCCAGCAGGTATGTAATGCCGCAGGCCGCGCCGGTGCCGGCGACGGTGGCGCCGCACAGGTTGCTCAGACGGCCAAACTTCGACTTGATGCGGATGGCGATGAGGTTCGACAGGGTGACGGCACGCAGCATGGTGGGCTCGTCGATGTCCAGCCAGCGGGCAGCAGCCACGACGGGCATCGTCGCAGTGATGCCCTGATTGCCGCTGCCGGAGTTTGCCACCACCGACACCGGAGCGCCTGCCATACGGGCGTCTGCGCCCGCAGCGGCGGCTATCATGGAGTTGGTGGTCAGATCGCGGGTCATGAGGCCCTTGCGGCAGTTGAGGTCGAGGTTGCGGCCGATGGCGAGGCCGTATTCCTTCGAGAGGCCCTCATCGCTGATGACGGAGTTTACCTTCACGGCACTGCGGATGATGTCGATGGGGTCGTTCATCGGGTCGAGCTCTTTGGTGCAGTAGTCCCAGATGGAGCGGACGGTCAGGAAGGACGCGATCTGCTCCGGGGAGACCGACATCGCTGTCGCCTGCGGCGGCAGTGTCCATGTCCCGCTTGTCGAGGGTGGCTACACCGTCCTGCTCCACCAGCACGACGTTGGTGTGCAGGTCGCGGACGATGGCACGGCCCATATGGCCGCCGCCCTTGGCAATGACCTCGATGTAAAGCTTCTGCGGCACCTGCGCCACATTCACTCTGACCTTGCCGGCCTTGACCAGCGCGGCGGCAGCTTCCACCGTCTCGCGGGGGACGTGGTTCATGACTTCCAGCAGATAGACCGGGTCGCCGCCCAGCGCACCGATGGCGGCGGCATAGTCCATGCCCTCGTAATCGGTGCCGGGGATGCCCGCCGACATGGCGTTCTTGATGATGTTGATGCTGGCGTTGACCGTGATCTCTTCGGCCTTGTCCACACCGGCCTTCCGCAGGGCCTGACCCGCTCGGCGGCAGTCAGCGCCACAGCGCCCGGCTCGGTGCAGCCGGTAGCCAGCTCCATCTCACTGTTCAGGATGCGAATGAACATGTTCTGTTCCATAGTGTTGCACCGTCTCTTTCTCTTATAGGATGCTCTGTTACTTCACGGCGA
>ENA-OQMN01000246-OQMN01000246.1-human-gut-metagenome-genome-assembly--contig:-NODE-246-length-13095-cov-2.531462_pt1 | contig 13095 bp, 11 predicted proteins | sample MGYA00242765_ERZ504861 | MGnify/ENA primary metagenome ERZ504861 (study PRJEB26092, sample SAMD00036417) | human gut metagenome | host: Homo sapiens | study: EMG produced TPA metagenomics assembly of... | reverse complement strand
CTCATCCGGAAGGGAAAACTGCCCATCTCCCAAATCGGCTGGGAGTGCGGCATTGGTGAGTACAAATATTTTAACCACGTTTTCAAAAAATACATAGGCTGCTCGGTGCGGGAGTACCAGAGCACCTTGAAATAAGTATCTATGAAAAAATACCGGACAGCTGTTGTTCGGTATTTTTTCCATTTGTTCTGCAATTTGAGTATTATTTTTGTGCTAGAAGCATTAAAATGGGACTATTGAAAGGTTTCAGGTAAAAAATGGAGGTTTTTACTATGAAAAAGATTTCTCGTCGTTCGTTCCTGATGGCTACCGGTGTTATCGCAGCTTCTGCTGCTCTGAGCGCTTGCGGCGGCTCCTCCGCCAGCACCTCTTCTGCCGGTTCTACCGCTGCTTCCACTGCCGCTTCTGGTTCTGCCGCACAGGGCGGCGGCGACCTCGTGATCTACTCGCCCAACTCTGAGGGCCTGCTGAACGCCACCATTCCTCTGTTTGAGGAGAAATACGGCGTCAATGTCGAGCTGATCCAGGCCGGCACCGGCGAACTGGTCAAGCGTATCCAGTCCGAAAAGAACGATCCCTACGCAGATGTCCTGTTCGGCGGCTCCTGGTCGCTGATGTACACCAACGAGGACCTGTGGGAGCCGTATATTTCCGCCAACGATGCAAACGTCATCGACGCCTACAAGAACAAGTGCGGCTTCATCACCGGCAACGTGCTGGACGGCAGCGTCCTCATCGTCAACACCGACCTCATCGGTGACATCAAGATCGAGGGCTACGAGGATCTGCTGAACCCGGCTCTGAAGGGTAAAATCGCCACTGCCGACCCCGCCAACTCCTCTTCCGCTTTCGCACACCTGACCAATATGCTGCTTGCAATGGGCGGCTACGAGGACGATAAGGCATGGCAGTACGTCCACGACCTGTTTGAGAATGTGGACGGCAAGATCTGCGAAAGCTCCAGCGGCGTTTACAAGGGAGTTGCCGATGGCGAGTATGTGGTGGGTCTGTCCTATGAGGATCCCTGTGCTCAGCTGGTTCTGGACGGCGCACCTGTCAGGATCGTTTACATGAAGGAAGGTACCGTCTTCCTTCCTGCTTCCGCCACCATCATCAAGGGCGCAAAGAACATGGACAATGCCAAGCTGTTCATTGACTTCATCCTGAGCGAGGAAGTACAGAACATCTGGGGCAGCACCCTGACCAACCGTCCTGTTATGAAGGACGCTGCCACCAACGATGCCATGACCCCGATGGCGGACATCCATGTCATCGAGGAGGACATCCCCTACGTCAGCGCCCACAAGTCCGAGCTGGTGGACAAGTACACTGAGATCTTCACCGATCTGCAGAGCAAGTAATTCAAGGGGCAGCAGGAGGCTAGTATGAGCAGAATATCAGTCAAAGACGCAGTAAAGCGCTACGGGAATAATACGGTCATCCCGGACCTGAATCTGGAGATCGGAGATGGTGAGCTGTTCACCCTTCTGGGTCCCTCCGGCTGCGGCAAGACCACCCTTCTCCGTATGATCGCAGGCTTCAACTCCATTGAGGGCGGCGACATCTTCTTCAACGAGAAGCGCATCAACGATATGGACCCCAGCAAGCGCAACATCGGCATGGTGTTCCAGAACTATGCCATCTTCCCGAACCTCTCCGTCCGGGACAATGTTGCATTCGGTCTGAAAAACCGCAAGGTGGACAAGGCCGAGATCAAGAAGCGGACGGATGAGTTTCTGAACCTGATGCAGATCATGCAGTATGCCGACCGGATGCCCAACCAGCTTTCCGGCGGTCAGCAGCAGCGTATCGCACTGGCTCGCGCACTGGTCATCTCGCCGGATGTGCTGCTGATGGACGAGCCGCTTTCCAATCTGGACGCAAAGCTCCGTGTCGAGATGCGCAGCGTCATCCGCCACACCCAGAAAAGCGTAGGCATCACCACCGTGTATGTCACCCACGATCAGGAAGAGGCAATGGCCATCAGCGACCGTATCGCTGTTATGAAGGACGGTGTCATCCAGCACGTTGGCACTCCCCGCGACATCTACCAGCGCCCGAAGAATGTCTTCGTTGCCACCTTTATCGGCCGCACCAACATCGTGAATGCCCACGTCAGGGACGGCATCATCACCTTTGCCGACGGCTACCATGAGCACATCGACGCTCTGGACAAGGCTGCCGAGCAGGATGTGCGCTGTTCCATCCGCCCGGAGGAGTTCATTATCTGCAAGGACGGCACCGATGGCATCCACGGCACCGTGCAGGAGTGCACCTACCTCGGTCTCAACACCCACTACACCATTGACACCGATCAGGGCGACTCGGTGGAGATCGTAGAGGAGTCCTCCATTGGCGAGGGTCTCAAGAAGGGCGAGAAGGTGCTGCTGAAGGTCAAGAAAGAGAAGATCAACGTCTTTACCAAGGACGGCGGCACCAATCTCATCAGGAGCGACGCTTATGAAAAACAATAATAAGTTCCGTCTTGATGTCTGGGGGGCCATTACGCTGGGGACCATCGCACTCTATGCACTGTTCCTGCTTTACCCGATGGCATACCTGATCCGCCAGTCTGTGCTGGACCCCGACACCGGCAGCTTCACGCTGGCTTATTTCACGAAGTTCTTTTCCAAGAGCTACTATTTCGATACCCTGATCAACAGCTTCAAGGTGTCCATCACAGCGACGGTGCTCTCCATCGCCATTGGCACCCCACTGGCATACCTGTTCACGATCTTTAAGATCAAGGGCAAGCCGGTGCTGAATATCCTCATTGTGGTGGCCTCTATGTCGGCTCCCTTCATCGGTGCCTACTCATGGATCCTGCTGCTGGGTCGCAGCGGTATCATCACCACCTTCTTCAAAAACCTCGGCATCGCCATCCCGGACATCTACGGCTTCGGCGGCATCGTGCTGGTCATGACGCTCCAGCTGTTCCCGCTGGTGTTCCTCTACGCCAAGGGTGCATTGAAGAACATCGACAACTCCCTCATCGAGGCGGCTGAAAACCTCGGATGCTCTGGCATTGCCTGCTTCTTCAAAGTGGTCGTGCCCCTGATCATGCCCACCCTGCTGGCTGCGGCTCTGCTGGTGTTCATGCGCTCCTTTGCAGACTTCGGCACCCCGATGCTGATCGGTGAGGGCTACCGTACCTTCCCTGTTGTCCTTTACACTGAGTTCATCAACGAGGTGGGCGGCAGCGACGGCTTTGCGGCCGCTATCGCCGTCATCGCTATCGTCATCACCACGCTGGTGTTCCTCGTCCAGAAGTACGTTTCCAACAAGAACGCCTTCGCTCTGAACAGTATGCACCCCGTGGAGGAGCGGGAGGCCCGCAAGGGCATCAACGCTCTGGTGCATCTGGTCGTCTACCTTGTAGTGGGCATCGCCATCATGCCGCAGGCCTACGTCATCTACACCTCGTTCAAGAACACGCAGGGTAAGATCTTTGTGGACGGCTACTCGCTGCAGAGCTACCAGACTGCCATCGGCAAGCTGGGTCGCAGCATTCAGAATACCATCATCATCCCCCTGCTGGCACTGGTCGTCATCGTGCTGCTGGCTGTTCTCATCGCTTATCTGGTGGTGCGCCGCCGCAATGCCCTGACCAACGTGGTGGACATCCTCTCGATGATCCCCTACATCGTGCCCGGCACGGTCCTTGGCATTGCGCTGCTCATCGGCTTCAATAAGCCCCCGCTCCTCATCAGCGGCACCATGCTCATCATGGTAGTAGCCCTCATCATCCGGCGTCTGCCCTATACCATCCGCTCGTCGGTGCTATCCTGCAGCAGATCCCCATGAGCATTGAGGAAGCTGCCATCTCGCTGGGCGCTTCCAAGATCGAAGGCATTCTTCCGCATCACGGTTCCCATGATGGCTTCCGGCATCATCTCTGGTGCTATCCTGAGCTGGGTCACCATGATCAGTGAACTGTCCACGCCATCATCCTGTATACCGGCAAGACCAAGACCCTGACGGTAGCGATCTATACCGAGGTCATCCGCGGCAACTACGGCACTGCAGCCGCATTGTCCACCATCATGACCATCCTGACCGTCATCTCCCTGCTGGCCTTCAGCAAGCTCAATGGCGGAAAGGATATCAGCCTTTAAGTAATCCTCCCGTTCTCCTTCGAGCACTGAGTTTCCAAACCGGGCTGTTTCTCAGCAATGCAGATAGCCCCCAACGGAAAAATGAGACAGGCTTCCCGAAAGGTGGGTCGCCTGTCTCATTTTTGTTGTAAGTTGGACGCTTGGGGACTTCAGACCTTTGCGATCCCGAAAAACCGTGCCGAAATACACAAGCAGCATCCGCAAACTGCATATCGCAAATCTGCCAGTTTGATAGGCACTATTTTTGAAGATCGCGATAAATTTTATTTCACGCAAAACATATCGACTGTTCCATCTGCAAGCAGGCGGCCATCCTCACTTTTGATTTGGACACGGATGATGACGATGGTCCGGCCTCGGCTGAGGGTCATTCCGTAGGCGTGTATCGTTCCCTCGGTCAGATTCTTGATAAAATTGATGTGAGCGCTCTGGGTCACATAATTGCGTCCATCGCTGCGGGCGGTCAGGCCGGCTACACAGTCGGCAAGCGTGAACAACAGGCCGCCGTGGACAAAGCCATGGGTGTTTTTGTCGGTGGCGGTGATGGTCATTTTTACTTCACAGTCGTCATGCTCGGCGCGGACAGCTTCAATGCCGCAAAAATCCATAAACGGATTGCTCTTGCGGTAGGCGGTCAAATCGGTATAGTTCATAGAGAAAACTCCTTTTATTTCTTTGGGCGCTTGCTGGCAGCCGGAAGCGCAAGCCGCCGACGGTATTTGGACACGGTGCGCTGCGCGAGCTGATAGCCCTCCTGCGCCAGACGCTCCCGGAGGAGACGGTCGTTGAGCATCGGCTCCTGCTGCAGGAGCTGCACCATTCGGGTGCGGATCTCCTGCGGAGAACTGCCGCCGACGGGCTGAGAAAAAAATGCGCTGAGCGAGTAAATTCCCCGGCGGCACTGAAGATATTTTCCCTTCAGCGCCCGGGTGATGGTGGACGGATTCAGCCCAAGAGACTCTGCCAGAGTGCGGCGGGTCATAGGGGAAAGCACTCCATCCGGCAGAAGAAAAAAGGGGGCCTGCGTGCTCACTACAGCCTCCAGACATCGGTGGAGCGTTTTCCCCCGCCGGGAAAGTCCGCTGAGAAGCTCCTGTGCCTGCTTGCAGGCGCGGCGCAGATAGGAGGCTGTTTCCGCATCGGCAGAATGCATCATCTCTTCATACTGGCTGCTGAGCGTAAGGTGCGGAAGATAGAAATCGTTGAGCACTACGGAAAGCGCTCCGTTTTCATCCAGCACATAAGCATCCGGCTGGATATACTGCACCGGCTCAGAAGCCGGAGCATCCCATCGTCCGGGGTGTGGGTCCAGCTGTGCGATCTGAGCTGCCGCATTTTCCACTTCTGCCTTGGAGCAATGAAGCAGATGTGCCAGCGGGCTGTACTGCTGCCGGGCGAGGGGCTCAAGATGATGGGAGACAAGCTCGGTGAGCAGAGGCGTTTCCTGCCCGCTGCGCCGAAGCTGGATCAGGAGGCACTCGGACAAACTCCGGGCCGCGATACCGGCTGGCTCCAAGGCCTGAACTGCCGCCAGTGCCTCCTCGAGCATGGGAGCCGGAAGCCCCAAATGATGCAGATGCTCCAGCTCTTCTGGGGGCAGAAAGCCGTCCTCATCCAAACGCTCTATGAGATAGGTGCAGAGGGACAAGAGCTTCGGCGGAAGCTTTCTGCGTTCCAGCTGCTCCCGCAGAAAGCTTTCCCGGCTGGTCAGCTCCCGGTCTTCCGCACCCGGCTCAGGCGGAGCATCGGAAGAAGTCCGCATCCATTCGTTCCGGGCCGACAGCTCCCGGAAGGCATCGCCGGACGGCTCCTGCTGTTCAAGCATCGGGTTTTCTTCCACGGCACGTTCCAGAAACTCGCGCAGATCCTGTACGTTCATCTGGAGCAGGGCGATATTCTGCATCAGCTGGGGGCAGAGTTTGAGCTGCTGGGACAGCTCCTGACGGAATTGAGGCCCTTCCATGGGGCGTCACCTCCTGTCTATCGCACTATTTTACTGACTTGCGATAGAAAACGGCAAAGAAAGCATTTCACGAAAAGGAAAGTTTACGAAATAATCTTGACATTGTCGAAAATGATGGCTTAGTATTAAGGCCATGACAGTCTGCCGGGAGCAGGCTGTGGCTCATTCTATCACAAAATGAGAGAAAGGAAAAGATGCCATGACCGAACGAAGCCCAAAAATCTGCCTCATCTCTCCCACCGAAAATCTGGCCCGGCGGGCCAAGCCCCTGATCATGCGACGAGGTATGGATGTGCGTGTGGAGGTCGCAGAGCTGGAGGCCGCCGTTTCGCTGGCCAAGCTGCTTCTGACGCAGAACGATTATCTGTTTATCAGCCGCCGCGGCACCCGCGACCTGCTGCGCAAAAGTCTGAATATTCAGGTCGTGAACATCCCCGGCGAAGCATCGGATTATATCCCGGCCATCCAGCAGCTTCGGCACGAGCGGGGGCTTATTGCTTTCTTTTCCTTTGAGGAAGAGATCAGCAACGAGCTGCGCACCATCTGCTATCTTCTGGATCTGAAAATGAAGCACTACTGCTTTTCCGACAGTCTCAGCTGCCAGTCCGCTGTCCAGCAGGCGGTGGCCGATGGGGCTGCATGGGGGCTGGGCGGCGTCGTGTCGGAGCGGTTCGCCAAGCTGTACGACTTGCCGTATCTCCGGGTGGAAAGCTCGGACACTTCGATCCTCCATGCTCTGGACACCGCCCAGCAGCTTTATGTCACCCAGCAGGAGAACGCCCGCCAACAGGAGCAACTTCAGATCCAGCTGGAGCGTTACCAGAACATTCTGGATTATACCCATGACGCGATCATCGCCATTGACGAGAATGGACGGATCAGCACGACCAACCAGATCGCAGAGCAGATGCTCCGTCCGGCGCAGCCGCCTTTCGCCGGGCGGCCCATCGAAGAGGTCCTTCCCAATACGCACCTGACCAGTGTTCTTCAGACTGGAGAAGCCGAAATAGGCCAGATGATGAACATTCACGGGACGCTGGTCTCCACCAACCGCGTCCCCATCCGGGTAGGCGGGCAAGTAAAGGGCGTTGTTGCGACATTTCAGGACATCAAGACCTTGCAGACAGCAGAGCGGAACATCCGTATCAAGCTGCACGAAAAGGGATTGGTGGCAAAATACCGGTTCTCGGATATTTTGGGGCAGTCGCCCGCCATCCTTGAAGCAAAGCGCCTCTCCGAAAATTTTGCGGATTCGCAGTTCACCGTGATGCTGTACGGCGAAACCGGCACCGGTAAGGAGATGTTCGCCCAGAGCATCCACAATGCCAGCCCGCGGAGGGATGGGCCATTCGTGGCCATCAACTGCACGGCGCTCAACCGAAACCTGCTGGAATCCGAGCTGTTTGGCTATGCGGACAGCTCCTTCACCGGAGCGCGGCGGGGCGGCAAGGCCGGTCTGTTTGAGACAGCCCACGGCGGAACTATCTTTCTTGACGAGATCGGTGAGCTGCCGTTGGAGTTTCAGGCGCCGCTGCTTCGCGTCCTACAGGAAAAAGAAGTGCGCCGTGTGGGCGATGACACGGTGATCCCGGTGGATATTCGGATCATCGGCGCGACCAACCGGGATCTGCTCCATCTCGTGGAAGAGGGCCGGTTCCGCCGTGACCTTTATTACCGGCTGAACGTCCTCAGCGTGTTGGTGCCGCCGCTGCGGGAGAGGGGTGACGATTATCTGGAGATCGCCCGTGCCATTTACGACAGGGTGATGCCCCAGCGCTCTGCCGACGAGAGATCCGCCTTTTTCCGGGTGCTGGGCCGATGCCGCTCCTATGCGTGGCCCGGCAATGTCCGTGAACTGACCAACACGGTCGAGAGAGTCTCGCTGCTGCTGCACCGGGGCAGCCCGGAGGAAGAGGTGTTCCAGTCCCTCAAGATGAACCTCTGGAGAACCGCTGGATCTGCTCCCGCAGCCCGGGAGAGAACCACTGATCCGGCTACGGACAAGAGCGATGTGCTCGAAGCTCTGCGGCGGAGCGGAGGAAACGCTTCCCGCGCCGCAAAAGATCTGGGCATCAGCCGCAGCACCTTGTACCGCCGCCTGAAACAAAACCCCTGAATGTCGCAAAAGCGTGTCGCAGTGTTTCATTTGTGACACACCCGGACGCTGGAAGAATGAGACACTCCTGCAAAAATCGGCAAAGGATCCAAGCACTCAAATCGCGTACCCAAAGACCTCCGCAATTTTGCGGAGGTCTTTTTTTTGTGTACTTTTCACAAGTGATATGTCCCAACTTCGAGCATATCCACAAATCTCAGGATATTTTGACCCGAAATACGATTTTGGCACGAAAATTGCTATATAGTTTGGCAGAAATGCTCGATCGCAGCAAACAGTTTGGAAGTCTTCTCCTGCAGGGCCATGCGGAGAAAAAACAAAAGGAGGCAATTTTTGTGAGCAATAGTATTGCATTGTTTTCCCTGATCGTGCTGGTTGCCTGCATCGCAATCGGCTTCGTGCTAAAAAAGAACGTCGGTCTGATCGCCGTTCTGGCCGCAGCCGTTTTTGGTTCGGCGGCCGGTTACACAGACTCTCAGATCATCAAAGGGTTCAGCTCCAGCACCTTCATCATGCTGCTGGGCGTCTCGCTGCTGTGCACCATCGCTACCAACAACGGTACGCTGGAGCTGGCCGCAAAAAAGTTTCTGCGCCTGTCCGGCGGCCATGTGGCCATCACTCCGGTCATCATGTACCTGATCGGCTACATCGTCGCAGCCATCGGCCCCGGCTGTGTGCCGGCGCTGGGCATCGCCGCAGCACTGAGCCTGCCGCTGGGCAAGAGCACTGGCTATAACTCCGTTATGCTGGCGGCGATCGGTCAGATCGGTTCCATGGCGGGCCGGTTCTCCCCCATCACGCCGGAAAGCGTCCTGATCTACAACCTCGCCAGTGAGCAGGGCATCACCGGCTATCAGACACACACCCTGATCTACGCGACCATCACCACCATCGTGCTGTCCATTGTTATCTTCCTTGTGTTCAAGGGCTTCCGGATCAAAGAGCCTCAGAGCAAGGAAAAAGAGAGCCTTCCCGCGTTCACCCAGAAGCAGATCATCACGCTGGTGGGCTTTCTGGCCATGATCGTGGCCAGCGCCTTTTTCAAGCGGAACGTCGGCCTCATCTCCTTTGCTGTGGCAGTCGTCCTGCTGCTCCTCAATATGGCAGATGAAAAGGTCGTCATCAAGGGTGTGCCTTGGTCCACCCTGATGATGGTCACCGGCATCGGTATGCTGATGAACATTGTCTCTGACGTGGGCGGTGTAGCGCTGATGTCGAATGGTCTGGCTTCCATCATGACGCCGAAGACTGCAGTCGCCATTCAGGGCTTGTCCGCCGGCATCCTCTCGTGGTTCAGCTCTGCGATCGGTGTCGTGTGGCCCACCATGGTGCCTACAGTCGGTGCCATCGCTGAGCAGGTCGGCGTCAAGCCGGAGGGCCTTATCACCATCATGTGCCTGACCGCTTCCTTTGCCGGCTTCAGCCCGGCATCCACCGGCGGCAGCCTGATCATGGCGGCCAACGCCACCGACCCCGAGTTCACGAAGGAAAAGGAGAACAAGCTCTTCATCCAGATGTTCGGTCTGTCCGCCCTGCTGCTGCTCCTGACGGTCTTGGCCGGTCTGCTGGGCCTGTACAATATCCTGTAATATTCCATACATCAGAAAAATGAAACATAACGAGGTGTCTATTATGAGCAAAGGTCTTTTGGATGGCGTGGTCGTTCTCGACCTGACCCGTGTTCTGGCTGGTCCCTACAGCGGCATGATCCTGGCGGATATGGGTGCTACGGTCATCAAGCTGGAAAATCCCAGGGGCGGTGACGATACCCGCAAGATGGGTCCCTTCATCAACGACAACAGTGTTTATTATGCGAACTTCAATCGCAGCAAGCTGGGCTGCACCCTGAACCTCAAGGACCCTGAGGGCAAGGAGATCTTCAAGGAACTGGTCAAGAAGGCCGACATCGTCATTGAGAACTACCGCCCCGGCACGATGGAAAAACTGGGCCTCGGCTATGACGTCCTGAAGGAGGTCAACCCCGGCATCATCTATGGTGCGGTGTCCGGTTTCGGTCACACCGGCCCTTACAGCAAGCGTGCGGGCTATGACATCGTAGGTCAGGCCATGGGCGGCCTGATGAGCACCACCGGCTGGCCCGATGGCCCGGCGACCCGTGTCGGCACGCCCATGGGCGATGTCCTTGGCGGCCTGAACATGACCATCGGCATTCTGGCGGCGCTGGTCAACAAGCAGAAAACGGGTCTGGGCGAAAAAGTTGATGTGGCGCTGGTGGACTCGGTGGCTTCCGCGATGGAAAATATCACCATGATCTACCAGTCCACGGGCCGTATCCCGCAGCGCATCGGCAACCGGTACGAGTCCACCTACCCGTATGATGTTTTCCCGACCAAGGACGGCGATGTGGTCATCGCCGCAGGCAACAACAAGCTGTACGGCCTGCTCTGCGATGTGATGAAGCAGCCGGAACTGAAGGCCGACCCCCGCTTTGTTGAGATCAAGGATCGCGTGGCGAATCACGCCGCGATGCGTGAGATCATCTGCGCTTGGACCAGGGATCACACCATTGACGAGATCGACAAGATGCTGAATGATGCTGGATGCCCTGCCTGCCCCGTCAACACCATCGACCGTCTGGTGACTGACCCGCAGATCGCGGGTGCCCGTGAGATGTTCCCGGAGATCGATCAGCCCGGCATCGGCAAGCTGAAGATCACCGCTGTGCCGCAGCACCTGACCCGCACCAAGGCGTATCCCCGCAAGGCCGCTCCGCTGCTGGGAGAGGACAATGCCAGGATCTATGGCGAGCTTCTGGGCCTTGACGCTGCCAAGCTGGAAGAGCTGAAGGCCAAGGGCGCTATCTGAGTTCTATGATCCTGTGGCCGCAGGGTGTGCGGAAGGGCAGGATGGTCGGATCGAATGCTGCTTAACACTGCCACCTCGCTTTACCGTACCGTGCTTCCATAGGAATGGTTGAAATGACACAAAAGAGGGTTATGATATTATGAGCAAAATCGAAGTTGTTGAAGTGGCCCCCGTGACGGATTCCAGAGCGTGAAATGTGCTCCACCGATCGCACGAACTGAAGCTGGACGTCATTGATCAGCTGGTCTACGGCAGGCGTCAAGCACATGGAGTATACCTCCTTTGTCAGCCCCTAAGGCCATCCCGCAGCTGGCCGATCCAAAGCAGTCACCGAGGCTGTCCTGAAAAATACCCGGGACTGGATCTGTTTGCCTTGGTGCCCAACCTGCGCGGTGCTCAGAACGCCTACGAGCTGGGCCTGCGCAAGGTCTGCTATGTTGTGTCCCTGAGCAAGAGCCACAACAAGGCCAACATCAACCGCACCCACGAGCAGTCTCTGGAGCGTACAGGAATACCGGGCTGCCTATCCCGACCTGGACATCATCGTGGATCTGGCCACACCTTTGGCTGTACCCTTTGACGGGGAAATACGACAATCCCTCCGCCGCGGTAAATTTTCTGAAAGACTATGTGGACGCCGGTATGAAGACCTGCTGCCTGTGCGATACTATCGGCATTGCCGATCCCGCCCAGGTGCGCGCAGTGATCGGCGCCGTGAAGAACGCATATCCCGGTCTGGATCTGATGGTCCACTTCCATGATACCCGCGGCCTGGGCATGGCCAACACCCTGGCGGCCATGGATATGGGGGTTACCAAGGTGCAGGCTGCTCTGGGTGGTCTGGGAGGCTGCCCCTTTGCCCCCGGTGCCTCTGGAAATCTGTCCACAGAGGATGTGGTGTGGACTCTCAATGAGATGGGCTGCGACACTGGCATTTCCTTCTCCAAGCTGCTGGCTGCTGCGAAGGCCCAGATGCAGGCCATCCCTGGTACATACAGCGGCCACCATATCCATGTAGAAAAAGAGACTCCCTGCAAGCCTGAGCGATAAGTCATCTAACACACACTCCTTCCCGCCCCTTCCCAAATGGAAGGGGCGGGGTTTTCTGCAGGGCTGGGCGAAGAAGATGCAGGCGGGGATTCTGCGGCGGCTTACGCAGAGCCCGTACAGAGAGAAGAACACAGGGGGATCGCACGAGAAAGGGCTGACGCACAGGGCTTTGGACGGGCTGGCCCTGGGGATTACAGACTCTGTACTCGGGGGTGTATGTACCCTATGATTCTCCTGAGGCCGCCTGTGAGACAGCTGGAAGAGACGGTGTGGATCGGTCCGCACACCTGTGCTGTGCCTGTGAACTCCAGCAGCTGGATCGCTGGAGCGGAGGAGCGGGGGGACAGGAAAGGGCTCCGCACATACTGTGCGGAGCCCTTGTGACAGATGTACCAGGGACGGTCAAACCGTGCCGACACCGAAGATGCCCATGGTGATGAAATACAGAACGATGGGGAAGATGATCAGAGCGATGAGCTTCAGGCCAAGGCCGCATTTCAACATATCTTTCAGCTCGATTTCGCCGGAGCCATAAGCAATGGCGTTGGGGGGCGTTCCGGGAGGCAGCATGAAAGCAAAGTTGCAGGCCAACATGCAGGCGATCATCATGGCAAAGGGACTGACTCCGATAGCCTCGCCCACACCGGCCAGGACCGGGATAAAGGCGGCCACGACCACGGCGTTGGTAGTCAGTTCAGTGAGAACAGCGGTGACAATACCAACCAGAATTACAATCAGGATGGAGTTCATGCCCGCAAGCCGGAGAGCATATTGGCGATCCACTCCGCGCAACCGGCATCCCGGAAGGCGTTGCCCATGACCATGGAGCCGCCCAGCAGAATAACGGCGTTCCAGGGGATGTCATTGAAGCCGGTCTTCCAGTCGCAGACGTACTCACCTTTCTATAATCCATAGGTGCAATCATAACCAAGATTGCACCGAACATGGCGATAGTTTCATCCGTGGCATAGGGGAACCAGTCACCCCAGACCAGAGAACGGGTGACCCACACGGATGACACACAG
>ENA-OQMN01000245-OQMN01000245.1-human-gut-metagenome-genome-assembly--contig:-NODE-245-length-13123-cov-7.356648_pt1 | contig 13123 bp, 8 predicted proteins | sample MGYA00242765_ERZ504861 | MGnify/ENA primary metagenome ERZ504861 (study PRJEB26092, sample SAMD00036417) | human gut metagenome | host: Homo sapiens | study: EMG produced TPA metagenomics assembly of... | reverse complement strand
CGGATTTATGCAGTCGACTTTTGACGTCGGAAAAAATTGCAAAAAATTTTAGATTTTTTTTGCTAAAATCCTGTTGACATTCTCTTCAAATCCGCTATAATATAAAGCTGATTCGAGACTAGCCCGGTTGACCGGGTGTAGCGCAGTTTGGTAGCGCGCTTGAATGGGGTTCAAGAGGCCGTGAGTTCGACTCTCGCTACTCGGACCAAAGATGGCTGTCAAGGTCAGCAGGAGCGTCAAATCCGAAAGGATTTGGCGCATTTTTGTTTTTTACGCCTTCAAACGCGGCAGCGCCTGCTCTAAGCCGTTGGCAATGGAACGCTTGCGGCGTATGTCAAGATGACCGTAGATGTTTGCGGTCATCTTGATGTCCGAGTGTCCCAGCCACTCCTGCACGTCTTTCAGGCCGTAGCCCTCCGACAGCAGCATGCTGGCGCAGGTGTGGCGCAGGTCGTGAAACCGGATATGGGGCAGGTCGTACTTCTTCAGCAGCTTGTGGAAGGTGTGGCTCACATAGTCGGGGGAGTAGGGGTGCCCGTCCTCCCAGGTGAACACATAGTCGTTGTCTATGTAGTCCTTGCCGAAGTGGTTTCGCTAAATTTGTTCCTGCTGAAGCAGGATCTTGAACAGCCGCATCGCATCATCTGTCAGGGGAAAGCTGCGGAAGCTGGATGCGTTCTTCGTCTTGTTCTTCTCCACGACCTTCGTGACCCGGGCCACGGTGTGCCGTATGGTCAGCGTTTGCATCGCAAAGTTGATGCTGTCCCATTTCAGGCCCAGTACCTCGCTGCAGCGCAGGCCGTACAGCGCGGTGACGTAGATGATGGGGTAGAGGCGCTCGTTCTTGACGGCGGTCAGCAGGTCTCGCATCTGTGCTTCGGTGTAGAACGTGCCGGTAAACTGCGCCGCGTGCGGCATGACGACCAGATCGGCTGGGTTTGTCTTGATCAGACCGTCCCTCTGCGCCAATTTGAGCGTCTGATTGAGCACGTTCTTGTGCTGACGCAAGCTAACCGCGGATAGGCCGCCGTGGCCGTCAGAGCGCCCGAATTTAGCCTTTACGTTGATGTAGGTCTGCAGCGTCTCACCGTCAACATCGCACAACCGGATTTGCAGATCATCGAAGTAGGGGAGGATGTGTGCCCGGGCCTGAACCTCGTAGCCTTGGTAGGTGACCTCGTCCACGCGATGCCGGACGTCCTCCAGCCAGCGGCGCACGGCGTCACTGAAAAGCATATCGGGCGGGGCAGCCTGCTCAGGTTTTTCGCCGAGCATGTCAAGCATGATCTCCCTGGCTTTGCCCTCGTTTCCTGTTACTGACAGACCTGTGGAAACCCAGGTCTGATTTTTTTTGCCATCTGTCGTATGCGTGAGCACAACATAGTGATTGCTTGACATTTTCTACGGTCATACATTTCACTACTTGCAGTTAGGTGTCACAGTGGACACTTTCTAACTACAAGGGCCTCTTTGCTTACCGAAGTAAGCAAAGAGGCCGCACATTCTGAGCTTATTGTCAAGTATTTAGAAGAAAAAATCCCTCTATACCAATTTCTGTGTTGGTGTAGAGGGATTGCCTATTTAACTAGGTGACATTGCCGACAGTCAGGGCTCTTTTTGTTTGAAAGATGTGTCTTGCATTGCGGTAACTATGCACTCAATGGATAAGAACAAAAGAGCAAATGGCATTCACATGGCACGGATAAAGTTCAAATCCCGCTGTGCGGCGGAGAGGATCACCTCGTCCCGTAGCAGGGCAGCATCAGGGTGCTCTCGATGCAGCCAGTCTCGCAAAATGGTATAGTCCATCTGCCCCTCGCCAAGCGGGGTAGGGATACGCGGGGCGTTGGGAACAAATAGGGCATCTTTCATGTGGATGCAGGCCAAATCTTTGCCTATGACCTCGCACCAGGCGGGCCAAAATTCGGCCTGATGCGCGGCAGTATCAGCCGTCAGTACATTGACTGGGTCAAAAATGATATGGAAATGCTGGGGATCTGCCACAGTTTCCTTCAGCTTTTGCAACGCTTCTAGCGTGCCCAGCGTGTGGGTATAGACAGGCTCCAGTGCAAAGCAACCACCGATTTGTGCAGCCTGCTCAACAATACGCAGGATGCTGTCGGTCAGCAGCGGTAGGGTAGCCGCCTTTTCCTCAGGGGAAAGATCACGGCAGGCACTCTCACTGCCAACCTGCCCAGCGCCGAGTGCGACTTGGCATTTCAGGGCTGAAAATACACTGGATACAGCGCTTCTACGCATCTCTGCATTTGGGTTGCTGAGATCCTGATAGCAACTCAGCACTGTGATTTCAATGTTGGCGGCAGCAAATGCGCTGCGGACCTCTTCAAGTTGCTCCGGGGTGACAGCAACAAGACTTTTAATGCCCTGTATAGCCTTGGGCATGGCCAACTGCGCTGCGTTGTAACCGTTGTTAGCTAAAACTTTGGCGAGTTCCTGTGCAGTAAAGCAACCGTAATCGTGGGCGCGGCAACCGTATTTCATAGAAAGACCTCCTTGAAAAAATGCCCTCCGGTTAGCCGGAGGGCATCTGTTGACAAGCAGCTTGAAGATTAGCCCTTGACGCCGCCGGCGGAGACACCGCCGACAATGTATTTTTGCAGGATAACGAAGAGGATGACGATGGGCAGGATGGACAGAACCGATGCCGCCAGGATCGAGCTCCAGTCCACGCCGGTGTTGCCGATGAAGTTCTTGATGGCAATCTGGATCGTGTACTTCTTCTGGTCAGACAAAACCAGCAGCGGCAGGATGTAGTCGTTCCAGCGCCACATGAAGCTGAAGATCGTCAGCGTGATGGTGACGTTGGAGCCCAGAGGCAGCATGATGTTGGAGAAGATCTTCCACTCGCTGGCACCGTCGATACGCGCGGCCTCGACCAGAGACAGCGGCAACGACATATAGTGCTGGCGGTACATGAAGATACCGGTCGTAGTGGTGACAACAGGCAGGATGACGCCCCAGATGTTGTTGTACAGGCCCATGGCGCTGATTACGCTGAACTGGGGGACGGTCAGCGTCTCGCCGGGAATCAGGGTGCCCAGCAGGAACACGCCGAACACGAGGTTGACGTACTTGATCTCAAAGCGGTAGATAGCCAGCGCATAGCCGCACATGGCACTGATGAGCAGTGTGATGAGGGTGCCGACCACAGCCAGGAACAGGCTGTTCTTCACATAGCCTATGAAGCCGCCGTCCAGAACGGACTTGTAATGCTCCGTCGTCGGGGCGGAGGGGAACATATGTAGCGGGTAGGTGAACAGCTCGCCGGACGGCTTAAAGGAGCTGAGCACCAGCCAGATAATGGGGAAAATCACGATGATGCCGATTGCCAGAGAAAGGATCGTCATTGGAATGCTGACGTGCTTGTCTTTCATCAGGTTTCACCTCCGTTATTGACCTTGAACTGGGCAAAGGCAATCAGGGCAAAGATGATCATGACAACGGTGGAAATAGCCGAAGCATAACCATACTGCATCTGGTTGAAGCCCTTGTCGAAGATGTACTGGATGATAAAGGTGGTGCTCAGGCCAGGGCCGCCCTGCGTGATACCTTGGACCAGAGCGTACTCTTTGAGCAGGTTGACGGTGGACAGCAGAACGACCATGAATGTCGTGGGGGCCAGCATCGGAACTGTGATGCGGAAGAAGGCCTGCACACCGCTGGCACCGTCGATGGTAGCAGCCTCATACAGATCATTGGAAATGCTGTTGATACCGCCGATGTAGAGGATCATGTTGAAGCCGATGGACGCCCAAACCGATGCGAACGCGATGACAAAGGTGGCAAGACGCGGGTTCAGCGACCATTCCAGCGCGGTGCCGCCCAGCGAACGGATGATAAAGTTCACGAAGCCGTACTCTTGGCTGAACATCCAGTTGATGGTGATACCAACGACCAGCGCACTCATCAGAACGGGGATATAGACCATCGTGCGGGTCAGGCTCTTGGCAGCAACGCGATTGGAGCATAGCAGCACCGCCACCAGTAGTGGGATGATGACGCGGAACGGCAGCGTGCAGATCGTGTACAGCAGCGTCCGACCCAGGGACAGATAGAACTTGGAGTCTTTAAACAATGTAATGTAGTTTGTCAGACCCACAAAGTCAATGGTTTTCCAACCATCATAGTTGGTGAAGGAAAAAGCGATGCTGAGCACAAGCGGCACAAGGAAAAAGACACCGAACAAAATGCAGCAGGGCGCACAGAACGCCCAGAATGCGCCGGTGTGCTTCAGCGACGATTTCTTCTTCATATTCATTCCTCCTTTATTCTCTTTGGCCGGGATTCCAGCGCCCGGTCTCTTTGATGTGCTTAGTATAGCATTGCAAAAGACGCAAATACCACCGCTTTTTTGCTTGCTTACCCCAAAATGCATTGCATTTCTTGCGCGATTTTGGTAGGCGGCGCAAAATCAGACCGTCGTCTTGGCAAAAACGTACAAATGCAATGCGGCGAAATTGTGCAAACCGTAAAATCGTGCATCCACAGTGAATGTCACTGCGCAAATTGTACATGGATTGTGCAAATTTCAAAGGGATGCAGCGTCAGCGGCAGGCTATGCTGCACGGCTTCTTCTCCGGGCAAGGGCTGTTCCATCGGCGTGCAGCGCACGGCAGCGGCACCGTCCGGCAGGGCCAGCGCCGCGCGGGTGCGGGTGCCCCAGCTCTCATACAGGCGCAAAATCAGGCCGGAGCCATCCTCGGCTTTCTTCACGGTCTCCAACACGACATTGGGCACGTCTACGCGGAATTGGCTGTACGCGGCGGGCAGTGTGCCCGCGGGCTGGGCAGCCACGGCCAGTGGCAGCGCCGGGGCGTTCAGGTCGTACCCGGCGGGGATGACCCCGCCCTGCCGCCAGTCGCCCAGGTGGGGCAGCAACGCATAGGTAAAGTCGTGGGCCCCCTGGTCGGCGTGGGGGTCCGGGTAGGTGGCGGCCCGCAGCAGCGAGAGCCGCAGCACGCCGTCGTGGACATCATAGCCGTAGCGGCCGTCGTTCAGCAACGCCGCGCCGTAGCCCGGCTCGGACAGGTCGGCCCACTTGTGGGCGCAGACCTCGAAGCGGGCCTCGTCCCAGCTGGTGTTGGTGTGAGTGTCCCGGGCAATGCTGCCGAACTGGATATCATACTGGGCGCGGTCGGCGCAGATATCCACCGGGAACGCGGCTTTCAGCAGCACATGCTGTTCGTGCCAGTCGATGTGAGTGGCAAAGTCGATGCGGCGGTTGTGGGGGTAGAGGGTAATATCCTGCACGAGCTGCGACTGGGAAATGGCGCGTTCCAGATGCAGGCGGCAGCAGACCGGGCTGTTTTCGGCCACGGTCAGGCGGGCCGCGCTGTCCAGCGCAAAGCGGTGGCGGCGATAGTATTTTTCCAGATTCCAGGCGTCGTACTCATCGGGGCGGTCCTCAAACAGCTGCAGCTCGTTGGCACACTGCCCGGCGGGGATCAGCTCGCGGTCGGCCTCCTTGTCCAGCAGGGCTGTAATCTCGCCGCAGCGGTTGAACACGATGTGATAGAGCGGTGTGTCGATGATGTACCCGCCGTCATTTTCGGCCACTTCGGCGCAGGGGGTCTCGGGTTCCGCGTCGGCAAAGGGGTAGAACCGCCAGCCCTTGGCGGGCAGGTTTTGGGCGACAAAGGTCAGCACGCCGTTTTCGGCATGGCAGGGCAGCGGGTGTCCGCCGTCGGTGATGCCCGCCGCCCAGCAGGCGACGCGGACGACGGTGTCCCGGGCAAAGCCCAGTTGGTTGAACACGACCACGCCGGGGCGGTCGGTCTTGACGATGGCCGCGACGGTGTGCAGCGCGTCATCGGTAATTCTGGCATCGGACGCGAGGATTTCGCCGTACTGCTGCTGCGAGACTTCGTATACCTCGCCCAGGGCCGAACCGGGTAAAATATCGTGGAATTGGTTCAGCAGGGTCAGCTCCCAGTTGCGGTGCAGCGCGGCGGCGGGGTAGGCGTAGCCGGTGCGCAGGCTTTCGGCCAGGGCGGCGGCGGTCTCGGCGGTCAGGTTGGCAAACTCGGCGGCGCGGTTGGCGCGCTTGTTGCGGCCCTGGCTGGTGAACACGCCGCGGTGGTACTCAAAGTACATCTCGCCATGCCAGCAGGGCAGGTCGGCCTGCGTCTCGTCAAGGTGCTGCTTCAATTTGTCAAAGTAGGGGGCTGCGTGGGTCAGGCGGGTCTGGGGCGCACCGGGGATGCCCTTCTCCATGCGGCGGTTGATCTCCAGCATTTCAGCGGTCACACCGCCGCCGCCGTCGCCGTAGCCATAGCATTGCAGCACATCTTGGGTCAGCTCCTTGTCCTGAAAGCGCTGCCAGCAGCCCATGACCTGCCTGGGGTTCAGCAGGCCGTTGTAGGTCGTGTTGAAGCTCGGCTTCGGGTTGAGGTCGGGGCGCTTGTCGTAGTCCTTGGTGGAGATAAAGTAGGCCAGTACCTCGGTGCCGTCGATGCCGCGCCAGCGGGTCAGATCGTGGGGCATACAGTTGGTATCGTTCCAGGCCATCTTGGTGGTCATGAACCACTCCATGCCGCACTGGGCCATAATTTGGGGCAGCGCGCCGCTGAAACCGAAGGCATCCGGCAGCCACAGGATGTGCCCCTGTTTGCCGAATTCCCGGCCGAAAAATTCCTGCCCGTGCAGGAATTGGCGGATCAAACTCTCGCCGCTGGCCATGTTGCAGTCGGATTCCAGCCACATACCGCCCTCCGGTTCCCAGTGGCCGTCGGCGACGCGGGCGCGGATCTTCTCAAACAGCGCAGGGCAGTCTTTGCGCACAAAATCATAGAGCTGCGGCTGGCTGGACAGGAACTTGTACTCGGGGTAGCGGTCCATCAGATAGTTGACGGTGGCAAAGCTGCGGATGGCCTTTTCCCGCGTCTGGGCCAGCGTCCAGAGCCAGGCCACGTCGATGTGGGTGTGGCCGACACAGTCCACCGTGACAGGCTGCCGCAGGCAGAAGCTCTCGTAAAATTCCTCTTTCATATAGCGGCGGGCGGCGGCGACGCTGGCGTAGAACGCGGCGCTGTACGGGTCGCGCAGGTCGAGCATATCCAGTGCTTTTTCCAGATACCGCCCGATGCCGATGGCGTTGGTGTCGCCCTCGTCCAGCTGGACAAGCACCTCGTAAGGGGCTTTCAGGTCGTAGTACAGGCCGGTGATCTCATCGTCCCGCACGGCAGTCTCGACTTTTAAAAAGACGTCCTGAGCCGGGGTGTTGCAGTAGGTGTACAGTCCCAGCTGCCAAGTCTGGCCCTCGGCAGCGGCGGAGGGCAGGTCAAACTCGGTGTGGTTGACATCCAGCCCGCAGACCAGCGCACCATTTAAGTAGGCGAGGAACTGGGGGTTGTTGTTGTTCCAGATATCGGTTGCGCCGGTGGAGACCAGGCAGACAAGGTGACGCCCGGCGCCACCCGCCGGCGCGGTGATGCCGCCCCGGAAGCAGTAGTGGGCCTCCACGCCGCCGATAGCATCACCGGGGGCAAAGGGTGTCCAGCCGGGGGCTGTGGTCGGGTCCTCCTGCACGGTGTCCCAGCTATGGTAGGGGCAGGATTTTTTGCGCAGCCCCAAAACCGGGGTGCGCCCCTGCAGCGCCAAAGTGCGCAGGGCGTCCAGCACCGGGCGCGCCCGGCGGCGGAGTTCAGTATTTTGCATGGCGGCTCCTTCCTTTTCTATAAGATTAAGTGTGTGGTAAGGGAAGCGGCGTCCAGGGAACTGGCCGCCCTACGAGGCAGCAAGGCGGGTAGCGGTATTGTAGGGGCGAACATTGTTCGCCCGCACCCAGGCAACCCCTGTTCAGGCACAGTATAGCATCTCAAAACTGTGCAGACAATGCAGTTTTTGCGCGGTAGGGGGCGAATGGTGCGCATTTATTGTTTACGGGGGGAAAACGACTGCTTTTTTATTAAAATTTGGTTACAGAAACATTGCATTTTTTTCACTAAAAAAATAAGCGCCGGCGCAAAATAAGCGCAACTTGGCATCATTAGAACAAACCATGTGTGAAAAATGCACAATTTCAGCCGTTTTTCTTGATGCAATTTGCCAGATTGAAAAATCAAGGCGCAAAAAATGCAATATGCCACAATGCAAATCAGCAAGATAGGCGTAGAGAATCCACCCGCCGGAATGGTACACTATGGATACACCAAGGGAACTGAAAGCCCAGTTCCCAAGCCCCGGAACGGAGCAAACCGGGTGAGGGCCCGGTTGATATACCCTATTTTATTTCTACTTTACAGGAGGTAAAACCAACATGAAAAAAGCACTTTCTCTGGCTCTGGCAGCCGCGATGGCGGCTTCTCTGGCAGCTTGCGGCGGTTCTTCCGCTGCATCTACGGCCAGCTCCGCTGCAACAACGGACACCGCAGCTTCCGGCACCGCTTCTGCCGGCGGCCAGACCCTGAAGGTCATGCTGTCTGAGGAGCCCGGCGAGGGCGATGCATTCGCTACCACCCTGAACAAGTGGGCCGACGAGACCGGCAACACCGTTGACATCATGGTCATCCCCTACGAGGATCAGCTGACCAAGTTCCCCCTGATGGCCAAGAACAACGACCTGCCGGATCTGCTGTCCACCACCCGTCTGACCCGTCTGTACCCCGATGAGTTCGAGGATCTGGGCCAGTACATTGACACTTCTATCTTTGAGCCGCAGGCCCTGCAGATCATCAGCCAGAACTACCTGACGGATAAGCTGTCTGTTCTGCCCCAGCAGTTCACCATCACCAACGTATTCTACAACAAGGATGCTTTTGAGGCTGCCGGCCTTGAGTGCCCGACGGTGGACGACCGCTGGACCATGGACGAGGTCTATGAGGCTGCCAAGAAGCTGCAGGACTCCGGCGCTGTCAAGTACGGCATGGCCATGGATGCCTCCCGTGCCCGTTATGACAACCTGATGTACATGAACGGCGGTTCTCTGGTTGAGAAGGACGGCGACTCCTTCAAGGTCGTTGCAGACAGCCAGCAGAACGTTGACACCCTGCAGGCCTTTGTCGATGCCAACAACAGCGGCATCATGCCCAAGGCCATCTGGGCCGGTGGCTCCAGCGACAACCCGGGCGACTACTTCAAGAATGGTGACGTAGGCATCTACTTCTCCGGCTCCTGGAACTATAACCCCTTCGTGCAGGATATCACCAGCTTCAAGTTCGGCGTCATGCCCTCTCCTGTCGGCTCTGCAGGCGGTTCCGCTATCCTGGGCGGTGCCGGTTTGGCCGTTCCCACCAACGCAAAGAACAAGGATCTGGCTCTTGAGTTCCTGAAGTGGTTCTACACCGACAAGAACTTTGCCGATTATCTGGCACTTGATAAGGGTCTGTCCTCTCTGAAATCCGTCACCTATGTGCCTGCTGATCCCGATCAGGCTGCCGACTATAAGGTCCTGCAGGCTGAGGTCGGCCAGACCACCGATGCATTCGCCATCGACGAAAGCTCCGAGTGGCGCAACTACTATGACAACGAGTACCGTGACGCTCTGAAGCAGGCTGTCAACGGCGACCTGACTCCGTCTGACGCTCTGACCGAGTTTGCTACCGCACTGGCTGACAAGGCCGGCTGGGCACACTAATCAACCGAATCAACAGGGGAAGTGATTCCCCAGGGCGAACAGACGCCCCGCCAAACCGGGCGGGCGTCTGTTGTTTTTTTAATAAATCGTTTTTAATATAGGAGAAGCCGAAGTATGGCAAACGAATTGCATTTTCCCTATTTCACGGGTATGTGGACCGCTGGTTGGTCAGCGGCGTGACCGAAACGCCGGTCATCACCAAGCCCACGGCCCTGCACGGTGCCGAAAACGAAAAGCTGAACACCGCCCCCAAGGATAAACCCGGCGAGGAACAGTTCAAGGCCGAGCGCCGCGCCAAGGCCACTGCTTGGCCCGCACAGCTGGACACCCGGCCCGGCGGGCTGGTGGGCGGCGCGGACAACGCCACCCCCTTTACCGTCTACTGGCCGTTTGACGATATCGGCGTGACCTACGCCTGGGACTGTGAGACCCCCGCCTGCCTGAGCGCATGGGCTTACACCGAGCTGGACGCCGCCGAGGCGGGCAGTGTGCCCTTTGACCTTATCACCTGCGGCGGCGCGGCCCTCTGGCTGAACGGCGAAAAGCTGACCGAAGTGACCCCCTACCACCACAACGAGCCTGTCCCCACGCCGCTGACCCTGCCGCTGCAAAAGGGCCGCAACAAGCTTCTTGTGTTCTTTGACAACTACGCCGAGCGCGATGCTACGATTATTCTGCGCCTGCGCTGGAAGGGCGAGGGCACCGCGCCCGAACAGGTCATCCCGGTGGGGAGGCCGACGCGGCCCGCCTGGCCGAGGCCGAGCACCTGATGCGCAGCCTGGCGTTCCACCGCAACCACTTTACCGCCGGCCCGGTGCTGCTGGACTACGACGGCGCGGATATTGCCGAGAGCTACCACCTGGCCTTTGTCGGCGGTACCGAGGAAAATGTCAAGGGCGGCGTGCTCTTTCGCCGCGAGGGTGACACCCTCCCCCACGCGAGCCAAATCAGCCTGGGCGACTGCAAGACCTTCCCGCTGGCATTTTTGCTGCTGCAGGTCACGACCGAGGTCGAGGACATCCGGCTGACCCGACCCATCAGTGTGGAAATTCACACCGAGAGCGTGCTGCCCCGCGCCCTGCCCACCGTGGCTGAGCGCAAGCGCCAGGCGCTGGAGCTGCTGGCCCGCTGGGGCGAGCAGAACACGAACCGCGCACTGGCGATCTTAGCCACCGGCGGCGACACCGCCGAGGCCGAAAAGCTGCTGGCCGTGCAGTCCGACTACATCCGCCGCCGCTTCGACTGCAGCGATTTTTACCTTGTCTACTACCCCTACATCCTGCGCACCTTCGGCAAACGCGGCAGCGGTATTTTGTCCGAAAAGACCGAGAACGAGCTGACCGACTGTCTGCTGGGCTTCCGCTATTGGATCGATGAGCCGGGCAACGACGCCATGTGGTTCTGGAGCGAGAACCACGCCCTGATGTTCCATACCTGCCAGCTGCTGGCGGGCGAGCTGTTCCCCGATGAGGTCTTTACCAACAGCGGGCTGACCGGCCGGCAGATGCAGGCCAAGGCCAAGAATATGCTCTACGACTGGTTCGTCACCTTCCGCAAAGAAGGCTTTACCGAGTGGAATTCCAGCCCCTACCTGCCCATTGACACGCTGGGCTTCGGCAGCCTGTATGCCTTTGCCCAGGACCCCGCCATGCGGGAACTGGGCCGCGAGGGCATGGATTTTGCCTACTACCTGCTGGCCGTCCACAGCCAGCAGGGCATCTTCGCCTCGTCGTCGGGCCGCACCTACATCAAGGAGCAGTTCGGCAACTGGTCCAACTGCCCCTCGGCCTGAGCTGGATCGGCTATGGGTACGGCGTGCCGGGCCACGCGGGCAAGGGGATCACCTCCTACTGTCTGTCTGATTATGAGCCGCCGAAGGAGTTTGCCCAGTGGTTCAGCATCCCCCAGGGCAAGGAAATGATCTGCCAGACGACCCAGGGCAATGACGGCTATGTCGATCTGTACACCTACAAGACCGCCGACTACATGATGACCAGCGCCAACGACTTCCACCCCGGCGAGCCGGGCCATCAGGAGAACCCCTTCCAGCTGACCTTCAACGCCGTGGCGCAGCTGTGGGTCACCCACCCCGGCGAGCGGGTGCTCTTCGGCGCGGCGCGGCCGTCCTACTGGGCGGGCAACGGCACCCTGCCCAAGGTCAACCAGTACAAGGCGTTCGCGGGGCTGATCTATGATATCGCCCCCGAACACCCGGTCGATTTCACCCACCTGTACCTGCCGTCGATGGAGTTTGACCGCTGCGAGGTCGAAGGCAAGTGGGCCTTTGTGCAGCTGGGCAGTGCCTATGCGGCGGTGTATTGCAGCAATGGGATGCGGATGCAGGACTTCGGCTCCAACAAGGACCGCGAGTGCATCGCCGAGGGCCGCCGCTGTATCTGGCTGGTGCGTGCCGCGCAGGCAGACGAGTTTGCGGCGTTTGAGGATTTCAAGGCCGCCATGCGCGGGGCTGCGCTGGACGCCGATGCCGAGGACCGCCGCTACCGCTTTGTGGACCCCGTCTACGGCGAACTGCGCTGCCAGTGGGGCGAAACGCTGTATGTAAACGACGCACCGATGCAGTACAGTGGTTTTGACAATTACGGCAAACTGACGATGCAGGAAAATAAAAAAGGTGCCTGCCCCGAGAAGGGGCGGCACCAGAAAATGTTACACCTTCGCGCTCCCCGGGAGGGCTCCTTCTCGTAGGGAATGGCGGTGATGGGGGTGACGATGCCGTTGACGCGGAACTGGGACGGCGAGGTATGGCAGAACTTGTTGAATACCCGGTTGAACTGGGAAAAACTCGTAAAGCCGCAGCTCGTCGTGATATCGGCAATTTTCATGTCGGTGTACAACAACAGCTGCTGGGCGTTGCGCACACGGGTGATCTGGATGTAGTTGATGAGCGAGAACCCTGTCACCCGGCGGAACTGGTGCGACAAATAGTACGGACTGATGAAGAATTTCTCTGCCAGATATTCCAGCGAAAGCTCGCTGGCGTAGTGCCGGTGGATGTAGCTGGTCACGGCGTAGACCTTCTGGGTGATGGAATCGCTGAGCTCCTGCGACTTGTAGCTGCTCTCGCCCGCGTGCTGGGCCACGGTGGCCAGAAATTGCAGGAAATGGCAGTGGATGAACTGCTGCGTCAGCGGGGTCATCGGCTGCTTGCCCAGCGTGAAGATCGCGTTCATGTGCGAGAATGCCTGAGCCCGTGTCTCGCCGGTAAAGCGGTAGATGGGCACCTCGGCCTCGAAAGGCTGTAAACAGCTTTGCAGCATTTCGTGCAGCACAGGGGAATCATCCGGCACGCGGAAGTTTATGATCAGCCGTCGGCAATCGCCGCCCGCCGGATACTCGGTCTTGTGCAGCAGGGAAGGCGCAGCAATACGATATCATAGGGCTGCAGGGTGTAATAGTCGCCCTGATGAGATGTGATGCACGGCGCTTAACAGAATGTGTATCTCGTGAAACTGGTGGAAATGCTGGAAACTCATGTTGATCTTGAACGACGCGAATCGTAGTCGAAAC
>ENA-OQMN01000244-OQMN01000244.1-human-gut-metagenome-genome-assembly--contig:-NODE-244-length-13177-cov-3.889042_pt1 | contig 13177 bp, 12 predicted proteins | sample MGYA00242765_ERZ504861 | MGnify/ENA primary metagenome ERZ504861 (study PRJEB26092, sample SAMD00036417) | human gut metagenome | host: Homo sapiens | study: EMG produced TPA metagenomics assembly of... | reverse complement strand
CCCCAAATTGTGTGGATCGGCTTGTTTCGGGGTTATGGGCGGATACTCTGCAGAGCGTTTCTGGATGATTTGGACCGTCGTGAGCTCCTATGAGGTTGCAGAGATTGTCGACCTCGTTCGCGCGAAGGATGAACGCGCCGTGGTTAATGTTATGCGTACGGAGAACTTTCACGGTGGGTTCTACCTGAGTGAATTCTAGGTGCACGCACCTGCGGCCGAGCGGCCTGGTGCGGAGTGGTGCGCCGATGTTTGCTGGCCCTCTCGTCTGGGGATGGGGCCGATTCGTTTGGCAAAGGGCCGGTCGGCCCCAGGTGGCCGCACACCACGATGGCGCGCGAACGAAACGACCCCGTCCCCAAAGTGAACGGGCGAACGAAACGACCCCGTCCCCAAACGGGCGCGCCGTGCGGATGCCGTTCACCGTTTACAAACCCCCAGTTCAAGCGCACGTTGAACGCTCACCCTACCGTTGGCGGTTTTTGCGAACGGCCCCTTTCAAAAGGACTACACTATTGGCTTTGGCATAAGAAAAAGCCAAACACCGTACGCGCGCCTGCCGCGGCCACAAGGACCCCGGCAGCCCGGTGGAGGGGAGACCTATGGGATTGTTAGCGTGTCTAATCGCAGTGCCGCTGGTTGCGGCCGCATTGCTCCTGGCGTTTCGAGGTGAGCGGGAGCGCGGTGTCATCACGATCGCCGCGGCGGGACTCACCGCTGCGCTGTCGCTGGCGGTAGCCGGCGCCTTCTTCACCTCGTTGCCCGTCAGCTTCGAGTTGCCCCGGGAAACGAGCTACATCATCTCCTGGGTCATGACGGGGGTCGACCTTGTCCTGTGCGCCGTCATCCTGTTCAACGCGGTGCGCCATAAGAACCTGGTCGCGCTTGCGCTCGGTTTGGTCCAAACCGTCGGCATCGTCCTGTTTGCCCAGATGACCTTGGGCGAGGGCCCGCATCACATGATCGCGGAGCCCCTCTACATCGATACCCTTTCGATCGTCATGGTGCTCATCGTGGGCCTGGTGGGCAGCGCCATCTGCGTCTACGCCCTGGGCTACATGAAGGACTTCCAGCACCACGAGCCCGCCGACGCTCCCGACCGCCGGCATGCGTTCGCGGCGCTCATGTTCGCCTTCCTCGCGGCCATGTTCGTGATCGTGCTCACCGACAACCTCGAGTGGCTCTTCACCGGCTGGGAAGTCACCACGGTGTGCTCCTTCCTGATGATCGGCTACACCCGCACGCCGGAGGCCATCAAGAACTCCTTCATCCAGATCAACCTCAACATGGTGGGCGGCCTGGCGTTCCTCGCAGCCCTGATCGGGCTTGTCGTGGCGGGCCAGCCCCTGTCCTTCACCGCCATGATCGCGGCCGCCACCGGCCCCGAGGCATCGCTGTTCGTGGTGCCGCTCATGCTGCTGTCGCTGGCCGGTCTCACCAAGGCCGCGCAGATGCCCTTCCACCCCTGGCTGCTGGGCGCCATGGTGGCGCCCAGCCCACCAGTGCGCTTCTGCACTCCTCCACGATGGTCAAAGCCGGCATCTTCCTGCTGGTGAAGCTTGCCCCGCTCTACCTGGCGTTCCCGATCGCCTCCACCTTCGTGGTGGCTATCGGCGGCCTCACCTTCGTGCTGTGCTCCTTCATGGCGATCACCCAATCCAACGCCAAGCGCGTGCTGGCCTACTCCACCATCGCCAACCTCGGCCTCATGTCCGCCTGCGCGGGCGTGGGCACCGCCGAGGCCGTATGGGCCGCGATCTTCCTCATGATCTTCCACACGGTGTCCAAGTCCACGCTGTTTCTGTGCGTGGGCACCGTGGAGCACCGCATCGGTTCACGCAACATCGAGGACATGGACGGGCTGTTCAGCCGCCTGCCGCATCTCACGCGCTTCATGATGCTCGGCATCATGGGCATGTCGTGGCGCCGTTCGGCATGCTCATCTCCAAGTGGGCCACGCTGGTGTCCTTTGCCGAGACGGGCAACGTGGTGTTCCTGATCGCGCTGGCGTTCGGCTCGGCGGCGACCTTCCTGTACTGGGCCAAGTGGCTCGGCAAGCTCTCCGGTGTTGCGCAGAAGGCCGACAACCAGGAGGCCGGCGTGCACGCCAGCGAGTGGGCGGCCATCGGCTTCATCTCCGCGCTGCTGCTGGCGTGCTGTGTGGGTCTGCCGCTGATCTCGCAGTTCGTGCTCGCGCCCTATCTTGAGGGCGTCTACGGCGTCGCCCCGCGCCTGATCGAGATCGACAACATGATCATCATGGGCGGCATCGTGGTGTTCATCGCCATCGTGCTGCTCACCCCGTGGGGCCGCGCCACCGCCAAACGCCGCATGCCGGTGTACCTGGGCGGCACCTGCACCGACCCGGACAGCCGCCGTTATCACGGCTCGATGGGCCGCACCATCACCTCCACCAAGCGCAACTGGTACATGGTCGATTTCTTCGGCGAGCAGAAGCTCGGCCCGCTCGGCACCGTGGTGGGCACCGCGGTGGTCCTCATCGCGTTTGCGGCTTGCTTCGTCTTCAGCCACGAGGACCTGGTGGGCGGCGGCTTTTTGGTTGAGCGCACCGTGCTGCTGGTGGGCCGGGTCTTGCCGGCATCGCCGTGGGCGTGCTCGCCTTCGCCGTGCTCGCGCCTGTGGTGGGCTGCCTGCTCGACGGACTGGACCGCAAGGTGAGCGCGCACATGCAGGGGCGCGTGGGCCCGCATATCCTGCAGCCGTACTGGGACGTGCTCAAGCTCATCTCCAAGGAGCAGGCCACGGTCAACGCGGTGGACGAGGCCTACGTCACCTGCGCGCTGATCTTCTGCATCCTGGCCGGCGGCCTGTTCGTCTCCGGTTCCAACCTGCTGATGTGCGTGTTCCTCGTGACGCTCGGTACGCTGTTCGTGATCATCGCAGCCTACTCCTCGCGCAGTCCCTACGCCGACACCGGAGCCGACCGCGAGTGCCTGCAGGTGATGAGCTACGAGCCCATGCTGCTGATCATGACCGTGGGCTTCTTCGCCGCCACGCAATCCTTCGACGTGGCCTCGCTCACGCGCCTGCCGGCACCGATCATCTGCCTGCTGGTGCCGATCTTCTGCGGCCTGCTGTTCATCCTGACCATCAAGCTGCGCAAGTCGCCGTTCGACCTGTCCTACAGCCACCATGCGCATCAGGAGATCGTCAAGGGCATCACCACCGAGATGAGCGGCCGCACCCTGGCGATCGTGGAGGTCATGCACTGGTGCGAGAGCGTGCTGTTCCTCATGTGGGTGGGCATGTTCTTCATCTGGGACAGCCCCGTGTCGTGGATCGTGGCCGCGCTCGCCGTGGCGGTCGTGTGGTTCTTCGAGGTGTGGATCGACAACAACTTCGCCCGCGTGAAGTGGCAGACCTGCCTCAAACTGGCATGGGGCGTGGCGCTCGTGACCGGCGTGGTCAACCTGTTCTACATGCTCATCACCCCGTTTATCTAAGGGAGCGCATCGATGGGATACTCTTCGAAATCACCTTGGCTCATCCACTATGACGGATCGAGCTGCAACGGCTGCGACATCGAGGTGCTCGACTCGATGATGCCGCTCTACGACATCGAGCGGTTCGGCATCATCAACACCGGCAACCCCAAGCATGCCGACATCTTTTTGGTCACCGGTTCGGTGAACGCGCAGAACATCGAGGTCGTGCGCCACATCTACGAGCAGATGCTCGAGCCCAAGGTCGTGGTGGCCTGCGGGATCTGCGCCTGCACCGGCGGCGTGTTCCGCGACTGCTACAACATCATCGGCGGCGTGGACAAGGCCATCCCGGTGGACGTGTACGCGCCGGGCTGCGCGGTGCGTCCCGAGACGATCATCGACGCGGTCCTGCAGGCTGTGGAGGTGCTCGACAAGAAGGCCGCGCGCCTGGCGGCCGGCGAGAGCCCGGAGGCGCTGCATCCGCCGCTGCCGGACTACGAGTTCGCGGCGGCGCGCGCGGCGGCAGACGAGAAGAAGGGGGCGTAGATGTACACGACGTCGTTTGTTGAGGTCCCGCTCGGCGAGCTGCTGGGCCGTGTGCAGACTCTGAAGCACGAGGGTCAGCGCTTCGTGCAGATGTGCGCGGAGACCACCGAGGCGGGCATCGACTTGCTCTACACGTTCTACGATGAGACACGCGACCATGCGCTCAACCTGTGCGTGTATGGCATCGACGGCGAGAGCCGCGTGCCGAGCATCCAGGGGCTGTATTTTGCGGCGTTTTCCTACGAGAACGAGACCCACGACCTGTATGGCGTGCGGTTCATCAACATGGTGCTCGATTTCGGCGGGAACTTCTTCAACGTGGCCACCACCGAGCCCATGACGATCATCTCGCCCGAGATGAAGGCCGAGCGTGAAAAGCTGGCGAAGAAGAAGGCCACGGCGGCTGCCAAGGCCGAGGCGGCGGCGAAGGCTGCGCGCGAGGCTACCGAGGCCGCATCGGCCGAGCGGGCGCTGAACACGAGCGCGGCCGAGGCCGATGCTGCGGCGGTGGCTGCCGTGAACACGGTGGCGCCGAAGGCGGCGGCGGGCGCCGAAGCGGCGGGCGTGAATCCCGGTTCCGCTACGGGTGTCTCCACCGGCGCTGACTCAGCTGCGCCCGCCGCGCCCAAGCCTGCGGTGAGCGCCGAAGAGCGCGCCGCGAAGATGGAGGCGAAGCTCGCCGCCATGGATCCCGAGAAGGCGGCGAAGGTCCGTGCGGCGCTGGCCGCCAAGGCCGCCCGCGACGCCGCGTCTGGAAAGGCTGGTGCATAGATATGGCAACCCGTACCATCCTGCCGTTCGGGCCGCAGCACCCCGTGCTGCCCGAGCCGGTGCATCTCGACCTGGTGGTTGAGGATGAACATGTCATCGAGGCCATTCCGCAGATCGGCTTCATTCACCGCGGCCTGGAGAAGCTCGTCGAGAAGCGCGACTTCAACCAGTTCGTCTACGTGGCCGAGCGCGTATGCGGCATCTGCAGCTTCGGCCACGGCTACGGCTATGCGAGCGCAACCGAGAAGCTGCTGGGCATCGAGGTGCCGCGTCGCGCCCAGTACCTGCGCGCGATCCTGGAGGAGCTCTCCCGCCTGCACTCGCATCTGATGTGGCTGGGCCTGCTTGCCGACGCATTCGGATTCGAGAGCCTGTTCAACCACTGCTGGCGCCTGCGCGAGACGATCCTGGACATCTTCCAGGAGACCTGCGGCGGCCGCATCATCCTGTCAATCTGCATCGTGGGCGGCATGGCGCATGACATCGACGACGCGACGCTTGCTCGCGTATGCGACAAGCTCGACGGCCTGCGCGGCGAGTACCGCCAGATCATGAACACCATGCTGCACGACGACTCGGTGCGCAGCCGCCTGTGCGGCGTGGGCACCATCTCTATCGAGGATGCCTACGACCTGTCCATGGTGGGGCCGTTCGCCAAGGGTTCCGGCGTCGGCCACGACATGCGCAGCACCGGCTTTGGCGCCTACGGCGACCTGGAGCATTTCGAGCCGATCGTGGCGTTCGAGGGCGACTGCTACGCGCGTTGCAAGGTGCGCTGCGAGGAGGTTTTCCAGTCCATCGACATCATCAAGGAGCTGGTGGCCAAGATCCCGCACGACGGTATCGGCGGCAAGCCGGGTCCGAAGGTGCTGCCGCCCGAGGGCGGCCAGGCGCACGTGCTGATCGAGCAGCCACGCGGCGAGGCGTTCTACTATGTGCGCGGCAACGGCACCAAGTATCTCGACCGCTTCCGCCTGCGCACGCCCACCTCGCAAAACCTTGCGGGCATGGTGCGTGCCATGCAGGGTGTCGAGGTGGCCGACGTGCCCATGATCATCCTCACCATCGACCCGTGCATCAGCTGCACGGAAAGGTAGGCCGCTGTGGGAAGCTTCAAGCTGGGGAAGATGACGCTGCGCTCGCTGTTCAGCAAGCCGGCGACGGTGAAGTACCCCTATGAGAAACGCGATTTGGAACGGCTGTTCCCGGCGATGCGCGGGCACGTGGAGTGTGATATCGACACGTGCATCCTGTGCGGCATGTGCCAGCGTGCGTGCCCGGTGGGCGCGATCACGGTGGCGCGCAAGGAGAGCACCTGGTCGATCGATCCGTACCGGTGCATCCAATGCGCTTGCTGCACGCACGAGTGCCCCAAGGACTGCCTGCGTATGGACGTGGCAGTTGCTCCGGCGGTGTCCGAGCTGACGGTGACGACGCTGGTGAAGCCCGCCAAGGAGAAGCCGGCGCCGGCTGCGAAGGCGGCGGGCGCGAAGGCCGCGGTGGGCGGCGGGGCGGCTGCGGGCGCTGCGTCTGCCGGCGGTGCTGCTGCAGAGAAGCCGGCGCGCCCTAAGGTCCAGCTCACGCCTGAGCAGCAGGCGCGGGTTGAAGCGGCGCGCGCCCGTAAGGCCGCCCGCGACGCCGAGAAGGCTAAAGCCGAAGCCGAGGCGAACAAGGCGGAGTAGCAAGGGGCCGGGCGAGCTGCCCCGTGGCATGTGTGAGCTCGGCAGAGGATCCTCCGAACGGCCTCCCAAATCTTGGACAGGGAAGTGGAAGTCCGAGAGAGGGGAGGCTTTTTCTGTGACGGTAGCAGGAGAGAGGGGATCCGGAAGAGGGCCGCAGTCCTTTTCAGCCGGGCCTGGGGTCGACGCCGTGGCGCCGCGACGCCCGATTAGCTTTGCGGCTGCGGCGCTTGACCGCGTTGCCGCCAAGCTGCCGTTGCAGTGCTGCGGTCCGCGCTGCTGTGTTGCCCTCGCTGCTGCAAAATCGAGGTTTTGCGAAATGCCATCGTATCTGGCACATTTTCCAGCCCGTTTGGCATCAACAAAACCGCAGGTCGCAACCGACTGAAAACGAGCGAGAAATGATACTGAGAAAACACATTTCGCAAAACCTCGATTTTGCAGCAGAAGCGATTAGCCAAACGGGGCCCCAGCCGAAGCGTTGATGGCTTCGGCCGGGGCCCTCAGGTTTGTCGGGCGTAGATTTTGCCGTATCGACTACTTCCTGCGGCGGGATGCTGCGCCGGCGGCAGCGGTCGCCATGCCGGTAGTTGCCAAAAGCCCGAGGAGTACCACCGGATCGCCCGTCGCCGGGAGACCGCCGTCGGTGTTCTTGGCCTTTTCGTCGGGGGCTTCAGATGCGCTCTGTTTGAGCTTGGCAATCGCCTCGCTCTTCGATGCGGAGATCTTTGCGGATTGCGGCTAGATGCGTGCTATCCCGAGCTTGAGCCCCTCGATCTCGCGGGATCCGTCGAGATATGCCGGCAGGCAGAAGGAAGCGTAGAGGGGGAGGTAGAGAACCTTGCCATCGCGTTCGACGTTTCCCTGCGAGAGAACGATTCCGAGGTCGATATGGTACGCGGGCGTGTCGAGCATATGGTTGAGCGCTGCATGCGCGTGGTAATACGAACCCGACTTCACTTCGATGGCGACAGCGGAACAGTCAGGTCCATCTACCACGAAGTCGACCTCGCCTCGTTTTTTCGTCATGTAGTAATAGAGCTCATGTCCCTGCGCTGTTAGTTCTTGCGCTGCGAAGTTCTCGTATATGCCTCCGAGGTTGGGGTGCTTGTCGTTGAGGTAGACGGCGCGAGCAAGCGGGGCGGGTAGCGCTCGATGAGCATGCCCGTATCTGATTGATAGAGCTTGAATTGCTCTTTTTTGGCTGTTTTGAGCAAAGGGGATTTCGGCTCAGTGACAAGATCGGTTTTGAGGCCGACCCAGCCGATTGCAGCCATACAAAATCGCGTTGAAATCTAACGTAGCGCGCCTCCGGGTCGATGGAGTTGAGGACAAACCTTTGTGAGTCGCCCTCAAGTTGGACGGGCAGCTGGTCAAAGATGCTCTGCACGTACAGCGCGCGATTGCCGGCATATTGCGAGATGTCGCGTCGGTACTGGCTATTGAGGTCGTGCTGCAAGCTTCTGACGCGTGCAAGGTCGCCTCGTGTATCCAGAAATGTTTGGACAACTTCCGGCATGCCGCCAACGACAAGATACGTTCTCAGGTTGGTGAGCATTGCCGTGTGGATATAGTCGGCGACGGGTTCTTCGTTGTGGCAAGCTGTGCGAATCTGCTCCATTGCCTGTTCGGAAACGTCGATTGCCCAGCAGAACTCCTCGAAGTCCATGGGCTGCAGAGAGATTTCATGAACATATCCAACGGGGTGCGAGCGGATTCCTCTCAGTTCGGTACCGAGCATGGAGCCGGAGAAAGCCCAGCGGAAACGGCCGTCTTCCACCAGAAACTTTGCCATGGTCATGATGTCGGGGGCTGTCTGCACCTCGTCGATAAAGATGAGCGTATGGCCTATCTCGAGCTTTGTGCTCATGATGATGGAGATACGGGAAATGAAGTCCTCAGCATTGGAGGCTTCGAGCAGCGCTGTGCGCGCCTGCTTGTTGTGCAGCAGGTTGATTTCTATGAAGGTGGGGAAGTGCTCGCGGCCAAATGCGCGGACGGCATAGCTCTTGCCAACCTGCCGCGGCCCTGTAACGAAAAGGGCTTTGCGGGGTTCGGTCTGCAACCATGTGTGAAGCCGCTTCGTGATTTTGCGTTTCAGCATGTCTCCACCTTGTTTCTGTGCTCGATGTACGAAATGCTCATTTCTAATTATCATGGTTTGTAACGAAATGAGAAGATTATAAGAGACTAAATGTTACGAAATGCAGAAATTAATCTCCTTACTTGTTTACGTTTTGCAGAAATTCGCCAGCCGTGCTTGCCGCGTGCGGCGATATGCGGCGGCGTGCGTTGGCTGCGTCCGCGTTGGCTGCGTATCCGATTCATCCCGTCTACCGGGGCATCGGGTTATGTTGCAACGTGAACAGCTATGCGGAAGACTTCTTCGTGAAAAATGGGACCAGGCGGTTTGGCCAAGCCGTGGCGTATCGTCTGCGGTGGTGCGGCGCGGTAACAGCGCGATGGTATCCTAAAGGGGTTGGACGTCGCGCGTGCAAAGGAGACCCCATGACTGCCGCTTCGCAAATAACCTGCACGTTGGATGTGTACGCCGACCTTCTCGACCGGGCGGGCATCGTGGCACGCCGTCCGGACGCTCGGGTGGAGGCCGGGATCGAGGTTGCCTATGCGACGGATGACTCCCGCGCCGCCCGTCCCGGCACGCTGTTCGTGTGCAAGGGCGCTGCGTTCAAGCGGGAGTACCTGCTGCAGGCTATCGAGGCCGGCGCGGTTGCTTATGTGTCTGAGGTTGACTATGGGGCAAGTGCCCCGATCGCGCCGGCAACGGAGGCGGGCAACGAGGCCGATCCGTGCGGCGGCGCCCCGGCAGCGCCGACAGGCGTGGCGAGCAGCGAGGTCGGGTCTCGCGGGGGCATCTCGGTGCTGACGGATGTTGCGAGCAGCAAGGCCAGCCCGTGCGGGGATGCCCCAGCGGCACCGGCGGGTGTGGCAGGAAGCGAGGCCGAATCGGGCGAGGACACCCCGACCTCGCCGGCGGCGACAAACCTTTCGCAGACCCCCTGCATCCTGGTCACCGACATCCGCGCCGCGCTCGGGCTTTTGGCCGACGCCGCCTACGACCACCCGTCCGGGCGTGTGAAGGTGTGCGCGTTCACAGGCACCAAGGGCAAGACCACGAGTGCGTACTACCTGCGCTCGATGCTGGCCGCGCATGTTGAGGCCACGGGCACCCACGCCCCGGCGCTGCTCACCGGCGTTGAATACGACGACGGTGTCGAGCGCGGCGAATCGCTGCTCACCACGCCGGAGGCCTTTGAGCTCGAGCGGCGCCTCGCCAACGCGGCGAGCGCGGGCTGCGAGCACGTGGTGATGGAGGCATCGAGCCAGGCGCTGAAGTACCAGCGCACCCGCGGCGTCGAGTTCGCGGTGGGCGCCTTCACCAACTTCGGCGAGGACCACATCTCGCCCATCGAGCACCCCACGCTCGAGGATTACCTCGAAAGCAAGCTCATGCTGTTCGACCGTTGCCGTGTGGCGTCGGTGAATCTCGATATGGACGTGGCCGATCGCGCGCTTGCGGCGGCCCGCTCCTCGAAGACGGTGGAGCGGGTGCTCACCTACTCGATCGAGCGCACGGACGCCGATGTGGCGGTGCTCGCGTTCGAGCGCGGCGAGCGGGGGATTCGCGCCCGCGTGCGGACCCCGCGCTTCACGCGCACGCTCACGGTGCCCTCGCCGGCGGTGTTTAACCTGAGCAACGCGCTCGGCGCCATCGCGTGCGCCGAGGCGCTCGGAGTGGCGCCGGAGGCCATCGAGCGCGGGTTGGCCGAGGCCCGGGTGCCGGGCCGCATGGAGCTGTACCCGAGTGCGAGCGGTCGCATCATGGGTGTGGTGGACTATGCTCACAACGGCATGAGCCTGGAGACGCTCCTGCGGGACCTGCGCGCGAGCTATCCGGGGCGCGAGATCGCCGTGGTGTTCGGCGCGACGGGCGGCAAGGGCGTGGACCGGCGCGAGACGATGGGCGCGGCGGCGGGCAGGCTCGCCGATCGCATCGTGATCACCGAGGACGATCCGGGCCCCGAGGATCCGGCGGTCATCTGCGAGGCGATCGCCCGTGCAGTGTCGGCTCAGGGGCACGCGAACTGGCAGGTCGAGCTCGATCGCAGCGCGGCCATCGAGCGCGCCGTGCGCGAGACAGCCGGACCCGCCGTGGTGATTGTAACGGGCAAGGGCAACGACCCCTTCATGCTGCGCCGCGGCGTGCGCGAGCCTTATGAGCCCGACGGCGTGCAGCTCCAGCGCGCGCTGGACGCCTGGGAGGCCGCGCGGTAGCGGCTGCTTCGGCAAGGTATCGTGCGCACCGCACAGGTGGCGGCTGCGGGCTGGGGCCCTATCGATTGCGCCACCAGGCGACGGCGATCTGGGTGCGGTTCTTCAAACCCGTCTTTGACAGGACTGCGCTGATGCGGTTGCGCACCGTGCCCTCGCTTACGAAGGCTGCCTCGGCGATCTGCTGGTTGTCGAGGCCGTCCGCCACCAGGCGCACCACCTCGTACTCCCGATCGGTGAGCGAGGCGAAGACATGGGGCCGCGCCGGGGGAGCCGCCGCTGCCGATGCGGGCTGCTGTTGCAGGTTCTCCAGAGTCTGCTGGAGGTCCCGCTGTTCGCATTGCAGGGTCAGTGCGCGCTGCTGCAGATCGTCGCGGACGCGGCGCATGGTGCGGGTTTGCGCCTCGATGCGACGCGTGCGCAGGGAGAGCGTTCCGGCGAGCGCGAACACGGCGAGCAGGGCCGCGAGCGTGTCGCCGGAAAGCGGGTGCAGCGACAGCGCGATGATGCATGAAAGTGGAGCCGCCGCGATACCCACCCGCTCGATGCTGCTTCCATGCACGCCGCGCATGAGCTCGTAAAATGCCACGGGCGTCACGAAGATACCGTTCGGCAGCATGCAGAAGGCCGCTGCGAGCGCCACGGCGACACCCGTGCGGACCGGTCGGGGCGTCAGCTGGCAGCCGGCAGAGGCAATGACGGCCAGCAGGAGCGCGGCCACCTCCCCGCTCGCTCCGACGGCCGTGGCTGAGCCGAGGTCGCCCGCTGTCTGCGCGGCGAGCAAGCCCGTGCAGCAGGCAAGTACCAGTGCTATGTCGACGATGCGTTCCATAGGGCAGCATGGTAGCAGATGTCCCGCCGTGGTGCTGCCTGCACGTCCGTCTACCTGCGAACATGCAACTCGTGACAAATGTCACTGGTGCTCGATGGCGCTTCTGAGGCAGGATTGAGGGCGTCGGATGCGGATATGCGCTGTCGCCCCGCGCGTTCGGGGACGCAGCGACCAATCATAGATGGGAGAGGCAATGGACGTGGTGTCTGTTACCGGTTTGGTCAAGCGCTACGACGAGGTGCTCGCGCTCGATCATTTCGACGTACATATTGCTTCGGGGGAGATCTTCGGCCTTCTGGGACCGAACGGGTCGGGCAAGACCACGAGCATCAACTGCATGCTCGCCCTGCTGAGCTATGACCGCGGCTCCATCGAGCTGTTCGGTGAGCCCATGGCGGCAACCCGGTACGACTTGAAGCGCCGGATCGGCATGGTGCCGCAGCAGGTCGCCGTGTTCAACGAGCTGACCGTCTATGAAAACGTCGACTACTTCTGCTCGCTGTACGTTGCCGATTGTGCCCGGCGCCGCGAGCTCGTTCGCGAGGCGCTCGAGTTCGTCGAGCTGGAGGAGTTCGCCTCGTTCCGGCCGCGCAAGCTTTCGGGTGGCCTGCTGCGTCGCCTGAATATCGCGTGCGGCATCGCGCACAAGCCCGAGCTCATCTTCTTCGACGAGCCCACCGTGGCGGTTGACCCGCAGAGTCGCAACGCGATTCTCGCCGGTATCGCCCGTCTGCGCGATGAGGGCGCCACGGTGGTGTATACCAGCCATTATATGGAGGAAGTCGAGCAGATCTGCGACCGCGTCATGATCATGGACCACGGCCGCGCGCTTGCCCAGGGCACCTGCGAGGAGCTCAAGCGCTCCGTCAAGATGGGGCGAACGCATCGTGGTTGAGCTGGAGGGGTCGAGCGCGCGCAGGCGGCGTGCGCACACCGGCGCGGCGTCCCCGGATCCGTCTGCAGAAGGTTCGCGATCGGTTCTGGATGCTGGGAGCACGACGGCGCCAGCAGCCGATGCGTCGGCGCCGTTGTCGGCACGCGAACTCGACCGTCTGCGCGCCCTGCCGCATGTGCTGGACGTGCAGCTCACCGACAGCCTGCTTACGGTGTCCTGCGCCGCCAGTGAGCACAACCTCACCGATGTGCTGGCCGCCCTGCGTGCGGACGGGGCGCGCGTGGGTCGCATCACCTGCGCCCCGCCGACCCTGAACGACGTCTTTCTCGAGATCACCGGTCGCGAGCTGCGCGACACCTCGACGGCTCGCGACGGCGCCGCACCTGTTGCGCCGTCCGCTCACGGCAGGCGGGGGTAGGTATGTGGAACACGGTTAGGCTCACGGTAAAAACCCTGATCATGACACCAAGCGTGGTGATTTGGACGCTGCTGTTCCCCATCGTGCTCTCCACGGTGTTCGCCGTCATGTTCAACGCGCTGGAGGAAGGCGAGGCGATCGAGGCGGTGCCGGTGGCGGTGGTGCAGGACGACGTATTTGAAGGTTGTCGCCTGAATGATCGGGGGAGTGCGGGATTCGCCGTTGCCGGGCTGGTAGCCTCCCTGCACGCAGATGGTGTCGACGTTTTCGCTCATGGATTCCTTCTTTCGATTGCGCGCT
>ENA-OQMN01000242-OQMN01000242.1-human-gut-metagenome-genome-assembly--contig:-NODE-242-length-13190-cov-3.235704_pt1 | contig 13190 bp, 14 predicted proteins | sample MGYA00242765_ERZ504861 | MGnify/ENA primary metagenome ERZ504861 (study PRJEB26092, sample SAMD00036417) | human gut metagenome | host: Homo sapiens | study: EMG produced TPA metagenomics assembly of... | reverse complement strand
CCCGAACGATTTTTGAGTCGTTTGCGTCTGCCATTCCGCCACATCGGCTGATATTCAATTTTGAGACATTCGTACCGGTTTCTGAAGATTGGAGGGATGTTCAGGAGGGATGTAAGAAATCCTGCTTCGACAAACCTTCAAAATTCAACGCACACTCGTGAATTTCTCGTACAGACAAGAAAAATCACGAAGCGGATTTTGAGTCCCCCTCGTCTGCCATTCCGACACACCGGCGTATTCTATTTTACAGACAACATAGTCATTATAGCGGATTTTTCTCCCAAAATCAAGATGCAGCTCACAACTCATCAAATTTCTGCAAATTTCCTCTCCCCTTTTGGGCCGCGGGCGTGTATACTGAGAGAGACAACATCATACCCAAAGGAGTACTCTCTATGAATCAGTTTCTTTCTGCCCCCGTTACCGACGCCCAGCGCCAGCGCGACGCACTGTTAGGGGCGCTGGTGGGGCTGGCCCGCTCCACCGTCAACGAGCCGAAGACCGAGGACACCGACCGTGTGCTGACCTCCGGTCTCCGGCTGGCTGCCGACCCGGACGCTGCCGAAGACGCGCTGCGCCGGATGTACCACATCGTCGAGACGGAAAAGCACCGCGTCGCCCCAACTGCGCCACCTGCACCATGCGCTGCGGCAACACCGACAACTACGACCTCGACCGGCTCTGGGCCGCGCCGGAGGACATCCGCGCCCTCAAACTGCGGCTGCTGGCAGCAGTATTCCGGCTGGGCACAGGGCCGCCCGGACGCCCGCGCACAGGAGGTCATCGACCAGGCCCTTTTTGTCCTCGCCGAAGACTGGGACGAGGAACTTCTCGCCCCCGTCGTGAAGCGGGCCGAGGACTGCTGTGCCGGGTAATTCTCCGGAAATTTCTGCTTTTCCCCGCGCACTGCATTTCTTTTCTCTCCGCTGCGCCGCACACAAATCCGGACAGTTTCTTTTTTATAGGACACTCTTTCCCCTTTTTGTCGGAATTTGGTGCTCCGGGCGCAGAAATATGGGGATGCTTTTTTCCAAAAAACACTTTACAAACGTCAAAGAAATAACTATTATATAAGTATAGTGCTTCCAATCGTTGGCACGAACAGAAAGCGGTCGGGCTGACCGGTAATACAGCTTCCGGCCCGGAAATCATCCACGTTTTCAATTTGCAGTGGAACACAGGAAAGAAGGTATAAGCTATGTCTGAGAAAAAGTCTGCTGTCCCCGCAGCGGCCGCTGCTCCTGAGACTCCTGCGGCAGAGCCGAAGAAGCGCAGATCTTCTGGTGCTGCACAGCGGCGCGGCCGTCCCCCGCTCTCCCCGGAGGTTTATGTCGAGTTCGGCACCAACCAGTACAACATCACCGATGTCATCGAGCGCGCAAAGGCCGACTACCGTACCACCCATAAAGTGGGCGTCCAGTCCTGCAAGGTCTACGTCAAGCCTGAAGAGGGCATGGCCTACTATGTCATCAACAAAGTCTCCGGCAAGCTGGAGCTGTGATGTTCCTCAACACGAACAAAGGCGTCTGCACAGTCATTTGTGCAGACGCCTTTTCTTTTTTATAAGCCGTACAGTTCGGTGTACTTTCGGGTAAGGTACTGGATATAATCCTCAGCACTGAAATCGCCGCAGGCGTTCTTCACCACGTCGGCAGGCTCCATCAGCCCGCCGTACTGGTGGACCTTTTCCCGCAGCCACGCCGTGATGGGTGTGAGGTCGCCCTTTGCCGCTGCGCCCCGGACGTCCACGTCCTGCTCCATCCGGCGGAGCATCTGAGCGCCGTAGGCACTGCCCAGCGCGTAAGACGGGAAGTAGCCGAACGCGCCGCCCGACCAGTGGCTGTCCTGTAAACAGCCATCCCGGTCATTCGGCACCTCGACGCCCAGATATTCCTTATAAAGCTTCGCCCAGACAGCCGGCACATCTTTTGCTTCCAGCGTGCCGCCGATGAGCTGCTTTTCGATCTCATACCGTACCATGACGTGGAGGCAGTAGGTCAGCTCGTCGGCCTCGGTGCGGATGAGGCTGGGCTGAGCCTTATTGACCGCGCGGTAGAACTGCTCTGCGCTCACGCCGCCCAGCTGCCGGGGAAAGAACTCCTGCACCTTGGGATAGATAGCTTCCACGAAGGGCCGCGACCGGCCAATGAGGTTCTCATAGAAACGGGACTGGCTCTCGTGGACGCCCATCGAGACGCCGCCCGCAAGACAGGTGTACTGCAGGTCATCCCGGATGCCCAGTTCATACAGAGCATGGCCGCCCTCGTGGAGGACAGAGTACATCGAGGATGCCACATTGTGCTCGTCGTAGTTGGTGGTGATGCGGACATCCTTATTGTTGAATTCCAGCGTGAAGGGGTGCTCCGTCTCACCCAGACCACAATGGCTGCGGTCGAGGCCCATCACCTCCATCAGATAGTCGGCGAAGGCCTTCTGCTGTGCTGCCGGGTACTCCTGATGCAGGAAGCTGTCGTCGATCTGCGGCTTCTCGCCGATTTTACGGATGAGCGGCACCAGCCTCTCCCGCAGCGTCGCAAAGAAGCTGTCCATCATCTTCCTGTCCACGCCGCGCTCGTACTCGTTCAGCAGAGCGTCATAGGGCGCTTTCGAGGCGTCATAATAACCGGCAAAGCGGCGGTTGTAGTCTACAAGCTCCTGCAAGACGGGGCAGAACAGGGCGAAATCGTCCTGTGCCTTGGCCTTGTGCCAGACGTCGTCCGCCCGGTTGCACAGCTCTTTGTAGGCCATATATTCGTCCGCCGGGATGCGGGTCAGCTGCTCACAGCTGCGGCGCAGCTCCTCCACTTCGCGGCGGTGGACGAGGTCCAGCTCCCCGGCCCGGGCGCTCAGCTCATCCAGCAGCGTTTTCGTCTCGGGGCTGGTCATCAGCTTCTGGCTTTCTCCCGCCAGAATGCTCATGGCCACGCCCCGGCCCTCGGAGGTATCGCTGGGCGCGGTGGTCACGGCGTCCAGATAAAGGGAGCTGTCCGCACAGCGGTAGGCGTACAGCTTCTTTTGCAGCGATTCCAGCTGCTGCAAGGCGCGTTCTATCTCCATTGTCGTTCTCCTTTTTCTTTGATTTTTATCCCCACCCGAACAGCTTCCGCTTCGGCACCTGAACGGGGTCGGGTATCTCAAACTCGTACCGCTCGGTGGCGTTGATGACCGTCGTGCCGCCCCGGGTGCAGACACGGGGCAGGTTTGCCCCATAATTCAGGTGCATATGTCCGTGGATGAACCACTTGGGCTGATACTGGTCCATCAGATCGTTGAACACCTGAAACCCCTTGTGGGCCTTGTCGGTGCCGTCGTTGAGGCCGGATGCCGGGGCATGGGTCAGCAGGATGTCGATGCCGCCCGCCCGCCGGGCCGCGAGCCAGAGCTTCCGGACGCGCCGCCGCATTTCAGCCTCGGTGTACTGGAAGGTGTCATCCCTGTTGTACCGATTGCACCCGCCCAGACCCATGATGCGCAGGCCCTTCCAGACATAGACCGCATCGTCCACACAGATGCAGCCACCAGGCTCCGATTCCTTGTAACTGCCGTCGTGGTTGCCGTGGACGTACAGGATGGGGGCGGTGGTGAAGTTTGTGAGGTATTCGAGATATTTTTTCGGCAGATCACCGCAGGAGAGGATAAGGTCGATGCCTTCCAGCCGCTTGCGGACACTCTCGTCCCAGAGCAGTTTAGACGGCACATCCGAGATCGCAAGTATTTTCACGATGTTTTTGCTCCATTCTTTTCTGTCCTTAGGGCTTTGCCTGTTACTGCGGCGTTCCCTTTACGATGTCCAGACCATTGACGTTCAAAAGGCTGCGGGTCTTGGCGTCCAGTTCGTCGTAGCTGGGCAGTTCGCCCTCCACGCACTCTTCCAGCCAGTCCATCTCCATCAGTTCCTTGGGCGTATAGATGCCGGAAGCCGCCGCATGGTGAAGGGCATGGCCCTGACTGTAGCTCTCAGTCGGGAAAACATGTATCTCCCCATCGCAGAGCTGACGCTCTGCCATCTTGAGCAGCTGCATGGTTCCGTCGTTCAGCCGGGTGGGGTATTCCACCCGCTCGGCACCGCTCTTGAGCCCCCACCAGTAGTTGATCGCCCTGCCGCCGGGGGCGCTGTCCCATGTCCCGGCGAACACGGAGCGGACGATCTCGGTGAAGAACACGTCCCACCGCCACTCCGGCAGGCCCAGCGGCTGCAGAACGCCGTCGGGCAGACGGCGGCAGAGGCCGTAATCGCGGTAGGTCCCTTCCGGCTCCCGGAAGTCCTGGCTGTAGAAGACTCCGATGTCTTTCCTGTCCGAGAAATCCCGCGGGTGTGCCGCATCGCACAGGCAGGCCCAGCGCAGCACCACCCGGCTGTCGGGCCGGACGGCACGCACGCCCTGGGCAAAGGCATTGATGGCCGCAGGCACACCATACACCGGGTTTGCAGCCACATAGCCCACCTTGTCGCTGTGGGAGACGATGCCCGCCAGCATTCCCAGCAGATAGGTCACCTCATAGGTGCGGGGGTAGTAGGTGCGCACCAGCGGATGGGGCGCACTGAGGGAACAGTTCAAAAAGCGGGTCTTGGGGTGCTGGGCCGCGACCTTCAGGCAGGCGGTGTGCATCCGGGCGCTGGTGGTGAAGACGATGTCCGCGTGGTCGTGGGCTACCTCTTCCAGCACCTGCTCTGTGTCCACCTCGGGGTTGATATTCTCCCGGCAGCTGACATAGAGCTTATCCGGGAAAGCTTTCACCAGCGCGGCACGGCCCTTGTCCTGTCCGCGCACCCATGCGCTGGTCTGGGCGTTGTGCTCGTGGAGGAACACCACCCGCAGCTCGCTGGGGCGGGAGCTGAAAATGTTCAGCTTGCTCAGCAGCGGCTCCGAGCTTTGCTTCGGCTCCAGCAGCAGTTCCACAGCGTGGGGCTCTGCCAGAATTTTCACCTCGTCCCAGAGGCGGGCCAGATTCTCCCGCACCTCGGTCGGGGTGGACTCGCAGGCGTCGGCATAACGGTACACCGACAGGTACACCAAAAGCGCGTCGCCCGGCGTCAGGCCCAGTGAGCCGCCGCCCAGCGCATAGAACTGCTGGCTGAACATGGTGTAGAGGGACGAGAAATTCAGCCGGTCGTCCTCCGTCCACGCCTCGCCCGTGGCCTTGCAGGCCAGCGCCTGCAGCTTTGCATAGCCCCCCAGCCGGGAGAAGCTGACGTAGTTGATGCGGGAAAGCTTGTAAAAATCAAGGAACTCGTAATAGAGCTTATTCTCCAGCGTGTCGTTCTTTGCCGGGATGAGCCGGGTGACGGTGCCGGGAATTTTGACGGCCTCATAGTATTTGAGGACGGAGACGCGCTTGTTGCCCTCCTGCACATAGAATTTGTTCAGGTATTCGAAGGCAATAATAGGGGTGTGGATCCCCTCTTCCAGATGGGCGTCACAGAGGTTCGACCACTTGACTGCAAACTCGGTGTCGTCGTCGAGAAGAGGCATGAAATTGGAGGCAAAGGCGGTGTGGCGTCCGGCGGTCTTGGTACCCACGATGCTCTCGGCCGGGATGTCCACCAGACCCAGAGGCTCCTGCGCCACGATGTCCACATCGGTGAGGATGTCGTCCAGCACCGCGAGATAGGGCGACTGCCCCCGGGCCACATTGGCCCGGTAGGCACGCTGGCCCGCACGCTGGGCGCTGCGGTAATCTTCTATCATAAACAAAACTCCTTCTGCTTTTTCAGCAAGCGAAGAGGGATACTTTCCTCTAAGGGATAGTATAGCATGAAAATCGAAATTATGGGAGACTTTCTCGCCACAAGGTGTTGCTTTCGCACAAATTTTAAGGTACGATAAAAGAAACACACGTTTCTTGTGAGGTAAGCTATGCTTTGTGAAACCCTTCCCCGGCTGGAAGCCGACGAATATCCCGGCGGTCTGTGGTACTACGAGCCCCACACCTACCAGCCCTACCGCTATGTGCTGGGGCGGGTGGGCCGCCGCCCGCTGGTGTGCATCGGCATCAACCCCAGCACCGCCCAGCCCGGCGCGCTGGACCCCACTCTGAAGAGCGTCGAGCGTCTGGCCAACGCCAACGGCTTCGACAGCTGGATCATGTTCAACGTCTACCCCCAGCGGGCCACCAACCCCAACGACATGGACAAAACGCCCGACCGCGCCCTCTGCGACGAAAATCTCCGCTGGCTGCAGGCCGTGCTGGCCCAGACCGAGCCCACCATGTGGGCCGCATGGGGTACTCTGATTGAAAAGCGGGACTATCTGCCCGCCCTGATGCGGGAGATGGTTGCCCTGACGCAGGAAAAGAACATCCCCTGGGTGACCTTCGGCCCCCGCAGCAAAAAGGGCCACCCCCACCATCCCCTCTACCTGCGCAAGGACTCCACGCCGGAGCCTTTCGATGTAGAAAACTACCTCAACACCTGTTTTGAATGAATCTCTCAGGGAGGGAACAGCATGACACCGGAACGATATAAAAGACTGACAGACTGGCTCGAGGGACATCCCGCCCTGCGGGAGGGCATCATCCTGCTCAACCGCTGGCTCCCCCTCGTGCCTTTCGTCTGCTATCCGGTGCTTCTGGTGCTGCTCAACCTCCGGTGGTTCACGATGCTCACCATCGGACGGGGCGGCGGCGCTCTTGATTTTATGCAGGTCATTGCCCGGGCCATTCTCGTTCCGGGTCTGGCGTTCTGGCTGGGGACCATCCTGCGGGCGAGGCTCAACTTTCCCCGCCCTTATGAGCAGCCGGGCTTCGTGCCGCTGGTATCTAAGGGGACCCACGGCAATTCCTGCCCTTCCCGCCACGCACTCAGTGCCGCCGTTCCTCGGGATGGTGTGGCTCTACTTCTACCCTGCCGTCGGCGTCGTGATGCTGGCCATCGCCGCCCTCATCTGTCTGCTGCGGGTGCTTTCTGGGGCGCACTTCGTCCGGGATGTGCTGGCAGGCGCAGCCTTCGGGCTTACGTTCGGCTTTGTGGGGATGTGGCTGCTGTGAGAAGCCTTTTGCAAAAAGCGCAAAAAAGTTTCAAATTTCTCTTGACAGAACCCCGGAGCTATGGTATTATACTTCTCGCAGCGTGCTTCGACTCACAGCTGCAAACCATATCAGAACCCAATGGGATAACAACGTGCGCCCGTAGCTCAGCTGGATAGAGCAACTGCCTTCTAAGCAGTGGGCCGGGGGTTCGAGTCCCTTCGGGCGCATTGATATGGTGCCCATAGCGTAGTCGGTTAACGCGCCAGATTGTGGATCTGGAGACCGTGGGTTCGAGTCCCACTGGGCACCCCACTAAAAAGTCCGCTGCAATGCAGCGGACTTTTTCTTTTGTGGGGAGTCAGTGGGACTCGAACAAATAAATAGCGTGAAATGCCAGAGTGCAGAGCACCGAAAGGTGCTCTGTACTCTGGCATTTTTCTTTCTCAGCTTCCCAGCTGCTTCAGGATATTGGCGACCTCATCGTTGGAGTAGCCCTCCTTCAGCAGTTCGCTGCGGATGGCCGTATCGCTCCTGCCCTGCCGGTAGAGGCGGGCTGCGCTGTAAGGTACGATGGTGCTGCCTCCGGACGACAGCACCGACCCGCTGCCCGAGCCTCCCGAACTGCCCGCACTCTTTGCCCCGGCGTTTGCCGCAGCCTGCTGGGCGCTCTGGGCTGCCTTGGACTGCTTGAGCGCCCATTCACCCTTGGCGATATTCAGCTTTTCGCTGGTCACATTGTTGTTGAACTCCTGCTGGCGCAGGGTGTCCTGATACTGCCGCTCCGCCTGCTCGTTCTTGTACTTCTGCTGGGCAAGGCTGTCCTGCCGCTGGGTCTCCTGCATCTGCTGGTCCCACGCTGCGTCAGCACGCTCGGCCGCGTAGGCGCGGTCTTTCGCGTACATATTGTATCCGGTGTTGGCCAGCGCACCCACCAGCGAGCCGATGCCGGTGGTCCCGGTGATGGCCAGCTGCACCGCGTCGCCGATAACGCCCAGAATGCTCAGCACATTATTGAACGTCTGCTGGCGCTTGGCGATGGCCTGCTGCTCCTGAGTGGAATAGTAGCCGTACAGGGTGTCCAGCCGGCCCAGATAGTCCTGATAGCGACCGTAGTCCTGCTCGTAGGCAGCGTTGTAGGCGCTGCCCTTCCGGTCGAGCTGACTGTAATAGTCCGACAGCTCCGCGTTATACTGCGCCTGTGCGTTCTGCTCCTGCGTGTTGAGCTGGTCGATCCGGGTCACGACATCGTCGCCCTCACTGTTGTAGGTGTCCAGCGCCAGCCGGTAGAGGGACGGCAGGGCGTCGTTCAGCGCACCCATCTGCTGCTGGTACGCCTGCTGGGCCGCACTGGCCGCATAGCTGGAGCCGTAGCCTCCGGTGAGGGCTGCAGCCTGTGCGGCGGCGTCCGCGCTGGCGTTGCGGGCGTTCTGGGTGTACTGCTGGGCATACTGGCGGTAGAGCGGGTCCTGTGCATAGCTGTACTGGAAGCTGTTCCGCTCCAGCAGCTGGCCGATGAGGTCTTCGATGCGGCCCTGATAGGCGCTCTCATACTTGCCCGGCCGGTTCTGCTGCCAGTTTCTCAGATCCGCTGCTGCGTCGGTGACGCTCTGGCCGGGGGTGTACACCGCATTTACCAGTGCATTCTCCACCTCTTTGCGGCTGTTCAGTCCCGCCGTTCTGTAGGAGGACTGGACTGCAGGCTGGGCAGTCACATCTTCCAGCAGCTGCTGTTCTTTCTTTTTCTCGGTGCTCATAAAATCTCCTTTCTCACTGGATGCTGTTCAGCCGGGCGCGCAGCGGCTCCGACATATTTTCCACGTCCAGATTGCAGAGCACATATTGTAATTGCTCCTGCATCTGGTATAAGTAGTTGCGGATGGCGCGGGCATCCTCCGCGTCCATGTTCTCGCTCAGATGGGGCAGTCCGATCTTCGAAAGTCCCGTGACACTTGCCATATTCAGTTCACCTCCTGTGCCAGAATGCCGCCCTTCGCGGCGGCGCTCGTCCGGGTCAGGCTGCGCACGGGTGAGCTGACCTCTGCCCTTCAGCCGGAGCCGCAGGCTCCCGCACCGCCTCGGCACAAACGGAACATCGAAGCAGCGCCGCCCGTCGGCGGTCAGCTGGGCCAGCGTCTCCCACGCTCCGCTGTCGTAACTCACAGCCACCTCGATGCGGCTCTTCACCCCGGCCTCGAGCCGGAGCGTCAGCCGGGAGAGATACAGCTCTTCCGGGCTGTCCAGCCCGATGTCCCCGCTGACGAGCTCGAAGCTCACGCCGTCCTCGATGCCGCCCGCCTGCTGCCAGTTCTCCTCCCGGTCCGCATCTGCGGCCCAGATGGCCTTTCCGTCCCAGAGATAGAGCTGCCCGCCGCTTCCGGCCATCTCGTAGGAGCAGACATCCTCCTCCTGCCAGAGCCCCCGTTCGGTGTCATAGACCAGCAGCCGCACGGCCTGGGCTTCGCCGCTGCCCCGCACGAGGTGCAGATAATACCGCCCGTCCAGCGCGCCGCCCAGCGCCGACTTCACGTTCCGCAGCCGGGCCGGGTCGAGGGCCGTCGAAACTTTGGTGGGGATGCTGCCGTCCCAAGCCATCACGCCGTCGGGCGAGAGATAATAAAGTGTCTCGTTGATGACGCAGAGGCTCCGGGCAGCGCCCTTTGCCAGCCCCGGCAGCGCAGGCTGCTGAGCTGGAAATCCGAGGGCTTGGAGCCGTAAAGCTTGTGAAGGGTGTTTCCTTGAAGAAAAGCGCGTATCCCATACAGGTAGCCGCGCCGGTAAACGCCCCGTCGCTGCCCACGGTCACGGCATAGCTGTCGGCGGCAATGCCCCGGTAGGAGAACCAGTTGGTGGGGTCGCCCAGCTTGCAGGCGTAGATGACGTTCTCCTTGTTGGAGCATCCCCACACCCGGTTGTCGCACTCGGTCAGGTAGTCCATGTCCGGCACCCGGCGTTCCAGCTCCACCACCTCTGCCGAGACGAACTCCCGGCTAACGCTGCCGTCCAGACTCACCCATCTTACCGCTGCGCCGGTGCGGGTCAGACGGCCATAGAACCACTCGCCGCCCGGGTCGGCCTTGACGCGCAGAGCATCTGCGCCGGCGTCGTAGACGATGCGGTCGCCGTCCAGCTCGCTCCACTGCCCGGCCTGTTCCGCTGCAGAGCCGGTGAGGGTCACGGTGTCCTCTGCCGCAAAGTCTGTCCCCACCCCCTTTGCCGAGATGCGGCAGTAGTCCAGCACCACCGCCGACCAGTTGCCGGACGCCTTACTATATACTTCCAGCGTGCTCTCGCTGCTCCATGGCTTTTCCGGGTCTTCCACCCGCAGGAAAAGCTGACCGTCCGTCGGCTTGTCGGGCTCAGCAGGGCCGCAGCCGCTCACCTCGTAGACCTTGCCCTCCGCGTCGCAGGGTGCAAACTCCACGCTGGTGTTTTTGCCCGACCACACCGCGCCCAGAGCGTTCACCTTCCGGCTGGCAGTGTCGAAAGCCAGCTTGTCCGGGAAGATCAGGATCCTCGTCCCGATGCCCACCAGCGTTTTCCTGCCGTCCTCCACGGCGTCTTTCAGGGTCACTTTCATCTCATCCGCGTCGTCCGGCGTGTAGACGAGGTCTCTGCCGCAGACGGTCAACAGGCCGTTCAGGTGATACATCCCGTTCAGGTCTGCTTCCTCCCGCAGCTTCCGCCGGGGCAGACGGGTGCTCAGGGCCGGGAAATTCCGGGCCGAAAAGTTGATGCCCGCGCTGTACTCTGCCTCGGTGCAGCTGTACGTCTCGTTCAGCCCGCCGAACACCCGCAGCATGTTCCGGGTGTTTTTCAGGCCGTTCCGGTTCGAAAGTATCATCTTTCTCCCTCCTTACCAGCGCCAGCTGCAGCCCCGGGCGGCAGATTCTTCCGCCGCAGCCACGCGGCCAGCTCGGCTAAGATGCTGTTGTACTGGGCCTGCTCACCGGCGTACCGGTCGTTCTCGCCCAGCGCGGCGTCCGTCACTGGCGCACAGATAGTGCGGGTACAGGCTGTCGAAGGGCGGCGGCACCAGCAGCACGTCGTCGTCCCGCAGACCGTTGTCCCACGCAATGTCCGCGCCCACGCCCTCCCGGCTGTCGGCGCTGCTGGGCCGGAAAAATTTCTCCCGCAGCATCCCGTCCACCTCGCACAGCCAGCGCTGCCGGGTGCGGGCCGCGACACGGCTGCCCGGGCGCAGCTCTTCGGCCCGCTCCATCGCTTCTCCTACCGTCATAAAAAGCCTCCTTTCGCTTTTTCCAACGCGGCCCGGCAGAAGCGGCCTTCTCCGCCGTTTCTGCCGGGCCGCGTTGTCTTATTTTACTGGGCCGCAGTCTCTGCCGCAGCGATGCGGGCGGCGGTGTACTCGTCCTGCTGCTGGCTGTGTTCCAGCACCTCGGCCACCTCAGGCGGCACTTCCACCTCCACGCCCCGGCGGATCTTGTAGTTCACGCCGTTGACGCTCACGAACAGATCGCCCTTGTACCGGCTGTTGTCCTTGAACAGCCGGATGCGGACATTCTTCTTTTCTTCCATAGCTTCTCCTTTCCGGCTGGCTCAGTTTGCCGCCGCAGTGGTGGAATAGCTGGACACGCTCTCGATGCGCACCATGTACTGCTCCACCAGACGCTCGGCGGCGCGCATCCCCTTCCAGCCCACAGAGGCACGCTGGTTCAGCGGATCGTCGCCGTAGCCCAGCTGCTTGACGATGTGCTCCAGGCCGCCGCCTTCCAGCTCGGTGACGCCGTAGGCGTGGGCGCCCAGCACGAGGGTGCCAAAGACGGCCAGACCCTCCGGACAGGTAGCGTCCTTCCAGATCTTCGCCTCGCTGGTCTCGATGAAGCGGATGTTGCCCAGCTTGCCGATCTCGCCGCGGTACATGGTGTCGGGGTCGGCGTACTTGTGGGCCTCGATGAACTCCTTGCAGGTCTTGAGGTCGTAGGCGGCGTAGGGATGGATGATGGCGATGTAGCTGTCGCCGATGGGGTCAGCGTTCATCGCGCCCAGCTGTGCCGCCGCCTGGAAGAACAGCTTCGGGGTCAGGGTACAGCTCTTGTCCAGCGCCTTGCGGCTGGTGACGGCAGTCTCGGTGCCGTCTGCGGAAAGCTTCGGCGCATAGATGACGTTGGTGCCGCCGGCCAGCACATCGCGGGTGATGCTATCCATGGTGCGGCCCGCCTGGCTTGCCAGAACGCGGGTGGCCTGTACCACATTGTTGTCGATGGCCGTCATCTGCAGCACATCGGTGAGCGGGGTCCAGCCGCCGTACTGGTGCAGATCGCTGGTGATGGTGGTCACGTTCAGGGTCTGGCCGTTGGGAGTCACGCCCTCGGTCAGCGGGGTATCGGCCTTGGGCAGGCTGTCGTACTTGCGGAACTCAATGGTCTTGCCGCCGTTCTGAGGTACGGGATAGTAGTCCGCGAACTGGTCATGCACCAGACGGGGCTCTGCCTGGTCGATAAGGCGCTTCTCGTAGAAGGTCTTCATCTCGTTGGTCATGGTGCCGGTGGTGTTCTGCAGGCTGGCAGAAGGGTCGGCAAAGAGCTGGAGGTCCATCTTCAGGTTGTAGCTTTTCATGTCATTTGTCCTTTCTGTATCAAAATTTTCAAAAACTGATCTTCACCCCGTGCATCGCACGGCATTCCAGCGCCTCACGCTGGGCGCGGGTCATGCTGGCCACATCGGCCCGGGTGATGGCCGCACCGCCGGGGCTGGTGCCGTTTTCCGCCGGGCGGGCCGAACGCTGGCGGATGCGCTCCACAACGCCCTGCTCCACGGTCTGGGCGGTCTGACGCAGAGCGTCGTTGTAGTGGGCCAGACGGTAGGCGTCACCCATCCGCATCCCGGGCAGCTCCATCAGGCGGCGCATCTCGGGGTTCGCCAGCTCCTGCTTGAGCGAAAAATCCGGCATATCCCGGCGAAGCATCGCCTCTTCCGCCGCCCAGCGGGCGTGGAGGGCGCGGACGGTGTTCGCGCCCTCTCTCAGGCCCGGGATGGGCGGCAGCGGCGCAGGGCGTTCGGGCGGTGCAGGACGCTCTTCCGGCTCCTGCACTGCCGCCGGTGTCGGCACATCCGAAGCCTCCGGCCCGTCCATCCGCCTTCCATAGTCCCGGAGGCGACTGGCCGTGCTGAGCCTGTGCGATCGGCTGAGGGCAGGAGCGGAGGGGGCGGCGGCGATCGCCGCCGTCCGACGGCAACGAGCTGCACGATCCGACCATCGA
>ENA-OQMN01000241-OQMN01000241.1-human-gut-metagenome-genome-assembly--contig:-NODE-241-length-13200-cov-9.702058_pt1 | contig 13200 bp, 7 predicted proteins | sample MGYA00242765_ERZ504861 | MGnify/ENA primary metagenome ERZ504861 (study PRJEB26092, sample SAMD00036417) | human gut metagenome | host: Homo sapiens | study: EMG produced TPA metagenomics assembly of... | reverse complement strand
ACAGGAACTGTCTGCCTTCGGCTGGGCACTGTATAACCTGGACGATGAGGATGAGTATCTGTTTGTCCTGATTCCAGAGGAAGAGCGCAGCGAATGGGAACGCTACTGCAAAAAACGGGGGCAATATTGCCGCCTGATGAAACAACAGGGGCGCAATTGGGGCGACCATGCCAAGGAGCAAGACCCTGGTGCGCTGATGCCCTGCGAGGAATACATACTCCAGGATGAGTACGATTATTTCTTCAATTCCCTGGCGGGTGACTTTGCGGCGGGAGAATGGAAAAGCAGTCATTCCCAGGAATGGAACTATGGCTGTGTGGCAGATCTACGATGCCGCCCGCCGAAGGTGACTCGCTCCAAGAGCCTATACCATTTCGGATGCATCTCCTATTCGGATAAAAGCGGGCTGTATGCCGCATCAGGGGTCTCTGCAAGCGGACTGATCGGGAAGGTGTTGCTGTGCAAAAACCCCAACACCCTGAACTTTTTTGAGCCTTCCCCTATCGGATATGAGGGAGCTCCGAACTCTTTTTGCTGGACCGCCCATTCCCTCTGGGTGGGCGATCCCACCAACGCCACACGGATTCAATTGACGGACCGGGGTACTTGCCAAGATGTACAGAACTGGCCGTTACCCAAGGACGGCTGGAGCGGCACCTACCACTGCGGTATCACAGCGGACGGATTGGGCCGGGTCTACTTTTCCAACGAGTGGTACAAGGGGCAGATTTACCGCTGGGAAAACGGCAAGGTAACAAAACACACCTTCTCACTGGATGGATACGACCATCTCTCCGAGGCCGTTCCCGTTCCCGGCACAGGCCGCATTACCATGATCCACGCAGTCAGTGGCAAGGGGCGGATGGAAGAATGCCTGCTGGAACTGGATATGGACACCGGGCGGTGCCGAATTGCCCCCCTGCCTGGAATGGGCGAGGGGCTGAAACTTCGCTGGTTTACCGGGGACTGGCTGCTGGTGCAGGGAAACGGCGAGATCCTCTCCGATGACTTTGCCCAGCTCATCAACATGAACACCCGTGAAGTGCTGCGTATCCGTCCGGGAATGTTCGGCGGGGAGAAAATGCAGCACATTGGAATACTCACCGATGGCACAGTGGTCATCGTCACCCGGCGGGATAGGGTCGGGCCGGTGTTTCGTTATCCCATCGACTTCTGGGGTTTTCTTCGGACGGCAAACAAGCCCCAAAAGCTGGAACCTTGGCGAGAGTACAAAGAAGTGTACCCGAATCTGCCCATCTTTCTTGCGGGCGAAGAACCAGAGCCGCCGAAGGATGGCGCAAACAGCATTTCCGATACCGAAAGCCTCCTGCTTCGCCCTCAGTTTGACCGACTCTCCCCGGAGGAAAAGCGGCCCATAATGGAGCGGCTGGCAGCACAGTATCGCCTGGATTTTGTGCGGATGGAGCACTTTGGCCGCTGGGGACAGCACTGCACCACCGGAATCTTCAAAAAAGATGGCCGGGAGTTCGTCTTTGTCCCCGGCGATACCGTCATACTGGGCTGGGAACAGTTTGCCGCAGGACTGAATCAGGAAAGCCGCGAGGAATTGGAGTACCTGTTCCGGGAATGGGAAATGGAGCGAGACCCGACAGAACTCATTGGAGAGAGCATGGCCCCTGTCCGGCGGGCGGCCATCGGCCCCATGCTGGTGGCCGGAGCTGGAGGAGATCGAACTGGGAGCCGGTCAAGCTGGATGACCCACGGCTGCGCCCGGAATGGTTGGAAGATTTTCGCCAATTCGCTTTGACTGACAGGAACAGTCTTACTCTGGTAGGCCGTGCCCGTTTCGAGCGGGATGGCGACAGCTGGCAGGCAAGCCTCTATCACGAGGTAGACTATCCGGACTTTCAAAACCGGCTGCAAAAACAGGGGCTTCTCCCTGCCCACGGCGGACGAGTGGGCCTACCTGTGCGGCGGCGGATGTCGGACCCTGTTCCCATGGGGAGATGGGTTAGACTACTCCATGCGTCTACGCTGGTTTGAGGACATGGATGAGGATGAGAACCGGCCCTATGATATGGAGGAACCCAACTTCTTCGGCCTGTCCATCGCCTACGATCCCTATATGCGGGAAGTGGTGCAGGCTGATAGACTTACCACCTGCGGCGGTGACGGCGGGTGCAATATCTGCGGCGGGCTGGGCCCATTTCTCGGTTTCCTACCCTGTTCGCCCCACTGTAAGCCGGAAGTGCAGGAGGACAAGGAACTAAACGGAGATTATGACTTCTACCGGCCCATTATCCGGGTGGAGAACCATGATTGACAATAGAAGCTTGATACGAAATAAAGAAAGAGAGGTGCCGACATGGGAGCATGGGGTATAAAAGCATTAGAGCGTGACGAAGGGCTGGATGTACTGGACATCCTCAAAAATGAATATGTACCGGAGCATCCGGTAATGGATCTGGGCGAGATGATTGAACTGATGAAAGAGGAAGTCATGCTGGGATCTGACTTCTCACAAATCGACTTTCTCTTTGACAATACTGCGATGGCTCTGGCGGAGCTGTATTTCCAATGGAAGGATAACAGCAAACTGGACTACGATCATGAAGAAGCTATATGGGATAAAGTCACCGGTTTCACAGCATCCAAAGAAGCCCTTGCTTTCCTGCTGCGGCAGCTCACCGACATCAAAAACGAGGTGCCGGACGAGGACGGCATCCGTGAGATTGTGGATCTTTGGAAGAACGAGGACAGCGGTGAGATCGCTCCTGCGTGGTTGGAACACTTGAATCAGCTCATTGATCGACTGGATTCAGAACAGGAGGCACGACAAATGTATATCAAAAAATACTGGGGCAACTTTATCGGAGGCTCGGACGACAGCCTGAACCTTGTGGCATTTTTGGAGGATCAGAAACAAGAGGAGATCCCCCTCAGCGAGATTTTCGCCAAGATTGGTCTGGACAAGCAGAACTGGGACTTCCGCCAGACCGTGGAGTATCTGGAGTTCACCCATTCGGACGGCGTGGAGATGGACTTCCACTTCGCCATTGATGTGGTCACCGACCTGGCCGCCATCCTGCTGGAGTGCAGCGTCAGTGGCAGTGTAAACCTTCAGGATCTGGACGAGTACAACACCCCCGCCCGCCGTATCCGCATCACTGCTACGCCAGAGGAGCATGACGCAATGAACAAGTCCCTGGCGGACTTTGTCCATGCCCCGCTGGAATACGACATCAGCGAGATGATGGGCGAGGATGAGATCACAGATATGGCTTATCAGGTGGAGATGCTGCGGAAAGAGCTGTACGAAGCCTCCGGCCGTAATCGGAACTACCATGTAAAGGCGGAAGATGTGAAACATCTGCTTCCCGACTGGGAGGGCGCCGATGGCTGTATCGCCACCAACCGCATCACGGTGGAGGGCTACAAGGTTGGCTACTGCTACCGGGAGGAGCCGGACGGCGGCTGGGACAGCGGCTGGCGCTTCACCGCCGGTGACGAGAGCGAGGCGTACATGGACGACCCCAACAATGCTGGGATCTACAAGCTGAATACGATCTGCAACGACGACCCCGACATCATTCCTCTGCTGCATACACCCGCTTCCTGCGCCTTTGAGCGGGATGAGAATGGCGTGTTTCAGCAGATCAAAGACTGGAAGCCGGATGAGGACGAGGAGGACTTGGATATGGACATTTTGAAGCAGTGCCAGAAGTGGCATGAGGAGAGCAAACAACATAAAATTATTGATGCGCTGGAGGCCATCCCCGCCGAGGAGCGTACCCCTGAGATGGACAGCGAGTTGGCCCGCGCCTATAACAATCTGGCAGACCCACATAAGCCAACTTGCAAAGAAATGCTCAAAAAGGCCCTCGCTCTGCTAAAGCCCCATGAGGAATACTTCGAGGACGACTATTACTGGAACTTCCGCATGGGTTACTCTTACTTTTATCTGGATCAGGAGGGCCGGGCTCTGCGATATTTTGAAAAGGCATTGGAAGTCCGCCCTGGTGACGATGACACCAAAGAGTTTATCGAACGGTGCAAGAGGGGTATTTCTCTGCCGCAGTTCTGGGAGTGCTTCCGGGAGCGGACAGAGGACTGGTGGGAAACCTTTGCGGAAATGGAAGCAGAATTGCGCCAGATGATGGATGAGGACAAAGATCACACCCGCGGTGCCGAACTCGTGGCCCAAATGCAGGAAACCCTGAATCTGGTCTTTGATGAGATCTCTTTCGAGATGGGCTTCAACGGCAAAAAGCATGAGCTGATCCTCACCCCGGAGGGCGACAAGGTCAAGCTGTTTGAGCTGGTCTACTTCCAGAAGCACGCCCCCAAGGAGGTGCTGGAGCACTGGAACATCCTGGTGGGCCGTCAGCCCCTCCAGAACATCGGCCTGCGCACCGAGGACGGCTGGGATATCTCCGGGGAGGATGTGCAGATCTGGCTGGAGGAGCAGGGCGAAAACAGCTTCGCCATCTCCGCCTACTGTGAAAAGCTTCTGCCCATGCTCCGGGAGGCTGAGGGCCGGGTCTGGTGGATGCTCACCACCCTCACCGATCAGGTGCTGGGCGAGATCCCCCACATGAGATACATAGACAGCTTCGATGTGTTGGAAAAGCCCAAGGCAGAGCCGTCCTTCCTCCTGTCCCAGCTGCCCGACAAGCTGAAGGAGCGGGGCCTGGAGCTCTCCACTGATCCGGAAGCCTATCTGGGGAGCTACCTTGGCTACAAAATGGAACCCAATGAAGATCCCGACGCCGATTGGCGGTTGGATACCATGGTGGGCTCCACCTGCTGTGCGCCGCTCATCAACGGCTATCTGAATGCCGACAATGACTTCATGGATGATCTCCATGCCGACGGCACGGTGGCGGGCTTCTTCTGCTATCCCCTGGATACCCTGCGGGAGGAGGAAGGCAGTCAGAAGATCTTCGACTTCCGGGACAAGCTGGAGGAAGTGCTCACCGTCGGGGACGGTTCGGAGGTGCTCACTCTCACCGGCGGGGCAACCGGCCTCTACTGCGGCTATGTGGACTTCATCGCCTGGGACATCCGAGAGGCGCTGAACATGGCGAAAGAGTTCTTTGAAGGCACGGACATCCCATGGGCCATCTTCCACACCTTCCGCCGTGAAGCCGGTTCTGTATCCCTAAAGCAACAAGATGATGGGACAGAAACTGAGAATCAGGATGACGAGTTGGATGAAACGCTTACGGGCATGGACTATATTCCTTATACCCAACAGAACGCCGAAGCATTCTTCGCTCAACTGGAGCAGTGGAACGACGAAGACGAGTACACCCGCTGCATCCAGGCATTGAACGCCATCCCGGAGGATTGGAGGAACTACCGCACCGCCTACGCCCTGGCCCGTGCACTGGAGAACTACGCCATCATCGGGGACCATGACGAAGGTACTTTGAAATCCAAGGGAGACAAAGCCCTCCTGAGGGCCATTGAGGTGCTGGAGTCCGTCCGGGAGGAAGGCCAGGACAAGGCGGAGTGGAATATGCGGATGGCCTACGGCTATCAGTATCTCTATGGTCAGGAGGAAAAGGCCATTCCCTACGCCCAGCGGTGGGCGGAGCTGGACCCGGAGGACGAAAATGCCCCGGCGGTGATTCGGGAGTGTAAGGCGGAGATCCGGAAACGCCAGCGCAGCCGGAACAAGAAGGAAAAATTCGTGCCCGGTGATACCCCCTTTGAGGGTTTCGACCTCACCAACTTCTGGGATGATAATTGGTATGCACTGAAAGAATATGTCAGTGATCCGCCTTCCGATGAGCTGATTGCCAGTGTGGAGGAGGAGCTGGGTTATAAGCTGCCCGCAGCCTACATCTGGCTGATGAAGCAACACAACGGCGGCATTCCGGTGAATACCTGCTATCCCTGCGATGAGCCTACCTGTTGGGCAGAGGACCATGTGGCCATTACCGGCATTTTCGGCATCGGGCGAGAAAAGAGCTGCTCCCTCTGCGGAGAGCTGGGCAGCCAGTTTATGATCGATGAGTGGGAGTATCCTGCCATCGGCGTGGCCATCTGCGACTGTCCAAGCGCCGGACACGATATGATTTTCCTGGACTACCGGGCTTGCGGTCCCCAGGGAGAGCCTGCGGTAGTCCATGTGGATCAGGAAAATGACTATAAAATCACCCATCTGGCAGATAGCTTTGAGGAATTTATCCGCGGACTGGAGCATGAATCCCTCTATGATCCGGATGAAGATGTAGAGGATCTTAACGAAGATGATGACGCTGACGAGGAGGAAACTGACCATAAGGGTTCCTTTGCCGGGTCTGTGCTCCTCTCTAAAGCAGAGTGGGACAAGGATCAGTTGATCCGGGATCTGCGGGAAGAATGGGGCATCGTAGATGAGGAGCCGGATGAGGGCGACGAAGATGATGAGAACAGCGATGACGCTGTGGTAATGCAGGTCGGCAATATGATGCTGATCGTGACACTCTTCCACGGTCACATCCCGGACAATGAAGCGGAGATCAACGCCGAAAACAACTATATGTGGCCAGAGGCCATAGAGATGGCCAAAGCACACAAGGCCCATATCGTGGTGGCTGTGTTGGGCGAGGAGGAAAAACTGCTGGAACGGGGCAAGCTGTTCACCAAGGCGATGGCAGTGTGCTGCAAGCAGAAATATGCCACCGGTGTCTACACCAGCGGCGTGGTATTTGAGCCTCGTTTCTATGAGGGCCTTGCCGATATGCTCAAAGAGGACGAACTGCCCATCTTCAACTGGGTTTGGTTCGGCCTGTACCGGAGCGAGGGGGGCCTAAACGGCTACACCTACGGCATGGATGTGTTTGGCAAGGAGGAAATGGAGGTGTTGAACACCGACGCTGAGCCGGAGGAACTACGGGACTTTTTGGCAAGCCTTGCCTCCTATGTGCTGGCGTGTGATGTGACGCTGCAAGACGGCGAGACCATCGGTTTTTCTGCGGACGATAAGCACACCATCACCCGCAGCCCCGGTGTCTCTCTGCCAGAGGAACAGATGACCCTGAAGATCGGTTACGAGCCTATAAAGGGAGATCCGGAGGATGACAGCTGCGACCACTCAGACAATGATGACACGCAGGATGAGGAAGAATTCAGTAATCCCGAAGTCTACACCGAGGAGGAGATGGAAGCCGTCGAGGAGCACATTGAGCAGTATTTCGGCAAGTTCGAGAATGTGTTCCATGAGCTGGTTTCTCCCGACATCCATGTGGACATCTGCGTGGTGCCGCCCTCTGAGGAGCGGGACTACTGCACCCTGGTCACCATGGGCATGGGCGCTCACCGGATGAATGTGCCGGAGGAACTGGCGGAATATAAGCTGGAGCGGGCGGAGCTGGCCATTGCCCTGCCTGCGGACTGGAAGCTGGATCAGGAGTCCATGAAAGACGAAAAGTGGTACTGGCCCATCCGCCTGCTGAAATCCTTGGCCCGCCTTCCCATTGCCAGCGATACCTGGCTGGGCTTCGGCCATACCATGGACAATGAGGAGGATTTTGCAAAGGACACAAAGCTGTGCGCCGCCATTCTGACTGGTCCCCAGGATACCGAAGATGGCAGCGAGGTCTGCATCCTGCCGAGTGGCGAGGAGGTCAACTTCTATCAGGTGATTCCTCTCTACCGGGATGAATTGGAATATAAGCTGGCCCATGACGCGGACGCCCTGCTGGGCAAAATGAACGGCATCAGCTTTGTGGTGGAGCCTGATCGTCAGGATGCTATCACCCGTGGCACCCTTTCCAATGATGATTTTGACGGTGAGATGGACGATGCCTCCTATCATATCGAGAGCATTGAGGAGAAGGAACTGCCAATTGACCCCATCAACGCTTATAACCACATGGCCATCTACCTGCGCTGGTGCATGGAGCACGACCTGATGGGTGAGGACTTCCTGAAAGAATACAGCGAAGTGGCCAAACAGGTCAAAGCTGATCCTGCCAGTGTGGATCTGCGGGAGTTTATCCGGGATGAGCTGGACGGCTGTCTGTTCTCTGTGCTATTCAATCAGCAAGGCCGTGCCTTTGCAGGCTATTACTACGGAGAGGGCGACAGCCCCTACTATCCTGCCGATGTTGACGACAACGCCCTCCGCTTCTTCGGCCCGGAGCGGTATCACTCTGATGAGTTCCAGGATGAAGCCTACCTGTTCATCCCCTTTGACGAGGACTACTATCAGGCTATGGCAGAGGTGATCGGGGAACGGTTTGAAAACTGGCAGGGACAGGACTTCGACGAGGACACGCTGGAGCCTTCCGAGGTTGCTCAGGCCATCATGGAGTATCTGGACTGCGAGTGTACCTATTTCCCATCCATGGCAGATGATGACCCCATCATGTCGGCATACAGCTACGCCCAGCGGCTGGGGGTACGGGAGGGCTTTGTTCCCGTGCTCATCAAGGCGGATGATGAAACGCTGTTGGAGTGTCTGGTGATGAACGCCGATCCGGAGCACAATGCGGACTTCTACGAATTTGACCTCAAAACAGTAGAGGAGTATCGAAAGAAGATGCTCTCCGCTCCCATCAAGGACGGAAAGGCGGTTCTGGAGGAATTGACCGGCCAGCGCAAGGAAGAAGCCGAGGACGATGACATGGACTGGGAGGCGGAAGTCCTGGGCGAGATGGAGGGCGGCTATGACAATGACCGCTTCTCCTGCTATTGGGATTCGGATAGCCACATGACCTATCCGCTCATTCTGGCCAAAATTCCGGTCAAGAACCCCTGGGAGATCTTCGCCTATCTGCCCTTTGGAAATTGGAATGAGTGCCCCGACACGCCGGACCTGATGGCAGTGGCGAAATACTGGTTCGAGCAGCATGGTGCCATCCCTGCCGCCATGAGCCACGATGAATTGGAGTTTGAACTTCCGACTCCGATCTCCAAGGAAAGAGCTATGGAAGTGGCTGTGGAGCAATATGGCTTCTGCCCAGATCTGGATCAGAATGAGGATGGAAGCATTGGCTCCTTGGCAGATGTCCTGTGGCAGTCCACTGTCTGGTATTTCTGGTGGGATTGATGGGAGGTGCGACCAATGACAGAATATCAGAAAACCTATATCGAACTAAAAAAACAGTTTGTTGCGACCAATGAAGGTCCAGACAATGTCCGCGCTCTATATACCTTCAAGGAAGAACTTGAGCAGAGTGAGGATCAGCAGGCCAAGGAAGTGCTGGTGGATGTATATGACCTGCTGGACTTTAAGAAGGACGCCTACGAACTGCTCTGCCAAATCGGAAATCGTTCCGATAAAAAGACCCTCAAGCGGCTGGGCACGCTGAAGGACTATGCGGAAAACTGGGGCAATCATTATGCCCTCCCCAAGCCCAAAACGCCGGAGGAAAAGCAGAAAGAGAAGGAACGGCAGGCCCAGCTGGGCCTGCCCGCCTTCCGGTATCACCCAAACCCTCTGGAAACTGGGGCTTTTGAGGAATCCGCAGACGGCGTTGTCTGCGACTGCTGTGGCAAGACGACCCATATTTTCTATACCAATCCGTTCTTTTCAGTGGAGGATATTGCATATCTGTGCCCAGAGTGCATCGCCAACGGCGAAGCAGCCCGGAAATATGACGGTAGTTTTCAAGATGATTTCTCTGTGGACGATGGTGTAGACGATCCGGAGAAGCTGGACGAGCTGATCCACCGCACCCCCGGCTACTCCGGCTGGCAGCAGGAATACTGGCGCGCCCATTGTGGTGACTATTGCGCCTATTTGGGTAATGTGGGAGCCAGAGAACTGCGGGCACTGGGTGTGCTGGAGGAGGTGCTGGACGACCCGATGTGGGACGATGAGCAAAAAGAAATGATCCGGGAATCTGTCAATGGCGGGCATCTGCAATGCTATCTGTTCCAGTGCCTCCACTGCGGAAAACACCTGGTCTGGATGGATTTTGATTGAAAAGGAGACATTACTATGGGACTTGACATCTACGCCGGGACGCTGACCCGGTACTATTCTCACAACTGGAAAACTGTTGTGCAGCAGTGGGCGGAGGAAAACGGATACTCTTTCAACCGCATCACCCCGGACGGGGAACCTGCTGATAACGAGGAAGAAATGTCCCCGGCTGAGGTCCAGGCGGCGGTGGAGAACTGGCGGGATCAGATCTTGAGCGCCATTTCTCAGCCGGGCCAGCCCCCCTACGCTCCCTGGCTTGAAAATAATGAGAAACCTTATTACACCGACAAGCCGGATTGGGATGCCTTCGGCGCTATGCTGCTGGTGGCCGCCTGTCGTACATACGAGGAACCGGTGCCTTCCACCGTGGAGAAGGACTGGATCTTCGGGGAGCATCCTCTGGTCGCCCGCCTTGCATCAGATGAGGAGCGGGTGTGGTCCCTGTTTCGTGGGGCTACCTGGTGGCTCCCTCTTTCTGACAGCTTTCTGTTCCAAGGGTCCTTGCCTACCGATGACACCGCCGCTATCGCCACCTTGGGCGGACTGCGGAAGGAGCTGGAAAAGCTGAACCAGCTGGCGTGGCAGGCCGATGAGGACACTATCCTTGGCTGGGCAGACACGGAGGGATACCCGGTAGACGGAACCGTAGACTCAGATGGACAGTACAGCAAGGCAGACATCCCGGAACACACCCAGTATGACACTCAATCCCTTGCCAAGTTTGCCTTCTCCATGTTCTGGCGGGCCATGCGATTTGCCGAGGAGCAGCAGGTGCCTATCCTGCTTGACTATTAAAGAGAATTCGTCAGGGGGTGGAGACCGTGGAACAAAAACGGCCGGCAGATATAATTCAGGAACTTCTGGACTACCTGTGGAACGGCCTGGGCCTGGAGGAAAAGGGCTGGAAGCGTCTGAAAAAGGGCGACTTCAAAAAGAAAATGAAAAACGGGCTGACCTATCAGATCTGGTTTGACCGGAGCCGCTACAACTACATAGACTACGAAATCGGCCATGGGAATGTGGAGGTGGGCTTCAGCTGTATCATAAAGCAGGGAGATGACTACCTCTACTCTTTCAGAATTGAACCCACAACAGGCGGTTCATTCTTTCGGATGCTGACAGAGGACCTGCGGCTGAACACCGGGCTGCTGGACACCTTTCTGCCCCTGGTCAAAGCCAACTACCTCGACTTCATCGACCGCTTCGAGGCAGACCCCGTGGAGGCATTACAGCCGGTCTGCGCCCCCTTCACCGAGGCGGAGGACTACAGCTGGTTCATCTATGTGCGGGAGCAGATGGTGGAACGGTACGGAACGGCGGAGCAGATGGAGGAGTACCGCCGTCAGGCGGAATTGCGCGGAACGCCTGGACACAAGGCAAAGAACTGGATGGGTTCGATGTTGTTCCACCTCTCCCACGCCAATGATGTGGATCAAGCCTGGGCCTCAAGCCGCACCAGAGAGGAACTGGACCAGGTGGTGGAACCCTTTGTGCAGGCCAAGCGGCAGACAGGACAGTGGACACAGGAGGATGAGGCGGGCTATCAGCTCTACCGGCAGGAAACAGATCCGAAGAAGCGCACCTTTCGGGTATGGTATCTCATCGCCAACCCCCGCGGCCTGCCGAAAGAGTTTGTCCAGAAAGAGCTGGAGTTTCGGTGGAAACTGTTCCCAGAAAAGAAGGAGGAACCCAAATGAGCAATAAAGCTTTCCAGCAAAATCTGGACGACAAAAAAGGCCCCCAGCCCGGAGGTCCCTATCTCATTCAGATGCTGTTCAAAGAGCCGGTAGAAATGCCGGATAAAGAAAAAATGACTGCCATAATGGAGAAGCACATCGGATCAACAGAGTGCTTCTGTTATGATAAGAAAATGGCCGGCTTTGCCGCCCTGGATCATGTCGCGGAATTTCAGGACGGCAAGTACCCGGTACAGCTGATGGTGATGAAATGCGACAAGTTCAAGGGCAAAGGCTTTGATGCCTTTCTGATGAGCCAGATGTGGGACTGCCAGGAGGACCGTGACCGGATCTTCCGGGAGTGCAAATATCAGGTGGTGGCCACCGATATGCTGACTGCGGCGCTTCCAGCGCTGGAGCGTGCCAACCTGGATGCCGACTTTCTGGAGGCTCTGGCAGAGCTGTACCCCACCTGTGAGGCGTTCTATTTCCAGAACTGCGGCAAGCTGTTTCTGGCAGAGGATGTGCGCTCCCATCAGATTGAGGGGCCGGATCGGTTCATCCGCTTTGGCGTCAATGTCCGTTTCTTCAACATCGAGGGCACGGAGGATATGCTCATCGACACGGTGGGCATGAGCACCCTGTTTTTGCCGGATCTCCAGTACCACTTCCACGGCATGGACCCCAACTGGGTGGTAAACCACGCCTATAATGCAGCGTCCTATATTCTGGAGCATGATAACCCCATTGAGGATGGGGAAACCATAGACGGCGTGGCGGATGGCCAGATGTGCCGGGAGATCCAGTGGAAGTGCCAATATGAAGATGCCTTGATCCAGCCGCCCAGAGGGGTGCTGGACATCAACATGGGAAACTATGCTTCGGGAGGACGCTGAATGAATGGCGTTGTGCTCCTGGTAGGCGGACTTCTGCTTGTGGCGGTGATCAAGCTGATTATAGATCGAAATTGGATCGGCCTGCTTCTCTGTGCTGTCGCCCTGCTTCTGGTCTTTGGGGCTGGACACCATACAAAATAGGCCATTTTAAGAATCGAGGAGGTGAAGTATGCAGAATTCAACAAATATGCGGATACTGGAATTACTCCGGTTTCTCTATGAGCGGACCGATGAAAACCATCCCGCCACAGTATCTGACATCATTGCCCATCTGAATGGAAAAGGAATTCAGGCAGTGCGGCAGACTGTTTACGCAGATACCAATGCGCTGATCGATGCGGGGATTGATATTGTGGTGGTTAAGAGTACCCAAAACCAATATTTTATGGGAAACCGCCTGTTTGAGTATCCAGAACTGAAAATGCTGACAGACGCAGTAGCATCCTCGAAGATCATTTCTGCCAAGAAGTCTGAGGAGCTGGTGCAGAAATTATGCCGTCTGACCAGTCTACATCAGGCAAAGTGGCTTCAAAAATTTGCTGCTTTATCCAGCCGTGTCAAACCGCATAATGAAAAGGTTTACTACATCATTGACAATATCCAAACAGCGATTGGAAACCATCAGCAAATTCGGTTCCAATACTATGAATATACTCAAGAAAAAAAGAAAATCTTAAAGCATGATGGATATTATTATGTCGTAAATCCTTATGCGCTTGAATGGAAAAATGACCATTACTATTTG
>ENA-OQMN01000240-OQMN01000240.1-human-gut-metagenome-genome-assembly--contig:-NODE-240-length-13210-cov-2.866468_pt1 | contig 13210 bp, 9 predicted proteins | sample MGYA00242765_ERZ504861 | MGnify/ENA primary metagenome ERZ504861 (study PRJEB26092, sample SAMD00036417) | human gut metagenome | host: Homo sapiens | study: EMG produced TPA metagenomics assembly of... | reverse complement strand
TGGCGAGGACGATTGGGGACGCGAGTACCTGGCGCTCGAGCTGAGCGCGCGTGTGGTCGAGGACGAGGGCGAGGCCATCGCGCATATCAACCGGTACGGCACGGGGCACTCCGAGGCCATCGTGGCCGAGGACGAGGCTGCCTGCGAGCGATTCCTGCGCGAGGTGGACGCGGCGGCGGTCTACGCGAACGCGAGCACGCGCTTCACCGACGGCGGTGAGTTCGGCCTCGGTGCCGAGATCGGCATCTCCACCCAGAAGCTGCACGCCCGCGGCCCCTTCGCCGCCGAGGCGCTCACCACCTACAAGTACCAGCTGCGCGGCACCGGTCAGGTCCGGCCGTAGGGCAGGGCGCCGCGGCGAGGCGCCCATGTGCGCGCCTCGCCGCTTTCAGCGGTTGCCCTCGATGTTTCAGCTTACCTGCTCAAGCATGTAGAGCGGCATGAACTGTGCGTCGGCATCGCCCTGGGTGCCGCTTTCGCCTGCTGTCGCATCGCGTTGGGCGGCCCGGTTGTGGGCGAGGGCTTCGTCGAAGTTCTCAACCGGCAGGATGCGGTACGTGTGCGAGACGGTGCTGCCGTCTTTGAGCGTGGCGGTGACTTCCAAGGTGCCCGATGCCAGCTCATCGGCTGCTGCTCGTTCGACGGCGGCGTCGATGGCGTCCCAATTCGTGTTCTCAGCCTCGGCACTCAGCTGGGCAAGCTCGCCTGTCTCGGCGATCGTCACGTTGAGGTTGAGGGTGGCCAGGTCGGGCAGGGTCGCGTTTTCTCCTCCAACGGTGAAGGTTGACATATCTTCAGTTCCCGCGACGTCGCCTGTGCCCACATCGGCACGGTCGCGATTGCCTTGCAGCAGGACGTTTGGGTTTGTGGACCGGTAGGTGATGGATGCGACGTCGTCGCCTACGCAATCCGGGTTGATGATGAACTGCTTGAGTATCGTTTCGTCATCGCCTTCGCTCCATGCGCCGCTCGCGGTGAAGAAGCCGTCCGGCATCAGCACCGTGTTAGCGTGGCCGTCGACGGGCGTGCCATCTGCGAACGCCGCGAGGTCAAAGGTGCTCCCCGCCGATTTGTCCGCTGCCGGAGCGTTGTCGCCTTGCATGAAGTGGCCGTACACGGCGGTGCCTCCGGCCGCAATGAGCATTGCACATGCTGCTGCGGCGGCGATGCGGCAAGCGGTGCGCCGTGCGACTGTGCGGGCTGGGCGCCGTATCGGTACCGGTTGCGCGTTCGCGCGTTCACGCTCGCGTTCGACCGCCGCCGCGATGCGCTGGCTCGAGGTGTTGTCGCACCCGACCTTGTTCATGGCTTCGACATAGGATTCAATGGAGTTCACGGGTGTCTCCTTCCGAGGAAATAACCGGGGGGATATCGAGAGGGGTGCCCCGGTGCATAGGCATGTGGATGTGTTGGGGCTGTCGGTGCGGCGTGCTGCTATGGGGCGTGCTGGGCGCGGAGCGCGCCTCGCCGGCCTTGAGCTCGGCAAGCAGTTTCTTGCGTCCGCGATGTAGGCGGGTGCGCGCCGCGGCGGGCAAGCAGCCCATGATGCGTGCCGCCTCATCGATCGTGAGGCCCTCGACGTAGTGCAGATGCAGCGCCGCTCTGAGCTTTTCGGGCAGTCGTTCCATGGCGGCCCAGACGGGGTGCTCGAACAGGGTTTCAGCCGTCGCGTCCTCACAGGGGTGATTGACGAGCAGCTCATCGCTGTCGCGCGCATCGACATGGCGCTGCCATGCCTGGCGGTGAAAGTCCACGCAGCGGTTGTAGGTGACGCGCAGCAGCCAGGCGCGCAGGTGCGCGTCGTCGGCAAATGCCGTCGTGCTCTTGAGCAGCTGGATGAACACGTCTTGTGCGATGTCCTGTGCGTCTGCCATCGATCGCGTCTGTCCCAGGGCGAGCCGGATGACCGCGCCGCGATGCAGCTCGATCGCATGGCGCATAAAGCGCTCCGGCCTGAGTGGGACCGAAGCGCTTGATGTACGGGTGTTTCTCATGTGCTTCACCTCCTCATCCTATACACGATGCCGAGGGGCGAAACGTTACAAGAAGCAAAAACTATTTTGAGGAGGGACGCAAGGAGGCTCGGTGGCGATGATGCCGCACGGTGAGGTTCATCGCGTTGTTCGCCACGTGAGCTGCGTGCGGCCCATGTGGCTGCCCTATGCCGCCGAGAACGTGTCTCGGTCGGGGGCGAAGCTCTGCATGGCCTCGATCGTGCGGGCGAATAGCTCATCGAGCTCCCAGCCGAGCATCTCGGCACCCGAGCGGATGACGTTGCGGGACACCCCGGCGGCGAAGCGCTTGTCCTTGAACTTCTTCTTGAGGGACTTCACGTTGAAGTCCATGACGCTTTTGGACGGGCGCATGACCACGGCCGCGCCGATCAGCCCGGTGAGCTCCTCGGTGGCGAACAGGATCTTCTCCATCTGGTGCTCGGGGTGGGGCAACACCGGGTTGAAGTCGCTCGTGTGGCTCTGGATGGCGCGCACCAGCTCGTCGGTGCCGCCGGCTGCGCGGATGAGTGGCTCGGCGTAAAGCGTGTGCTGCTCCGGCTCGTCGTCATGCTCCTCCCAGTCCAGGTCGTGCAGCAGGCCCACGATACCCCAGAACTCCTCGTTGTCCGGGTCGAACTCGCGGGCGAAATAGCGCATCGTGGCCTCGACGGTCTCGCCGTGCTCGATGTGGAACGGGTCGTGGTTGTGAACGCGCAGAAGCTCGTGGGCCTCGTCGCGCGTCATGCCGGCAGAAAGCGTAGCCATGGGTTCTCCCTCGTAACGCGGGCGCGTACGGGTCGCGCCCTTTTGCCTGTTATTCTCGCACATTCGTGCCGCCATGTGTAATTTGGGGTCGGGTCCTAAATCACGCGGGGCACTCCAGGGCAGAGGAGTACAATACCTAACCATATCTGACCCTATGAGGCGCGCAAGCGCTCGGACCGGAAGGGCCCGTTGTATGTCGCAGTACATTCAAGAGATCATGTCGCCGCAGCTCATGGCTGTCGTCTATGCGTTCATCGCCTGCGTCGTGGCGCTCTATGCCCTCTCGATCGCCTACGTGGTCATCGATTCGCGCCGTCGCGGCGTGCAGCAGTCCTGGGTGTGGGGCATCATCGCCATCATCCCGTTCGTGGGCCTGATCGCCTACCTCGTGCTGCGCCCGAGCTCCATGCTCGCCGATCGCGAGGAGCAGGAGCTGGACATGGCCCTGCGCGAGCGCCAGCTGGCCCAGTACGGCAGCTGCCCGCAGTGCGGCACCCCCATCGAGAAGGACTTCGTGGTGTGCCCCGTGTGCAACACCCAGGTCCGCAACGTCTGCCCGAGCTGCCACAAGCCGCTCGACGCCCACTGGAAGGTATGCCCTTACTGCCGAACGCACATCCAATAGGCGCTGCGATGCGCCCCGTCCGCCATGCGCACGGGGCTCACCTGATTCTGCGCCGAGCTGCACCCGTCCCACCGCCTGCGGTAGACGGGTGCTTCTGTATGTACTCGTCTGCCTGTTTCAATATCCACGGGGCGGGTAGACTGGTTGCATTGTTTTGCTTATCACTCCAATAGGAAGGTATGTAATATGAAGGCACTGTTCAACGACGGCTCGGTGGCCGAGGTTTCGCCCGAGGAGGCAACCGGCGTGTTCCGCCACTCCGCCGCTCATATCATGGCGCAGGCCATCAAGCGCCTGTATCCCGAGGCCCATTTCGCCTATGGTCCGGCAACCGACAACGGCTTCTACTACGATGTCGACCTGGGCGAGGCGACCCTGTCCGAGGAGGACCTGCCCGCCATCGAGGCCGAGATGAAAAAGATCGTGAAGGAGAACCTCAAGTTCTCCGTCTTCGAGCTGCCGCGTGCTGAGGCCATCGCCCTTATGGAGGAGCGCGGCGAGAAGTACAAGGTCGAGCATATCGGCGACCTGCCCGAGGACGCCCGCATCACCTTCTACCAGCAGGGCGACTACATCGACATGTGCGTGGGCCCGCATCTCACCTACACCAAGGCGCTCAAAGCCTTCAAGCTCACCGGCGTCTCGGGCGCCTACTGGAAGGCCGATGCGAACAACAAGATGCTGACCCGCGTGAACGGCACCGCCTTCGCCACCAAAGATGAGCTCGACGCCCACATGACCATGCTCGAGGAGGCCAAGAAGCGCGACCATCGCCGCATCGGCCGTGAGATGGACCTGTTCATGATGCGCGACGAGGCCCCGGGCTTCCCGTTCTTCCTTCCCAACGGCATGATCTTGAAGAACAGCCTGCTCGAGTACTGGCGCGAGCTCCACACCGAGGCCGGCTACACCGAGATCGCCACCCCGCAGATCATGAACAAGCACCTGTGGGAGACCTCCGGCCACTGGGATCACTACAAGGACAACATGTACTCCACCATGATCGATGACGAGGAGTACTGTATCAAGCCGATGAACTGCCCCGGCAGCGTGCTGGTGTACAAGTCGCGTCCGCACAGCTACCGCGAGCTGCCCCTGCGCACCGCCGAGATTGGCCTGGTGCATCGCCACGAGCTCAAGGGCGCCCTGCATGGCCTGTTCCGCGTGCGCTGCTTCAACCAGGACGACGCCCACCTGTTCGTGACCCCCGATCAGCTCACCGATGAGATCGTGGACGTTGCCCACCTCATCACCTCGGTGTATGACAAGTTCGGCTTCACCTACCATGTGGAGCTCTCCACCCGCCCCGAGGATTCCATGGGCTCGGACGAGGATTGGGCGCGCGCCGAGGACGGCCTGCGCACCGCGCTTGCGAAGCTCGGCATGGACTACATCGTCAACGAGGGCGACGGTGCCTTCTACGGACCCAAGATCGACTTCCACCTGGAGGATTCGCTTGGGCGCACCTGGCAGTGCGGCACCATCCAGCTCGACTTCCAGATGCCGCTCAACTTCGACATGGAGTACGTCGACGCCGACGGCGAGAAGAAGCGCCCCATCATGCTGCACCGCGTGTGCTTCGGTTCCATCGAGCGCTTCATCGGCATCCTGATCGAGCACTTCGCCGGCAAGTTCCCCACCTGGCTGGCGCCCATGCAGGTGAAGGTGCTGCCCGTTTCGGAGAAGAGTCGCGAGTACGCCCGCGGTGTGACCAGCAAGCTCGAGGCTGTCGGCGTGCGCGCCGTGCTCGACGAGCGCGATGAGAAGATCGGCTACAAGATCCGCGAGGCCCGCGGCGTCGATCGCGTGCCTTACATGCTGATCATCGGCGAGAAGGAGGCCGAGGCCGGCAACATCTCGGTGCGCGACCGCTCCAACGAGACCGTGACCCGCGAGCTCGATGAGTTCATCGCCGACATCACCGCTGAGATCGCCGAGCGCCGCTAAGGGCTGGCGCGCGTAGACGGGGCGCGCGGTGCGCGGCTGCCGAACGAGGGCGGCCGCGCACCGTGCCGGGCGCCGCTGCGGATCCCGGGCGCGGGTTGCGGACAGGTCCGGGTGCGGATTCCGTCTATCGGCGGGATTCTGAGTTCGGATGCCGTCTTTCGGGGCATGAGCTGCTACGGCTCCCGCCGATCAGCGGGATTCCGGGTGCGGGTTGCGGTTTTCGGTGCGTGTGCGGATGCGGGCTGCGGCCAGCTACGGGTGCGGCTCCGGCCATCGGGGTGTGCGCTGCTCCAGCTCGCGCCGATCAGCTGAATCCCGGGTTCGGTTAGGTCCATCCGCGCATCCCGGGTTCGCGCTCTGACCGTTTGGAGGCGAAAAACGCCCCTGGATGGACAGGGCGCGAACCCGCGTTTCCCAGACGTCCGGAATCCGAACCCTCGTTGCCACCGATGTCCGGAATCCGAACCCGCGTTTCCCTCGTGATCCGGAACCCACACGTTCTAGGTGCGACATTCGGGCATCGGTGCATTCCGGGTTCGGCTTCAGTCCGTCCGTGGAATCTGGGTTCGGGTTTTGTCCATCTGGAGGCGAAAAACGGCCCTGGATGTCCAAAGCGCGAACCCTATCTGCGCAGACGTCCAGAATCCGCACCCTCGTTGCCGCAACGTCCGGAATCCGCACCCGCGTTGCCTCCGATGTCCGGAATCCGCGCCCGCATTGCCATCGGCGCTCGGAGCCCGCGTCCTGTCCCGGTGCTCGGAATCCGTGCTCGCATCCCGCCTTCAAGAACCCACATCCCAGTCTGGCAAATGACCTGGTACCGCACCCGGGCTCGCCTGTTGCCGGCAGCGCGATTGCAGCGCGAACCCTCGTTTGGAGGGGGTTTGAGTTTCATGGCATCCGCTGCCACCTATCTGCTATCATCTACATGATTTTGTAGATTTGCGGATGGAGTAGTACGGTTGGAAGTTCTGCTAACGGGCAATACGGCCTACGTTACCGAGGCGTTCATCAAGGCAGCGTTCCCGAGCGACCATGTTCTCGTTACCAAAAACACCGACTCGTCCTTTATCGATGACCGGATCGGCGCCGTATCCCTGGCAGACGGTAGCGTGCTGGAGCAGCTGGGGGAGAGCTACCAGTTCGACACCGTCGTCTACTTCTCCGAATACCTGTCTCCAACGCCTGAGCTCGAGGGCGACATCGATCGCTTGCGCCGCATCCTGCGCGGGTGCTGCCCGTATGCCGTCCGATTCATCTACATCGGCGGCACGGAAGGCGCGCCGTCGGCTGCCGTCGACAATCAGATGGGCACCGCGCTGCTCGAGCGCTCGGCCGAGGACCTCTGCCGCCACTACGCCGGCCTCGGCCCCCTGCAGCTCAAGATTATCCGAACGCCGTATCTGTACGCGCGCGATTCGCGCCTAGCCCCGCCGGCGGCCGACGCTCTGTTCTCGGCGGCCGAACGCGGCACGCTCACCTTCGCAGACGGTCCCGAAGATCCGCTCTACCTGCTATCCATCGAGGACCTGGGGACCTTGCTGCGCCGCATACTGGATGCCTGGACACCCGAAGCCGAGACGTTCACCGTGCCCGATGCCTTTGGCTCCCGCGTGCGCGACCTGGTCGATGCCGTGGGCGCCCTGATCCCTGACGTCGCTGTGGCCTACGGCGATGTACCGGTGCCTCCGCCGCCCGCAGACGACGGCGTGCTCAGCCGGCGTTTCGGCTGGCAGCCCACCCACTCCTTCGTTGAGGACGTGCCCGGCCTGTTCGAGGTCTGGCGCGCGGGGCGTGTAGCGCGCCCCAACATATTCGTGCGCGCGTGGTCCCATCTGGGCGGCGCAGCCCCGGCGCTGGCCGCTGTCGAGGTGCTCGTGCTGTGGGCGGTGGCCGAGCTGATGGCTCGGCTCACCGCATCCTCACAGGTCGCTTCCGTTCTCGACGCGCGCCTGCTGCTCGTGGTGCTCGCCGCCACGGTGCATGGGATGAATGCCGGTTTGCTGGCCGCGGCGCTCGCCTCGGTGGGACTTGCCGCAACCTTCGTGGTGCAGGAGGGCTACACCCTGGCAACCCTGTTCTATGAACCCTCAACTGGCTGCCATTCATCGCCTATTTTGTGGTGGGCGCCGCCTGCGGATACGTGCAGCTGCGCCACCGCGACGAGCTCGCCTTCGCCCGCACCGAGAACGAGGGGCTGCGCAGCCGCCTTGCGTTCGTGAACGACCTCTACCGTGACACCCTCGAGGGCAAGCGCGAGTTTCGCCGGCAGATCCTGGGCCGCCGCGACAGCTTCGGCAAGATCTTCGCCGTGACGCGCGAGCTGGACCTCATCAAGCCCCAGGAGATCTTCCGCAAGACCATCTTGGTGTTGGAAGACGTTCTGGAGAACCGCACCGTGTCGCTCTACCGCGTGGTGGGCGAGGGGGCTTTTGCGCGCCTGGCCGCCGCAGCCCCGGGCATCGAGGCGGATGTGCCGCGCTCCATCCGCCTGGATGAGATCGCCGGCGTGCTCGACGTGGTCGAGCAGGGCGTGTGTGGGTGAACCGCGAGCTGTCCGAGGACCTGCCCATGTTCGCCTATGCGGTGCGCCGCGCCGGCAGGCCGGCGGTGCTGATCTTCATCAGCGAGGCCGAACCCGAGCAGATGACCCTCTACTATCAGAACCTCTTCCGTATCCTGTGCGGCCTGATCGAGACGGCCCTCATGCGTGCGTTCGACTACGACGCGGCCATCCACGACACCCGTTTCATCCCCGACACGCGCATCCTGCTGGAGGTTCCGTTCAAGGAGGAGCTTTCCTGCGCCCGCGACCTCAAGGAGGCTCGCATGGCGCGCCATCTGCTCATGCGCGTGGTTCCCGGCGACCAGGGTCGCGCCGAGCTGCGTCGCCGTGCGCAGGGGGCGGTGCGCGACAGCGACCTGATTGGCGAGGTGGCGGGCGAGTTGTATCTGCTGCTCCAGCAGGCCGGCGAGCGCGAGCTGCCCATCATCGCGGATCGCCTGGAGCGCGCGGGCATCACCGCTGAGCCGGTGGACGACGCGGCTCAGGAGCGCCTGCTCGCGGCTGCGGGTGATGCGGTGTGACGGATAGCTTGATCGCGGCGCTTCTCGTGCTGCACCTGCTGTGCTGCCTGGCTCTTGTCGGTGCGGGGTGCCTGCTTCGCCGTCCGGTTCCTGCCGCGTGCTGCCCGCGCTCGTGCTGATTCCTGGTTTGGGGGCCGGCGCTCGCCTGTTTGCTCGAGGTTGCGCGGGTCACGCCCGGCCGTGCGCTCGACCCGGCGGCCATGCGTCGCGAGGAGGGCGAGCGGCGGGAAGGTTCGCTGTCGGTGGATGCGCACGAGCACGATACCGTGCCGGTTGAAGAAGCGCTGATCGTCAACGACGCAGGTCAGCGCCGTCATCTCATGCTCTCCGTGCTGAACGACTCGCCCGCCGCCTACCTGGACGTGCTGCAGGCGGCCCGGCTGAACGACGACGTGGAGGTCGCCCATTATGCGGCCACGGCCATGGCGCAGATCTCCCGCGAGGGCGATATGGAGCTGCAGCGCCTCGAGCGGGCGTGGTTCGATCGGCCCCACGACGCGCAGGTGCGCGATAGCTACGTGTCCTATCTCGAGGAGTATCTCGCCTCCGGCCTGGCGGAGGGTGCGGCGGCTCAGATCCAGCGGCGCCGTTACGTGGAGCTGCTCGAGGCCCAGCTCGCCGACGCGCAGCCCGGCAAGGGGTTGCCGTCGCGGGTGCGGCTCGTGGGCGCGCTGATCGATGCCGGCGAGCTCACGCGAGCCGAGCAGGTGGCGGCTGAAACGATGCAGCGCTATCCGCGCAGCGAGGACGCCTGGATGCTGCGGGTGCGGGTGGCCGCGGCGCGACGTGACGGTGCCGGCGTGCGCTCCGCCATCGATGAGCTTCGTGCCAGCGGGGTCTTCATCAGCGCACCCAACCGCGAAGCGCTGGCCTTTTGGGAGCAAGGCGCCCCGAACAGGCCGACGACGCCGTCTCTTCCCATCAAACGCCCCCGAATGCAAAGGAGGTCTCCGGCCGATGATCGATATCAAAGCGCTCCTCGCTCACCGCACACGCACCGCGGCGTTATCGGCCGGCGCCCCGGCGGCACCCAAGGCGCCGGCCGAGCCTGTTTCCTCTGCGGGTCCGCGGCGCACGCGGCACACAGGTGCATCCGGCGCGCCCGGCGCCCCCGCGCATCCGCAGCGCACGGCCGCCGCTCCCGACCGCTTTCGCACGCATCGCCCGTCCCGCTGGCGGAAGCTTGCCTGGATCTGGGTGGTGTTCCTGCTCATGGGAGGCGCCCTGTTCGCTGAGCGCAGCGGCGTGGGCTACGCGCGGGCCGATCATACCGGCGACATGCTCGACCGCAGCGAGACCTTGAGCACCGCCGAGGCGATCGCCTCGGAGCAGGCGAGCTGCCTGGTGCTCGTTGACAGCGCTCAGTACGGCGTCTCGGATGCGCGCGAGCAGTTCGACCAGATCCTGCTCGATATGAAGATCGCCACCGATGTGTACGACCTGGCGCAAACGCCGGCGTCCTCACTGCCCTCGTTTGCCGCCTACAGTCGTGTCATCGTGCTCATGCCCAACCTCGACGGCCTTTCCTCGCGGATCTTGCAGCTCACCTCCTGGGTGAAGGCGGGCGGCAGCCTCATGCTGGGCATGACGCCCGAGGTCAGCAGCTCGACGCGCGCGCTGTTTGAGGTCCTTGGCATCGCCGATGCCTCCGGCGCCCGCGCTGTTGCCGAAAGCGTCGTGCCCGATGCCGACTTCATGGCGGGCGGCGGCCAGCGCTACGAGATCTCGGATCCCTTCGACTCCGCCCTTGCGGTCACCCTCGCCGCCGACGCCCGCGTGCGCGCGAGCACCGGGGACGCCGGCGTGCCGCTCATCTGGCAGCACACGTACGGCTCGGGCAACGCCGTGGTGGCGAACATCGGCATCTACGACCGCGTCCTGCGGGGTTTCTACGCCTCGGCGGTGAGCCTCATGGGCGGCTCCTGCGCCTGGCCGGTCATCAACAGCGCCGTGTTCTTCCTGGACGACTTCCCCTCGCCGGTCCCCTCCGGAGACGGCACCTACATCAAGCGCGACTATGGTCTGTCCATCGCCGATTTCTACGCCAAGGTGTGGTGGCCCGACCTCACGCGCATCTCGGAGCGCTACAACATCCGCTTTACCGGCGTCATGATCGAGAACTACGAGGCCGATACCGACGACGATCTGGCGCGCCAGCAGGACGAGGGACAGTTCCGCTACTTCGGCGGCCTGCTGCTCAGGCAAGACGGCGAGCTGGGCTACCACGGCTACAACCATCAGCCGCTGTGCCTGTCCGACACCGACTACGGCGACACGTATGCCTATCACACCTGGAAGAGCGCCGACGCGCTGGTGGGATCGCTCACCGAGCTCGTCTCCTTCCAGCGTCAGGTGCTGCCCGGCGCGGTGTGCAGCGTCTACGTGCCTCCCTCGAACATCCTGTCGAGCGCCGGCCGCGCACTCATCGCCGCACGCGTGCCCCAGATCCGGACGATCGCGAGCACCTACTTCGAGGACGGCACGCCCTATCCGTACGTGCAGGAGTTCGGCGTGTCCGAAGACGGCATCGTCGAGGAGCCGCGCATCGTGTCGGGCAGCATGGCGGGGGATACCTTCATGCGGCTTGCCGCGGTGAGTGAGCTCAACATGCACTTCGTGAGCACGCACTTCATGCATCCCGACGATTTGCTTGATGAAGATCGTGGAGCGAAAGAAGGATGGAAGAGCTTACAAGGCGGGCCTGGTGGACTACCTCGACTGGCTGACCGAGGCCGCCCCCAGTCTGCGCGAGCAGACAGCCAGCGAGTGCGCGGCCTCGATCCAGCGCTTCTCCAGCGTCACCGTTTCGGTGGGCGAGGACGCGAGCGCCTGGACGGTTTCGCTCGGCAACTTCCACGACGAGGCGTGGCTGCTGTTCCGCGCCAACGACGCCACCCCCGGCGCGGTGGAGGGCGGCGAGCTCACGCAGGTCGCCGGCGATCTGTACCTGCTGCATGCCACGAGCGACACCGTGCGCATCGCGCGACGGGGGTGTAGGGCCATGCGCATCTGCTTGGTGCTGGAAGGGTGCTACCCCTACGTGCACGGCGGTGTGTCCACCTGGACGCACGCCTACATCCAGGCCATGCCGGAGCACGAGTTCGTGCTGTGGACGGTGGGCGCTTCAGCCAGCTCGCGGGGGCAGTTCGTCTATGAGCTGCCGTCCAATGTGGTCGAGGTTCGCGAGGTCTTCCTCGATGACGCCTTGCGCCTGGGCGGCCGTCAGGCGAAGGCGCGTCTGACCGCAACCGAGCTCGCGGCTCTGCGCGAGCTGCTGAGCCTGGGCGAGCCGGATTGGGACGTGCTGTTCGAGCTTATGCAGCATCGGCGGGTCCACCCGCTGTCGCTGCTGCAGAGCCGCACCTTCATGGATGAGTTCTCCGAGCTGTGCCTGGAGCAGTTCCCGTACGTGCCGTTCGCCGAGGCGTTCCATACCACCCGCTCCATGCTGCTGCCGCTGCTGTACCTGCTCGGCGCCCCCGTGCCCGAGGCGGATGTCTACCATGCCATCTCCACTGGCTACGGCGGCATGCTCGCCTGCCTCGGGGCGGAGCGGTACCATCGCCCGGTGCTGCTCACCGAGCACGGCATCTACACCCGCGAGCGGGAGGAGGAGCTCATCCGCGCGCAGTGGGTCCCTGCGGCGTTCAAGAGCCGGTGGATCAGGTTCTTCTACATGCTTTCCGAGGAGATCTACCATCGCGCGTGGCGCTCCACCTCGCTGTTCGCAGCCGCCCGCCGCGCGCAGATCGCGATGGGAGCGCCTGAGGAGCGCTGCGAGGTCATCCCGAACGGCATCCAATACGAGCGGTTCTGCCATCTTGCCCCGAAGGCCGACGACGGCTGGGTCGACATCGGCGCGGTGGTGCGCCTGGCGCCCATCAAGGACATCAAGACGCTCATCTACGCGTTCTTCGAGCTCACCTGCCGTATGGAGCGTGTCCGCCTGCATATCCTGGGCGGCGTGGACGACGAGGACTACGCGCGCGAGTGCCATGAGCTCGTGGCGCAGCTCGGCGCCGAGCACATCGTCTTCACCGGGCGGGTGGACGTGGTGTCCTACATGGAGCGGCTCGACTTCACGGTACTCACGAGCATCTCGGAGGGCCAGCCCCTGTCCGTGCTCGAATCGCTGGCGGCCGCGCGTCCCTGCGTGACCACCGATGTGGGCTGCTGCCGGGAGCTGCTCGAGGGCGGCGAGGGGGACGAGTTCGGCTGTGCGGGGCTGGTGGTGCCGCCGATGTACCGCAAGGGCCTGGCCGACGCGCTGGAGCGGATGTGCGCCAGCCGGCAGCGTCGCCTGGCGATGGGTGAGGCGGGCAGGAGTCGGGTGGAGGCGCTCTACCGGCACGGGGACATGCTGGAGCGCTACCGCGACCTGTATGTGCGCACGCAGGCGGCCGCGCAGACAGGCGGCAACGATCGGGAGGTGATCTAGGTGGCAGGTATCGGATTCGAGCTCAAGCGGCTGTTCGACGTGCGCGGGGTGCTCGCCACCGTGCGCGCCTACGGCTACGCCGGCGTCGTGTGCTGCGGCCCCATGCTGCTGGGTTTGCTGCTGCAGGTGGGTATCATCGCGCTCGCCGTGGCATCCGGCGCCCCGCGCGATGGGCGCGAGCTGCTGGTGTGCCTGGTCACCTACACGCTGCTGGCCTCGCTGGCATGTTCGTCGCTGTTCTCGCTGCCGGTCACGCGCTACATCGCCGACGCCCTGTTCGCGGGGCGCGAACGCGCGGTGCTGCCGTCGTTTCAGGGTTCATGCGCATCGATGCTGGTGCCGGGGTGCGCGCTC
>ENA-OQMN01000239-OQMN01000239.1-human-gut-metagenome-genome-assembly--contig:-NODE-239-length-13246-cov-3.151688_pt1 | contig 13246 bp, 14 predicted proteins | sample MGYA00242765_ERZ504861 | MGnify/ENA primary metagenome ERZ504861 (study PRJEB26092, sample SAMD00036417) | human gut metagenome | host: Homo sapiens | study: EMG produced TPA metagenomics assembly of... | reverse complement strand
AGCTGCGGCGTACGCAGCGGCGGCACCCTGGGTGCGAACGATCGCCAGCGCGTCCGTCACAACGTTGAGAAGACCGGGGACCTGCGTGAGGTCCTGGCCCCACATCTGCTCGTTGGAGAGCACGGCGGCAACCAGGTCGGCATCGGCATCGTTGGCGTGGGCGGCGTAGAAATCGAGGACAAAGGCGTCATCCTGCGCAACGTAGGCCGTGCCGTCGGCGCGACGCAGGTGCAGGCCGTCGGCCTCGCGGCCCTCGAACCCGGTGGAGAAAAACGCGATCAGGGTTGCCAGGCTGGTAGCCAGGCACGCAGGCAGCTCGCCCATCTGGTCGACGTAGTCCAGCAGCGTGGGCAGGTCGCGGGCTCGCCACTTGGCCGTGGAGTTCAGGCAGATGGACAGCAGCTGGTGGTCGATGAAGGGGTTGTCGAAGCGGTTCTCCACCGCCGCGGCGAACGCGCGCAGGTCCTCCTCGTCCAGCTCCTCGGCCAGCGTGGGGATGACCTCGCTATCGAGCATCTTGTTCATGAAGCCGCGGACCACCTCGTCGTGCATGCAGTCGCGCACGATGTCGAAGCCCGCCAGCCACGCCCCGGGCACAAAGCCGGTGTGCGCGCCGTTCAGGATGCGGACCTTGCGCTTCTTGTACGGGGTCACGTCCGGGGTCACGAACACACCGGGCAACTTCGCCTGGATGAACGGCAGGCGCGCCGCCAGGGCCTCGTCGCCCTGGATGCCCCACATCTGGAAGGGCTCGCGCACGGCCAGGAAGGGGTCGTTGTAGCCCAGACGCTCGGCCACACGCGCAGCCTCGTCGGCCTCGCGGATGCGGCCGGGCACGATGGTGTCCACGAGCGTGGTGCAGAAGGTGCAGTCCTCATCCAGCCAGGCGTCGAAGGCGGCCTCCCAGCCCCAGTCCGCCACGTGCTGGTGCACGATGCGCAACAGCTCGGCGCCGTTGTGGTCGATCAGCTCGCAGGACAGCACGATCACGCCCGGCTTTCCGGCCGCCCAGCGGGTGTGCAGCACCTGGGCGAGCTTGGCCGGGAAGGACGTTGGCGGCTCGTCGGTGGGCGCGCAGGACGCATCGTAGGCGATGCCGGCCTCGGTGGTGTTCGAGACGATGATCTCCAGGTCGTCGGAGGCGGCGATCTGCATGATGGCGGCGAAGTCCTCGGCGCGGTACGGGTTCAGGCAGCGGCTGCAGCTGGAGATGAGGCGCGCCTCGTCGACCTGCCGACCGTCCTCGCGACCGCGCATGAGCACGGTGTAGAGGTCGTCCTGCGCGTTGATGCCGTCGGCAAAGCCGAACGCGCCGTTGATGGGCTGCACCATGGCGATGCGGCCGCCCCAACCGGTGGCCTCGTTGGCCAGGTCGAAGAAACGGTCCACGAAGGCGCGCAGGAAGTTGCCCTCGCCGAACTGCAGGACTTTCTCGGGCGCATCGGCGGGCATGAGAAAGCCGTCGTAGCCGATCTTGTCCAGCGTGGCGCGGTTCAGGGTCTCCATTTAGTTCTCCTCGTTCAGGTTGAAACCGAAGTAGCGGACGGCGTTGTTGTAGCAGACGTCGCGGACGATGCGTTCGAGCAGCGCGCGGTCGGCCGGGAACTTGCCGGTCTCGACCCACTCGCCCATCAGGCTGCACAGCACGCGGCGGAAGTACTCGTGGCGCGGGTAGGACAAGAAGCTGCGCGAATCGGTGAGCATGCCCACGAAGGTGCCGAGCACGCCCTCGTTTGCCAGCGCGGTCATCTGCTCGCGCATGCCGCACTCGTTGTCGTTGAACCACCAGGCGCTGCCGTTCTGCAGCTTGCCGGCCACCGGTGCCTGCTGGAAGCAAGCCATCACCGTGTCAATCATGGTGTTGTCCACGGGGTTCAGGCTGTACAGGATCGTCTTGGGCAGGCCGGAGCGCTCCTGGATCGCGTTGAGGAAGTCGGCGAGCTGGTCGGCCGGGGTGTAGTTGGAAATGCAGTCGTAGCCGGTGTCGGGGCCGAGCTGGGCGAACATGGCGCGGTTGTTGTCGCGCTTGCAGCCGAAGTGCAGCTGCATGGCCCAGCCCAGGCGCACGTACTCGCCGGCGGCGAACTGCATGAACGCGGTCTTGTACGCGAGGACCTCGTGCTCGGTCAGCGGCTCGGCAGCGGCACCCTTGGCGAAGATCTCCTCGATCTCGGCCTCGGTTGCCGGCACGTACATCACGTAGTCGAGGGCGTGGTCGGAGGCGCGGCAGCCCAGCTCATGGGCAACGTCGTAGCGGGCCGCGATGGCGCGCTTGAGGTCGGCGAAGCTGGCGATCGGCATCTGCGCCACCTCGGACAGGTGCGCGAGGTAGGCGGAGAACTCCTGGCCGCGCTCGATGCGCAGGGCGGCATCGGGGCGCATGGCGGGCACCACCTGCACGTCGAAGGTGGGGTCGGCCGCGATCTTCTTGTGCCACTCGAAGCTGTCGGCCGGGTCGTCGGTGGTGCAGATCATGCGCACCCGGGAGCGGCGGATCAGCTCGCGGCAGGCGAAGTCATCGCCGGCCAGGCGCTCGTTGGCCAGGTCCCACACCTCTTGGGCGGTCGCGGCGTTGAGCACGCCCTCGTAGCCGAAGAAGCGCTTGAGCTCCAGATGGCTCCACTCGAACACCGGGTTGCCGATGCAGCGCTCGAGCGTCTCGGCCCACTTCTGGAACTTCTCGCGCGCCGGCGCGTCGCCGGTGATGAAGCGCTCGTCCACACCGCAGGCGCGCATGAGGCGCCACTTGTAGTGGTCGCCGCCCAACCACACCTCGGTGATGGTCTCGAACCGCTTGTTCTCGAAAATCTCCTGCGGGGAGATATGGCAGTGGTAGTCCACGATGGGCATGTGCTCGGCCACCTCGTGGAACAGCTGCTCACCCGTGGGGGTGCTGAGCAGGAAGTCCTGATCGTCCATAAACCGCTTCATCGCGCGTCCCTTCTCACGGTGTCCGCAACGGTGCAATACGAGCTCTGCACATGGCTGGAGTGCGGACACATTTCACAGGGTGAACGTTACTCCTTTTTCAGCGTCGTGTGATACGAGAAGGTGAACGTTCACCCTACGCGCACAGGTGAGCGGTCGGTTTTTATCGGTGAGCGGTAGGCGATACGGGTTCAGAGCAGCGCCGAAGCGCCCTGAGAACCGGGCGGGCGCCTCGGAGCGTGCGGGGCGAGGAGCGTCCTCGCCCCGTAGCGCCCACGCAAGCTGTGGTAAGCGGACCGGAGGCGAGCGCTACCGCGAGCGCTCCCCTCCTTCCACGTATTGGTCCAAGTTGCTGCGGAACACCAGCTCGACGCCGCCCGAACGCACATCGGTGGCAGCCTTGGTCCCCCACAGCATGCATTCGCACAGATCGCGCATGGCGCTGAAGGCCATGCCCACCGGGTCCTTGTACACCAGGTTGGTGAAGATCCCGCGGCGTAGCGCCAAAACGCTCTCCTCGAACAAGTCGCTGCCGATGGCGAGCACCTTGCCCGCCAGGTCGAGCTCCACCAGCGTGTCGGCCAGAAGCTCGCTGCCTGCCGCGAACACGCTGCACACCAGCTGCGGAGGCGTGCCCTGCAAGCAGCTCGCAAGCTCGCGGTGCACCCGGTCGAGCTCGGCGTGGCCGCCGGCAAGCTCGCCCACCACCAGGCCGGAACGCTGGGTGCGCAGGTAGTCGTTGAACGCGCGGGCGATGAGGTAGTGCGACTCGGTTTGCCCGTCGCCGGACAGCAGCAGCACGCGCGCGTCGCCGCCGGTGCCGTGCAGCAGGTTCGACGCCTGCTCGGCCATGAGGTGGCCGGCCGTGGCGTAGTCGGCCACCACCGCGCCGAAGCGCTTGGTCTGCGGCGCGTCGCCGTTCACCAGCTCAACCGTCACGCCCGCCTCGGCCAGCGCGCGCAGCAGGCTCGTCTCGCGCGCATCGGTGGGTGCTAGGGCCAGCAGGCCGTCGACGCCGCCGCCCTCGCGCACACGGCGCAGCAGGTCCTCCAGATGAAGGCAGCTGCGCCCCAGCTCGTAGTCGATGTACTCGAAGCTGATGCCCGCATCCTGCGCCTGCCGGGCATAGCGGCGCGCGCCCTGCCACAGGTAGGCACTGAAGTAGCGCCCCTCGCGCTCGCCGCTCGGCAGGCACACGGCCACCCGCACGTTTTTCCTCCGCAGGCTCGAGGCGCTCGCGTTGCGGCGATACCCCAGCTCATCGGCACAGGACAGGATACGCGCCCGCACCTCGTCGGACACACCCGGCTTGTTGGTGATCGCCTTGTGCACCGTGTTCACCGACACGTCGAGCCGCGCGGCGATGTCTTTCATGGTCACGCGCCCGGCAGGCGCGGACGGCGCGGCGGCGTGCTCGCGAACTGGCATGTTCTTCTCCCAACCTCGATGTGCTCAGGCCACATGATACCCCGCGCGCCGCCATGCGGGAACGTTAACCCTCCCGGCAGCGGGCACGAACGCGGGTGAGGGCACCCGTGCGCAGGCGCAGGCGCGGGCCGCAGTCGCGGGCATCCATGCGCGGTCCGGCGACCTAGCGCCCGCCTATGCGCGACCCGCATGCAGATACGGCCGCTCATCGATGGCGCCCGACCGGTACGCCTCCAAAAGCGCCCGCAGATCGCCGATCTGCTCGCGGATCTGCACGCCCGTATCGGTATCGCTCACCATCCGCCGCCGTTCGGCCACGTCGAACCGGTCGGTCTCGCTCACGATGTCGGCATTGCGCGACAGCACCGCCTCGACGCTCTCGAACGCCTGATGCGCCTTCAGGCGGCAGCCGCGCGAGCTCGAGATGAGCGTGTAGCCGGCGATGCCCGTCTTGGGATGGTAGGCCCGGCAGAAGCCGCCGTCGATTACCAGCAGGCGCCCGTGCGCGCGAATCGGCTGCTCGCCCTCGGCCGCGTGGACCGGCGTGTGCCCATTGATGATGTGCCCCTCCCCCGGCGCCAGCCCGAACTCGGCCATGATGGTGTCGCAGGTGCGCTCGTCGTGGGTGAGCTTGAAGTACGGGTCCATGGGCTCCACCCAGCAAGCAGGGTCATCGATGTAGGAGCGCTCGAAGGTCTTGACCAACCGGCCGCTTGCCGGCGACTTCATCCCAATCCATAGATACCAGATCCAGTCGAGCGCATCGACGTCGCGCTGACGCCACGCCCGGCGCGCGATGCTATCGCAAAAGTCCAGGTAATCGCGGCCGGCATACCAGGTGCCCAGGCAGTTCATGCTCGAGAAGGTGCCGTCCTCGTTCATAGGCACGCAGCCATGGAACAACAGGTTGCGATTGCGCGCCAGGTACATCGAGCCGTGGCTGTAGAGGAACTCAACGTGGCGGCGCAGGTGATCGGTTCCGGTGAACTCAGCCACCAGCTTATCCACGATATGCTGCTCCTCATCGGTGAGCTCGTAGGGGCGGTCGGGATCCAACGTGGGGAAATCGCAGGTGACCAAGGCGTGCACCGAGCCGTCGGCCAGGCGCACCGTGCCGGCGTCGAGGTCGATCTTGTCCAGCAGCAGCCGGTCGTGCATGTCGAAGCAGGCGTGCCGGCGGATGATCTGGCCTTCCAGTTTGAACAGCAGTACGTTGACTGCCTTGATTAGCGGGGTGAGCCCGGCCGCCAGCCCCGTAGCGCCCGCGGGCACCGGCTGGTAAGTGCGCTCAGCAAAGGCCACCAGCTCGCGCAGGGAGATTCCGTAGTCGTTCTCCAGGATCTCGTAGTTGCCGTAGCGCAGGTTGTTGCGCAGCACGGTGGCGATGCAGGCCGGCTGACCTGCGGCGGCGCCCATCCACAGCAGGTCATGGTTGCCCCACTGGATGTCGAGGGAATGGTAGTCCATAAGGCGGTCGACGATCTTGGCCGCCCCGCCGCCGCGGTCGAAGATGTCGCCCACCAGATGCAGGTGGTCGATGACCAGGCGCTTGATGAGGTTGGACAGCGAGCAGATGAAGTCCTCCACCGCACCCGTTTCCAAGATGGACTCCACGATGCGCTCGTGGTACTGCACGCGGTAGTTGTTCTCGTCCGGATGGGTGTGGAGCAGCTCGTCGATGATGTAGGCGAAATCGTGCGGAATCGCCTTGCGCACCTTGGAGCGGGTGTAACGGCTCGACAGCGCGCGGGCAACTGTGAGCAGGCGGTCCAGCATCGTGGTGTACCAGCCCGAAGTGTCCTCGTGGGCGCGGCGGGCGCGCTCGATCTTCTCGTGCGGGTAGTAGATGAGCGTGCACAGCTCGCCTTTTTGCGCAGGCGTGAGGGTGTCGAGGAAGATCTCGTCGACGTGCTCGCGCACCACGCCCGAGCAGTTGTTCAGGATGTGCAGGAACGCTTCGTACTCGCCGTGGAGGTCGCTCATGAAGTGCTCGGTGCCTTTCGGCAGGTTGAGGATGGCTTGCAGGTTGATGATCTCGGTGAATACCGCTTGCTGGGTTGGAAACTGATCGGAGAGCAAACGCAGGTATTTCATGGTTTGCTCGGACCGCCCGAGGTTGGTCACGGGGATTCCTTTCTGCTTGATGGCAGAGCTCGTTACTCCAGCTTAGCACCGATGGTGACGCGATGGGCCAACGGAGCCGGAATTGGCTGTGGGGCGGCGGGTGGCGCGGTCGCGAGAGGGAGCGGCGCGTGGGCGACCAAGGGCCCGCCGCGCCGAACGCCTTAGCGCCACGAACGCAGACGGTCCTTGAGGTCCGGCGCGATGCGACGGCTCTCGATGGCCTTTTGAATCGCCTTGCGCCGCGTCCGTTCATCCAACGCAGTTCGCCCCGGCGCGCAAGGGCGCTCGGCCGACGGCATGAAATACGGAAGCGCTGCCTGCTCCTGCTTCGCAAGCGCCTCTGCAAAATACCACGCACGCATCATGTTGACGTAGTAGGTATCGGACGCTGGCTCGCATGCGGCAGGCAAGCCCGCCTTGGGCGGCGCACTCGGCACCGACCTCGCCAACGGCGGGCGCCCGGCAGCCGAATCGGACGCACCGTCGGTCGAACTGGACGCACCGTCCGCCGCGTCCGCAGCGGCCGCGCCGGGCGCACGGACGCCCTCCTCGCCGTTTGCATCCAAGCGGGTCAGCGCCACCATCTCAAGGTGGCGCTGCTCGAAGCGCTCGTCTAAAAACAGCCCCATGAGCACGCCGATCGCAAAACGCACCGTGTAGCAGCGCCCCGACGCCAGCCAGCGCTCCACATGCTCCAGCGTCTCGCCCGGGCGCGCACCGAGCACTCGCACGGGCAGCTGGTCGCACGTTGCCCAGTTGTCCACATACGGCAAAAAGCGCTCGTAGCGTGCAAGCGCCGCATCGTAGTCGCGCTCCTGGCCGAGCACGAACGCATGCACCTGGTTCTCCTCGAACAACCGATGCGGGAGCGCATCCAAAAACGATGCGATGTCCTCGCGGCGCGCCACCTGCTTGGCAAGCCGTCGCAGGTCAGGGGTTCGAACACCCGCCACACGCGCGGTATCGACCGTGGGAATCAGCTTTGCCATGAACGCCCGGTAGGTCGGGTCGACGTGTTCCGCCAGGCCCGGCATACGAACTCCGACGCGGTATCCTCGCCGAATCCCGGCAGCTCGCGGCGCAGCACATCCTCAAACGGCTCATCCTCCGCCTGGGCCAGCAACGCGTCTTTGCCCTCACGCGGCAAGCGCTTGAACAGGGCCTCGGCGCTCATCGCCCGCGACTTGGAGAAGAACCGCGCCTGGGCGAGCAGCCGCACCGGGGCATGGGCGCGCGTGTACTTGGCGCCCGCCCCGCCTGATGCGCCGCCACGCGCGCGGCCACATCCACGGTGTAGCCGGTATACAGGCTGCCATCGCCGCAGGCAAGGACATAGAGAAAGTGGTCGAACGGACCCATGTCACCCCTCCAAGAACGCAATACGAACAGTGGCGCGCCGGCAAACACGTGAGAGTATCCCACATTTCGCACAGACAGGGGCAAGGCGCAGCTCGGACCGCGGCGCGACCCCATCCCATGAGCTCCTGCCCGCGGGCACCTCAGCTGCCGGCAACCCCCTGGAGTGATATGCTATATGCATCTCTTTGCTTGGAGGGCGGCATGGGTATCGTGATTTTTCCATCGGAAATCAGCCAACGAGCCCTGCGTGACGCCGTTGCGATGCGCAAGCTCGCCGATGAAGCGCGCAGCTGCTCGACTGCCACTTCGCGCGTGGAGGCAACCGCCGAGCTGCACGGCAGCGCATGATTGGCTGGGAAACACTCGAGCAGCAGCGAGAAACATTCATCGCCCACACGGCGTTGCAAATCCAGATGGAGAACCCCGCTCGGTTCAACGAGGCGGACCCCCTCGGGTTCGAGCAGGCCCAGAAGGAAGCCCTTTCGGCAGCGAAGGAGCAGGCATCGCTTTACGACGCGTTCCTGCAGAACCTGAAAGAGGGCAACAATGAGATGGAGGAGTAGGCTATTAACCGCGGGTTGGATCATATTCGGAATTGGATCGTGCTTGTTCCTGCGGCATCTATGGTTCGTAGAAACGCCTCAGATGGGCCAAGGAGCATTTCTCCCTCTTGCTCATGACGCGTTTCTTGCAATCGCCGATCCAGATCGTGCAGAAATGCACTACCTCTGGAACCCCGATCACACGGAAGAGCTTCAACAGGCACCAGGCGTTACCAAAGTTGTACTCGAAGCGCTTGAGCCAGTACCGTTTCCTCCGGTTCAGATGGTCGATCATATCGTTATAGACGGTATCGCGATCAGGCCTTCTGAACGCGACGACCCCGTGAAGGGGCCGATTCTCGCCCGCGTGTTGCAGGATGCCAGCCAGATCGAATGGCAACTGCTGTGGCGGCGGGCCCTGACGGGGACCGCCGCGTGGGCGGCGGCGCTGGCCGCCATTGGGCTGGCCACATGGCGCGTGAGGCGGGCGGCGAAAGCGGGGAACCGCGGGGAGGGAAGCGATGAAATGGGTTCGTAGGGTGGCGGCGGGCCTTTGGGCCTTCTTCACCGTGGCATCTTGCGCATTTCTTTGGTCGGTCTGGTTCGTGGAGACGCCGGGAGCAGATGGACCCACATTGCTCCCCCTCGCACAGGGAGACTTCATCGCCACGCAATCTGATGGCGACCCTCAGGCACCCACCATTAACCAGATATCTCACTTCCTTTGGAACCCGGACCATGTCAAAGAGCTTGAAATGGCACCAGGCGTCGAGCGCGTTGTTCTTCAAAAGCAAGAGCCTGTACCGATAACCCGAAGCGTTGAATATCTCGTTGTGGATGGGGTCAAAATTTGGTACGACGAAGACGAAGACCCCGTGAAGGGGCCGATTCTCGCGCGCGTGCTGCGGGACGCCGCCCGGATCGAGTGGGGCATGCTGTGGGACCGGGCGCTGGCGGGGACCGCGGCATGGGCGGCGGCGCTGGCCGCGATGCTCGGCCTCACCTGGCTGCTCCGGAGGAAGGGCACGCGCTCCAAACGAGTGACGGAACGGGAATGATTGCCGCGGGGAGCTGCATCAACCTCACCACAACGCAACGCACGGAGACGAAGCACGACGGGCGACGGGCCATCCCCCCGTCGCCAATCCCAGACGCGCTACTCCGCCTTTGGCTCCACGCGTGCCTGCACGTGCAGCGTGTCCTCGCCAGCCACCTCAACAACCGGCTTCGGCTTCGGCGCGCCGGCCACCCCCAGCTCGCGCAGCTTCGCCCGATACGCCGCCGCGATCACGTCCACGCAGCCCTCGCGCCCCAGCTTGGCGCGGTTGACCACCAGGTCCTTGCCGTCGGTCATCTTCCACTTGCCCGCCGAGTAACGCTTATAGAACGCCTCGCGCGCATGCTGCATCTCGCGCACCAGCTTGGCGCCCTTCTTCTTCGACAGCCCGCGCTTGGCGCGCACGATCTCCACGCGCTCGTCGAACGGAGCCGTCACCAGCACCGCCAGGTGATTCGGATTGCTGCGGAGCAGGTAATCGGACAGGCGCCCCTCGATGATGCAGCTCCGCGTTGCCGCCAGGTCCACGATCACCTGCGACATGCTGCGGAACAGCTTGTCCGACAGCGAGCGTGCATCCACCCGGTCGGGCAGAAACGCCATGAACTCGGCCGACATGCGCTCGTCGTAGGCGGCCGTTTTGTCGAGCGACTCCCCCGCGCGCGTGGCGGTGCGCACCAGCAGCTCGTTGTCATACAGCGGAATGCCCAGCTCAACCGAGAGCATCTTGCCGATCTCGTGCCCCTCGGCCCCGAAGTCGCGCGCGATGGTGATCACGACCGGCTGGCCCGCCTGCGGTTGGCCCGCGGCAGCCCGCTTGTCGAGAACCTGCTTGATGAAACCCATGAAAGCCTCCAAACTACGCCGCGACGACCCGATGCTGATAGGCGCGCACCAGCAGCGAGATGCCGAAGTTCAGCGCAAAGTACAGCGCGAACACGAACCCGTACAGCAACAGCACCTGATCGAGCGTCACCGCATGCGCCATGACCACGTTGGTGGTGTACATGAACTCGGCCACGTTGATGCCCGACAGGTACGAGCTGTCCTTGATCACCGTGGTGCACTGCGAGAACAGCGCCGGGATGATCGTCTTGAACGTCTGCGGCAGGATGATGTAGAACATCGTGGCGAAAAACCCGAAGCCCTGGCTGCGAGCGGCCTCGAACTGGCCGGTGGGCACCGCGTTCAGGCCGCCGCGCACGATCTCGGCCATGACGGCGCTTGTGAACAGGGTGAACGCCAGCGTGGAGATAAGCACGTCGATGCCCTGCACGGTGAAGTACACGAACAGGATCCACAGCAGGTTGGGCGTGCAGCGGAACAACTCGATGTAGGCGCTCGCCAGCATGCGCAGCGGGCGCGGCGCATAGCTTTTTACCAGCGCGAGCACCGTTCCCAGTATCAGCGAGCACACGATCGCAAGCACCGAGATCTCGATCGTCTTGACGAATCCGCCCAGGATATAGATAAGGTTGGTAGCGTTGAAAATCTCCATCGCCTACGCCTCCTTTCCTGTGGCGGCACCAGCCGACGCCGCAGCGGCACCGGCCCCGGCAGCAGCCCCAGCTGCCGCAGTCACCGGGCGGTCTGTGATGCCCGGGATGTGCTTGGCGCGCGGCCGCTCCTTGCTGCGGCGCTCGGCCCACTGCACCAGCAGCGCCAGCGGGAAGCAGATGATAAAGTACATGAAGCAGCAGATGATATAGCCCTGCAGGTACCCGTAGAGGCTCACGAAGTTGTCCGAGCGGTACATGAGGTCGCCGCCGGCCACCAACGCCAGCACCGAGGTGTTCTTCACCAGGTTGAGCGCCTGGTTGCACAGCGGCGGCAGGATGATCTTGAACGTCTGCGGCAGCACGATGTAGGCGTAGGCCTGGATGCGCGAGAAGCCCTGGCTCTGCGCCGCCTCCATCTGCCCGCGCGGCACCGCCTCGATGCCGGTGCGGATGACCTCCGAGATGTAGGCCGCATGGTAGAGGCCCACGCCGAGCGTGCCCAGCGCGAACGGCGCGATGCGCACCGGAGCCGCGGCACCCGTCATCATCTGCAGGACCTGCGGACCGGCCATGTACATGAACATGACCTGCACCGGCAGCGGCGTGTTCTGATAGAACTCCACGTACACGCGCGAGATGGCGCGCAGCACCCGGGAGCGGGAGCACGAGAAGATGCCGAGCACGCAGCCCAGCACCAGCGCCAGCGCCAAGCCGGCAACCACCACCTGCAGGGTCACGGCAAAGCCGGCCCAGAATGTATCCATATGTTCAAACGCAAGCGACCAGCGCTGCGGATCGAGCAATCCTTCGAGCATAGCGCTCCTTTCACCTTCACCTTTGTTGCGGCTCTACCGACCTTCGACCCCGGCGCGCATCCGCGCAGCCCCGGGCCTGTGCGTGTGCCGTGGCTACACCAGGCCCCACGTGTCGATTTCCTCATCGAGCCAGCCGCTTGCCTGGCAATCGAGCACCACCTGGTCCACCACGGCCGACAGGTCGCTGTCCTTCTTGGTGGCGATGCCGTAGTGCTGCTCGCCGAACTTCACCTCGGGCTCCAGCAGCTCGACGGTCTCGTTCATATAGCCCGACAGCGTGGAGCGGTCCATGGCGAAGCAGTCGATGTTGCCGGCGTCCAGCGAGCTCTTGATGATGGGATAGCCCGAGAACGCCAGGAATTCCGGCGTGGCGTCGATGTGCTCGTCTTTGAGCATCTGCTCGATATTGCCCTGCGTGGTGGCGCCCTGCGAGACGCCGATGATCTTGCCGTCCAGATCGGCGATGCGCGTGAAGCCGGCGCGCTTCTTCACCATAAGGCCCACGTAGTCGGTGCGATAGGGCTCGGAGAAATCCCAGGACTTCTCGCGGTCGGGGGTGATCGTGTAGGTTGCGCACACGATGTCGAGTTGGTCGTTGTCGATCAGCGGACCGCGCGTCTTGGGCGTCACATCGGTGAAGGCCACGAGGTCGCGCTCGCGGGCCTCATCGTAGCTCACGCCGAAGAGGGAGGCCGCCACCTGATAGCACAGATCGATCTCCATGCCCTCGTAGGTGCCGGTGGCCGGGTCGAAGTAGCCGTAGCCCGGCACGTCCTTCTTCACGCCGGCGTTGAGCTGGCCGCGCGCCTTGATGGCCGCCACCTTGGAACCCGCCTGCGCGCTGCCGGACGGCGCCGTGGATCCGCAGCCCGCCAGGGCACCGACACCGATGGCCGCCGCCGCGCCCGCAGCCGCGACACGCAGAAACGAGCGCCGGGTCAGGGCGGCGGGTGCCGGGGTGGTGGCGGGTGCCGGAGCAGCGCTCGCGCGCCCGTTCACCTTGGAATCGTTCAGCATACGCGCCCCCTAGTGCAAGATCTTGGCCAAAAACTCGCGACAGCGCGGGTTCTGCGGATTCTCGAAGAAGTGCTCGGGCGTGCCCTCTCCAGGATGCGCCCGTCGTCCATGAAGATCACGCGGTCGGCTACCTGGCGCGCGAAACCCATCTCGTGGGTCACGCACATCATGGTGATGTTCTCCTGGGCGAGCTCGATCATGACGTCGAGCACCTCCTGCACCATCTCGGGGTCGAGCGCGCTCGTGGGCTCGTCGAACAGGATGATGGGCTGCTTGGTGCACAGCGCGCGGGCGATCGCCACGCGCTGCTGCTGACCACCGGAGAGGTTCTGCGGGTACTCCCCCGCCTTGTGCGCCAGGCCCACGCGCTCGAGCGCGGCCATGGCGGCCTCGGTGGCCTCCTGCTTGCTTTTCTTCTGCAGCTTGATGGGGGCCAGCGTGAGGTTGCCCAGCACCGTCATGTTCGGATAGAGGTTG
>ENA-OQMN01000238-OQMN01000238.1-human-gut-metagenome-genome-assembly--contig:-NODE-238-length-13292-cov-3.256286_pt1 | contig 13292 bp, 12 predicted proteins | sample MGYA00242765_ERZ504861 | MGnify/ENA primary metagenome ERZ504861 (study PRJEB26092, sample SAMD00036417) | human gut metagenome | host: Homo sapiens | study: EMG produced TPA metagenomics assembly of... | reverse complement strand
TGCGGCGTGCTGGCCGTGTTTGTGCGGGACGGCGAATTGAGCTACACCGGCACCGGACTGCTGATGCTGCTGTTCGTGCTCTTTGTCATGATGAGCATTGTGTTCCAGCACAAATTCACCTACGGTGCCGGGTGGAGGCCGGGCAGGTCATCTCCTTTGAACTGCCGCCGGAGGGGAGGGCGTTGTGCCGCAGGACGACATCCCGGTGGATGTGGTCTACGAGGACGCTTTCGCCCTCGTGGTGGAAAAGCCGCCCCATCTCGCGGTGCATCCAACCCTGAATTACCCGCTGGATACGCTGGCGAACGGCTATGCGGCCTGGGCGCTGCGTCAGGGCAGAAGCCCCGTCTTCCGCCCGGTGAACCGCATCGACAAGGACACCAGCGGCCTCGTGCTGGCGGCCCAGAATGGTTACGCCGCCCCGCTGCTGGCTCAGAGGGTGGAGAAGCTCTACTACGCCGTTGCAGAAGGAGAGCTTCCCCTCGGGCCGGGCGTCATCGACGCCCCCATCGGGCGGCAGGGGGAGAGCATCATCGGGCGGTGCGTCACCCCCGACGGCAAACCCAGCCGGACGGAATATACCATATTGAAAGCCGAAAACGGCCTGAGCCTCGCGGCCTGCGTCCCGGTGACGGGCCGGACCCACCAGATACGGGTACATTTTGCATCCATCGGCCACCCGCTGGCCGGCGATGACCTCTATGGCGGGAGCCGGGCACGCATCGGGCGGCAGGCGCTCCACTGCGCAAAACAGACGTTCTGGGTGCCGCGCTGCGAGCGGATGCCGGACGGCATCCGCATCGAAGTGCCAGTGGACGAGACGACCCTGAGGCCGGTGACAGTGGAAAGCCCGCTGCCGGAGGATATGGCAGCCCTTTTTGACTGAGTTTGTGTATTTCGTGAAAAGTAAGTGAAAGCTAAGCCCAAATTCTGTGTCAATGCTTGTTTCGGCGCTGGCAGGGTGTATAATAAATAGAGCTATTCTTGTCAAAAAAGCTGTCCTGATGCGGCAGCGTGTCGATAACAGAGAAAAGAGATAAATCAGAATCTCCTGAAGATACAGGAAGGAGCATCCTTTTTGCTGGAAGATAAAACAACTGAAACGCGGCAGGACGAGCCAGCCGGTGCGCCGCGGCACACCGGCTTCCGCGCAAAGCTGCGCTCGCTTTGGGCGCAGCTCCAGTGCGTCCATCTGCTGCGCCGCCACCGGCGGTATCGCCGCCGCAGACACCGGCTGGACAATGCCTCCCGGAAGCTGCGCTCGTCGAAGCTGGTATTGCGCGTTGGCGCAGTGCTCTACGCACTGGGCTTTGGCGCGGAGTATGCTGCCGTGCGGGTGGGACGTGCCATCAAGTACGCCGCTCTCTGGGCTGCTGGAGGCATCCGCCGCTTTGCAAAGGCTCTGGCGGAGACGGCGTTCCCCGGTGCAGCACAGGTGGCCAAAGACCTGTTTGGCCCCATCGTGCTGTTTGCGAAGGGCACCGTGTCCCTTCTCATCCATGCCCACCGCATCCGCAGGGAGCAGGGCTTCGGTGCAGCATTTGAGGCCAGCGTCCACTACTTCAAAAACGGCGTCCGCCGCAACCTCAGTCTGCTGCCCCGCATGGCGATGTATGCCCTGCCCATCTGCGCACTGGCGCTGGGCGCGGCAGTGTTCCAATATGTCATCCACCAGCCTTATGCGCTGGCCGTCCGGGTCAACGGCGAAACCGTGGGCTATGTGGCGAATGAGGACGTCTTCAACACGGCCCGCGAGGACGTGATGGAGCGTATCAGCTACGCCGGCACCGACAAGACCGAGTGGACCATCGAGCCGAGCTACACCCTGCCATCGCCCACCACATGATGGACGAAAACGAGATGGCAAACGCCATCATCCAGAGCGCCGGCGACCAGATCAGCGAAGGCACGGCTCTTTATCTGGACGGCGAGTTGACGGCGGTGTGCAGCGACGGCAACGCGCTGCGGGATTACCTCGCCGCCATGCTCGACCCCTACGAGAAAGAAGAGGACGGCCCCGATGTGAGCGTGGGCTTCAACAAGCAGGTCACGCTGGAAGACGGCCTCTACTTCAAGGAAGGCTTGCAGGATTTTGAGACTGTCCGGCAGGAGCTGGTGGGCGTGAAGCAGGCTCAGAAGGTCTACACCGTCAAGGCGGGCGACACCCTCTGGTCCATCGCACATAACAATGACCTGACCTTCCGTGAGCTGTGCGCCCTCAACCCGGCGTTCAAGGGTGAGCCGCTGAGCGAGACGTCCAGCATCCTTGAGGGCGACCACCTCGTCATCACCAAAGAAGAGGCTGGCCTTGAGGTGCGCATCACCCGCATCGAGACCCGTGAGGAAGAGATCGCATTCTCCACCGAGACGACAAGATCCAACGAATATACGAAGGGAACCACCAAGGTGCTCCAGGAGGGCGAGAACGGTCTGCGCCGCGTGACCCTCCAGAACGTCTACGACACCAAGAATATCCTTGTGGACCAGAGCGTGCTTTCCACCGAGGTCATCAAGGAGCCGGTGAACAAGAAGGTGGTCGAAGGCACCAAGAAGGTGACTTCCAGCACCAAGTACATCACCGGCAGCGGCCGGTTCATCTGGCCTGTGCCGAACTACCGCTACTGCTCGCGCTGGTACGGCGGACGCCACAAGGGCGTGGATATCTGCGCCCCGGCCGGTACGCCCATCTACGCCTCCGCAGGCGGCACCGTCGCAAAGGCGGGTTACAACAAGGCCGGTGCAGGTACGGGCTATGGCTACTCGGTCATCATCAACCACGGCGGCGGATACAGCTCTGTGTATGCACACTGCCTGTCCCTGACCGTCAGCGCGGGCCAGACCGTCAAGCAGGGCCAGCTCATCGGCTATCTGGGCAGCACGGGCCGTTCCACCGGCAACCACTGCCACTTTGAGATACGTCTCAATGGTTCGTACATTCCCCCGCAGAACGTATTCCCGGGGAAGAAATAAACCTCTCCGTCACGCCTGCGGCGCGCCACTGGCCGGGTTGCGGCTCCCAGCGTCTGCTTCGCTGTCGCTTGCATCCTGCTGGCCGCTGCCCCAACAGCTCCTCCCTGTTTCCGCCGCTGGCGGCGGTCGTCGCCGTTGCCTAAAAAGGGGAGGCTTTGGCATGTCGGCTGACATTCAGCGGAATGAAAAAAGCTTTTGGGTAACGCAAGGCGGCGGACTCCGCTGCCTAGATAAAATTCATAAAAAGGAGATAATTATTATGGCTACTCCTCACATCAGCGCCGAAAAGGGCGATTTCGCAAAGACTGTCCTGATGCCGGGCGACCCCCTGCGCGCAAAGTTCATTGCTGACACCTTCCTGAAGGATGTCCGTCAGGTGACGGGCGTCCGCGGGATGCTGGGCTTTACCGGCACCTATCAGGGCCGCCCCATCAGCGTGATGGGCAGCGGCATGGGCATGCCGTCCATCGGCATCTATTCCTACGAGCTGTTCAAGTTCTACGATGTGGACAACATCATCCGCATCGGCTCCGCCGGCAGCTACACTGCCGACGCCAAGCTGTTCGACACCGTGCTGGCTACCGGTGCGGTCAGTGAGTCCAACTATGCCCGCGTCCAGAGCGGCAACGACCACGACATCACCTTCCCCAGCGAGACTCTGAATGATAAGCTGCGCGCCTCCGCCAAGAAGCAGGGCATCAAGCTCATCGAGGGCAACATCCACTCCTCCGACGTTTTCTACCGTCAGCCTTCCGACGCAAAGCCCACCTACTGGGAGCTGCTGCGCGACGAGCGCGGCTGCCTCTGCGTGGAGATGGAGAGCTTTGCGCTGTTCGCCAACGCCGAGGCTCTGGGCAAGAACGCCGCCTGCCTGCTGACCATCTCCGACAGCTTCGTCTCCCCGGAGATCACCACCGCAGAGCAGCGCCAGAAGAGCTTCACCGATATGATGAAGGTCGCACTGGGCGCGGAGTACTAAGAGCTTTTTGGATAAAAGAGGGCCGCTGTGGTTGCAGCGGCCCTCTTTTTCGACGCAGAGGCGGCGGCTTTGCTTGCACTTCTGAAAAGAATGATTTATACTTAAATACACAACACAGAAGACAGAAGAATGTACGACACAGAAGGGAATGAGGCCGATGAACAGAGAAACGGTGAACATGGTGCGCAGTCCGATTTCTGTGGAGGGGAACATCCGGCTTGTTCCGTATTATCCGGCCTGCGATACAGCACTTGCGTGGTATCAGGATGCACAGCTCTGCAAACAGGTAGATAACAGGGACTCCGTTTATGATTTGCCGCTGCTGAAGCGGATGTATCATTATCTGGACACACACGGGGAACTGTTTTATATCGAGTATCGGGGTGTGCTTTGTGGTGACGTCAGCCTGCGGACGACCGGCGAGCTGGCCATCGTCATCTGCAAGGAGTACCAGAATAAACACATCGGGCGGAAGGTCATCGAAAAAATGCTGGAGCTGGCTCGGGAAAGGGGCTTGGCGGAGTGCTTCGCGCACATCTATTCCTTCAATACCCAGTCGCAGAAAATGTTTGAATCCATTGGCTTCGTCCCGCAGGACGAAGAACGCTATATCTACAAATTGCAAAAAGGAGAACCGACTATGACAAAACTGACTCTGGAAGAAAAGCAGGAGCTCATCCGGATGGCCCTTGCGGCCAGGGAGAGGGCTTACGTGCCTTACAGCGACTTTATGGTGGGCGCTGCCCTGCGCGCCGAGGATGGCCGCATCTTCACCGGCTGCAACGTGGAGAATGCCGCCTTTACCCCCACCAGCTGCGCCGAGCGGACGGCCCTGTTCAAGGCTGTGGCCGAGGGCGTGACCAGGTTCACCGACATCGCCGTGGTGGGTGCGCGCCGGGGCGAAGTCAACAAGCAGATCACCTCGCCCTGCGGCGTCTGCCGTCAGGCGCTGTTCGAGTTCGGCGGCCCGGAGCTGAATGTCATCATGGCAAAAAGCCCGGACGATTTCATCGAGCGCAGCATGGACGAGCTGCTGCCCTTCGGCTTCGGCCCCTCCAACGTGGCGGGCAACAAGGCTGTGGAAGACTGAACGCAGCTGCGCGAAAAAGGCCTGGCGGAGCGGATTTTCCGGGATAAGTATGATTTTTTTACAATTTTGATAAAATATTTGTAAATGTTTTGTAATCGGAAAAGGCTTGCATCTGCCGCTTCTTCCCGCTATACTTGAGCCAGTAAATGTGCAAGTGCGCACATTTCGTCAACAAAACGCGGTTATATAAAATAAAAGGAGAGTTTTCATTATGATGATTTCTCGTCGTAACTTCCTGGCAGTGGCTGGCGCCGCTGCTGCTGCCGCTGCTCTGACTGCCTGCGGCGGTTCTTCCTCTTCCACTGCTTCCTCTGCAGCTGCTTCCACCAGCGCAGCCGCTTCCACCGCTGAGGGCGGCGAGAAGATCGTGAAGGTCGCTCTGACCTGCGACACCGGCACCATCGACGATGAGAGCTTCAACCAGGCCTGCTGGACCGCTGTTTCCGGCTACATGGGCGATGACTGCCAGTACTACATCCCCGAGGCTGACGCTTCCGATGAGGACCGCGAGACCATGATCCGTCAGGCTGTCAACGACGGCGCTGATGTCATCGTCTGCGTCGGCTACCTGTACGGCGCTTCTCTGGCATGGGCTGCTGACCAGTACCCCGATGTCAAGTTCATCGCCATCGACGTCACCCAGGGCGACATCGGCACCGACGCCATCCCCGCAAACTGCTACTGCATCACCTTCAAGGAGGAGCAGGCAGGTTATCTGGCTGGCTACGCTGTCGTTAAGGACGGCATGACCAAGCTGGGCTTCCTCGGCGGCATGGCTGTCCCCGCTGTCATCCGTTATGGCTACGGCTATGTGCAGGGCGCTGACGCCGCTGCTCAGGAGCTGGGCACCAACATCGACATCAACTACTTCTACGGCGGCCAGTTCTACGGCGACGCAAACATCACCTCCCGTATGGAGGGCTGGTACTCCAACGGCACGCAGGTCGTCTTCGCCTGCGGCGGCGGCATCTACACCTCCGCTGTTGAGGCTGCTCTGAAGAACAACGGCTATGTCGTCGGCGTTGACGTTGACCAGAACTACATCGGTGTCAACGGCGTGGCAGACGGCTCCTTCGCTTACAACCCCTTCATCACCTCCGCTATGAAGGGCCTGACCGAGGCTGTCAACACCGCTCTGTCCGACATCGAGGCAGGCGATTGGAGCAACATCGCTGCTTCCAACGGCAATTTCGGTCTGGAGGACGGCGACTACGTCGGCCTGCCCACCGATGCTGACAGCTGGAACTTCAAGACCTTCACCACCGACGAGTACGAGGCTCTGAAGAACAAGATCAAGAGCGGCGAGATCACTGTGGACAACAGCTCTGACGACAGCACCAAGCCCACCGTCAGCGAGTTCACCACCGTCAACTACATCCAGTAATCAGAAACTTCCCGGGCGGGCGCTTTGCAAAGGGCGTCCCGCCTTTTTTTGTGTGCTTTTTTCAAGACGATGAAGGAATGCCGGTCAAAATGCACAAAAGTAATACTTATGATATAGCAAAACGTTAAATTTTCAAAAAGAAGTGTGCAAAACAGCAAAAATACGGTATAATGGGCACTAGAATAGTATAAGTGTCGCTTGGACACGAAAGGAGAGTGAGCAGATTGGCAGAGGATTTTGTGATCGAGATGCTCCATATCACCAAGGAGTTCCCGGGCATCAAGGCAAACGACGACATTACCCTGCAGCTGCGCAAAGGTGAGGTCCATGCCCTGTTGGGCGAGAACGGCGCAGGCAAAAGCACCCTGATGAGCGTGCTGTTCGGCCTGTATCAGCCGGAGGAGGGTAAGATCCTCAAAAACGGAAAGGAGGTCGCCATCCGCAACCCCAACGATGCAAACGCACTGGGCATCGGCATGGTCCACCAGCACTTCAAGCTGGTGGAGTGCTTCAGCGTGCTGGACAACATCATTCTGGGCGTGGAGCCCAACAAGCTGGGCTTTTTGCAGAAGGCCGAGGCCCGCAAGAAGGTCATGGCCCTGAGCGAGAAGTACGGCCTGCGTGTTGACCCCGATGCGCTCATCAGTGATATTTCGGTCGGTATGCAGCAACGCGTGGAGATTTTGAAGATGCTCTACCGCGACAATGAGATCCTCATCTTCGACGAGCCCACCGCTGTGCTGACTCCGCAGGAGATCGACGAGCTGATGGAGATCATGCGCGGGTTCAAGAAGGAGGGCAAGTCCATCCTCTTTATTACCCACAAGCTCAACGAGATCATGGCGGTCGCCGACCGCTGCACCGTCCTGCGCAAGGGCAAGTATATGGGTACCGTGGACATCAAGGACACCACCAAGGAAGAGCTTTCCCGCATGATGGTCGGCCGTGACGTCCAGCTTCAGGTCGATAAAAAGCCCGCTCACCCGGGCGATGTCGTGCTGGACGTGGAGGGTGTCACCATCCACAACGACCAGCGCAAGAAGGACTCCGTCAAGGACGTCACCTTCCAGGTCCGTGCAGGCGAAATCGTCTGTCTGGCGGGCATCGAGGGCAACGGCCAGACCGAGTTCATTTACGGACTCACCGGTCTCGAAAAACTGTCGGGCGGCAGGATCACGCTGGACGGCAAGGACATCACCCGCGAGAGCATCCGCCAGCGCTCTAGGGACGGCATGAGCCACATCCCCGAAGACCGCCACAAGCACGGTCTGGTGCTGGATTACAGCCTCGAGAACAACATGGTGCTCCAGCGCTACTGGCAGCCCGAGTTCCAGAAGGGCGGCTTCATCCAGTCCGATAAAGTCCGCGAGTACTCCGATAAGCTCATCGCTCAGTACGACGTCCGCAGCGGTCAGGGCAGCTCCACCATCGTGCGCAGCATGTCCGGCGGCAACCAGCAGAAAGCCATCATCGCCCGCGAGATCGACAAAGACCCCAAGCTGCTGGTGGCTGTTCAGCCCACCCGCGGCCTGGATGTCGGTGCCATCGAATACATCCACAGCCAGATCGTCGCCGAGCGCGACAGGGGCAAAGCTGTCCTGCTGGTCAGCCTCGAGCTGGATGAGGTCATGAACCTGTCCGACCGCATCCTCGTCATGTACGAGGGCGAGATTGTGGGCGAGTTCGACCCCAAGACCACCACTGTGCAGGAGCTGGGCCTCTACATGGCCGGCGCACGCAAGCAGGGAAAGGAGAGCAAATAAATGAACAAGAAAAAACTTTCCCACAGCAACCTCAACAGCTCCATCACCAGTGTGCTGGCCGCTCTGCTGTGCATCGTCATCGGCATGGCTGTGGGCTTTTTCGTGCTGCTGGCCATCAACCCGGCCCACGCATGGGGCGACGGCTTTGTCCGCATCCTCAAGGGCGGCTTCCATGACGCTCCTTACGGCGTCGGCAAGGAGCTGGCCAACGCAGCGCCCCTCATCATGACCGGTCTGTCCGTGGCCTTCGCCTTCAAGACCGGCCTGTTCAACATCGGTGCTGCCGGTCAGTACACGCTGGGCGCTTACGGCGCTCTCTACTGCGCCATCATGCTCAAGATGCCCTGGTATGTCTGCCTGATCGTTGCCACCATCCTCGGCGGCATCTGGGGCGCTATCCCCGGCTTCTTCAAGGCTTACTTCAACATCAACGAGGTCATCACCTCCATCATGTTCAACTGGATCGGTTTGTATCTGGTCAATGAGCTTATCTACCAGAACGGCACCGGCCCCATGTACGACGTGCGCAACACCCGTACCCTGAACCTCGGAAAGAGCGCCGAACTGTCTAAGGCCCTCATCCCGGACTTTGGCCTGAACAAGATGTTCCAGACCAACAGCACCACCATCGCGATCTTCCTTGCTGCGGCAGTCGCCATTCTGATCTGGGTCATCCTGAACAAGACCACCTTTGGCTATGAGCTGAAGGCCGTCGGCCTGAACAAGAGCGCCGCCCGCTACGCCGGCATCAACGAGAAGAAGAACATCATCCTCTCCATGGCCATTGCAGGCGCTCTGGCAGGCTTCGGCGCCGGCCTCTACTACCTGTCCAATGTCTCTCAGTGGAACCCGCTGAACTCCACCAGCCTGCCGGCCATGGGCTTCAACGGCATCTCTGTGGCCCTGCTGGCAAGCTCCAACCCCATCGGCACCATCTTCTCCGCGATCTTCATCTCCCACATCTCGGTCGCGGCTCTTTCCTGTCCACCAAGTATTACCCCACCGAGATCTCCGACCTAATCAGCGGTATCATCATCTACCTGTGCGCATTCTCCATGCTGTTCCGTGGCAAGATCCACTCCATGCTGTTCAAGAATGCGGACAAGACCAACGTGAATGCAGAGCCTGCCCCTGCTAAGACCGAAACCAAGAAGGAGGGCAAGTAATATGCTGCTTCTCATCAAGTATACTCTGCTGTATGGCATCGTGCTGATGCTGGTCGCTCTGGGCGGTATGTTCAGTGAGCACTCCGGCATCATCAACATCGCACTGGAAGGCATCATGGTCATCGGCGGTGTGGCGGGTGTCCTCACCCTCACCATGCTGCCCGCGAGCATGCCGGCTTTCGCCACTGTGCTCATCGCGGTGCTGGTGGCGGCTATCGCCGGCATGGTCTACAGCCTGCTGCTGGCCTTCGCGTCCATCAACCTGAAAGCGGACCAGACCATCGGCGGCACGGCCCTGAACCTGCTGGCGACGGCGGTGGCTGTGGTCATCTCCAAGCACTTCAGCGACAGCGGCAGCGCCAAGCTGAACTACTCCAACAAGCCCTTCCTGTTCAGCATCGGCGGCCTGGAGCTGAGTATCTTTGTCCCGCTGGGCATCGCACTGCTCATCATCAGCTACATCGTGCTGTACAAGACCCGCTTCGGCCTGCGTCTGCGCGCCTGCGGCGAGCATCCTCAGGCTGCGGACTCTGTGGGCATCAACGTCTACAAGATGCGCTATGCCGGTGTCGTCATCTCGGGCGCTCTGGGTGCGATCGGCGGTCTGGCCTATATCGTGCCTCCCGTCCAGACCTGGAACTTCGAGGTCGGCGTGGCCGGTGCAGGCTTCCTTGCTCTGGCTGTTATGATCTTTGGTCAGTGGAAGCCCTTCCACATCTGCGGCGCAGCCATGTTCTTTGCCGTGTTCAAGAGTCTGGCCAACATCGCCGACTCCACCTTCCTCGCACAGCTCCACTGGTCCAGCAACATCTACAACATGATGCCCTTCGTGGCATCCATGGTCATTCTGGCCTTCACTTCCAAGAACAGCATGGCCCCCAAGGCCGAGGGCATCCCCTACGACAAGGGTTCCCGCTGATTCGAGCGTATTTTCCGGGCGCAGCTGCTTTTCCGGGCGGCTGCGCCCTTTTTGCTTCTTTTTCAACAGATTCCACAAAACAGCGCTTGCTTTTGCGGGAAAATTTGCTATACTTGAATTACAATGTCATACGATTGCCGGAGGCGGGGCAGCGCGGCCCGGGCCGTCGGCGGAGAATATTATTTAGGAGCGTGACCTTATGCGCATTTACGATTTGATCGCCAAGAAGCGGGACGGCGGCACCCACAGCCGCGAGGAGCTGGAAGCCATCGTCAACGGCTTCGTCAGCGGAGAGGTGGCCGATTACCAGATGGCGGCCTGGATGATGGCAGTTTATCTGCGCGGCATGACCGACGAGGAGACTGCCGAGCTGACCGATGTCATGGCCCACAGCGGCGTCATGGTGGACCTTTCGCCCATCCCGGGCATCAAGGTGGACAAGCACTCCACCGGCGGCGTGGGCGACAAGACCACGCTGGTCATCGCGCCCATCGTGGCGGCCTGCGGCGTCAAAATCGCCAAGATGAGCGGCCGCGGCCTCGGCCACACCGGCGGCACCATCGACAAGATGGAGAGCGTCCCCGGCACAAAGACCGCCCTCTCACAGGAGGAGTTCTTTGCACAGGTGAATAAGATCGGACTGTCGGTCATTGGCCAGAGCGAGGGCATCGCCGTGGCAGATAAGAAGATGTACGCCCTCCGCGACGTCACCGCAACCGTCAGCTGCATCCCCCTCATCGCGTCCAGCATCATGTCCAAGAAGCTGGCCTCCGGCTCGGACGCTATCCTGCTGGACGTCACCACCGGCACCGGTGCGTTCATGAAGACCGTGGACCAGAGCATCGAGCTGGCCAAGCTGATGGTCTCCATCGGCACCCATCATGGCCGCCGCGTCGCCGCTATGATCACCGACATGGACACCCCGCTGGGCCACAACATCGGCAACAGCCTTGAGGTCATGGAGAGCATGGACGTGCTCAAGGGCCGCGGCCCCGCTGACCTGACCGAGGTCTGCCTGCAGCTGGCTGCGAATATGCTGGTGCTGGCCGATAAGGGGTCCCCCGCCGAGTGCCGCGCCATGGCCGAGGCTGTCATCGCGGACGGCTCTGCCTATGCAAAGTGCAAGGAGATGTTCGCGGCCCAGGGCGGCGACACCCGCGTTCTGGACGACTACAGCCTCTTTGAGAAGCCCGCCGCCAGCTATGAGCTGCTGGCCGAGGAGGACGGCTACATCGTCGCCAACGACGCCGAGAAGATCGGCTCTGCCAGCGTTCTGCTGGGCGCAGGCCGTCAGAAGAAGGGCGACCCGCTGGACTTCGCCGCCGGCATCACCCTCCACAAGAAGCGCGGCGACTACGTCCACAAGGGCGAGAGCCTCGCCACCTTCTACGGCGCGGCGGATAAGTTCGACGCTGCCGCCGCCGAGTACCGCAGCGGCCTCGTCTACGGCCCCGAAAAGCCCGAGGAAGCCCCGCTGGTCTACGCCCTCGTCACCAAGGACGGCGTGGAGCGGTACTGAGAAGCCCTGAGATGACGCAGAAAAGCCCCGCAGGATTTTTATGTCCTGCGGGGCTTTTGCTGTCTGTGGGGCCTTAGAAGGTCACTGTGAGGTCTTTTGCGGGAGCTTTGATGTCGATGGTCTTGTAGATGAGCTGCCCGTCTGCGTTGGTGTAGGCGGCTGTCAGCTCATAGCTGCCGCGCTTTGCCTTGAAGGCGAAGTTGCCGTTCTCGTCGGCGGTGGTCTGCGCCACGACCTTGCCTTCGCGCAGGAGCGAGATCTTCGCGCCCGGCACGGCGGCCAGGTCGGCCAGCACGACGCGGCCCTTGACGTCAACGGGGGACATCATAATGACGCCTGCCGTGATGGCCGCAGCCGCGCCCACGCCGATGAGGACAGCGGAACCGCCGCCGCCACCACCGCCGCCGGAGGAGGAACCGCCGCCGGGGGTGGGGATAGGTGTGGAATTGGTACTGTACTGTGCCGTAATGGAGACTGCTTTGTCGCCCATCGTGAAGGAGGTGGGGGATGCAGAGCTGTCGTTCAGCGTGACATCACCGCTGTTCACGACCCAGCCGGTGAAGGTCTTGCCCTCGGAAGAGCGGTCATTGGCCACGATGGTGACGACATCGCCGAGAGCAGCGCTGTTGACGGGCTGCTCCGGGTCATCGATGTAAGCGAAGCCATTCGTCACGGTGATGGCGTTTCCGGTGGTGGGAGCGGAGGGCGTGACGATTTCTAGAGAGTCGCCGGAGCTGGATTTTTTGTGGTGATGGTGACAGTCGTGATGCCGTCTGCGTCCGGCTGGACAGAGATGGTGCCGCTGTCAACATTTTCGGTGTCGGCGTTCTCGGTCGCATATTTTGCGTTGGTGATGCCGTCGCCGCTCAGATGCAGGCCGTCGTCGTCGAGGTCGGCGTGGAGAGTGGTGGTGCCGGTGGTGTCCAGCGCCCAGCTGTGCCACGGCCAGTTTTCGTCTACGTCGTTCTTGGTCATGAGCAGGTTGACGTCGGTGGGGGCCTCCGCAGTCACATCCACGGTGCGGTCGGCTTCGTTGTAAGTCAACTCGACCGGGCCGCTGGTAGAGATGGAAAGGAGGGTGTCATTGAGGATAAAATCTGTATCGACTATACCGGAAGGAGAGGAAAGTTTTAGATTAAGATCTCCAGTTGCTATAGAAGATGGGAAAACAATATCGTAGTTACCGGATGCTTCATCTTCATAGGAACTCGGTATAGCAAATACATTGGAGTCAGAACTGTGGATAACGCCATCCTTAAATTGGAAGTAAGGAGTTTCGCTCAAATTAAAGGAAACATCCGTGTTGTAATTTTGCAGTTATAAATGCCGATGCAGTATCGAAAGAATCCAATGGCTCATAGTCATCAATCTTAAAATAGTTTCTGGCATCAAGTGCATAAATATCAGAGGACTTTACATAGGATGTTATGCTTGTAAAGGTATAATCACCGGATTTATATGAGACATGAAGACGGGCTGGATCGCTATCAGGGGCTTTATAG